>R26__coassemble_1146_pt1 | contig 13794 bp, 11 predicted proteins | sample R26__metabat2_high_PE_058 | metagenome-assembled genome bin R26 | reverse complement strand
AAAGGTTGAAAGATTTAAGTGATATATATTAAGTAGGTCTATCTTTTTGGCATTTTTTAGAAGGTAAATACATCCATCTATCTGACGGCCAAATACCTTTTTTATAAACGTAACCTTAGCTCCCTTAACAACTGTATCAAGGTAGGGATAGCTCTCATCATTTTTATATGTTACAAGCTCTGCATCTTCGTTAAACAGGGTTCTGATATAATATGGAATCAGTCCCATATCTTTTACAAGCTGTACATTTTTTGCTCTTGGATAGAGTGTTACAAATCTCATTTTATCTCCGACTTATGCTGTAACCTGGTTACCAGTATATAACTGATAATATTTACCCTTCTTTGCTAAAAGATCATCATGTGATCCCTTTTCTATAATCTTACCCTGTTCTAAAACAACAATGCAATCTGCATTTTTAACTGTAGATAATCTATGAGCAATAACAAAGGTAGTTCTACCCTTCATCAGATTATCCATACCGGCCTGTACAATTTTCTCAGTACGTGTGTCGATTGAAGATGTTGCCTCATCAAGAATAAGTGCTGGAGGGTCTGCAACTGCTGCCCTGGCTATTGCCAGAAGCTGTCTCTGTCCCTGGCTTAGATTTCCTCCATCACCACTTAGCACTGTATTATATCCGTCTGGTAGCCTATCAATAAATGAATCTGCATTGGCAATCTTGGCAGCTGCTATTACTTCCTCATCTGTTGCATCTAGTCTACCGTATCTGATGTTCTCCATAACAGTATTTGTAAATAAATGTGTCTCCTGAAGAACCATTCCTAGGGATCTTCTTAAATCACCCTTTTTAATCTTGTTAACATTTATTCCATCATAACGGATCTTACCATCCTGAATATCGTAAAATCTGTTAATAAGGTTTGTAATAGTAGTTTTACCTGCACCAGTTGAACCAACGAAAGCAATTTTTTGTCCTGCATATGCATAAACGCTAACATCTTCAAGTACAAGCTTCTCACCTGTGTATGAAAAATCAACTGTATCTAAGAGTACATCTCCCTCAAGAGGTACTAAATCAACAGTACCATCAGCCTGATGTATATGCTTCCAAGCCCATCTGTCAGTTCTCTCGCTTGTCTCTACAAGTACGTCATTTTCAACCTTAGCATTTACAAGCTCGACATACCCATTATCTTCTTCTGCTTCCTCGTCCATAAGGTTAAATATTCTTTCTGCACCAGCAAGAGCCATAATGATACTGTTAAACTGGTTAGCAACCTGATTTATCGGCATTGTAAAGCTCTTATTAAGAGCAAGGAAGGATGCAACTGCTCCAATTGTGAGACTGCTCTTTGTTGAAAGTGCAAGAATACCACCTACTACAGCACATAATACATAGCTTAGATTACCAAGCTGCATACTGATTGGTCCCATACTGTTTGCAAATTTATTAGCATTGTATGCACTATCAAAAAGTGCATCATTTAATTCATTAAACTTCTTTGTATTTTCTTCCTCATGACAGAAAACCTTAACAACCTTCTGTCCTGTCATCATTTCCTCTACAAATCCGTTTACCTCGCCTATTGACTTCTGCTGTTTTACAAAGTTTTCACCTGAATGCTTAAGAACCGTACCTGATGCCATCATCATAACTGCAATCATCACGCAGGTAACGATTGTTAATGGAACTGAAAGCATTACCATTGTTACAAAGGTCCACACTATTGTTACTACAGATGAAACAAGCTGTACTAAGCTCTGTGAAATAAGCTGACGCAAAGTATCAACATCATTAGTGTAAATACTCATTATTTCACCATGTGGATGAGTATCAAAATACTTTATTGGAAGCTTCTCCATGCTGGCAAATACTTTTGCACGAATAGTAAGAAGGGATCCCTGTGCTACATATATCATGAGCTTCTGCTGTAAAAATGAAGCACTTACTCCTAAAAGATATATGATTGCTATACGAATAATAGCTGATAATAGTGGTGAAAAATCAGCTACGCTCTGTGTTAACATTGGCGTAATGTAATCATCAATAAGTGTTTTTGTAAATAGTGTTCCCTGAATTGATGCAAATGTATTTACAATGACACATATTAGAACAATTATAATATGAAGCCAGTACTTCTCAAACATCATTGAAAGTACTCTTTTTAAGATTTTTCCTGGATTTTTAACTCTAGGTGCTGATTTTGCTGCAATTCTGGCTGCATTTCCTCCTGGTCTTGCCATTCTTAAACGCCTCCCTTCTCATCAAAGTCACCAGATCCTGTTGTCTGTGACTCATACACATCTTTATATATCTCATTTGTATCAAGCAACTCGCTATGAGTTCCGATGCCATTTATTCTACCGTTGTCCATAACAATAATTCTGTCAGCATGTTCAACCGATGATATACGCTGAGCAATGATGATTTTAGTTGTCTTTGGAATTGCTGTTTTTAATCCCTCTCTGATTTTTGCATCTGTTGCTGTATCAACCGCAGATGTTGAATCATCAAGAATCAGAATTTTTGGTTTCTTAAGAAGTGCTCTTGCAATACAAAGTCTCTGCTTCTGTCCTCCAGACACATTTGTACCACCCTGCTCAATCTTTGTATTATAGCCATCCTCGAATCTTTCTATAAATTCATCTGCGCAGGCAATTTTACAAGCCTCAACACATTCCTCTATTGTTGCGTCCTTATTACCCCATCTAAGATTATCAAGAATTGTACCCGAGAATAAAACATTTTTCTGAAGAACTACAGACACCTCATTACGTAAGGTTTCAAGGTCATATTCCTTAACATTCTTGCCACCAACTAGGACCTCTCCATCTGTAACATCATAAAGACGGGAAATCAGATTAACGAGGGATGTTTTCGCAGATCCTGTACCTCCAATAATTCCTATTACCTCACCTGCTTTTATCTTTAAGTCAATATCTGATAAAACAGGCTCCTTACTAGTCATATTGTATCTGAAATATACGTCCTTAAATTCAATGCTACCATCCTTAACCTCATATACAGGATTTTCTGGATTCTTAATTGTTGCATCCTCTGTGAGTACCTCTGCAATACGTTCCATTGCCGCAAGTGACATGGACATCATTACAAATATCATTGATACCATCATAAGAGACATAAGAATCGACATACAATATGTAATAAGACTCATAAGCTCACCAGTAGTTAATTCGTTACTAACTATCATGTGAGCTCCAATCCAGCTAATTAACAGAATACATGTATATACTGTTAACATCATAAGAGGCATATTTATTACCACTATTGATTCTGCCTTTACGCAAATATCATAAAGACTCTTATTTGCCTTATTGAACTTTTCAATTTAATGGTCTTCTCTAACGAATTCCTTTACAACTCTAATACCTGTAAAATTTTCCTTAACTGAAGAATTAAGACCATCATACTTTTTAAAGAGCTGTCTGAAATATTTCATTGCTGCCCTAATAAGGAATGATACACAAACTGCCAAAAACACAACAGCTACCATGTAAACGCTTGTGATTTTTTTGTTGATGCTGAAGGCTGCAATTAGGGCAATTATAAGAGTGGCTGGTGCTCTCATACACATACGTAAAAGCATCTGATATGCCATCTGAACATTTGTAACATCTGTTGTCATACGGGTTACAAGTCCAGCTGTTGAAAACTTATCAATATTTGCAAATGAAAATGTCTGTATATTACTAAACATTCCTCTACGAAGATTTCTAGCAAAACCAGCTGAAGCCCTTGCTGCAAATTTCGCTCCTAGAAGACCTGCTAAAAGTCCGGTAACAGCGCAAAGTGTCATCACTGCACCTATTTTATATATATGAGGCAAATTACCGGCCTGTACACCTTCATCAATAATTGAGGCCATCAGTATCGGCATAATCATTTCGCATATAACTTCAACTATCATACATAGAGGTGTAACTATTGAGTCTCTTTTAAACTCACCTATGTATTTTGATAATGTCTTAACCAATTTATATTCACCAAGCCTTTCTGAATTTCAATCAGTCTAATACCACAATTGGTTATTATATCATTTTTCAAAATTCTATAGTATAATATTCTGTGATTTTTGTGTGTACAAAACTGTAATAGGGATTTTTATGAATAAAGACATTTTAGTTACACGTTCATCAATGCCAGACTTTGATGAATACACAGAGGAAATAAAGGAATTATGGGATTCTCGCTGGCTCACTAACCACGGTGTAAAGGCAAGACTCCTTAAGGACCAGGTCAAGGAATACCTAAAGGCTGATAATTTAGAGCTTACTGTTAACGGTCATATGGCTCTTGAGCTCATTCTTACAGCTCTTAAGCTCCCTGCAGGTTCAGAGGTTATCACTACACCTTTTACATTTGTTTCTACAACTCATGCTATAACAAGATGTGGTCTTAAGCCTGTCTTTTGTGATATTAATTCGGATAATTACACTATAGATGCAGACAAAATCGAAGCTCTTATAACAGATAATACCAGTGCAATTCTCGCCGTTCATGTATATGGCAATATTTGTGATGTTGATAAGATTCAGGAAATTGCAAACAAGCACAATCTTAAAGTAATATACGATGCTGCTCATGCCTTTGGAATTACATATAAAGGTATTCCTGTCGCGAATATGGGAGATGCATCTATTTTCAGTTTTCATGCGACAAAGGTCTTCCACTCTATCGAGGGTGGTGCAATAACATTTAAAGATTCGTCTCTTTCACGTGTAATTGAGGAAATCAGAGATTTCGGAATTCATAATGAAGAATCTATTCCATATGTAGGACCTAATGCAAAAATGAACGAATTTGCTGCGGCCATGGGTATATGTAATTTAAGACATATTAATGAGGAAATAAAAAAGAGAGAGCAAGTTGTTTCCTATTATAGGAAATGTCTTGATGGTGTTAAGGGAATCAGGCTTAATCCTCTATCAGCTGATGTTATTACTAATTATGCTTACTTCCCTGTAGTATTTACAGATGATTATCCACTATCAAGAGACGAGATATTTGAGAAGCTTGCCTCACATGGAATTAAATCCCGTAAATACTTTTATCCGCTTACAAACGCTATTGAAGCTTACAGCGATATTTACGATTCTAGTGAAACTCCAGTAGCCCTAGACATAAGTCACAGAGTACTCACACTTCCAATGTACGCTGACCTTGAAATAGAAAATGTTGAAAAGATTTGTAAAATATTAAAAGATTTATAAATAATAGATATCCCACAGACATCTTTAAATGTTTGTGGGATATTTTTAAAATCTGAAATCTCTTCTATTTGAATTTCTGATATCTTTTATGTTCTGAGCTGCAATATCTTTAACCTTGTCATTTGTAATCCTTAACAGCTCTTTGTCTATCATTTCATTTCCAAGAGTTTTGGTCTTTTCAGAAGCGTAGTCCTCAAGGTATTCGCAAAGTGTCATAAGGGCATTAGGGTGGCAACAGTTTATTATCTGGCCATTTTTACATAGGCTCATAAATCTATCACCTGTTCTGCCTTCTCTATAGCATGCTGTACAGAATGAAGGAATGTGTCCATGCTCCATTAGCCAGCAAACCACCTCATCAAGGCTTCTCTGATCTGACACATCGAACTGTTCTGTGTCATGAGGTCTCTCATCAGAAGAGTACCCGGCATAGCCTCCTACAGATGTGCGGCTTCCTCCACTCACCTGTGAAACGCCTACTCTAAGCATTTTTGCCCTTACTTCCTCAGACTCTCTAGTAGATACAATCATTCCTGTATATGGAACTGCAAGTCTTATGCATGCTGCTATTTTTATAAATGTCTCATCATCTATTCCATTGTCAAACTCATCTGGATTAATATCATCTGCCTTTTTAACACGTGGCACTGAAATTGTATGTGGTCCTACACCGTGAACAGCCTCTAAATGCTCTGCATGCATGAGCAGTCCTGCGAACTCATATTTATATAATTCAAGGCCAAATAGCACTCCCAGACCTACATCATCTATGCCACCCTCCATTGCACGGTCCATTGCCTCTGTGTGGTAGGCATAGTCATGCTTAGGACCAGTTGGATGCAGGTGTTCATAGCTCTTCTTATGGTATGTCTCCTGGAATAAAATATAGGTACCAATTCCAGCATCCTTAAGTCTTCTATAGTTTTCTACTGTTGTAGCTGCAATATTAACATTGACTCTTCGTATGTCCCCATTTTTATGATGAACACTGTAGATGGTATCTATGCATTCAAGAATGTACTCTATTGGATTGTTAACAGGATCCTCACCAGATTCAATTGCAAGACGTTTATGTCCCATGTCCTGAAGAGCAATAACCTCTTTTCGAACCTCGTCCATAGTAAGCTTTTTTCTGGCAATGTGCTTATTTTTAAGATGATAAGGACAGTAAAGGCATCCATTTACACAGTAATTTGATAGATAAAGTGGTGCAAATATTACTATTCTATTTCCATAAAAGGCAAGCTTTATCTCCTCTGCTATCTCATACATCCTTGATATTTTCTCAGGAATTTCACAAGCTAAAAGAACTGACGCCTCTCTATGGGTAAGCCCTGAACACTTATATCCATTTTCTGTCTTTACAGGTCTTGCTTTTTCTAGTATCTCATCTATAAGTGCTTCATTGTTTTTATTTGCTTCGGCATAAGCAAGAGTTTCTTTTATTTCCTCATCATTTATAAATTCCTCTGCTTTTAGAGAAAACTTATCATATTTCATATTATTCACCACCAAACAATTTTGCCTTTATTCAGCCTTCTTTTCTGGAAGCTGTGCAAGTATTACGCCTATAAACATTGATATACAGCCTATTACCTCTCTATAGGAAAGAACCTGTCCTAGTAAGAGGAATCCAGATAAAACTGATACCACTGATTCCAGGCACATAATCATTGACGCAAGTGTTGGATCAAGGTCCTTCTGCGCAACGACCTGCAGCGTAAATGCTACACCACTTGATAAAACACCAGCATATAGGATAGGACCTATAGCGCTAATTATTCCACTTAATGTTGGCTTTTCAAATATAAACATAAGTATGCAGGAAATGACACCAACAACAAAAAACTGAAGTGAGCTAAGTGCTACTGGATTCACCCTGTCAACATAGTGGTCAACAATCATTATCTGCAATGCAAAAAATGCCGCACATAATATAAGAAGAATATCTAATGGCTCGAATGTAAGCTTTTCTGTTACGCACAAAAAATATAGTCCCGTTACAGAAAATGCAAGAGCTACCCAGATTATCTTTCTAATCTTTTTTCCTATAAATAAGGAAAAGATAGGAACAAGAACAATATAAAGTGTTGTGATAAAACCAGCCTTACCAACAGAGCTTACATATTTTATTCCCTGCTGCTGAAAGTTAGTAGCAAATGTAAGCGCTATTCCACAGAATATACTTCCTGTAAATAGAAGCTTATGCTGCTCTATAAATCCCTTTATTCCTCTTTCCTTACTGTAGCCTTCAAGCAGGTTTCCATTGCCCGTCTCACTTTTTTTCATTATAGAAATAACAGGTAGCAGTACTACTGCGCCTATTAAAAACCTTACTCCTGCGAAGGTAAATGCTCCAACATGCTCCATTCCCTCTGACTGAGCGACAAAAGCACTTCCCCATATTAGTGCTGCAAGTAGCAGCATTAACGATCCTCTGATCTGCTTATGCATTTTAAAACTCCATTCTACTAAGTACTGAATTATGATAATTTCTATCCGTTGTCACTTCATTTAGAAACCATTCTGGCGCTATAAACGAATTTGCTTCACCTTCTGATTCGAATTCTACTTCTGCCATAAAGATGTAATCAAAAGGTGGCTTAAATATATCTAACTCAATTGTGTATTTGTCATATGGAATAAGTATCCTTGTTTTCGAGATTACATTTCCATCTGCCTTTTTTAATAAAGTATCATATGCTTCTTTAGTTAATGGAAGGTTATACTCTTCTCTACTCATAAATCCCTTCCCTTTATAAGTCATATAATATTCATCATCCGATTTTCTTACTCTAATAACTGGATCTGTAGTAAGATACGCCTGCTCTATCTCATGACACTTGTACTCACCACTTTTACATTTTGACAAGTATGCCAACGCAGTGTCTTTTTCTACTAAAAACTTTCTCTCTATTTCCTGACCCATTTTGACTCCTATTATCACTAAAAACCCTACATATTATATGTCTTTCATGGTTAAAAACCAACATATTTTTATAGGCTTCTCAAAAGTGCAAATTAGCACTATTCTAATTTACATAAAATCTATTGTCTTTTTTTTATTTTTATTATATACTCGATATGTATACAATTTTATAAGTATAGGAGTATATATATTTACAATGCTCTTAAGGAGGAGAATTTCATGGAAGAATAGAAAGTATTAAGTATTAGGTGGACATTGCTTGCATTAACAATATTACCTATGTTAGTTATTGCAATTGTAATCACGCTAATCGCAAAGAATGCAGTTACTCAGGCTATGCAGGAGCAGACTCTTGAAGGTCTAGATTTCACATGTACTGCATCTCAGGCTGGATATGAGTCTTTAGCTTATGGTAGTGACTGGGAGCTTAGAGACGGAAAGCTTTACAAGGGTGAAGTTAATGTAACAGATGAGGAAGCTCTTATCGATGCATTTACTGAAGGTGTAGACGCTGATATTACTATTTTCTATGGTGATACACGTTACGCTTCTTCTATCAAGGATGCTTCAGGAAAGAGACCTATTGGTACTCAGGCCTCTGAAGAAGTAGTTGCTCAGGTATTAAAGGGTGGTAAGGATTACTCATCAACAAGTGCTAACGTAAATGGCAAGCCATACTACGCTTACTATGAGCCACTTAAAAATCCTGATGGACAGATTGTTGGTATGTTCTTCGCAGGTGTTCCATCTGAGGATATTGATAGCTTCATTGCAAAGGAAGTTACAAAGATTGTAATCATTGCAGTTATTATTGCAGTTGTCTGTGCAATTCTTGGTGTATTTGTTGCAAGTCTTATTGTTAAGGCTATTTCAAAAACTAAAGAAGCTATCGATGAATTATCACAGGGTAATCTTACATACCAGATTGACGAAGGCATTCTTAAGAGAAATGATGAACTCGGTCAGATGGGTAGAGCTGTTGATCACCTCAACTCAGAGCTTCAGTCAATTATTGGTGGTATTCAGGCTTCAGCTAAATCAGTTCTTACATCTGGTGATGACCTCGAGGGACTTGCATCACAGACAAGTACTACTGCAGATGAAATCAGCATGGCAGTTGAGGGTATCTCAAAGGGTGCTGTATCACAGGCTGAAGATATTGAAACAGCAACTGGTAACGTTGCAGATATGGGTAGCATGATTGAAGAAATCGTTGCTAACATCGGAAGACTTAATGATACATCAATTTCAATGCAGCAGGCTGGTTCAGATTCTTCTAAGATTATGGAAGAGCTTAACGAATCTAATAACCTTACAGTTGAAGCTATTCAGAAGGTTGCTGCTAACGTAGAGTCAACAGATGAATCAGTAGTAAGAATTGGTGCTGCAGTTGATCTTATTTCAAACATTGCAAGCCAGACAAACCTTCTTTCACTTAATGCTTCAATCGAAGCTGCAAGAGCTGGTGAGGCTGGTAGAGGATTTGCAGTTGTTGCTTCAGAAATTCAAAAGCTTGCTGATGAGTCAAACGCTTCAGCTCTTCAGATTTCAGAAATCATCCAGGTTCTTTCAAATGATTCTAAGAACTCACTTAAGCTTATGGATGAAGTTAAGGTTCGTCTTGAAGAACAGCAGGCTAAGCTTGCAGAGTCAATGAACAAGTTTGGCAATGTATCAGATGGTATCGTAGAGTCAAGAAAGGGAACAGATGTAATCAATGGTCAGGCTGCACAGTGTGACGATGCACGTAACAGCGTTGTTGATATCATCCAGAACCTTTCAGCAATTTCAGAAGAGAATGCAGCATCTACAGAGCAGACAACAGCTTCTATGCAGGAGCTCAATGCAACTATTAACTTACTTGCTCAGTCTGCTAGAAACCTTAAGGATCTTGCAGAAGCACTTCAGAAGGATACAGAATTCTTCCAGCTTTAATATAAAAATATGCCGGGTGCATTTGCACCCGGTTTTTTTATGCCTTTTACTTTAACGCATTAAATCGTTACGGTGCCAGGCACTGTGAATATTCTGTGAACATTATTTACTTGGCTCATTCAGGACAAAAAAAACCGGGTGTTTACACACCCGGTCTCATTTTATTTATCTTTAGTTCTTCTCAAGAGCAAGTGTTCTTGTTGTAAGATCACAAACCTCAGCAGGTCCGTAGTACTGAATAGCACCTGGATATGTGAAGCAAGTCTTTTCTGCCCACTCTTCTCTCTTTGACTCGAAATACTTAAATGGCTTGCCGTCAAGCTCTACAAGAGCCTTTCTGATAACTGGCTTATCTTCACCATTTCTTCTTTCCATATTCATCATCTTTGTGATAGGCATACCACCTGCAACCCACTCATCAGCTGGCTTAGAGATGTTAGAAACCTTTGAAAGGTATCCTGTGTAGCCATACTGAATAAGCATGAATGCGTTGTAGCCAAGTGAGTAGCAGTAATCAGCATCGAAGTTTGAAGGGAATGCACATCTTCCTTCGTATCCGAAGAAGTGGTGCTGTGCTCCAAACTTACCCTTGTATGTTCCTGCCTCTTTTCTCTTAGCAAGCTCTGTCTTAACCATTTCTGAGAAGAGCTTCTCTGACTCGATGAGTGAAACCTGTACGTTACCGTGTGGATCTCTCTCAAGGAAGAGCTGCTGCTGAATACCCTGTGGAAGGATATCAAATACAGCAAATGACTCAGCTGTAAGGCCAGCCTTGATGAATTCATATTTTGCATTCCAATCTGGAAGAGCATTAAACTTAGCTGTAGCCTCTCCAGCAAGGAGCTCATTGATCTCTGCGATAAGCTTAGAGAACTCTGGCACGAACTCTACGATACCCTCTGGGATAATAGCAACACCAAAGTTCTCGCCATTGTTACCACGCTTCTCAACTGAATCAGCGATGTAATTTGTAATCTGCGCAAGTGACATCTTCTTAGCAGCTACCTCTTCACCGATAAGACAGATGTTTGGCTGTGTCTCAAGAGCACACTCAAGTGCTACGTGTGAAGCTGAACGACCCATAACCTTGATGAAGTGCCAGTACTTCTTAGCTGAGTTAGCATCTCTTTCGATGTTACCGATTAACTCTGAATATGTCTTTGTAGCTGTATCAAAACCAAATGATGCTTCGATATCTTCGTTCTTAAGGTCTCCATCGATTGTCTTAGGACATCCGATAACCTGAACTCCTGTATTATTTGCTGCCATGTACTCAGCAAGAGTTGCAGCATTTGTATTTGAATCATCACCACCGATGATTACGATAGCTGTAAGACCTGACTTCTTAGCATTTTCTGCAACAAGTGCAAACTGCTCTTTTGTCTCAAGCTTTGTACGTCCAGAACCGATGATATCGAAACCACCTGTATTTCTGTATGCATCGATAAATGCATCATCAAATGTAACGTAATCATTCTTAAGAAGTCCGTCTGGACCACCCTTAAATCCAAGAAGCTCGTTGTTCTTGTCTGTAGCCTTTAATGCATCGTAAAGACCAGTAATAACGTTGTGTCCACCAGGAGCCTGTCCACCTGAAAGGATAACACCTACAACCTGCTTCTTAGCAGCTGATGTGTTAGCACCCTTTTCAAATGTGATTTCCTTTTTACCATAAGTGTTTGGGAAAAGAGCTTTGATCTTATCCTGATCAGCAACACTCTGTGTTTCATTACCTTCTTTTACGCAGATTTCTGCGATACCATTTCTGAGCATGCCTGGTAACTTTGGGCTATACTCATATCTTGCTTTCTGAAGTGGTGAAAGATTCATAGTATTTCTCCTTTATATTTTATATTTATTGTTTTACAACAATTTCACTCCAATATGTTATTTTAGTATATTTCTCACAAACTATCAATAATCCGCTGGTATTCCTTTAAGGAATTACACTTTTTTATACTCTTAAGAAGCCTTTTATCATCATCAAAGGAACGTATCATATATGTCCAAAGTTCCTTTAACTTGAACAATGTGTTTTTTTCACCAGGCATTATGGCATCATAGCCATCTATCAGTTCATGGTTAAATGCCTTGAATACTCCCAAATCTCCTGCTACTGAATAGTCTGATGATATAGAAGCATCAGACTCACCATTTACATAGGCTTCTGATATGTTCTTAGCCAGTGCAGGGTTAGATATTATTCCTCTTCCAATCATACAAGCAAATGCATCTGGCATACACTCTAAAAGGTGCTCATAGTCTTTTCTTGAGTAAATGTCACCATTATAGCTTATATCAAGATGTGTTCCTTTAGCTGATTCTGCAAGAAATTCCATTTTGGCCTTACCGTTATAGAAATCCTCCCTCACTCGAGCATGTACAATAAGTTCCTCTATTGGGTATTTTTCATAAACTCTTAAGATTGTTTCCCATTCAGAGCAATCTGCATAACCTAGTCTCGTTTTTACAGATATTTTTAAAGTCGTTTTTGTAAAAATGCGGTCTAAAAGCCTATCTAACTTATCCGTATCAGTTAATATTCCAGAGCCCTTACCCTTTGTTGTTACCGTAGCTGAAGGGCAACCAAAATTTATATTAATGTGCTCATAGCCATATTCTGCAATTTGTCCTGCTGTAAAAAGAAACTCATCTGCGTCCGATGTAAGCACCTGTGGTATAAGCTTATATCCTATGTTATTTTCCGGCTTTATTTCCTTTTTTTCTTTAAAATTGAGACGTTTGTCCTTGTGCGTAGAAATAAAGGGGCTGAAATATGTATCAACCCCTCCGTAATACTTACACAAAGCATTTCTGTATATATATGATGTTATGCCCTCCATTGGGGCAAGCTCTATTCTAAGCATTTACAAAATCCTGTTAATAAATCTGAACATCTATGCTAAACCTAAAATCCCTGATATAAAATCGTAACATTTGACGCCTGAAAAATAGCAAATGCGACAATTGCAACTTTAAAAGAGACCCATATAATCTTTGCAAAAAACGGCATTTTTTCAAATATCTTATTCATATAAAAACCTATCAATAATCTCTACAAAATCACTTGTAAATTTTCTCTTATGAATGGATTGCTATTTGAGTAGCAATCCTACAACATCATAGCCAACAAATGAGAATGTAAGACAAATATACATCCATGTTACACATATCTCAACTGCGCCAATCCATTTATTTGCATCATACTGTTTGAGACCTTTTTTGCCTATTTTCTTCTTAAGATGATCTCTGTAAGATGTTGCAACTACTATTCCAAGACCCTGAAACAAGCCATATACAAGGTAATTCATATCAGTGCCGTGCCATACTCCTGCAATAGTGAATGTTAAAAACAGTGCTAGATACTGACCTGCTTTAATGTTTTTTTCAAAAGGACCACTAATGAACCATTTGAATATTGGTGAATATATGTAATCTCTTATCCACTCAGATAATGTTATGTGATGTCTATTCCAAAATTCAACAACACTTCGTGATAAATACGGCTTATTAAAGTTTTCTTTAACTGTGAAACCTGAAAGCTTTGCAAATGCTATAACAACATCACAGTACCCAGAAAAATTAAAGTAAATGTACCAACCATTAAAAAATGCAAATATTACAAATGCTACAATTTTAAGAAATATATTACTGTGATGCTCTATACTATCAAACCATCCTTTAGCAAAGTATCCCGCATATGCCGACACTACAAATACCTTTAAGTATCCGTT
>R26__coassemble_1116_pt1 | contig 14009 bp, 14 predicted proteins | sample R26__metabat2_high_PE_058 | metagenome-assembled genome bin R26 | reverse complement strand
GTCGACGCATCTTCCATATGGTATAACATCATAACAAGACCTACGAGAGTTCCAACCATTCCCCAAGCAGGTCCCATTCCAGCAACATTATCCCAGAAGCCAATATTCTTTTTATGTCTGTCATCGATACTGACGAGTTCCGTCTCCATGATTCCTCTAACAAGTTCAGGATCCGTACCGTCTACGACTAACATGATACCCTTCTTGAGGAAAGCATCATCGATATCGCCTGTTGCCTCTTCCAAAGAAAGAAGTCCTTCCTTTCTGGCTACGTTAGACAACTCAATAATCTTTTTGATGATGCCTGCAGCATCAAGTGCAGGTACTTTGAAGGCAATTCCTATACTCTTAAGTCCGCCAATAAATTCCTTCATTGTACAGCTGGTCATAACCGCACAAAAAGCTCCGCCGACAGTGATCATAACTGACTGAGCATCAAGGAAGTACTTGATACCAGCTGGTCCGTCCTGTCCTAGGAAAATAGAAATAATAACGAACGCCAAACAGAGTACTACGCCTAACAGTGTAGCTATGTCCAAAATGTCCACCTACCTAATTAATCATAATATCCCTTTTATAAGATTTTACTAGATTTTTAATCTCTTGTCTATCTTCTTTTACAATTATTTTCTTTCCATTAATAAGGGTAATAACTGTATCTGGATTTTCCTCGATTGTTTCGATTAAGTCCGCATTTACAGTTAATTTCAAGCCATTTAGGCGCGTAATGTCAATCATGTCTCGCTTCCCTTTCCTGTATTTTACTTAATTTAAACGCCTGCCATAAAAGACGTACACAAAAGCGCGGTGCACGCAGGTAGCTTTAAAAATCACTAATTCGGATTTAAAAACATTACCAAGTCTGACCGCGCTTTTATATCAACTATTTTAGTTAATATTTGTAATATTATATTAAATTAATTATCTCTTAAGGTTAACAAGTTCTTCAAGCATTGAGTCTGAAACTGTGATAATTCTTGAGTTAGCCTGGAAACCTCTCTGTGTTGTAATCATCTCTGTAAATTCTGAAGAAAGGTCTACGTTTGACATTTCAAGAACACCAGTCTTCATTGATCCACCACCATCAGCTGTAATATCCTTACCGATACCATCGAAAGCACCTGAGTTCTGTGTTGTATCGTAAAGGTTGTCACCAATCTTCTCAAGACCTGATGGGTTAGCAAAGCTTGTTACTGCAATCTGTCCAAGAAGCTTTGTTGTACCATTGTCGTATGAACCAAAGATCTTACCATCCTGCTGGATTGCTACGCCTGATAAAGCACCCTTCTTACGTCCAGCATAGTTACCCTTAACATCACCATAATGACCAGCAACTGTTGATGTTCCGTTGTTGTCGTACATCTTTAAGTTAGCAAAGTCAACTGAGATTGGACCACCCTTTCCACCAGTTGCCTGGAATGCTGGGATATTGCCAATTGTAAGTGTTAAAGGAGCTTCCTTGTCTCCATTTATTGCTGGTGCTGTAATATTACCTGTCTTTGGATCAAATGTTAAAGCACTATCACTTAGTGTCATTGTTGCCGCAGGATCTGCAGTTAGTAAATCCTTGCCTGTAGAATCAATAAGCTTCTTAGGTGTGATTGTGTACTGCCCATCCTTGTAGCCCTTTGTAAGGTCAGCAGCATCATTTGGAACTGCATTGATTGCGAACTGAGCAATATAGCTATATCCAAGGCTGTCATATACTGAAATATTAACAAGTCTTCCTGTTGTGCTTAATACATTAGGATCATTCTTATCAATAACACCATCTATATATGCCTTAGTTGTCTGCTCTGGTGCAGATACCATGTTTTCTGATGACATAATTCTAAGTGGTGAAACTGTATCTACCTGAATTTCATTCTCTTCATTAGCCTGCCATCCCATAACGTTATAACCGTTAGATGTCATAGCAAGGTTACCAGCGCCATCAACATAGAAAGCACCTGCACGTGTGAAGTGATTCTGTGCTCCGTCTGAAACTATAAAAAATGCATCTCCTGAAATCTGAACATCGAAGGCATTTCCTGTAGACTGTGAAGAACCTGATAGTGAAATGTTTGTATTGATTGCTGCAAGGCTAGATCCAAGACCGATCTGTTTTGCATTGATACCGCCTCTACCAGTTTCCTGGTTAGCTGCTGAAGCGTTCTGTGTGTTCTGGTACATTAATTCCTGGAATGTAGCAGACTGTGATTTGTATGCAACTGTGTTAACGTTTGCAATATTGTTACCGATTACGTCCATTCTGGTCTGATGGGTCTTAAGACCTGCAACACCAGAAAAAAGTGATCTCATCATAATTTTGACCTCCGTTCGTGCTATTGCACTTACTCTTTTTACTGTTTTCATCCCTTCTGTCAGTCGGGGATGTTAAAGCCTCCCGTAGGTCCGGCTTTATGCTATTACTGCTCCGTCAATGTTTGTAAAAACATTTTCCTCTGAGCTGTTTTTGTCCATTGCTGTGATGACTGTGTTATTTTTTATATTAACAATAAATGCCATATCATCAACAAGAACTAATGATTCGTTGATTCCCTTCTGAGATGCCTGTTTCGTCCCTGAATTCAGGCGATCAATTTGCCCCTCTGTAAGCTCTATGTTCCTGTCGGTCAGTCTACCCATAGCATGCTTTGAAAATTTAACTCCACTCTGTGGTATTTCTATCCTCTGTGCATTTCTATATATATCGGCAAAAGACTGTCCATCATTAGTCTTTATCTGCTGTGATTTAGAACTTTTTTGAAGGTACTGATCCGTAACCTGCTCTATTGAAGGAAATCCAGCTTTAATAATTGCCATAACCGATCTCCTTTCATTACTTACTCAGCTTCTGTCTTTTCACTATCATCAGTAGGGTTTTCTTTTTCTCTTTCAGCTTCCTCTGCTTCTCTTGCTGCTACAAGTTCTTTAAGTCTGTTCTCATAAATTGCAAGTGTTCCTAAGCTATCCTTTGAAATGAATGTCTGCTGGTACATATCCATTGCTTCGTACGCTTCTCTTAGGTTGTTAACCTTAGCTGCATCTGATTCTGAGAATGCTTCCATTGCTGGTAATGAAGCAAGAATGCTGTCAAACTGCTTAGCAAGCTCTGTAGCTGTTAAGTATGTAGAATCAATTGATTCTGAAAGCTGTGAAAGTGCATATTTTTTACCTTCAATACTTAAGTATGCTGTTCCGTCCTTGTACTCAACTGAATCAACCTTACCTGTAATTGTCTGATCACCAACCTTAACTGATGCAAACTTTCCAACAAGATTTGATGCTCTCTGTAAGTCTGAAGCAAGGCTCATGTTTTCAAGTGATGCGTTCATGTTCTGCATCTGTTCAAGAGATGAGAAGTTAGCGAGCTGTGAAACATACTCTGTATTATCTGTTGGCTCAAGTGGATCCTGATATTTCATCTGTGCTACAAGAAGCTGTAAAAATGCATCCTTGTCAAGTTCTCCACCAGCTGTTTCTGAAACCTTATCAGATTCAATTTTTCCAGTTTCCTTATTGACCTTTGATACTGATGATGTAACCTTTCCATCCTTTATCTGAGCTGTATACTGAAAATTTGTTACGTCTGTAATATCTGCCATATTTCTCCTTTCCACGTTATGCAGTGTAGTTAACGCTGCTTCCGTTCATTTCCATTACTTCTGCCTCCAACTGTTCCTCATCTGTAAGCTCGTCGAATGAACTAAGCTCGTTTAAGTTAATAGATCTTCTGCTCTTTGAACGACCTGACTGATTTTCTCTTTCCTGAGAAAAATTGTTTTCGCTCTTAGCATCAAGATTGTAATTCGCAACTGAAACCTCAATTGCTGTAACCTTTGAGCCCTGTTCGTTAAATGTTTCCTGAAGCTTTATCATCTGGCTTTCAAGAACTGATTTAACAAGTTCGTTCTGTACTGTGAGGTGTGCTGTAATCTGTCCACCCTGTGAGCTTATCTGCATGTTTACTGTTCCGAGGCTTGCTGGATGCAACTGCATCTCCATTTTTGTTACATCTGATGTGATATTAACCTTCACATAGTCTGTAACCTGTTTCATGATGTTTTCTGTGTCAGCATATGTTGAACAGCTTGTAACTGTCTCAACAATATCTCCTACTGTATTGACTGTCTGTGTTGTAACTGTCTGAATGTTTGAAGCATTTGTTTCATGATTTTTTGAGTTGTCAAAAAGATTATCCTTTTCGCCATTTTTGTTACCAGCAAAGCTTTCGTTCTTTGGCTGTTCATTTGTAACAACTGGATCCTGAGTTCTAACCTCTTCACTCTTTGTTACCTCAACCTTAATTTCAGGCTGCTTTTCTTCATTCTTAGTTTCATTTAAAGCCACTGTCTTTTCTGCTTCATCTGTTATTACTATTTTTTCAGATTCAGCATTAGGTGTTACCACCTCATCAACCTTTTCGCCATTTTCTTTTGAAACATCAACTGTCTCTTCATTTGTTTCTGTAGTTAAGCTATCATCTGTAGCACTTATAAGTGCCTGTTCAAAGTTTTCAGAATCAATTACTGTTGTAAGTTGTTCTGTGCTAAGGTTAAGCTCCTCAGCTGTTTCCCTAAAAAGTGCCTCTGCAAAAGATGTAACATCCTTCACACTGTCATATAGCTCCACATTTGTTAGAAGTTCGATGCTATCCTCAGTTCCTGTAAGCTCCATCATAAGGTTTCTTACGTTCACTGGATCAAATAAATCGATAACACTAAGTCCTAAGCTTTCCATCGCTTCGTTAAACTCATCATCGCTTACCTCAAGCTCTGATTTGATTTTCTCTTCGATTTTCTTTGAAGCTTCATCTACTACCTTAGCTACGTCCTCAACTTCGTCTTCAGTAAGAGACTCCTTTTTCTGTCCTATCGCATCATCATTTGTCTTTATATTTTTAGGCTGTGTTCCTGATGCGTTTTCTACGACAGTTTTCTTTCCTGCGATCTCGCTTCCACTTGGCTCAATCGGCTTAACTTCAGAAGTCTTCATGAGTGTTTCTGAAAAGCTAATATCGCTTGATGAACTTCCCATCTTTCCCATGTTTGGAATATTTGGAAGTCCTACCTGAGCTGTAAGATTTAATAAGCTTACTGCTCCATTTGTCTTATCCATAGAAATCCTCCTTTCTTCAGTTTTCAAGGTTCAATTTTTGCTTCTTTCAAGCTATCTCTCAAAGTTATGTAAACCTACTGTTTATGCGGGTTTGCACCACTTTTTGAAACTAATATTTATATCGGATTTTCGAAGTAATTCTTAACCCCTAAATTTTATTTTTTAAGATGATTTTTGAGGCGGTTTTTGAGGTGATTTTCAGCTCATATTTTTTATGTCTTTTGAGGCATTTTTCTTGCTAATTTCACATGCTCTTCTCCAAAGTTTTTGCCTGTACTTCTGGCTTGCTGTTTCCGGCTTGCTATTTCCGGCTTGCTATTTCCAGCTTTTGGGCATACTTTTCGCAATAATCCTCATTTGGTATGCCTTCTCACCCCGAAATCACATACTTACTGGCATACTTTTTCGCACTTAACCCCATCTGGTATGCCTTCTCACCCCGAAATCACGCACTTACAGGCATACTTTTCCGCACATAACCCCATCCAGTATGCCTTTCCATCCTTAAAGTGCACTAACACTCGTTCCCGCAGGCATACTTTTCCTCACTTAATCCCATCTGGTATGCCTTTCCAGCCTTAAAGTGCACTAACACTCGTTCCCGCTGGCATACTTTTCCTCACTTAACCCCATCCAGTATGCTTATTGCTTCCCTCGAACAATCAAAATGCAGCACCGAATGTATACATTCGGTGCTGCACTTATATTAGTCCAAGGTAGTTTAGTAATCCGGATCCATTATCTTCGTTATCTGCGAAGCAACCTCTGAATCCATAACACCTAATATCTTAGCCCTTGACGAAACATCCATTTTTCCTAAAATGCTGGCAACCAGGTTTAGATTATCAGTCATCTGTTCAAATATTGCAGCTGCCTGCTTAGGCTTCATCTTAGAGTACGCATTTACAAAATCCTGCAGGTCCTTATCAGTTTCTATCTGCTTAACAACCTGACGATAAATGTATTCTGCATTGTCAGGATCAATTTCCTCGTAATACTTTTTATACTCCTCAACATTAGGGGCAGTCTCTGCAAAAACCACCTCTTCATAGAATTCAGTCTTAAGCTTCTGGAATTCTATCTGAGAGTCCTCAAAGGTCCTAAGTCTTCTGATTTCCTCCTTAAGGCTAGCCACTTCCTCGCTTGAGGCCTCACTTTTGTTATCCTCTTCAAGCTCCTTAATACGTTCTCTGAGCCTTGTTATTTCATCTGTTGCCTCATCAAGACTCTTAAACTCAACCTCTTCCTCAAGCTCCTCATCTATGTTGTCTGGTAAAATCTTGTTAATACCAGGTACATCCTTAAATACAGGATATAATACCCCAGATCCAAATCCGCCCACATCAAGCTTAACAAGAAGAGCTAATATAGCAAGCCAAATGATTACAATAAACGCAACAACAAGAGCCGACAGTATTCCGCCGCCCTCTTCTTCATCAGCATCAGTATAAAGCGCTCCCTCGTCTGAAACAACAGCATCGAAGTTAGCACCCGACTTATCCTTTTTCTTCTTTTCTTTTTTCTTTTTCTTCTTAGAGCCTTCCTGCTCTTCTTCCTCTAAAAGTTCTTCATCTGCCATATACTTATTTACTCCTGGCCAAATCTATAACTTACAAGTTCATCGATTTCCTTGCTTTCTTTTGCTGCCTCATCCATCATGAATTGTTCAAACTCTTTTTCCTTGAGCTTCTCATGAGTCTTTACTTCCTGCATTGCTTCCGCAAGGGCAACTCTTTTTTCCTCAAGAACTCTCTCAGCCTTCTTAAGCACCTCTCTCTGTCTATCAATCACATATTTCATAGACTCAATCGACTGGGCTGTCTCTTTTATCTTCTTAAAATCCAAATCGCCCTGCTGGAGTACTCGCATATATTCCCTGTACTCTTCCTGACGCTTTATCACCTGAGTAAGCTTATCCTCTTCCTCATTTACTGTAGCTGCAGCAATAGCAAATTCATTTTTTGCCTGAGTTTCAAGCTTTTCCTTGACATTTAGGATGTTCTGCATCCTATATCTGAATCTTGCCACTAGAATAACTCCTCTAGCATACTAAGCTCTTCTTCAAAGCTATATTTCGAATCAACATCCTGACACAAAAACTCGTTTATTTTGTCAATTTTTTCAATTGCATAATCAATGTTAGGGTTGGCACCTGATTTGTAGGCACCTATGTTAATAAGGTCCTCGGCTTCGTTATATGTAGCAAGAACATTTTTCAGCTTGCCTGCTGCCGCCTTATGTTCCTTGGTTGCAATCTGCGACATACATCTGGATATTGACTGAAGCACATCAATCGCAGGATAGTGATTTTTATGTCCAAGCTTTCTATCAAGCATTATATGTCCATCAAGGATTGATCTCGCTGTATCTGTAATTGGCTCATTAAAGTCATCGCCATCAACAAGTACTGTATAAAGGCCTGTTATTGACCCCTTGTCACTATTTCCGGCTCTTTCTAGAAGCTTAGGCATCTGTGCATAAACACTGGGCGGATAGCCTCTGGTTACAGGAGGCTCGCCTGATGCAAGTCCAATCTCTCTTTGTGCCATCGAGAATCGGGTAAGCGAGTCCATCATCAAAAGAACATCATTACCCTGATCTCTAAAGTACTCTGCTATTGCAGTTGCGGTCTGAGCAGCTTTTCTACGTACAAGTGCTGGCTTGTCAGATGTTGCAACTACTAAAACCGAACGTTTCATTCCCTCTTCACCAAGGTCACGCTCGATAAATTCTCTAACTTCCCTGCCTCGCTCTCCAATAAGAGCAATGACATTTATGTCAGCCTTTGTATTTCTTGCAAACATTCCAAGGAGTGTTGACTTTCCAACACCGGACCCTGCAAATATACCGATACGTTGTCCCTTGCCTAGTGTCATCATGCCATCAACAGCCTTAACACCAAGTGCAAGTGGTTCTGAAATAATTTCTCTTGATAATGGGTCCGGAGATGGCGCATCAATCGGGTAACTGTCTACACCCACATATTCCTCGCCATTAATAGGTCTGCCAAGGCCATCAAGTGTAAGGCCTAGCATGTCATTTCCAACTGATACCGAAAGTGGGTATCCCATGTTTTCAACAATGCAGCCAGATCCTATGCCCTCAGTTGATTCAAATGGCATAAGCAATGTTTTGCCATCCTTAAATCCAACAACCTCAGCCATAACATATTTTTCCTCATCCGCATCTACAATAATACGGCACAAATCGTCAAGCTTGGCATCCGGTCCATTTGATTCAATTGTAAGACCTACCACGTTAACAACTTTTCCAAGTCTTTTGAAATAGGTCTTCTGTTTGACTACGTCGTATTTACTTAAATTCAAAATAATCTCCGTAAAGCTTTCTACTTTGACGAATCAGCTCTGAAAGACAAAAGTGTCAGTTCTTTTCTAAGAAGCATAAGCTCCGTTCCAAGACCACAGTCAAAAATTCCGGAATCAGCCTCGATAAAACACTGAGACTCAGACAAGGTCATATCTTCAATAACCTCAACTACTGATGTGCCCGGGAGTCCCTGAGATAATTCGTCCTTACGTTCGCTGACATACTCAAAGTCATCCCTAGACACATGAATGAGAAAAGTTTTACTACCCTCAATATTTCTCATAGCATCTGTTAAGAGGTAATGCACAAGTTCCTTTTTGTCTGATAAGCTAATCTTGAAAACATGCTCATAAATTTCTGTTATCTTATCAACAAATTCCGGCTCTAGCTCGTCAATTTTCCTAGCATAATATGCCTCAAGCTCTGCCGTTCTCTGTTCGCACTTTGCTTCTGCCTCTCTAGCTATAGATACCCCCTCATCATAGCCAATTTGATAACCCTCATCGTGCCCGTCAGCTTTGGCTCTCTCTCGAATCTGATTAGCCTCAGCATTAGCAGACGCAATTATACCTTCCGCTTCCTCCCTAGCAGCGTTAAGCATATCATCCACCTCTGCCTGTGCATCAGCCTTCATCTGTTCGAAAGCCTGTGTATCAAAAGTCGGAGCCTCGGCCGGCATTTCTGCCTCTGGATCTCCTAAAAGCTGTTCAACCTGAATCGCATCAAGTCCCGCAGTAAATCCCTCAACAAAATCATCCTCAGCTGGTACCTCAGATAATATTTCCGAAAGATACTGAAGTCTTTCTGCAACCTTTGCATTTGAATCAATCACCCTTGCTTCATCGTGTTTCACAACGTTTCCGGATTTGAGTAGATTATTATACAATGATCTCATCTCCTCCACCACGTGAAATAACGATTTCGTTAGAATCCTCAAGAGCTCTGATTATATTAACAATCTTCTGCTGTGCTTCCTCAACATCCTTCATACGAACAGGTCCCATGAATTCCATGTCTTCCTTAATCATAGCAGCAAGTCTCTTTGAAAGGTTCTCGAATATAGCATTCTGTACCTCTTCATTAGCCGACTTAAGGGCAATAGCAAGATCTGAATTATCAACGTCACGAAGTACACGCTGAATAGCACGTGAATCGAGTAAAAGGATATCCTCGAATACGAACATCTTTTTACGGATTTCATCAGCAAGCTCTGGCTCATCCATTTCAAGGATTTCCATGATATGCTTTTCTGTACTTCTATCAACAGTATTAAGAATTTCAACGATAGCATCAACACCACCGATGATTGTGTAATCCTGGTTAACAAGTGATGCAAGCTTAGATTCAAGAATCTTCTCGACATCCTTAATAACATCCGGAGATGTTCTATCCATTGTGGCAATTCTCTTTGCTACATCAGCCTGTCTGTCTGGTGGCAATGCTGAAACAATTAAAGATGCCTGTGCTGGATTCAAATATGACAAAATAAGAGCAATCGTCTGTGGATGCTCATCCTGTATGAAGTTAAGAAGCTGCGATGCCTCTGTTTTACGAATAAACTCAAAAGGCTTAACCTGTAATGATGCCGTAAGCTTGCCAATAACATCAAGAGCCTTATCCTCACCAAGTGCCTTTTCAAGAAGCTCTTTTGCGTAGCTGATACCACCCTCGGCAATATACTGCTGTGCTAGGCACACCTGATAGAATTCCTCAACAACCGCTTCCTTAACCTGCGGTGTTATTGACCTAGTATTGGCTATCTCAAGTGTTAAATCTTCTATTTCTTCTTCTTTTAGATGCTTGAATACCGTAGCAGATCTTTCAGGTCCAAGTGCAATCAAAAGTATTGCAGCCTTTTGAACTCCCATTAATTCAAGTGAATCATTACTCTTTGCTGCCATATTAACCCCAATTATCGTTTAACCAGTTTCTAAGCAACGCCGCCGCTGCATCTGGATTTTCGTCTACAAACTTTTCAACCATAAGCCAGATTTCTGACTTATTCTCAAGATCAATATCCTCAACAGTTGAAACCTCCTGTGTAGTCTGTAGCAGGTTTTCAACTGATAATTCCTCCTCCTGTGGCTCTGGCTGTTTTTCCTTTCTGAGAGTTGAAAATACAACAAATCCAAGGAGACCAAGAATAAGAACAATAAGTACAATCTGAGCAATATCAGATGTCTGAAGTCCGCTTCTCTCATCAGCCTGGAAAATAGGAACATCGTATGCAATGATAGAGATGTTAGCAACCGGAATACCTGTGGCATTGGCCACAAGTGTAATCATCTCCTCATCAACATCCTTTTTAACCATATCAGAATTAGCTAGCTGGAATTCCTCGAATGAAATACCATCAAGAAGTCCCTGCTCTCTAACGTCTGACTCTTTATATATTACATAATGCGATGCAGTAATTGCTATTGATGATCTGTCATATTTGATCGCGCCAGCTGGTACTGTAGTTGTAACGATTTTTTCAGATGGAAGATAATCTCTTGATTCCTCAGCCACAGAATATCTAGAGCCATCCTCATCCTCAATGACGTAGGTGTTTTCCTCACCGTTTGAATCCGTTCCAGGCACTCCACCTACATTACCCTGTCCCTCAGCCTCATATGTATCCTCATGCGAAAGAACATTCGTACCGTTTTCATCAGCCTGGGTATAGGTATGCTCAGTCTGTTCTACAAGCGAAAAATCAAGTGAAAGATTTGGTGCAACCTTAACATCCTCATAAAGGTTAGAACCTAAAAGTACTGATGTAACTTCCTGTTTTACAAGTCTCTCTGCCTCAGCCTTAAGAGCTAGCTGATTAGATGTATTAACAACATTAGAGCTTGATGTAGCCGCATCTGTTCCAGAATATAACAAGTTACCATATGAATCTATGATAGTAACATTAGCTGCTGTTTTAGAGCCAAGAGCTGTAGCTATATTTTTTGCAAAATTTTCAGCGACTCCAGTTCCAAGCTCCTCGTTAAGGTCAAGCATTACAGATGCATAAGCCTCTTCCTTCTGAGAAAGAAGAGTTCCATCATCATCTGGAATATTAAGAGTTACATAGGCCGCATTAACTGAATTCTGAGCCTTCATAACGTCCTCAAGCTTTTTCTCCATGTAGAGCTTATAGGTTTTCTGCTTATCAGATTCAGTTGTGGAGAAGCCCCCTGATAAAGCCTCAGCAAGGGAATATCCATCAGCAGGATAATTGTTAGCACCTAGTAAAAGTGTTGCGCTAGACAAATCCTTGTCCTGAACAGAAATAATCAGGCCATCATCTGTAACCTGATACTGAATCGCATTTTCATTAAGAAGATCAATAATTGCAGAGGCATCCTTAGTGCTCTCACATGTGATAAGGGTTGTATAGTGAGGTCTCGTAAGGACAGTACTAAGAACAGCAAGTGCTACAATAACACCTGCTGCCACGCTAATAATCAATGTCTTCTGTCTAGTTGTGAACTTGTTCCACCACTCCTTGACACTTTCAAGAAGCTGCTGAAATCTTTCCTGCATTTATTTATACCTGTATCTGCATTATCTGCTGATAAGCCTCAATAAATTTATCTCTTAATGCAACTGTATAACTAAGTGCTGTCTGAGCTTTTGCCATGGCAATTGACAAATCATGTGTTGAATCTGTAATTCCAAGTGCAAACTTAATCTCCTCTTCCTCCTGCTGATTAAGAAGAGCATTAGTTTCATTGATATTGCCAAGTGCTGACTGAAATAAAGATGAGAAGCTTTCGTCTCCCTCCTTAACTCTGCTGACAGTTGCATTTCTAGCCGCCTCATTTATCGCTGGCGAACTAATATTTAATAAAGATCCTATATCCATTTTTTATCCCTTCAATAAAAATGATTACGACTGACCTATCTGTAATCCACGCTGTGCCATGCTCTTTGAAGCATTAAATGCTGTCGCATTCGCCTCATATGCACGTGTTGCATCAATCATGTTAGTCATTTCAGTAATAGTATTGACGTTTGGATACCAAACATATCCATTTTCATCAGCATCTGGATGTGCTGGATCATAAACCTCGATAAGATCCGTTGTTGTATCCTCAGATACCCTTGAAACCTTAACACCATCGCCTGTATGTCCACCTCTGGCCTTAGCATAAATAGCACCAAAGGAAGTAAGATCTGTCCCCTTTTCCTGGAAAGTTACAATCTTTCTACGATATGGCTTACCACTTTCAGTACGAGTAGTGTTAGCATTCGCAATATTTTCTGAAATTACGTCCAAACGATAACGCTCTGCAGTCATACCTGACGCATTTACGCCAAAGGATTTAAATACACTCATATAAACCTCCTAAAAACAGCCTAAAACCATTATCACCTATTTGATAACTGCCTTTAGATTAGCAAACTCGCTGTTAATACTCTGTACAATTGCCTGATATACAATCTGGTTAGATGCAAGCTCAACGTTTTCATTGTCTACATCTACATTATTTTTATCCAGACGATAGGAATAATTGGCGTAATCTGTGTATTTACGCGGTTCAATATGAGAGAGCCTATTTCCCTTATTTAGCTCTCCTACCTTTGTATCAAGACTTGTGTACTTAGAGGCCTTGAGCGCATGCTTAAGCTCGTTCTGGAAGGAAACATCCTGTCTCTTATAGCCTGGTGTATCGATGTTAGCGATATTATTGGCTATTGCGTTGTTTCTCATCCAGGCACCATCAGCTGCCTTATCAAGGACATTTACGTAATCATATACCCCTGTATTTATCATAATTTATTCACCCACCTTTCTATATTATAAAGCATAGTAAAAAAATTACAAGGAATTTTCACTAAAAAACACATGATATTGTGTCTACTTTTTTACACCTTCACTATATCTTGGTTTACATAATTGTGAAACCTGTGAATTATTTGATAAATGTTTCACGGATAATGCATATCCACACGTAATCATATGAATCTGCACAGCTTCACTAAATAACACAAAGGGACCTGTATAAAACAAGTCCCTTTGCACTAATCTATAAATCCATTTATATATTCTGTTTTCATATCATATAGATATTGTATCGTAAATTATTTTAAAATCATTAGCTTTTTTATTAAAATAATTACCAAAATTTTAAACGAATATTTATTAATTTTAATTTTTCTTTTTATCAATGATGTTTCCGCAGTTCTCGTTATAGCACTGCAGTTTATTTCCCTTATTTATCATAATGCTTCCACACTTGTCGCATTTAACGTTAGATGGAAGGTTCCATGAAATAAACTCACAGTCAGTTCCCGCTTCGCAGCTATAGAAGCGTCTGCCCTTCTTAGAACGTCTGGCAACTATGTCCTTACCACACAGCGGACATGCCACACCAATTCTTTCAAGATAAGGCTTTGTATTTCTGCACTCTGGGAAACCAGGACAGGCTAAAAACTTTCCATGAGGTCCGTACTTTATCACAAAATTGCGGCCACACTGATCACACACCTCGTCACTAACTTCATCTGCAATCTTTACTGATTCAAGCTTCTTTTCTGCCTCTGTAACAGCCTCATTAATTGTTGGATAGAACTCTCTGATGTTATTCTTCCACTCTACTGTTCCC
>R26__coassemble_1048_pt1 | contig 14531 bp, 15 predicted proteins | sample R26__metabat2_high_PE_058 | metagenome-assembled genome bin R26 | reverse complement strand
CTATTTATACCAAAATTTAAAATTTTTTAAATTATATTATTTTTAATGCTTGCTGTCAATTTTCATAGACTCAGCATTCGCAGTATTTCCGTACATTGATGTAATATAACCACTTGTAGCCTTCATGTTTTTTCTAGCCTTGCCTATTCCAGCCTTAGCAGCTGTCATGATACGCTCTATATCCTGACGATTACGCTCCTCTGTTGCAGATATTTTTACTCCTGTGTCAGTAAGGGCCGTAATTAGCTCTTGTAGTGACTTTATTTCAGATACATATGCATCCTTATTATTATCAAGCTCTGCCTTAACCCTTGCAAATACCTGATCAAAGCCTGCATCCAGCTCGTCTATTTTACTGATAGCCTCATCCTTCTCAATCATGAGCACCTGAAACTGCTCCCAGCTAGCACTGTCATAATCCCTATCAGCTATACACTCGCTCTGCTTCTGAGTCTTGATTAAAAGCTCTGTTAACAACTTTTGCTTCTTTTGAAGGCTTTCTATCATTATATTTAAGTATTTTAACGTTTCAGTGTTTGACATATTGCCTTCCTATTTTGCCAGCTTCATAACCTCTTTCCAGGTATCACGCATAGTATGAATATGACCATTAACCTCTTCGAGAATCTCCTTGTCCTTACTCATGTTAGCTTCACGTAATCTGCCAATCAGATAATTGTACACATTGTTAAAGTCGTTCGCTATAGGATATTTGAAATCAAGAGTTATCTGAAATTCCTCTATGATTCTCTGCACCTTCATTATATTATTATGAGCCTTCTGAATGTCCTTATTCTCAATAGCCATTATTGCTATATTACAGAATTTGATAGCACCCTCATATAGCATAAGTGTAAGCTCTGCAGGTGATGCAGTAAGTATTCTATTATTAGCATATTGAGAATATGCATTATTTGTCATAACTGCCATACTATGTTTTCCTCGTAATCGTTATATTTTAAAACTACTGGCCTCCGCCGAAGTAGTTACTAAGGCTTGTCTGAGTACTATTAAGCTTTGCAAGCTGTGTTTCCATTTTTGAGAACTGTCTGTAATATTTATCCTCTATATCATTGACATATTTCTCCCAGTCAGAAACCTTTGTTTCATATTGTGTCAATTCGGTCTTTGCCTTCTTATCATCATAAAAGTTTCCATATGATCTGTCGGCACTTGACTTTGTAAGCTCATTAAAAGAGTCTGCAATCTCCGTCATATAACTTGCAAAAAACTTAGCAACCTTATCAGGATCAGATGTTAACATCTGCTTAAGCTTATTAGTCTTTGATGCGAAGTCATCATCATCCTCATCACCATCAATGTGAAGAGCACTCTTCTCATTATCCTCTGAATCAAAATAACCCATTGTACCAATGCCAAAGTCAGCAAGGCTCATTTCATACTTAGTCTTATCAGGATTAGTAAACTCATATGACTTAATGCTTGCATTTCTCATAGTATTCATAATAGTTGCAAGATTAGAGTCTCGTCTAAGAAGTGAATCCTTAATCTTTGTTTCCCATTTTTCTACTTCATCGTCAGACAGAGCTTCCTTCTCCTCATCTGAAAGAGGTTCAAATCCCTTAGCTCTATCTGCATTGTAAAGCTTACTAAGTTCGTTGATCAGGTTAGAGTATTCCTTAACCATGTCCTTGATATTTTTATATATACCATCTATATCTGTATCTGTTGTGAGGGTAATTTCTTCATCACCAGTCTCACCCTTGACACTGATAGCCATACCATTGATGTTGAATGAGTTATTGTTTGATTCAAACTCTGCACCATTAAGATATATCTTAGCATTCTGACCAGCAATTACAGTTGCGCCACTAGCTGTAGTAAGTCCTAAGGCATTGATTGCCTTAAGGTTATCTGCCTTTTCAGCATCAGTTTTTGCATCCTTACCCTCAACCTCAAATGAGAAATCGTTGTCTGCACCTGACTCCTTGGCACTAATAAATATTCTGCCATTAGCCTCATCAAATGATGCATCAACACCTGAACTCTGAAGCTTTGCTACAAATGTGCTGATCTTTGTATCCTTATTAGCATCTATTTCAACAGTTTTACTTCCCTGCTTAAAATAGATCTTGCTATTTTCTGATGTAATACCTAAGTCTGCAAGTGTTGAGTCTTCAGTAATCTTAGCATTATCCTTGCCTACTAGCTTCTTGCTTGTAACATAAGCAGTCTTAGCAAGCTTATCAACTCTTAATGTCTGTGTGCCCTTAACCGCATTTTCACCTGCAATAACAGATGCCTTGCTCTCGTCAGATACAGTAGTCTTCTTTAAATTATAGTTAGATACATACTGCATGCTTCTAACTTTTGAGTTGAATGCTTTAATCTTTTTATTAAGGTCTTTCCATATGTCCTGCTTCCATTCAGCCTTTGTCTTTTGCTGAACGTTCTTTTCACCCTTTTTCTTATAAGCCTTAACCAGCTCCTGGACCATAGAGTCAGTATCCATGCCAGAATTCATTCCAGTAATTCTAATCATGAGCTACCTCCTTTCGTCTACCATAAGTCCGGCAAGCTCCCATGCCTTAGCAATCATATCAAGAGTCTTCTCTGGAGGAAGCTCCTTGATAACCTTCTTAGTATCCTTATCTACAATCTTGATAGTAATTCTGTTAGTTTCCTCATGAATACCAAACTGGGCAATAGAATTGTCCATATTCTTATTGAGCTCACTAACAGCCTTCTTGATTCTTTCGTTATTTTTCTCTGTAAACTCTTCATTACTCTGAGCATAAGCTGTTTCTGTGTCATTTCCACTGTTCTTGCTATCCGACTCAGTAACGTTATTAACTGATAATGTTGTAGCATCAACCTGTGGTGCATCACTCATATCTGCTGATGTGAATTCATTAGCTGGCTTTGCTACGTTATTATTTCTTGAACCCTCTGTTGCTGGCTCAACTGTTCTCTGTACAGGCTGTGCCTGTAATGTCATCATGCTTCCAATTGGTTCAATTGCCATAATTTTCACCTCCGTGTACTTCTGTCCTGTCCTGGACCTACATTAAACATCCTTGTTTATGTGCCGATTTTAATGTACTCGAGTGAGTTGGCCTTACATTAAAAGCGGTACACTTTTGTATCTGTGTATTATATCGTCATTCTACCTCAAAACTTTATACATGTTAATAAAAAATCTTAAGCCGGAGCACATACTGCCCCGGCGAAATGATTCTATATACTATGAAAATGACTCTACAATAATCCCTTAAGTGCCTCAAGTCCTTCAGGTGCCATAGCTGCTTTATTAGCTTCCTGAATCTGCACATACACTTCCTTACGATAGATAGGTATCTGCTTTGGAGCTGATATTCCAATTTTTACCTGATCACCCTTAATGTCAAGTATTGTAATTTCAATGTTATTGTTTATAACAAGGGCTTCGTTTTTCTTTCTTGATAATGCTAACATATTATTCACCTGCCCTTTCTTTTGCTGCCTTTAAGAGTTCGTAAATTGGATACTTAACATCATATCCTTCCTGATCTACGATAATCTGATTGGCCTTTCTTGTTTCTCCACTGATGATGATAGGTGCCATCAAATTAACTGACATCTTCTCAATCTCTCTAGGAACAGTCACTGTTACAAGAACAAAGAAATCCTCAGGGTCTGTAATAGCAAGAGGCTTTAAAAGCTCATCCTCAATAACAGGATTGTAATCCTCTTTTACAAGAAGTGGATTCATTACAGGCATTGCAAATGCAGGTTCCTGTACTGACTGAAGCCACTGGATATTTCCATTTCCTTCGCTGTCATGAATAAGGAGGAAATCTGTAAGTTCAGGGAATCCTACGATTCCGCTTACGAATTTGATAAGCTTTGACTCATCTACTCCTATTTCACCAAATAGTTTTGTTGTAATTACCATGTCTACTCCTTTCGCCGACTCCGCCGGTATAAATGTATAAATACTTATATATTATGGAGATTTATCGCCGCTCCACGGCGTTTGTAACTTTATTAAATATAGTTAAGCAGTGTCTGGTTCGCTATTTTACCTGCTGCCAAACGTGCTGCCTCAAGTGCAAGCTGGGCGTTCTTGAAATCAAGTGCTGTCTCAGCAATGTCAGCATTGATGTTATCATCAGCCAAAATCTTAACATTGCTCTTCTGGTCCTTGACTCTGTTTTTGGTCATGTCAAGTCTTGATGTAAGTGCACCAACCTGAGCTATCTGCTGATTGATACCATCTGAATATCCCTTGAAGGCTGTAATAGCTGCTGTGTACATTTTATGCATCTTCTCTTTTAAGAGATCATTTTCCTTCTGTGCTGCAGCAAGCATTTTCTCGTAAGTAGGCTTGTCAGAGTCCGCTGCCTTTTCAAGAGAACCTTTTATATTTGCAATTTTTGTCTCAGAATCTGCTACAAGCTGTGTTACATTCACAAGCTCATCAATGTCTCTACCAATATCATGTGAGTATGCATCACTAGCATGTATGTTGATGTTAATTGACTGATTGTAAGCTATCTCGTATGTGAGATTTTGCTCTTTAAATCCTAATATCTTACTCGTTTCTGCAACGCTTGTAACTGGATTACCCTGTGCATCAACTCGGTTAAAATTATATTCAATTCCATTAGGATACGCTGTAGAATAAGTTCTATTATCAGTCTGATTAGGAGATACATTTTTAGGTGTATAGCACTGGAAATAATGCTCAGGTCTTAAATCACCCTTCTGCCAGTCATTTTTATCGTATCGAACTTCAACACCCTTTGCGCAAGTTCTAATCTGCTCTACAACATCCTTACCTAATATTACTTCACCAGTCTCAGGAATAAAATATGCCTCATCATCTGGAACATTCGTGTAAATGTCATCTATATCAGCCTGAGAAAGACCTGTTATTGACTTCACTGGCATTGTTACTGTCGTTGTTCCATCTATCGTCATAATTGGCACGAATGGATCCCCATCCTCTACAGGTACATGTGGTACATTAATCTTATCATACGAAAGTCTGATTCTTGCAACCTCTGTATTTTCAATAAGCTCTTCCTGGTAAGTTGCATCTGTTGCATCCTTAGATACAGCATGTGTACCCTTAACGTAGTCTATAGTTTGAACATTATCGAAATCGAATTTCTCATAAATATGATAATCAATCGTATCATTATTAGTAAATGTCAGCATCTCTCCAGTTCTGTAGCCTGTAAATACTGTACGTCCAGCACTGTCGGCATTTCCTAGAGCATAGAACTGTGTTTTTAGCTGTTTAAGCTCTTCCAGAATATCCTTGACATTTGATGTAACATTTTCCTGTGATGAAGCCTGATTAAGCTTTTCACGGATATCTGATAACAAGTCATCTGTCTGTGAAAGTGCTGTTTCTGTATCTGTGAACCATGCACTAGCATCAGGAATATTCTTACCGCTGTACTGCTCAAGCTCTGTAAGGGATGTGTTGAGTCTCATCGCTCTAATAGCAACAACTGGATCATCTGAAGGTCTGATAATTTTCTGACCTGATGCTGTCATTGTATTGAGTCTGTCCTCATTAGCCTTATTAATATTCATGTTAGCCTTTGTATTGGCTGTCATCATTGAATTAGTAATTCTCATACATTAAACTCCTGTCTGAAGTATCAACCTATCATATATTTCGGTCATAACTTGCATAACTTTAGCGGATAAATTATATGCTTCCTGGAATTTTACAAGATTAAGAGCTTCCTCGTCGTTATCAACAGCTGAAATTGAGCGTCTCTGCTGTTCAACATTTCTATTAATATTTGTATAATTTTCTGTAAATGTCTTGGCATTATTTGTTCCAAGGGCAATATCAGATATTACACACTGCAAAAAATCTCCAGATGTACATCCTCGGAATGCAGTTTTGATTACCTTATCATTTCCAACCTTGATTTCCTTTTCCTTCTGAACCTTTAGCAAGGTTTCTGTAATATCCTGAGCGTCTCCACCCTGCTTGATATCATATGTAGTACCAAATTTATTAACATCCTTAACCATACTATTATTAACCTGGAATGATAAGGCTGTCATCATATAGTAGTCATCATGTGTTGATGAATACTTATGGTAAGTATCTGCATCTGTCACATCTTCATGCTCACTCTGAGTGAATTTATATGTGTTATTGCCATCCACTAGATTTCTTGCTGTAAAAAGTGCCTCCGCCTGGTCTCCGTATTTGTCCTGAGCGCTTGTTTCAATGTCATTTATTGCGTGTGCAAAAATACGCACCCACTCGTTCATCTGCTCCTGATAATATGGAATACCCTGATAGTTAATTCTATTGCCTACAGCTGCTTCCTTTCCCACAAAAACTAGTGGGCTAGGCTGTCCTTCGTCAGGTTTAATTTTGAATGTATACTCTAAAGTATCTGAGTTAAATTCCCACTCAGAATATTTGTATTTTGTAGATACAAGTGTAAGCTGTCCATTTTCTGGAAGAGTACACTTATTCATATCTGTAAGGTAGTCCTTATTAGGTACCTTTATAGTAACTGAAAATGTTCCGTCGCCGTTATCTACAACACCGTCTCTTTCTCCAGCAACGCCATTTTTGTTAATATTTCCGTGGAAATACTCCTCATTATTACCATCTCTAAGCTCAAAAAGTCCCTTAAGCTCACCACCTAAGTTAGAACCATACATGTTAAAGTCCATGCCATTTGACCACTGGATTTCAAAAAGACCATCAGCATCTGACTGATTAACCTTCTCAGCTGCAGTACGGGCTGTACATGAAAGTGTATTGTATTCATATCCCTGTACTAACTGCTGCCCACCGGCAATACTTACCTCATATGTATAAATTCCAGACTTCTGAGTTCCACCTGGAGTAGTATAAATTGGTGTTTCCTTAATAGATACATCCACTATTTTTGAGAGCTGATCGATAAGAAGATTTCTTTTATCTCTTAACTCATTAGCATTTGTCTTTGTAACCTCGATAGTATTTATCTGTTTATTAATTGTAGCAATCTGTTCTGCAATCGAGTTGATTGTATCAACCTTATTTTTAATTTCCTCGTTGATACCTAGCTGCATTCTCTGTAAATTAACAGCCTGTGCATTGAAGTATTCACAGAGGTCTCCAGCAGAACCTAAAAACTGAGTCTTTGTACTGTCTGTTCCGGCCATTTTATATACTTCTTCAAGGTCATTAAACATGCCACTGTATAGAGGCTCAAATCCATCTACAGAATCCTTGTCAGCAAAATAGTCCTCTATCTGAAGCATATAATACTGCTTCATCTCATACTGTCCAAGATGTGCCTCTGACTCCCAGTATTTTACGTCGTAATATGAGTTTCTCACCTGTGTAATGCTGGTAGTTGTAACACCTGTTCCAGCCATACCATATGACTGAGATATTCTAAGAGCCTCTGAAGCTACCTGATTAGCCTCCTGTCTTGTATATCCCTTTGTCTCTACATTAGCAATATTATTAGCTGTTGTATTGACCTTGGCATTGGCTGCCTGAACTCCTGTATATGCTATATCTAATCCAAAAAATGTTGAAGGCATTTCTCTCTCCTACTACAAAGTATTAATAATGTGCTCTAACATCTCATCAATTACATTAATATATCTACTTGATGCATTATATGCATTCTGGAACTTAATGATGTTCTGAAGTTCCTCCTCTGAGGATACTCCCAGTACCTGCTGTCTCGAATTCTCAAGTGAGTCCACAGTTGCCTGCTGGCTTGATACAATACTGTTATATACCGATCCAACATTGGCAATTGAACCAACAATTCCATCATAGAATGAAATATATCCATATTTCGAATTAAGATTTGGATTTATTGTCCATGATGCACTTTCCCATTCACCAGTATTAAGATTTAATACATTTCCTGATCCTGCAAAAACCTCTGCAAGCTTAGTTGCCTTTTCAAAATCAACAGACTTATCGTCCTTAATAAATGAGTTAAGTGTTGGCTGCTTTAAAAGATCCGGATTGACTTTTAAATTAAGTACTGTATACATTGTAGATACATCTGCTGGAGATTTAGATGCATTTTCCACAATATAATTTCCAGCTGAGTCATATCTATCACTACCAAGTCTTTGGAAAATCTCTACAGAGCTTTTCTGGCTAGAATTTGTAGCATTATCACAAATTACATTATTTATTGCTGTTGTAATATTATGAATAAGTCTGTCAAATTCAGCCTGTGCATTCATAACTATTGAATCTGCAACAGCAACATCATTTTCTCCCTCGGTACCATTATTGTATTTTTCCTGAGAAACGTCTAAATCTGAATAGTTCGCTCTATGGTCTCCTCTTGCAAAAAGAAGTGACTTAAGTTCTCCAACATCAGTATTAAACTCTGATGCTACCTCCTGATGGAAGTTAAATACATCCTGATAATCATAAAGAGGACCCCATGTAACATCATAGAAGCCATTATCATTAAGCTTTGACTGTAAATGATTAAGTGTATCTCCTATAAGAAGAGGAGTTCCCTCTGCATATATTTCAACTGCTCCATCAGCATTTTCCTCTGTTTTAATATTTATAAGAGATGACAGCTTATCAAGGTAAAAGTTTCTCTGATCTCTAAAGTCATTAGCCTCCTCAACACCAATCTCAGCTCTCTGGATTTTTCTGTTAAGTTCATAAACCTTGTCTGCATAGTCGTTAATCTGCTCAACCATTCCATTAACTCTGGAATTCAGATTTTCCTGATAGTCAATAAGTCCGTTTGCAACAGCTGTTGCTCTCTCTAAGAACTGAGCACATGTAGACACAAAAACGCCCTGAGTAATTGAACTGGAAGGATCCTTCTGGAGTTCCTGTACAGAAGTCCATAGCTTACCTAAAGACTCCTTAAAGGAAGCTCCTTCCATTTCACCCAGGAGTGTTTCGATTTCTCCTGTAGTCTCAGAGCAAATTTCATAGAAGGAAGACCTGCCGTTTTCCTTCCTGTATGAAGCGTCTAAAAATACATCTCGTACCTGACGACATTTTGTATAGTCAACACCAAGACCCACCTGCATGTCCGAAATAGATGCAATGCCTATAGTGTTGTAGTATTTTGCACCCTGTAATATCTGCTGTCTTGTATAACCCTTTGTCTCAACATTAGAAAGGTTATGTGCAGATGTATTAAGTGCGTTATTACTTGTTTGTAATCCGGATGTACCGACGTAAATGCTTCCCATTAATGGCATAATGTTTGCCTCTCATTCATTACTGTTTAGCATCAAAGCCGCCGACTGTTCCTCCGAGAATACTTCCGTTATTTATGGCGCTTCTGCCATAATTATTAGTTTCCGGGGCTTGTCTCATAGACTTTATAAGGTTTAAATCAAATTCAACCATTTCAAGTGAATGATTTATTAGTTCCTTATTATTGTCATTGATTAGCCTGACACTATCTACAACAGTTTTTAATCTGTCTCTAATATTTGCAAGCCTTTGCTGTTGCTCAGGCTGCTTAGCTAAAATATCAATAAGTACCGACAGTTTTAAGCTTTCAACATCCATGTTAATGACGTCTGCGATATCCTTTGTTGTAGCAGCTCTTTTTACATCAAGTGCTGCCAGATTATCTGCAACGCGCTGTTCCTCATCCGTGATTAATCTTAACTGTTCCATATCTCCCTTAACAATTATGGGAGTTTTCTTTTTGGATAATTCAAGTAGCTTATCGTACTCTTTTATTTCTGTTTCAAGAACCTGCATCAGTTCTTCCATTAGGCTTGCCACTTGAAAATTCCCCCTTATTCTTCATTTTCCTATACTTATACTCCCTAGTATAAGATGAAGCCGGGCTTCTATATACTACCTAGAAGCCCGCTTTCTCCTCATATTTTGCAAGAAGCTTGCTTGCAAAATCCTCGCCACTTACAGAATATGTACCAGCATTTATGCTAGCCTTAAGTGGAGCTGTAACAGATTCTCTTATATCAGAAGCATCCTTAACAGCCTGCTTAGCAACCTGTAAATCTCTTCCGAAGCTAGAAATCTGAACCTCGTCCATTCTGCTAGTCTTAGCAGTACTCTGTGCTTTATGTGGTTTTTGTGTGCCATATACCTGAGACACTACGTTATACGCTTCTATACGCATATTACCGCCACCTTTCCTTCCTTGGATTAAATGTGAACTCTTCCGTGAATGTCTCCGATCTAACGGAGAAAATCAGCTCATATCCCGAGCCATTATTTGTTACACTAATTTTATCGGACAGTTTTTACTAAACTTTACCCCTGAAATAAAAAATACACCGGATTTTCTTTATTAAAAATCCAGTGTATCATTTCTTGAATCTACTTTAATCTAAAAATTAGATTTCAACGCTTCCGTGGAACTCGTCATTTACTACATAGTAAGCTCTGCTGTCATCGATATTAACGTATACGTTGATTGTCTTGATAGCTGCTTTATTCTTTGTAGCCTTATAAGCATCCTTACAAAGCTTAACGATAGCTTCTGATGAGTAATCCTTACCAGCAAACTGAACTGCGAATGTTTCCTTAGCTGCCTTAGCTGCAACCTTCTCAGCTACCTTCTTAACTGCTGGCTTCTTTGCTGCTACCTTCTTAGCAGGTGCTGCCTTCTTAGCCTCTTCCTTCTTAGCCGGAGCTGCCTCTGCCTTTACCTCTGCCTTTTTAGCTGGAGCTGCTTTCTTAGCTGTCTCCTTCTTAGCTGCCTTTTTAGCAGGTGCTGCCTTCTTAACTTCTTCCTTCTTAGCTGGAGCTGCCTCTGCCTTTACCTCTGCCTTTGGAGCTTCCTTCTTAACAACCTCTGCAACTTTAGCTACAACTGACTTCTTTAACTCTGCCATTTCAAGTTCTCCTTTCAATACTTTCATTCCCCTAGTAGTATATTTACTATATAATTAATATCACTTTGTAACATTAGTAGTTTAAGTCGATTTTTTCGTAAAGTCAAATAAATCGTGATTTTTCGTACATATGTAGGATTTTCAAATAAAAAAGACCCCATATTTTGTACAATTCTCACACGAAAATTGAGTGATTTTTGCAAAACACAGGTTCTTTTACTACAAGTCGTATGCCACCTCTTCCTCAACAAGTGACTTAAAGTGGATGGCATCTCTATTATATTCTTTTTTGTATTCAAGGTATCCTAGCTGTACCTCCATACGGATAGGCTTTTCAGCAATGTTGTTAAATACATCCGTATCTTCTATTTTCTTTCGGATTCCTTTCTCAACAAGCTTAGCACCTGAGCGGTCACAGGTTAAAAGTACACCTACTGTTCCATCTCCATCAAGCGAATAAACCTTATCCTCTAAACGTACAGTGTCATACACAATTTTTGACAGCTTAACTATTACATTCTCATACTGGGCTTTTTTCAGTACGTCCTTAAGCTCCTTGCGGTATCTAGGTCTTATAATCATAAGAGAAATAGCTGTATTATTTCTCTCTGAATATGAAATCTGTGTCTGAATATCCATGTACATGCTTCTTAAGTTATAAAAGCCTGTAAGCGGATCAATCATAATCAGATCTTCTACCTGCTGTGACAATACATTGTTATCTCTTTGAAGTCTCTGAACTCCCTTTATGAAAAGCGACATTCCTAAAACTGCAAGACCAGGGATAGCTATCCAGAAATATGATAGACCTGTAACAGTAAAGTCAAGTGCAAATACCTGATATAGCTTATATGCAATATAGCAAACCGTTTCCAAAGAAGCCACAATAACAGGAATACTCGTAACTCTTATAGCTGCTAGTAAAACTGCCACAAATGTCACAATAGTCATGACAAGGTTCTCATTAAATACAGAACGATCGCTAAGTGAACACACAATAGTCGCAGCAAACAGCGCAATAAGAAGGACGCTTATTCCCACATCTTCTAATGTTTTACCGGATATATCTTTATTTTTCATATAGTCCTCCAAACTATATCATTATAATTCGAACATGGAAAAATGTAAAGAAATAGCCTTGACATAGACTGGCATACGTAATATCATTTGCATTGATATAAAAACTTCGGGGTTGGGTGTAATTCCCTATCGGTGGTAAAGTCCACGAGGTTTATCTTAGGAAGGGGCCCATTTATGGGAAGGTTTCCTAAGATGGTCGAAAAACGAGTTTTTCGACTCTCAATATTCAATGTTATGAGGAACCATGAACTGGTTAGATTCCAGTACCGACGGTTATAGTCCGGATGAAAGAAGAAATAACGGTTTGTAATATCAATCTGTGATTCTGCCCTGCATTTTTTATGCAGGTTTTTTTGTGCAATTTTCTCCGTTTTAGCACATAGTCGATTTGGTATTACGCCGTATTCCTTCCCCTATGGAGAAAACATTACATTTCCAAGGAGGAATCAAAATGAACGTACAGTCAAAAACAAGAAAAATCACAATCACAGGTATGCTTTCAGCTATCGCATTTATTTTAATGTATCTCGATTTCAGCGTACCGCTTATGCCATCCTTTATCAAAATGGATCTTTCCGAGCTTCCAGCTCTTATTGGTTCTTTTGCATTAGGACCTGTCAGTGGCGTAATTATCTGCCTTATTAAAAATCTGCTTCACCTTATGAAGACATCTACTGGTGGTGTTGGAGAATTATCTAACTTTATACTTGGTGCAATCTTTGTATATACCGCAGGCTTAATCTACAAGAAAAATAACACAAAAAAAGGAGCCCTAATTGGCTCACTTGCTGGTGCACTTGCTATGGCAATCATCGGAATTGCTACTAACTATTTCATTGTATATCCTGTATATACAAACTTTATGCCAATGGAGGCAATCATTGGAGCTTATCAGGTTATCTGCCCATCTGCAGACACACTCCTTAAGTGTCTCATTATATTCAATGCCCCATTTACATTTATAAAGGGAATGCTCAGTGTAGTAATTACATTCTTAGTATACAAGAGACTCTCACCTATCCTTAAGGGTAGTCAGAAGTTCTAAAATAGCAATATAGTATAATAATATGGCCAGGTCAGACTCGGTATAAATTCACGGATTCCTTATTACAGAATCCTTAGAATCCATACCTGCGTGCCCCTGGCCTATAAGCTTACATCTTTATAAATTTAAAACGGCTAAGTACACACATAGAATGCACTTAGCCGTTTTTATAACATATATAATTTGTGTATTAACAATTCTCAGCTATATAATAAATCAGTTCCTCTGAGTCGCACCAGCCAAGACATGGATCTGTAATCGACTTTCCGTAAATTCCATCTCCAATCTTCTGTGCACCTTCCTCAATATAGCTCTCAACCATAACACCCTTTACAAGCTTATGAATATTTTTGCTGTGACGTCTTGAATGAAGCACTTCACCAACAATACGAATCTGTTCCTTGTACTTCTTTCCAGAGTTGTTATGATTAGCATCGATAACTGCTGCCGGATTAACTAGCTCTCTTTCCTCATACAGCTCATATAATCTCTGTAAATCCTCATAATGGTAATTTGCAAAGCTTCTGCCGTAAGCATTAATACTTCCACGAAGTACTGTATGTGCAAGTGGATTTCCAGTTGTTTTGACTTCCCATCCTCTGTATGTAAATGTATGTGCATGCTGAGCAGCATATACAGAGTTGAGCATTACTGTTAAATCTCCAGATGTAGGATTCTTCATTCCTGCTGCCACATCAAATCCTGAAGTTGTAAGTCTGTGCTGCTGATCCTCTACTGATCTTGCACCAATTGCAACATATGAAAGAATATCATCAAGATATGGATAGTTTTCTGGATAAAGCATCTCATCTGCAGCTGTAAGTCCAGATTCCTCCATTGCTTTAATGTGCATAGAGCGAACTGCTATAAGTCCCTGCATAAGGTCTGGCTCTTTTTCAGGATTAGGCTGTGATGCAATGCCCTTATATCCCTCTCCAGTTGTACGTGGTTTATTCGTATAAATTCTAGGGATTAAAACGAGCTTATCCTTAACCTTTTCATTTACCTTCTCAAGTCTTGAGACATAATCAAGTACTGCATCCTCTCTATCAGCACTACATGGACCAATGATTACTAAGAACTTATCGCTTTTACCTGTAAGTACATCTGCTATTTCCTTATCTCGGTCTGCTTTTAATTTCTTAAGACTTTCGCTTATTGCAAAATCTTTTTTGAATTCCTCAGGCTTTGGAAGCTGCTGAACAAATTCCATTCCCATCTTTCTTCCTCCTAGTATATACGTTACATGTGTATTACCGGCTTTTGTCTAATAGCTCTAAAGTGTTTCAGGCTCGTCGTACTCTTCACCAAGTGTATCAACTGTCATAGACTTAATCTGCTGTGTTTCATATGGCTTATCCATATAGTCAGTAGGTGTTGTTGCAATCTTATCAACAATATCAAGACCCTCTGTTACCTTACCAAATGCAGCATACTGTCCGTCAAGATGAGGACTAGTCTTATGCATAATAAAGAACTGAGAACCTGCTGAGTCTGGGTGCATTGCACGTGCCATTGATAAAACACCTGGTGTGTGCTTTAAATTGTTTTCAAAACCATTTCCTGAAAACTCACCCTTAATAGAATATCCAGGGCCGCCCATACC
>R26__coassemble_1033_pt1 | contig 14689 bp, 12 predicted proteins | sample R26__metabat2_high_PE_058 | metagenome-assembled genome bin R26 | reverse complement strand
ATTATCGTAAAGTGCCTTACCCTCTCTTAAGAACTCAGGAGAGAAAATAAGATTGTCTGTGCCGAACTTTTCTCTTGTATGCATTGTGTAGCCTACAGGAATTGTTGACTTGATAATCATTATTGCATCAGGTGCATACTCCATAACCAGCTTGATAACTGATTCAACCGCTGTTGTATCGAAGTAGTTCTTCTGTGAGTCATAATTTGTCGGAGCCGCAATAATTACGTAGTCTGCTCCCGTGTAGGCCTCTTTTGCATCGATGGTTGCTCTAAGATTAAGCTTTCCCGATGCCAAATATTCCTCTATTTCCTTATCTACGATTGGTGATTTTCCATTGTTTATGAGATCAACCTTTTCCTGTATTATGTCAACCGCAACCACTTCATTATTCTGTGAAAGGAGTGTTGCCATAGACAGCCCCACGTATCCTGTGCCAGCTACTGCTATTTTATAATTACTCATAAATGTTCTCTCGTCTATTTCTTATTTTTCGTATATTTGTATTAATCGTATATTGCTTATTAAATGTTAATACCGCTAGTTCCAATTGAATTCTTATTATATTCTAATAATTCATCCCAAATCAAATCAACCTATCAACTAAAGCAATACATAGGATTTTCAGCATACATAACATGCTTTTCTAGTAAAATATGTCCGATCCAGTATCACTGATTCTGTGTTTTCCATTTCAACCTATCTGACTATCATGTTTTCTCTATCAGCACCTGTACCAATGAGCTTAACCATTGTTCCTGTGTACTCTTCGATATAGCGAACGTATTCCTGTGCTGCCTCTGGAAGTTCCTCGAATGTCTTGCACTTTGAAACATCACCAAAGTTACCCTTGAATTCCTTATATACAGGCTTAGCTTTTGCAAGGAACTGTTCATTTGTAGAGAAGTCAGTGGTCTCAACACCATCAACGTCATAAGCTATACAAGCCTTGAATGTATCGAACTGTCCGATAGTATCAAGATGGTTAAGGTTGATATAGTTAACACCATTAATGTCTATTGCATACTTAAGTGTTACAAGGTCAAGCCATCCGCATCTTCTCGGACGCTTTGTAACTGTACCGTACTCATGGCCGAGATCTCTAATTCTATCTCCAACCTCGTCCTTAAGCTCAGTAACATATGGGCCCTCACCTACACGGCTTGAATAAGCCTTGATGACACCATAAACGTCTCCGATATCTCTTGCTGAAAGTCCTGTACCTGTAAGAATTCCGCCAATTGTTGGGTTAGATGAAGTAACAAATGGATAAGAACCAAAGTCAATATCAAGAAGAGTTGCCTGAGCACCCTCAACTACTACAAACTTGTCTTCCTTTAGGTATTTATGAAGAAGTGTGACCGTATCACAAACATACTGCTTAAGTATATCTGCATACTCCTTATACTTCTTAACGATTTCATCAGCATCACATGTTGGCTCACCTGCAGCTTCTAACATTTCATTTTTTACTGCAACCATATGTCTTAAGTTCTCTTCGAAGCTATCCTTGTATAAGTCCTCAATTCTGAATCCGCTTCTCTCATACTTATCGCAGTATGTTGGTCCAATACCATTCTTTGTAGTACCGATTTTATTTTTACGCTTATTCTCAAGCATAACATCAAGATGTGTATGGTATGGGAAAATAACATGTGCCTTGTCACTGATCTTTAAAAACTTATCTACATCAATTCCATGTTCCTTTAACATGTTAATCTCTCCGATAAGTACCTCAGGATTAAGAACAACACCATTACCAATAACAGCAATAGTCTTATTAGAAAGAATACCTGAAGGAATCAGTCTCATTGCAAACTTCACGCCATTAACGTAAATTGTATGACCTGCGTTATTACCACCAGTAGCACGTACTGATACATCTGCAAACTGAGCAAGATAATCTGTTGTACGTCCCTTTCCTTCGTCACCATAGAAACAACCTAATACTACACTAGCTTTTGACATTTCAAATGTCCCCTTTCAAAATATAATCTATTTGCGTTTCATACAATGTCACTAACTAAAACACCTACTATGACATTAAATCAGTTCCTAATTCTATTCTCACAATCTCTTATTATATCATACTCTGCACTCATCTAACAGTTTTCTTAGTTCTTCTGCTGCCTTTTTAGTTCCAGCTAAAATAGAGCATCCCTTATCTATCGTGATAGGGCTACCATCAATCTGAGTGATAACTCCTCCTGCCTCTTCTATGATTACAGCTCCCGCAGCGTAATCATATGGCTGTAAAAGCATTTCAAAGTATACAGCATTTGAACCATTTGCAATCCTCGCAAGCTCTATTGCTGCGGATCCGCAGCTTCTAATTGCAAGTGTTTTATAGAATAACTTTTTCACAGTTGCAAATAGTAAGTCTGTACTGTCCTCATTGTATCTTGCACATCCAAAAGCAGAAATACCATCAGCCAAGCCTTTATTTTCAAGAGTAAGTCGTCTGTTGTTTACATAACTTCCTTCATTTCTTACTGCATGGAACATTGTATCTACATAAGGATTGTATATAATCCCCGCATACATACTTCCCTTATAGGCTATTCCAACTGAAATACAGCTTGTCTTGTAGTCAAACATAAAATTGGTAGTTCCATCAATTGGATCAATTATGTAAGTATAGCCTGTCGACGATATTTCCTTTTTATTGTCTGCACTTTCCTCTTCACCATAAAAAGATGCTGATGGATCAACCTCAAGTATTTTCTCAATCAGAAACTTTTGGATCTTCATATCAAAGGCTGTTACGAAATTCGCATCACCCTCCTTATCGAAAATCTGGTCCTTTTGTAAATGGGCAGATTTTAATATTTCGCCTGCTTCTCTTACAATTTCTATAATTACATTAATATCCATAAATTATATCCCAAGTTTGAATTCTTTACTAATAAAGCATTACACATGCCACAGAGCGTCCCTCACATATGAGTATCATATGACTGCATCATATATGTGCAATCATATATTCATATCGTATGTGCACACCATATAAGTAACGCAAATTGCCCATCATATAACCGCTTCATATTGGTGCGCTATATGATCAAGTCGGTACTTTATGTAAACTCAAACATTGATCTCTGCCTTAACGCCTAATAAGTCTTTGTTCGCATCAAGAATTGGGTTAACAACATCACGAAGGAAGACCTCAACCTGGCGTGGTGCTCTTCCAACATACTTAGAAGGATCCATGGCCTTTTCAAGCTCCTGAAGAGTCATATTAAATGCTGGCTCCTCTGCAATAAGCTCAAGAAGGTTATTATCAAGTCCTCTCTTTTTAACATTAGCACCAGCCTCCATTGAAAGCTCTCTGATTTTCTCATGAAGAACCTGTCTGTCACCGCCAGCCTTAACAGCATCCATCATAATATTCTCTGTTGCCATAAATGGAAGCTCTGACATAATACGCTTGTAAATAACCTTATCATTAACAACAAGACCATCTACAACATTGATACATAAATCAAGAACTCCATCAGTTGCAAGGAAAGCCTCTGGCACTGATAAACGCTTATTAGCTGAGTCATCAAGAGTTCTCTCAAACCACTGTGTTGCAGATGTGATTGCTGGATTTAATGCATCAATCATAATATATCTTGATAGTGAAGCAATACGCTCTGAACGCATAGGGTTTCTCTTATAAGCCATAGCTGATGATCCAATCTGATTTTTCTCAAATGGCTCCTCAACCTCTTTTAAGTGCTGTAAAAGTCTGATATCATTTGACATCTTATGAGCACTTGCCGCAATACCTGCTAATGCATTAAGAACTCTTGTATCAACCTTACGTGAATATGTCTGTCCTGATACTGGGTAGCACTCCTTAAATCCCATTTTGGCAGCAATCATAGGATCAATTTTATCGATTGTTTCCTGGTCACCATCAAAAAGCTCAAGGAAACTTGCCTGTGTACCAGTTGTACCCTTTGAACCAAGCATTTTCATTGTTGAAATAACAAAATCAAGCTCCTCTAAATCAAGAAGGAACTCCTGAAGCCAAAGTGTTGCTCTCTTTCCTACTGTTGTAGGCTGAGCTGGCTGGAAATGAGTAAATGCAAGTGTAGGAAGTTCTTTATACTCATTAGCAAACTTAGCAAGCTCTGCAATAACATTAATAAGCTTTTTACGAACAAGCTTTAATCCCTCAGTCATCACGATGATATCTGTATTATCACCAACATAACATGATGTAGCTCCTAGATGAATAATACCTGCTGCCTTAGGACACTGAAGGCCATATGCGTAAACATGGCTCATTACATCATGACGCACAAGCTTCTCTCTGGCCTTAGCCTCATCATAATTAATATCATCCATATGAGCCTTAAGTTCTGCAATCTGTTCATCTGTTATTCTTGGGTTACCATCTGCTCCCTTAAGACCTAATTCCTTCTCAGTCTCAGCTAAGGCAATCCAAAGTCTTCTCCATGTTCTGAATTTCATATCAGGTGAGAAAATGTACTGCATTTCCTTACTTGCATAACGCTCTGATAATGGGCTTAAATACTTGTCTGTTTCACTCATGATAAATTCTCCTTCTTATGTTTACATAAAAATAATTATGTTAATAATTCTTCCTTGCTTTATTCCGCCGCTTGATTTTCCTGATCAAATTTTGCAAGCATCTTTTTAACTGATGGTGATACTGACACAAACTCTGCACCGTAATGATAATTTTCCATATCTATTGCGCTGCTTCTTACAACTCTAACATCAGTAATAATCTGAGGCAGGTCTCTTGATACCTCAATATCCGCAATAAAATAATAACCTATCGGAAGAATACACTTCGAAATAAAGCCTATTCCCCTTGATGAAATATCTGTCACCTGAATTGCCGACTCTAAATCAACAATGGCATCTACCCCATCCTTATATAAATCCGAAATAGAAAGAGCCATTCCTATTGGGATTCTTTTATCAAATCGCTTTTCTTTAATTTCATTTTCTGCCATGTTATTCATACTCCTCAACAATTCTTAGCACGTCTTTTGAATACTGAGGATATTGCTTTACAAGATCCTCTATTTCTTTTTTATATGCATCCAGGTTATAGACCTCAAAATCCATACCCTTTCTAAGCCTCTGTCTTTCGACAACTAGTTCCCTACGCCTTGCTGCCATTTCCTGATCATAGACAAGAAGTGATGGCTGATATACAAACTGGGCAGGTTCCTTAATTCTGTAGCGTTTAATCACACGATACAGTTCATCTCTTAGCTGTTCAAGCTGTATAGCTGCATTCTCAGTGTGATGTCTTGCTTCCTTTTCTTCTAGATATTTTTCATATAAATATTCCAGCTCGTGAGAACTGTTAATACCATACTTGTTATATCTGTAATCTATCGCATTAGTAATATTAACGTATTTTATTTTTGCAGTGTTTTGTAATGATATTGCCCTGTTAATCTGCTTGCTCAGTTTTTCCACACTATAGGTAGAATCCCTATATACTACAAATATGCCCGTAAAGCACACAGCTGCAAGCCCGGTCACAACTACTAATGGCATCTTAACGTCAAAATAGAACATATTTCTAAGAGAAAGGATAACCATGTAAGCAAGGAATACTACAACCACTGCAACCACAAAAAGTGATTTCGCATTTGCCTTTTTCTTACGATTCTCTTTTCTTTCGTATGCAAGTCCAGCCTTTTCGCCCTCAAGAAGATTCATATCCCTACGCACCATAGTCTGATAATCCTCGTTTTCCCTAAGGGTTTTAATTATATCTGGAAGCTCCTTTTCTATTTGTTCAATCTCTTTATACTTAGCCTCGGATATTTTACTTACTGGCCTTTTGTATTTTGCCTCTCTTGCCTCGAAGTCCAAAATGCTCTTAGCTCGTATTCTCACCTCGTAGCGTTCTGTCTCTGGAAGTGCCTCTATCTCCTCCATATCCTGAAGCTTGTCAGTAACACTCTGATAGTCCGTTTTTTTGTATTCAACATCCGAACTAGAGCCTGTCATTAGTTCGCAAATATGCCTTACATACTGTTCTCTCTCGAGATCATTATGGACATTTAGATCGCGCCTTAATAAACTGCCACCCTTAACAGCATCAGAAATAGACTTCGCATCATCACCCTCAAGAGTTGAGAGTTCAAATGAGAATTCCTCATCGTCATCATCAAAATATCCAAGCTTGTCTAAAATCCAGTCAAAAAATTTCATCTCGTACTTCTAGCTACCATCTGGTCTCTATATTCCTGCTTCCAATTATTAAAGGTTTTCTCTATTCGAGAATAATATTCACTAATTCGTCCATCAGCTCGCAGTTCCTTAATTTCCTCTATTTCCCTAGAGTACATGGAATCTGCCTCTGTTTCCTTAGCCTTAGCAAGTCGATCCTCAGCCTCATTAATTACAGCATCCGGGTATCCCATTCTCAAAACGAAACGCTCATATGCCTCTCTCTTCATAGTCATTCTAAGCGACTGTAAATAGTGAATTAAAATTTCCTTATCGCTACTAATCATAGATGCCTCTTTAAAGTAATATGAAGCCTTGTCATACATAAAGAGTCTTGCATATGCAACACCTATATTGTGCAAAATAAGAGCGTACATTTCAGGATCTTCCGACTTAGTCATCCTATTTATCATATACTGATATTCATCTATGGCACGTGTAAACTTCTTAGCCTCAAGAAGGTTGTCTGCCCTCTTCTTTCTTTTTTCAACAAAGCTTAATGATGCGTTGTCAACAAGCACCTGTTTAGTCTTAGCCGTTTCCTCCTCAGATAGATATCCAGTCATATCTAAAAGTGTGGTAACAAACTGCCCCAGAGAAACTCTTCTTGCAATGAGTCCCTTTAAGGCCATGCCAATATCTTCTAGTCCAAGCTCTTCAGAAATGTAGTCGCAAAGCTTTTCATCCATGATATCTGCATCCAGAATGTAGGCATCTTTTACACAGTAATAACATAGCTCTTCGATAGAATAAATATTCATACCAAGACCTACGATATAATATGGATTATCTGACAATCTGCCTTTACAAAGAATCAATCCACTCACGACTAAAACTCAATATCCCTTTCCCAGACTTTACCCGAACTAATATAGAACTCTCCGAAACCTAAATCAGAAACCTTAACATGCATTTTTACATCTGATTCAAAAGATGCATTAATACGCAATCTTGTAGCACGGTTAGGTCTTGCTGGCAGCCCTGAAAGCTTTACCTGCTCAACCCTCTGTCTGCTTCCATCAAGAGGAGTAACAATAATATCTACTGTATCTCCCTCCTCCAAAATAACCTCAAGACAGTTTTCAGAATCATACCAGGTTTCGCCAGCATCAACTAATACCACGTACTCTTCCTTTCCTCCAACTCTCATCTTAAGGCCTGTATTTGCCTTGAGCTTATCCTTGCCAAGGAAAATATGACTTTTTGAAAGCTCGCTTTTTGAAAATTTATCTATGGCACAATAACATGCTCCCTTAGAGTAAAGACTTTTACCCTGGAATACATGTCTGCCCATAAGCAAAAAGTTTTTGGTCTTATCAAACCAGCCACCCTCGAAACCATCGCCTATTAGATATACTGCCCCTATTGTACGGCCAGAAAAATTGTTTCTAATTGTCTGTAAAAATAGCTCATCCAGTCTTGACTCTCTTTCATTTGACACTTCGCCTTCCATCATGAACTGAGGAAGCTTAATATGCTCATATGCTGTGTAGTCAACAAAGCCAACAACCGGAGTTGTATTTCTATTCATATGAAGTTCATATGTCTTAAGATAATCTGTCGAATAGTCAAAAATCATTACATTATTTTTCCATAAGTCCGTAGCCTGATGGATCATGTAATAATAAACGCTTTCGTCATATGTCTGAAATAAAATTCTATCCCTGTCTACGTTTATTGATGCAACAATTTTCTCAAGAATATCTATCATCTTCTGGTCAAGGAAGTCTACTGTAATAACAAGCTTAACGACCAGCTCTGGGTTAACATAAGATGATATTATGTTTAGTGACCTCTTAAAAAACAGTATTAATAAATCGATGGGGTCATAAGCCTCTCCCTCGATTTCAAGTCTCGCACCTGCCTTGGCAAAGCTAATAAGCTTACCCACCAAGGTTCCATCTCCAGACTGAGAGCACTTAAGTGCTTCCTTGCCAAAATACCACTGATTAACCCCATGTCTTTTGCACAGTACTGTAGGGATACCCAGCTTGTCTTCAGAAGTTTCTCCTCCGACAGCCTTAATCCTGCCATCGTTAACCTCAGAAAAGCTTATCTGCGAAATATTCTCATTTAAATCATATCCAATAACATATTCTGTCATAGCTAAATAATGTTAAATACCCTCTCTGCAAATGAGTCTTCCTCTACGTACTCCTCCATAAGATCCATAAGTGTCGCATCATCCTGAAGGGTTTTCGCAACTACCATAGAATTAAGGATATTATATCTAGAATCAGTTCCATCATTTATTGTTTCTTCAACACTGACGGAATCTGATAGTGTAAGCATCTCCCTGCCATTATGTTCCTCCGTAACATAGTACTGAAGCTTCTCTCCAAAGAAGAGCATAAATTCCTTGGAAAAAATGCCACCGTACATATTACGCATTTCCTCTGTGCGGTACAGATCATCATCCTCATCATCGGCAAGAATATAATGCAGCACCACCCTATTTCTAGGATTTGTACGATATTCAATAAACAGAGCACTTGAAAATGCTGAAAGCTCTGGGACGATATCTGAATACTCTGAAAAGAACTTGAAATATATATTTCTATGTAAGAACTCCTGTAAGAAGCTTACTAGCATATCTTTAATTCTTTCAGTTATTTCATCCTGATTATCTGTATAGTACTTTAATATTGCCAGCTTACAGCCATCATTTAATGGCTCATTCATACGATAATTATTGACAAGATGAGCAAATATGCTCTTATCTGTAATACGTTCTTTTACAAAATAATCATAAGCGGCATATGAAAGATAAGCCATTTCAATTCTAGGTGATGCCCCGCTAGCTAGATAATCCTCAAAAATGATTTCCTTTTCTCCGACCATTGTTCTGGTGAATAGCATCTGTATAATAAGCTTTTCCGTTAGGCTAAAGCAGTGCGACTCAAAAGCTTTAGCAGCCTTCCATAAGTTTCTAAGCTCCTTAGTAACTCCATCGAAATTATTAACAAGATATGCCAATGTATTATTGTCATATTTACCGTTCCTAAAGGCATTATAGGTGATAGCACAAAGCATAACATCCTTAACACCATCTGTTTTTTCAATCATGTGTGAACAAATCTTCACACAAGTCTTAACAGATACGAGCTCATCTCCATAAACAGTAAGCATGTCATACGCCTGCTCGTAGAGAGACCTTCTAACATAGAAGTCAATAAGCTCAGCACGTTCCCTTGCAGTAAGATCACCTATGTCTATATTAATTAAATATTCATCAAGGGTTGATATTCTCTCTGCATCATAGTAATAGTGCAAAAGAGACATTCTAATTTCTGCCTTCAAGCTATCTGAAATGCTGTCTGACTCAACTAAGTCTCTGCAGAAATCAGCGTTATCCTCCTCAACTGTAATATACTGTCTCTTACCCTCACATAAATAAAGGAAAAATGGAAGATTTCCAGTCACATATCTCTTTATCACATGAATGTAATTATTTTCGTTGATAATATGCTCTGCATCACTATTGTTAACATAATATCTTTTATGTGAATCATCCTCGAAAAACATCGATACATTTCTAGAATACAACCTAGGATATGCTCTCCCATTTTCGATTGGATAGATAAACTCGTCTACAAACTCATCAAAGACAACAACTAGGGCCTTATAATCTGGATTATCTGTTACAACCTCTCTTGCGAAAATTAATGAGGCTAAATTATTAGCCATATTTGGCTTAATATATTCAGGTGCTAAAACCTCCTCATAAATCATTGCTAAGTGTCTGGAAATATGATTATCCATTACCTGCTCTATGGCAAACACCAGCATATTTTCCCAATATGCCTCATATAAGTCAGGAATTCTATTTTTGTAGTAAATCAGATTGGCATATATAAATGCCTTTCTTTCATAATTAAGCCTGTTTTGGAAGCCAAAATACATAATTACAGACTTAGGAAGCACTCCTGCCTTCAGTTCAAGAGGCGATGAATACATAAAGTACTCATATAGTTTTGTGATCTTTAGCTCTAGTTTAACACCTTCACTGTACCATTTATGGTACTCTGTATCTGTTATATTTGCTCTTATGAGCATAGTACAAATTGCCTCTACTATTTCAGGATCATTGTAGAGTTCATAAATATTAGATAATAACTTTAAGAGCTTCTTAGAAAACTCACGTGACCTAAGTGCAAGCATTGCGACCTGGCTAATGATTTCCCTGCTCATTCTTCCGTTTTTAACCGCAAAGCTTAGTACTTCTATTTCAAAAGATGAGAGCTTGCTGATTATTGCTGGATTCGCAATGTATACGTTATATGCCTCAACAAATAAGACAGGTGAATGTACCCCTCTCTTTGTCATATTTTCTATAGCTGCAAGCTTTTTAGTACTGCTGGTACTTAACTCCTCATCCAAATAAATCAGCATCCATAAGAACTGCATTTTATCTGGGTACATAGCATAATAGGAATTAATTCTTGCTGTTACGTCATTAACATACTGTTCATCACGCTTAATAAGTGATGTTATGTATAAATAATAGGCATAGCATTCATCGTCATGCTCAATGATTTTCATCTCATTGTATACATGCTCTAAAATCCACTTTGCCTCACTTACTCTATTCTCTACTAATAGGAGCTGTGCCTGGAAAAGTCTCGAAACAGGGTTCTTATCATCCAGAAGATTCATTCTTTCTACAATCTTCATTGATTCTCTAACCCAGCCATTAACATTCATCTGTTTGGTTCTAAAACGCAGATAGCAATGTATCAGTCTATACTGTAGAGACTTTGTTTCCTTTCTTGCTGCTCGCCTAGCCTTATCAGATTTTTTGTAGGATGCAATAATGGTGATGCTTAGCTCATTGTTTTTATTTTTGATTTTAATGCTTCCGTAGTTTTTACCCTCATGAAGCATCTCATCGTCGATGTAGAATACAAGACTGTATTCGGCTGATTTAAAGTCTTCGTTATGTATTCTTTCCTTTTCAAGCACTAAAAAGTCTGCATCTGATGAAAGCTCTGCCTCTGCATAGCCCCATGAAGACTTTCTTACTGTAATCTCACAACGCAGACGGCTTGTCACCTCTGAAAACTCAAATACATTCTTTTCAATCAGAAGTTCTACCGGCTTCTTCTTATTTATGCTACATAAGAAGTCCTCTACTGACTGTCTATCGCCAGGAACATTTGAAAAGCCTCTGTATTTTGAAAGATTCGCTCTGTCATTACCATCAAATACCCTAATAAAGTCAGGTGTATAGAAAATAGCAGTCGCCTCTGAAAAATCTGTCTGGGCAAGATTAGTAAAGTGGAAAAGATTTCTAACTCCAGTTACCTTAGAATCCTTAGCTGTTGATAAAATAGTAAACTCAAAAGGAATAAAATATTCCCCTGCTGATGAGACAATCTGTATATCTCCCTTGACTTCATCTCCAGCTTCAAGCCCTGTTGGATCAAACACAAATTCAAAGGTAAAATCACTTGAATTAAACTCAGTTTGTCTTACTACCAGTCTCATGCTAGATGAATAAATAAAGCCCTTTACATCCGTCTCATTCATAGATGTAACATGAAGACTACCCTCATAAAGTTCTTTTGCGCTTAGCTTAGCCTCTATTGATTGCACGTCAAAAAGAAGTTTGTCGGTATCATACTCGAAAACTCCATCAATTAGCTTATCAATTACTTCGCGCAAAAAACTCACCACACTTTATTATGGATTTTGAAAATTTTTATTAGTTAGCTTTAATAACTAAAAATGGGCATAGTTCACCTACATTAAACCCATTATAGTATTTTACAAGATATGGAATATGGCTTCAAGATTACATAACGCAAATAGACAATAAAAAACAAGCATGTCAGTATTTAAACCAACATGCCTGTTTTTATTTTACGAAAAATCGTATTGAATTTTATAGGTATTACTTACCAAGACCCTTGTTAGCAACTGCCTGTGTCCAAGCTGCTGACTTAGCTGTCTGATCAGCGATGCTGTCAAGAAGAGCCTTACCTGATGTAATGTTAGCTGCCTGAACTGCTGCAAGGTTAGCCTGTGCTGGAGCGATTGCTGCTGCAAAGCTATCAAGAGCTGCCTGTAACTTAGCAAGGTTAGCTGCCTGAACTGCTGAAAGATAAGCCTGTGCTGGAGCGATTGCTGCTAAAGCTGCATCAAGAGCTGCCTGTGCTCTCTCAAGGTTAGCCTTCTGAACTGCTGTAAGGTTAGCCTGTGCTGGAGCGATTGCTGCTACGTAAGCGTCAAGAGCTGCCTGTAACTGAGCAAGACTTGCTGCCTGTACTCTAGCAAGATCAGCCTGTGCACCTGGAACGATTGCTCTAGAAGCATCGAAGTTAGCCTGTGCTCTCTCAAGACCTGCTGCTGCAACTGCGTCTCTAGCCTGAGCTGAAACTGTTGTCTGAGCTGCGATCTGCTCAAGCATCTTAACATTTGCATCGTAAGCTGCATCTGCCTTAACAGGAACTACAGCTACTGCTGCTACAGCTGCTGCCATAGCAATACCTGTAATGATTTTTGATAATTTTGACATGTCATGTCCTCCTAATTTAATAAATGAATTCTCTCCTATTTTACTCCTCAAAAGATGTAAAATCAATAATTAATTAACGGAATTATTATTTTCCAAGACCTGCATCTGCTGCTGCCTGAATAGCCTTAGCTGATGCCTCTGTCTGCTCCTGAATCTTCTTAAGAAGGTCCTGGTTAGCTGCAAGTGCTGCACTAGCCACAGCATCGATTTCATTCTGACGAGCCTGTGCAAGTGCCATTCCGCTAGCTGCTGCTCTATCAACATCTGCCTTAGCTACTTCCTGATTAGCCTTTGTTGCATCAAGTAATGCCTGTGCTCTTTCAAGTCCTGCTGTAGCAACTGCCTTCTGAGCCTCTGCTAAATCCATACCATACTGAGCTGCAAGATCAACTGCTAACTTATCAGCTGCTGTCTTAGCATCGATGTTCTCAAGATAAGCCTTACCTGTATTAAGTCCTGCATTAGCTGCTGCATCTATATTAGCCTGGTGTGCCTGCGCAAGTGCCATTCCATTATCAGCTGCTGCCTGTGTTGCCTTAGCTGCGACCTCTGTCTGAGCTGCAATCTGCTCAAGCATAATCTTTCCTGCATTTAAAGCATCTGATGATGCGTCTGCCTTTGTAGGTGCAATAACTACTGCTGCAACTGCTGCTGCAAGTGCTACGCTTGTTAAAATTTTTGCTATACGTGACATTTTCTAATTCCTCCCTACCAAGTTTTTCTTTTTCACACTGTTTGACATTTTACTATACGCCATATGCTCTGTCAACAAAATAGGGCATGAAAAAAGCCTTGATTTCTCAAGGCTTTTCACTGTTTCACATTATGTAAACAAATATTATAATCCTGACTTTGCAACTGACTCTAACCAAGCTGCTGAAGCCTTAGTCTGTGCTGCAATCTGCTCAAGCAAAGCATTTCCTGAAGCAATACCTGCATCTGCTGCTGCCTGTACGTTAGCCTGGTGTGCGATTGCAAGATTCATTCCGTTGAGAGCTGCTGCATCAACTGCTCCCTTAGCTACTACCTGATTAGCTAAAGCTGCATCAATATTAGCCTGTGCAAGACCAAGTCCCTTATCAGCTGCTGCCTTAACATTAGCCTGATGTGCAATTGCAAGGTTCATTCCATTGTCTGCTGCTGCCTGTGTTGCCTGAGCTGCAACCTGTGTCTGAGCTGCAATCTGCTGAAGCATGATAACGCCAGCATCATAAGCTGCATCAGCCTTAGCTGGAACTGCTGAAACTGCTACTGCGAATGCTGCAACAGCTATACCTGTTAAAATCTTTGTTAAACGTGACATATTAATTACCTCCTATGTATTATAAATATCATAAATCTCTAATATCTAAATTCTACCATATGCAGAGGTGGAAATCAATTTCTTCCTATATATATGGTATACGCATACACATTAAATCATTAGATCAATTTCCTAATTTTTAACAACTTACTCATTAAGATCTGATGTACAGCAAGGGCACTTTACTGCCTTGATTGAAATCTTAGACTTGCAGTATGGGCATTCCTTTTCTGTAGGTTCTGGCTTAGGCTCTTCCTTTTTAAGCTTATTTAAAGCCTTGATAATAAGGAAAAGTGCGAATGCTACAAGTAAGAATGAAATGATAGCCTGAATAAATGCACCATATCTGATTGCAGCTGCGTTATCGCCTGATCCAAGTGTTATTGCAAAAGAAGAGAAATCCATGCCTCCAGTAATAAGTGAAATCACAGGCATAATGATGTCATCAACAAGTGAAGAAACAATTGCTGTGAATGCACCACCTATAATAATACCAACTGCCATATCCATTACATTTCCACGTGATATGAACTTCTTAAACTCTTCAAAAAATGCTTTCATATAAACTTTCTCCTCGTAATTATAAATTGTGCGCATTTAACTTTTACACTTAGTGCATACTAGCTGACATGCACCCATCTCACGCACCATGTTATTAT
>R26__coassemble_1027_pt1 | contig 14712 bp, 16 predicted proteins | sample R26__metabat2_high_PE_058 | metagenome-assembled genome bin R26 | reverse complement strand
TACATACTACGTATCCAAGCTCATCTCTGAAGTAACTGATAATCTCTTCAAGAGCTGACATTACATCAGAAATTTCGCCTGTAATAATAAGTGTACCAGTAAATCTGTCAGCAAAGCCTAAATATACATCGCCGCTTTTAACTGCGATATCAGATGCGATTACTGCTGATTCTGGAGGAGTCATATTCATAACGCCTATTGCAGAATTACCATAATCAATCTGAGGGTTAAGACCAAGCTTCTGATATATTATTGGATCTGGACCACCCATTACGTGAGCAAATGTGATTTCCTTACCCGCAACAGTTTCCTGAACTATACGAATTTGATTTGAAGCTGTGTTGTTATCTAAACTCATAGATTCTTCCTATTTATATATAATCAAAAACATAATTACGGAAATAAAGCATACCGTAATCAGGATACACATGCACATATAATTAGTGCATTATCTTAATAATAATCTTCATGATAGAGGTTGTCAATCTAAAATCCAAACAAATCCCACACTTTTTGGACAAAAAAACACAAAATAATATTATGTAAACACGAAAATCCACATGAAAGCCACAAAAAATGTGTGTGTTTTGTTGTTTTTGTGTTGACTAATAGCTAATACAGAGATAAAATATGAAATGTAGTGGTCTAACTGCGAGGTTTACACACGAGGTCATACGCAGTTAACAAACTGTCAAAATATATTACATATTATAAGAAAGGGAAATTGATATGGCACTAAACGAGTACGAAATCAAGAAGCAGATTTGCGACATAGGAAAGCGAATCTACAACCGTAACATGGTTGCCGCTAACGACGGAAATATTTCTGTTAAGCTTAACGACAACGAGTTCCTTTGCACACCTACAGGAGTATCAAAGGGATTTATGACACCTGAATTCATTTGTAAGGTAGATGCAAAGGGTAATGTAATTCAGGCTAATAAGGGCTTCAAGCCTTCAAGTGAGATTAAGATGCACATGCGTGTATATGAGAAGAGACCTGATGTTGGATCAGTAGTTCATGCTCATCCAATGTATGGTACAGCATTTGCTATCGCAGGTATTCCACTTACACAGCCAATCATGCCAGAGGCAGTTATCGCTTTAGGATGTGTTCCAATCGCTGAGTACGGTACACCTTCTACAATGGAAATCCCAGATAACTTAGAGAAGTATCTTCCATACTTTGATGCAGTACTTCTTGAGAATCACGGAGCACTTACATGGTCAACAGATCTTAATGCTGCATACATGAAGATGGAATCACTTGAGTTCTACGCAGAGCTTCTTTACAAGTCAAAAATGCTTGGCGGTCCTAAGGAGTTCGATAAGGAAAACATCAAGAAGCTTTACCAGATCCGTCAGAAGTTCGGTATGACAGGTAAGCATCCTGCAGAGGTTTGCTTAAATGGCGGAAGCGCTAACTGTCATAACTGCGGTTCATGCGGTGGCGGAATTGACAGAACAATGCCAGGTTACCAGTATGACTTCTCAGATGGTGCAAGCTCATGCTCAGGAAATTGTTCATCAAACGCTTCTACAGATGAGCTTGTTGCTAACATCGTTAAGAAGGTAATGTCAGAGCTTAAGTAATTAAGAGAGATTCGGAGACAATATGACTCAGGATGAAATCATTACAAAAGCCGTATTAAACGTTTTAAACGAAATGCAGGGTAAGAGCGTGAATATGAGCATGCAGCCTGCAGAGAAAAAAATGACCCTCGAAATTGCAAAAAGACTTATAGAAAAAATAGAAGCTAAGGCAACAGAGTGGGGGATGAGAATTGTAGCAGCTGTATCAGATGAGTCTGGAAAAATAGTGGCTGTGCATTGTATGGATGGTGCATACCACGGAAGCTATGATGTAGCAGTCAACAAGTGCTTCACATCAACAGCTTTTCAGATGCCTACATCAAAGCTTGCAGAGCTTTGCAAGCCAGGTGGAGAACTCTACGGACTGCAGTTTTCAAACGATGGCAAGGTAATGATCTTAGGAGGCGGAGTTCCACTTTACTCAGAGGGCAGACTTATAGGAGCCTTGGGAGTGTCAGGGGGAACAGCTGAAAGAGATACAGCACTTGCTGAGTATGGCTTTTTGATATTCGATAAACTAAATTAAAAAATATAATTAGGAGGTACTTGTAATGGCTGTAGATGAAAGCATGGTCAGAAGCATCGTTCAGAGTGTAATGGCTAATATGCATATACAGGAATCTGCAGTAGGAATGCACGGAGTGTTCAAGGACATGAACGATGCAATCGAGGCAGCTAAGGCGGCTCAGAAGATTGTTAGAAACATGTCGCTCGATCAGAGGGAAAAGATCATTTCTGTCATCCGAAAAAAGGTTCATGAAAATTGCGAAGTACTTGCAAACATGGGTGTTAATGAGACAGGCATGGGAAATGTAGGCGATAAGATTTTAAAGCATAAGCTTACAGCAGATAAGACTCCTGGAACAGAGGACTTACAGACAATTGCCTGGTCAGGCGATAGAGGACTTACTCTTGTTGAGATGGGACCATTTGGTGTTATTGGTGCAATCACACCAGCAACAAATCCATCAGAAACAGTAATTTGTAACTCAATCGGAATGCTTGCAGGTGGAAATACAGTAGTATTTAACCCACACCCAAATGCAAAGAAAACAACAATTTTTACAATTAATATGATTAATGAGGCTTCTCTTGAAGCAGGCGGTCCAGATAACATCGCTTGTACAGTAGAGGTTCCAACAATGGAAACTTCTGCAATCATGATGAAGCACAAGGATATTCCACTTCTTGTAGCTACAGGTGGTCCTGGTGTAGTAACAGCAGTTTTATCATCGGGAAAGAGAGCTATCGGAGCAGGAGCTGGAAACCCTCCAGTACTTGTTGATGATACAGCAGACATCCAGAAGGCAGCAAAGGACATCGTAAATGGATGTACATTTGATAATAACCTTCCATGTATCGCAGAAAAGGAAATCGTAGCAATGGATTCAGTTGCAGACGAGCTTATGCATTACATGATTAACGAGAATGGATGTTACCTTGCAAGCAAGGAAGTACAGGATAAGCTTGTTAAGACAGTTCTTACAGAGAAGGGAGCACTTAATAGAAAGTGCGTTGGACGAGATGCAAGAACACTTCTCTCCATGGTAGGAGTTACAGTTGGTCCAGAAATCAGATGTATTGTTTTTGAAGGACCTAAGGAACACCCACTTATTGCAGAAGAGCTTATGATGCCAATACTCGGACTTGTAAGAGTTAAAACATTCGAGGAAGGTGTTGAAACAGCAGTATGGCTTGAGCATGGAAACAGACATTCAGCTCACATTCATAGTAAGAATGTTGACAGAATTACAACATATGCAAAGGCATTAGATACAGCAATACTTGTAAAGAATGGACCAAGCTACGCAGCACTTGGATTTGGCGGTGAAGGATATTGTACATTCACAATCGCATCAAGAACAGGTGAGGGTCTTACATCAGCTTCAGCATTTACAAAGAGAAGAAGATGTACAATGCAGGATAGCTTGTGTATCAGATAGGAGAGAAAAATGGCAGTAAACGAAAAAGACGTTGAGCTTATTGTAAAACAGATACTTAGCCAGATGGGTGGAGCTGTTCCTAGTACTCAGTCATCAAGCGCTGGTTCTGATATTCCTTCAACAGCTCACGTAGCAATGCTTACAGCACTTGAACATTTTGATGTTAAAGAGTTCCCAATGCCAGCTGTTGGAGATGATGACATCCTTGTAAAGGTTGAAGGCTGTGGTGTATGTGGAACAGATGCTCATGAGTTTAAGAGAGATCCATTCTCACTTATTCCTGTAGCACTTGGACACGAAGGAACAGGCGAAATCGTTAAGATGGGTAAAAATGTTAAGGTTGATTCAGCAGGAAAGCCTCTTAACATTGGAGACAAGGTTGTAACATGTATGATATTCAAGGATAACCCAGATATCACAATGTATGATCTTAACAAGCAGAATGTTGGCGGTGCTGACGTATATGGACTTCTTCCAGATGATGATGTTCATCTTAACGGATGGTTTTCAGATTATATTTTAGTTAGAGGTGGTTCAACAATATTCAATGTATCAGATCTTGATCTTGATTCTAGAATTCTTATTGAGCCATGTGCAGTTCTTATCCATGCGGTAGAAAGAGCTAAGACAACAGGAATCCTTAGATTCAACAGCCGTGTTGCTGTTCAGGGTTGTGGACCAATCGGTCTTATCTGTATCGCAGTTCTTCGCACAATGGGAATTGAGAACATTACAGCAGTTGATGGTAACGCCCAGAGACTTGAATTTGCAAAGAGAATGGGTGCTTCTCAGACAGTTAACTTTATGGATCATAAGGGAATTGAGGCACTTACAAAAGCTGTTGAGGATTCATTTGGTGGACATCCGGCAGATTTTGCATTCCAGTGTACAGGAAATCCTAAGGCTCATGCAAATATCTACAAGTTCATTAGAAACGGTGGCGGTCTTTGCGAGTTAGGATTCTTCATTAATGGTGGAGACGCAACTATCAACCCACACTTTGACTTATGTTCAAAGGAAATCACACTTGTTGGTTCATGGGTATATACTTTAAGAGATTATGCTACAACATTCGATTTCTTAAAGAGAGCAAAGGGAATTGGACTTCCAATGAGCGAGCTTATTACTCATAAATATCCACTTGATCAGATTAATGAAGCTCTTAAGAAAAACCTTGAAATGACAGGACTTAAGATTGCGATTGTTAATAAATAGGGAAGGGAATAACCTATGGCAGAAACAAATAACACAATGGGACAGGCAATTGGACTTTTAGAAGTATTTGGTCTCACATGTGCATTTCTTGCTGCAGATGCTGGATGTAAGGCGGCTGACGTAACATTAGAAGTTTTTGATAAAAATAAGCCAGCAAACGCTGATGCACTTCCAGTTCCGCTCCTTGTAACAGTAAAGTTTAGAGGTTCGGTTGCAGCAGTTGAGGAAGCCATGAGGGCAGCAGTCGAAGTTGCAGAGGCAAATACAGGAATTGTTTGTCAACACATTATTCCAAGACCAACAGAAGATGTTGAAAAAATGATGAAAATTAGTGCATTGGATAAAGACTAAGAGGAGGACTTAAAAATGGCACAGGAAGCATTAGGAATGGTAGAAACAAGAGGACTTACAGCAGCTATTGAAGCAAGTGATGCTATGACAAAGGCAGCTGAGGTTGTACTCATTGGAACAGAGAAGATTGGTTCAGGTCTTGTAACAGTTATGGTACGTGGAGATGTTGGAGCAGTTAAGGCTTCAGTTGAGGCTGGTTCAGCAGCAGCATCAAAGCTTGGTGAGCTTGTTGCAGCACATGTAATCCCAAGACCACACAGCGATGTAGAGAAGATTCTTCCAAAGTTTAAAGCATAATTAAAGGAGTTTTGAAATGGCAAGTGCCTACGGATTTATAGAGATAACCGGTGTTGTTGCTGCTATGGACGCACTGGACATAATGTGTAAGGCGGCTGATGTAACGCTCGCATCCTGGGAAAGAAAGCTGGGAGGCAGACTCGTAACAATAATTGTTGAGGGAGATATTTCATCAGTTAGAACAGCAGTAGAAGCCGGAAGCACTCTTGCAATTAAGAAACCTGCAGCCTTTGGTGTGATTTCTAATCCAAATCCAGAAATAGAGATAATAATCGCTATTTCAAGAATCAGATTTGCAGGTAAGGTCGAAGAATCAAGCGACAGCAAAATGTTAGGAGAGAACCCACCTGAGTTTCATCCTAAAAAATCAAAATCAGGTAACAGTTGATAATTAATAATAATTATATTTTATGGAGGTAATAATTATGGCATCTTTAGAAGCATTAGGAATGGTAGAAACAAGAGGATTAGTAGCAGCTATCGAGGCAGCTGATGCAATGTGTAAGGCAGCTAATGTAACACTCGTTGGAACAGAGAAGATCGGTTCAGGTCTTGTAACAGTTATGGTACGTGGCGATGTAGGAGCAGTTAAGTCTTCAGTTGAGGCTGGTGCTTCATCAGCAGGCGCTCTTGGTGAGCTCGTTGCTACACACGTAATCCCAAGACCACACAATGATGTTGAGATGATTCTTCCAAAGGTAAAATAGTAAAATCCGTATTTTACTCGTAATAGGGAGAGAGAAGCATGAACAGTAATAACGATGTAGAACTTATAACAAGATTAGTTCTAGAAGCTCTCGATTCATCCGACGACAAGGGTAAGATGACAGTGCCTGTAGGTGTTTCAAACAGGCACATTCATCTTACACAGAAGGATGTTGAGACTCTTTTTGGACCAGGATATCAGCTTACAAAGAAAAAAGAGCTTATGGGTGGCCAGTTCGCATCAAATGAGATGTGTACAATAGTTGGATTAAAGCTCCGCGCCATAGAGAATGTTAGAATTCTTGGACCTGTAAGAAAGGAATCTCAGGTTGAGATTTCAGCAACTGATGCCCGTACATTAGGTATTAAGGCTCCACTAAGACAGTCGGGAGATACCAAGGGCTCAGGAGCTATTGCACTTGTTGGACCTAAGGGCGTTGTATATCTTAATGAAGGCTGTATCGTTGCAGCAAGACACATACATATGTCCCCAGCTGATGCTAATGCAGCACGCCTGAAAGATGGAGATTACGTATCAGTAAGAATGGGATCTGACAGAGGTGCAATCCTCGATAATGTAAAAATCAGAGTAGATGAGTCATTTACACTTGAAATGCACATCGATACTGACGAAGCTAATGCCTGCGCTGTAAAGCAGGGAGACGTAGCTACTATTTTATAGATTGAACCGTTTTAGGTGAAAGTTTTACGGTTTAGATGAAGGTGAAAAAGATGATTATAGGCAAAGTAGTAGGTAGCTTATTTTCTACGAGAAAAAGCGAGAAACTAGTTGGAAACAAATTCATGATTGTTGAGCCTGTTAAGGAAATGTCAGGTGACGGTAGCAATATTGTTGCAATTGATATTATTGGAGCAGGTATTGGTGAGTATGTGCTTGTAGCACAAGGCTCTGCAGCCAGAATTGGTTGTGATATGAAGGATGCGCCAGTAGATGCAGCAATCGTTGGTATTATCGACGAAGGACAGGATTGGAGTAAATAACTATGGTTCTCGATGACTTAAAAAAAGTAGCTAGAGAAGGTGGTGTAGTGGGAGCTGGCGGTGCTGGCTTCCCAAGCTACGCCAAAATGACTGAAAAATGTGACACGATTATAATGAACTGCGTAGAGTGTGAGCCACTTTTAAAGCTTCATAAGCAGCTCCTTACAGCACATGCAGATACAGTTATAGCAACGCTTGATGAACTAAGAGAAGCGTTTGGTGCTAAGGAAGCAGTTGTAGGCCTTAAAAAGGATCAAACACACACAATCAATGTTCTTGACAGAATTACAAAGGACTACCCTCATGTAAGAGTATGTCCAGTAACTCCATCATATCCTATGGGAGACGAGGTAATTCTTATATATGAAGCAACCGGAAGAGTAATAAAGCCAGCAGGTCTTCCAATAGACGAGGGAGTTGTTGTTTACAATGTTGAGACAGTATTCAATCTCCACAGAGCTTTCCATAGAGACCATCCGGTTACAGATAAAATAGTATCAGTTGTAGGTGAAATCGACCATCCAGCATCAGTAAGATTCCCAATTGGAACAACTGTTGCAGATGCTATCAGAGCAGTCGGAAATATCACCTGCGAGAATCCAGCATTCATCATGGGAGGACCTATGATGGGACGCATGGGATACGAGGATACAGTTATAACAAAGACAACAAACGCAATTATCATACTACCTGAAAATCATAAGGTAGTAGAGCGTATGAATCATAATATAGAAATAGAAAGAAAGCGTGCGGCTTCATCATGTTGCCAATGCAGAACATGTACAGACCTCTGTCCAAGACATGCACTAGGACATCCTATTGAGCCACACAAAATCATGAGAGCAGTTGCAAATCATGATACATCTGATCTTGCACCATTTATTAATTCTGCATATTGCTCAAGCTGTGGATTATGTGAAAAGTTCTCATGCCCACAGTCACTGTCACCAAGAACAGTGATAGCAGAGTTTAAAAACGGATTAAGAGCTGCAGGAATTAGACCAGAGAAGATTGAAAAATCAGAAGTGGTACCTGACAGAGAGTTAAGAAAGGCACCAGTTAAGAGACTTAAGCAAAAGCTTGACCTAGCTAGATACGATGTACCAGCACCATTACACGATATATGCAGGGAGGTTAGCAGCGTAAAGATTCCTATGAGTCAGCATATAGGAGCACCTGCTACACCATGTGTTAAGGCTGGGGACATAGTAAAGACATGTGACCTTATCGGTAAGGCAGCAGACGGATTATCTGTTAACATTCATGCATCAATAGATGGAAAAGTTGTAGAAGTTACAGACAAGTATGTTTATATAGAAAAAATGTGATTTAAATCAAAGGGGTAAGAAATGGCAAAAGCTATTGGAATGGTCGAAATGACCACAGTATCATCAGGATTTGCAGCAGCAGATGAAATGGCAAAGGCAGCAGATGTTGAAATTATGCAGGCAGAGGTTACATGTCCTGGCAAGTTTGTAATCCTTATTTCAGGAGAAATTTCAGCAGTAAGAGCAGCTGTAGACAGAGCTGAAATGAAGTATGCGGACAAGGTCATTGATACATTTGTTCTTGGTAATCCACATGAGTCAATTTTCCCAGCTATTTACGGTACAGTACAGCCAGAGAAGCTTGATTCATTAGGTGTATTAGAGACTTACAATGTTGCAGCCCTAATTGTAGCAGCAGATGATGCAGCAAAAACAGCCCAGGTTGAGCTCTTAGAATTAAGACTTGCAAAGGGAATGTGTGGAAAGAGTTACATGACTCTTACAGGTACAGTTTCAGCAGTTACAGCTTCTATAGAGTCTGCTAGGGCAAAGGCTGGAGACAAGGGAATGTTCCTTGATTCTACAGTTATTGCAAGACCAGCAGACAAGCTTGTTAGACATATTTTCTAAGATTAACTGAGTTATTGGGGATTAGACGGAAATGTTAGCGGCTGAAAGACGTAAGTTAATATTGGAAAGGCTATACGAGGACAAGAGAGTTATCGTTAGCGAATTAAGTAAAGAGTTTGATGTTTCTGAGGAGACCATAAGAAGAGACCTTGAGCATTTGTCACTTGATGGAAATGTTACGAAAACCTATGGCGGAGCGGTTCTTGATGAACGTTCCAGTATAGATCTTCCATTTAATCTAAGACAAAAGGAAAACCCTGACGGAAAGCAGAGAATTGCAGAGCTTGTTGCCTTAGAAATAAATGATGGGGATCATCTCTTCCTAGATGCGTCGACTACTGCAGTATTCATTGCAAAGAACATTAAACAAAAGAGGAATCTTACAGTTATTACAAACTCGATTGAAAATGTTTTGGAGCTTGCAGATGCGGATGACATAGATGTGATTTGTACAGGAGGGGTACTTAAATCTAATTCAATGTCATTTAGGGGTAACAAAACAATAGAGGTAATTAATTCCTGCAATGCTGATAAAGTATTTCTTTCCTGCAAGGGACTTGATATCCAAAAGGGTGCTACAGATGGCAACGAAGATATCGCAGGAATCAAGCTAAACATGATTCGTTCAGCGGTTACAACATATCTTGTAGTAGATAACTCGAAATTTGATAAGGTTGGATTTGCAAAGATTTGCGAACTTAAGGATATAGATGTAGTGATAACAGATTCAGAGCCTTCCAAGGAATGGCTTGATGCTTTTTCAGAGAATGGAATCCGTTGCATTTACTAGTTTAAAAAGTAGAGGATAGATAAATGAGTTATAATACAACTCCTACTAAAAAGTCAGACAGAATAAAAAAGCTTGTTGATCATTTATATGCAAAAATGCCAGAAATAGAGGCATCAAGAGCCGAACTTATTACAGAAGGCTATAAGATGACAGAAGGGCTTCCAATAATAATGCGAAAGGCACTTTCCTTTAAGCACATTATGGAAAACTTACCTATCATCATAAGACCAGATGAGCTTATTGTTGGATCTACAACGATTGCCCCAAGAGGATGCCAGACATATCCAGAGTTTTCTTATGAGTGGCTTGAAGCTGAGTTTGATACAGTTGAGCATAGAAGCGCAGATCCTTTTTACATTTCAAAGGAGACAGCAAAAAGAATAGTTGAGGCTGACAAATACTGGAAGGGTAAAACAACATCAGAGCTTGCTACAAGCTACATGTCAGAGGAAACTCTTCGTGCTATGAAGCATAACTTCTTTACTACAGGAAACTATTTTTATAATGGTGTAGGACACATTACAGTTCAGTACTGGAAGGTTCTAGAAATAGGACTTGAGGGAGTTATTAGAGAAGCGGCAGCAGAACGTGCATCTATCAAGCCAGGAGACGCTAATTACGCTAAGAAAAATACATTCCTTGAGGCAGTAATTATTTCATGTAATGCAGTAATCACATATGCTGAAAGATATGCAGAGCTTGCACGTGAAATGGCAGCTAAGGAATTTAAGGCAGATAGGAAGAAAGAATTATTACAGATAGCTGAAAACTGTTCTAACGTTCCAAGACGTGGAGCAAGAAATTTCTATGAGGCATGTCAGACATTCTGGTTTTTACAGCAGGTGCTTCAGATTGAATCAAGTGGACATTCAATTTCTGCTGGTAGATTTGATCAGTATATGTATCCATATTATGAGAAGAGCATAAATGATGGAACAATGACAAGAGATGAGGCCCAGGAATTAATTGATTGTATTTGGGTTAAATACAATGATCTTAATAAATGTCGTGATGCGGCATCTGCAGAGGGATTTGCTGGATATTCACTTTTCCAGAATCTTATTGTTGGTGGTCAGAGAGTAGATGGCAGGGATGCAACAAATGACCTTTCATTTATGTGCATCTGGGCATCAAAGCATGTATTTTTACCTATGCCATCTCTATCAATCAGAGTATGGAAGGGTTCAAGCCAGGATTTGCTTCTTGCAGCAGCAGAGCTTACACGTACAGGAATAGGTCTTCCTGCATATTATAATGACGAGGTTATTATTCCAGCTCTTGTAAACAGAGGAATTCCAGAGGATGAGGCAAAGAACTATGGAATTATTGGATGCGTAGAGCCTCAGGTTCCAGGAAAGACAGAAGGCTGGCATGATGCGGCATTCTTCAACATGTGCAGACCTCTTGAGATGGTATTCACAAATGGCTATGACAATGGTGAAATAGCAAGTATACAGACTGGTGATGTAGAGAGCTTTACTACATTTGAGCAGTTCCTTGATGCATATAAAAAGCAGATGGAATACAACATTGAGCTACTTGTTAATGCTGACAATGCAATAGACATGGCTCACATGACATTATGTCCATTGCCATTTGAAAGCTGCCTAGCAGACGATTGTATTAAGAGAGGCCTTTCATTGCAGGAGGGTGGAGCCGTTTATAACTTTACAGGTCCACAGGGATTTGGTATTGCAAACGTTGCTGATTCACTCTATACGGTTAGAGAGCTTGTATTCAATCAGAAGAAGATTACACTCGGGGAACTAAGGAAAGTACTAGAGTTTAACTTTGGCGAGGGCTTTGATGAAATCAGTGCTAATGAAATAGCAAGAAGAGTGTCAGAGGAAGTGTCAAAGGCTGGAAAAACAATAAAAGCAGACATTTTGACTCAGATAGTCAACACAGTTCTTGACTATGATTTACCAGATGAAATTAAGGCTAGATATAAAGAAATTAGAGAAATGATTATTGCACTTCCAAAATATGGAAATGACAATGATGATGTAGATAATTTGGCAGTAGAAGCTGCCTACATGTACTCAAAACCAATTGAGACATATAGAAATCCAAGGGGCGGACAGTACCAGGCTGGTATGTATCCGGTTTCTGCTAATGTACCACTTGGCCGTCAGACAGGAGCTACACCTGACGGAAGACTTGCACATACACCAATGGCAGACGGAGTTGGCCCTACATCAGGCTATGACTTAAATGGACCAACAGCGTCATGTAACTCTGTTGCTAAGCTCGACCATGGTATTTGCTCAAACGGAACACTCTTCAATATGAAGATGCATCCAACAGCAATGGCTGGACAGAAGGGCCTTGAAAGCTTTGTTGGTCTTATTAAGGGATATTTTGGTCAGGGTGGTATGCATGTACAGTTTAATGTTGTAGACAAGGAAACACTCCTAGATGCACAGGCTCACCCAGAAAAGTATGCTGGACTTGTAGTAAGAGTTGCTGGATATTCAGCATTATTTACAACTCTTTCAAAGTCATTACAGGATGACATTATAAAGCGTACTGCACATGGATTTTCAAGATAATTAAATGTGACGTCAGTTGTTAACATGACATTGTGATGGAGAAGAAATGAACGACAATCTTACAGGAAGAATATTTGATATACAAAGATATTCAATCCACGATGGAGCTGGGATTAGAACAATAGTTTTTTTAAAGGGCTGTGTATTAAGGTGTGCATGGTGCTGTAATCCGGAATCACAGGAATATGGCATTCAGGAAATGACGATCAACGGTAAAACCAAGGTGATGGGTAGAGATGTTACTGTAGCTGAGGTTATGAATACTGTTAAGCGTGATATGCCTTACTATTTACACACAACAGGCGGCCTTACGTTATCTGGTGGTGAATGCCTTCTTCAGCCAGATTTTTCAGCTGCACTTTTAGGCTCTGCTAAGGAACTGGGACTAAATACAGCAATAGAAAGTATGGCATGTGTTCCATATGAAAACATTGAAAAAGTATTGCCTTATCTGGATACATATTTAATGGATATTAAGCATCTGGATACCAAAAAGCATGAGAAGTTTACAGGTAAGGGTAATGAACTGATGCTTCAGAATGCAATGAAGGTTGCAATGTCTGGGCAGTGCGAGCTGATTATCAGAGTTCCTGTAATTCCAACATTTAACGACACTGATAAGGAAATTTTACAGATTGCAAAATTTGCTGAGGCTTTGCCGGGTGTTAAGCAGATTCACCTTCTTCCATATCACAATTTTGGTGAAGGAAAATACGAGGGACTGAACAGAGACTACTCCCTTAAAAATGTAGCGAAGCTCCCAGATGGAAAAATAGAGCATCTTGTAGAGCTTGTTGAAAAGAACACTAGATTAAAAAGCCAGGTAGGTGGCTGATAGTTATTTATACGAATTTTATAAAATTATTTTTACTAAATAAAACAAAGGAGTAAGGTATGGGTAAATATTTTTTAGCTGTTGATATTGGTGCATCAAGCGGACGTCACATCATCGGTTATCTTGAAAATGGCAAGATGGTTCTTGAAGAGGTGTACCGTTTTGAAAATGGAATGCAGAAGGTTGATGGACACCTTTGCTGGGATACAGTTCATCTTTCAAATGAGATTATCAATGGACTTAAGAAGTGTAAGGAAGTAGGAAAAGTACCTGAGTACATGGGTATTGACACATGGGGTGTTGACTACGTTCTCCTTGATAAGGATGACAAGGTATTAGGTAAGACATACGGATACAGAGATAAGCGTACAGACGACATGGATTTAGAGGTTGCTAAGTGTATTCCTATCAGCGAACTCTATGCAAGAAATGGTATCCAGAAGACTACATTTAATACAATTTATCAGCTTATGGCACATAAGTACTATGAGCCAGAACTTTTAGAGCAGGCAGAAACATTACTTCAGACACCTGACTATTATAACTTTGTTCTTACAGGTAAAAAGAAGAGCGAATATACAATGGCTACTACAGGTCAGCTTGTAGATCCTAACACAAATGACTGGGATTATGAATTAATTGATATGCTTGGCTTCCCAAGAAAGATATTCATTCCTCTTACACCTCCAGGAACAATCGTTGGACATTTCACAGATGAAATTGCATCAGAGGTTGGATTCCAGTGTACAGTTATGCAGATCGCTTCACATGATACAGCTTCAGCTGTTATGGCTGTTCCTGCACCATCAGGAGAAGCTTTATACATAAGCTCAGGTACATGGTCACTTCTTGGAACAGAGATTAAAAAGCCAATTTGTACTAAAGAATCTGGAATAGCCAACTTCACAAATGAGGGTGGATATGATTACAGATTCAGATATCTTAAGAATATCATGGGACTTTGGATGATTCAGTCAGTTCGTCATGAGACAGGTGATGCTTACTCATTCGCACAGCTTTGTGATATGGCTGAGGAGGTTAGAGCATTCCCATCAAGAGTAGATGTAAATGATCAGTGCTTCATGGCTCCTGATAATATGACAGAGGAAATTAAGGATTACTGTAAGCGTACAAATCAGCAGGTTCCTGAAACAATCGGAGAGGTTGCAACAGTTATTTATCAGTCACTTGCTGAATGCTATGCAGAGATGTTTGATAAGCTTGAGGAAATCACAGGCAATAAGTTCGCAGCTGTTAACATTGTTGGTGGTGGATCAAATGCTGATTACCTTAACAGACTTACAAAGGAAAAGAGTGGAAGAACAATCTACGCTGGCCCTGGTGAGGCAACAGCAATCGGAAACATTGCGGCTCAGATGATAGAGGCAGGAGAGCTTTCAGACCTTGTAGAGACAAGAAAGTGCATTTTCGATTCATTTGGAGTTAAGGAATATTAATTGATTATTATGGGTGCCGGTGTGCTTATTTAGCGTACCGGCATTTTTTATAAAAATAATACCCATAATAAAAC
>R26__coassemble_1015_pt1 | contig 14846 bp, 15 predicted proteins | sample R26__metabat2_high_PE_058 | metagenome-assembled genome bin R26 | reverse complement strand
CAAGCAGATTGACCCAGTGGACAGTTATGGCAATAAAATTATTGATTTTTCAATATATGATGCAATAAGAGCAGGATTTAAAAAGGTTATTTTTATAATCAAAAGAGAAAATTTAGATGACTTTAAGTCTTGCATTGGAGACATAGTTAAGGACCATATAGAGGTTGAGTATGTATTTCAGGAGCTTACAAATATTCCAGAGGGATTTTCAGTACCTGCAGACAGAGTAAAGCCATGGGGAACAGCACATGCAGTTTTGTCTGCAATAGACTCAGTAGATGGGCCATTTGCAGTTATCAATGCTGATGACTTCTATGGCAGGGAAGCATTTAAGAAGATACATGATTACCTGATGACAACATCGGATGACAGTGTGTATAGATACGCTATGGTAGGCTATAAGCTTATCAACACTCTTACAGAAAACGGCTCTGTTTCAAGAGGTGTATGCTCAACTGATAGTGAGGATTTCCTTACAGACATTGAGGAGAAGACAAAGATAATTAGAACAGAAACAGGAGCTCAGTTTACAGACAATGATAAGGATTACGAGGATATTTCACCTGATACAATAGTTTCTATGAATATGTGGGGCTTTTCAAAGAGCTTTTTAGCAGAGCTTAAGTCTGCATTTAAGACTTTTATGGAGAAGGAGGTTCCTAATAATCCATTAAAGGCTGAATGCTATTTACCATTTGTAGTTGATGATCTTATTAAGGCAGGAAAGGCTACAGTTAAGGTATTAACATCATCAGATAAGTGGTTTGGTGTTACATACAAAGAGGATAAACCATTTGTCGTAGAAAGCATTCAGGGACTTAAGGATAAGGGAGAATATCCTGAGAAGCTTTGGTAAATGAGAAAACCTGGGTAGAAAAGAGATAAGTAATGAGCTTTAATACATACTTTTTTGTACTTATATTTCTTCCGACAGCAGTTATCGGATACCATATGATCAATAAAGGGAAACACTTTGAGGCATCTAAGTGTTTTCTTTTAGTACTGTCATTAATATTTATGCTTTTCGCAGGTTGGCAGGGGCTTATTACCTGTATAATTCTTATTCTGATAAACTATTCTATTTATAGATATGGTCTTAAGACGCAGCATTCCAAGCTATTTTTGAGGGCGGGAATTATAATTAATATTTTGTCACTAGCATTCTTTAAGTATCTTGGAATATTTATGATCCATGATGTAGATGGGTCAATAATAGGTGGACCGGCAAGGATATCAGCCCTATACAATTTTGCAAATTTAATCCTACCTCTTGGAATAAGCTTTATTACCTTTTCTCAGATTTCATTTCTTGTAGAGGAATATAGAGATTATTCAGAGGTTTCTATTATTGACTATGCATTTTATGTATTGTTTTTCCCTAAGGTAACCATGGGACCAATAGCCCTTTCTAAGGATTTTATTCCGCAGATAAATGATACTGTGAGAAAGGAACTTGATTGGGACAATATATCTTTAGGACTTTTGTGCTTTACATTCGGACTGGCAAAAAAGGTACTCATAGCAGACCTTTTAGCTGGGTATGTAGGGTACGCATATGACTATATTCCTATTTTGGGAATGACAAATGCATGGCTTGCTGTTTTAGCATACACACTTCAGATTTATTTCGATTTTTCCGGATTTTGTGATATGGCGCAGGGAATTGCTCTTATGCTTAACTTTGACTTGCCTGTTAACTTTAATTCGCCATACAGATCACTTTCTATTTCGGAGTTTTGGGACAGATGGCACATTACTCTCACTAAGTTCTTCACTAAGTATGTATATATTCCACTTGGAGGAAATAGAAAGGGTACATTAAGAACATATTTAAATATTATTATTGTATTTTTAGTAAGTGGTATATGGCATGGAAGCACAATAAACTTTGTGATTTGGTGACTTATACATGGAGTATTAAGCTCTATAAACCGTCTCATGAAGCCGATTGAGGATAAAATTCCTAAGGCTGTTAGATGGATTGTTACTTTTATATTTATAAACTTAGCATGGGTATATTTTAGAGCACCATCTCTAGCGAGCGCTAATCTTATGATAAAGGAGCTCTTTTCATTTAAATTTACAGCAATCGATGCAAACTTTTCGACGTATGCATTTCCAGCGGAGTTAGAGATTGTACCATGGCTTGTAAATAAATATACAAAGATTAAAAGCACTTACTATTTCTGTGCTTTTGTGAATGTTGCAGTGGTTGCATTTGCCTTATTTGCAAGCACAATTATGAAAAATACCCAGGAAAGACTTAAGCAGTTTAAGCCATCAAAAAAGATGGTAATTGTTATGGTTGTATTGCTTGTATGGTCAATAATGTCAATGTCAGAGGTTTCAAACTTCATATATGTGAATTTCTAACAGGTGCGTTGGACCTTGATTATATTATTTAAAATTTATGGATAATAAGAAATTTGTTAAGAAGACAATTGCATATACGCTTCTTGTTCTACTAGTCGTTGCTACGATAATGGTGATAATAGATCCCTTCTCACATTATCATATGCCATGGTTTAATATGGGGCCTGTGGCAACTGATGAAAGGGCAGCACTTATTGGAATTGCAAAAAATGATAAATATGATGTAGCTCTAGTTGGCTCATCAATGAGTGAAAACTTTGTTGATTCCTGGTTTGAGGATGGCAAGTTTGGAAAGAATGCGACAAAGTTCTGTCTCCAGGGGGCACACTTTGACGACTATGAAATAATACTCGATGAGGTTATTAAGCATCCAGAACTTAAAACGGTTGTATTTGGACTTGATAACTACATCCTTACCGATGAGCCTGAGGAACAGGAAGTTACAATACCTGACTACATGTCAAATAATAATGTGTTTGATGATAGTCATTACTTATGGAATAAGTCAGCATTTACTGAATATTTACCAATATTTTTGATTAATAATCATAAGGAAAATGGTTCAGACGATAATGCTTATGTATGGGAAAATCTCTTTCCATATGGAAAGGCAGCAACAATAGCCTCCTATTCTCAGTTTAGACCTGATGGCAGGAAGGAAAATCTGCCACTTGATTATTATTTTGATAATGCAGACCTCTTTCTTGCAAAGTTTTCAAAATATATAGAAGCAAGACCAGATGTTACATTTTACGTATATGTACCACCATATAGTATTCTTTTCTGGGACTACAGCATCCTAAACGGCAGACTTGAGGCAGAAATCTGCATGATGGAGAGGGTATATTCAGAGCTATTAAACTATGACAATGTGGAAATGTATTACTTCCAGAATGATTATGACATTATTACAAATCTAGATAATTATAGAGACTATTCTCATTACAAGCAGGCAATTAACTACTACATGTATACGAGAATGCGAGATAAAAAAGAAGAAATAACAAAGGATAATTATTATGAGGAGCTACTCAATATGTTTGAGTATGCTAAAACATATGACTATGACAGCTTGTTTACTGAGTAATAACTTTATTTTAAACAAATACAAGAGGGATTATAAGCTATGAAGTACGATTATTTGATTGTTGGAGCAGGATTATTTGGTGCAGTTTTTGCTAATGAGGCAAAAAATGCTGGCAAAACATGTCTTGTTATTGATAAGAGAAATCATATAGGTGGAAATGTATATACAGAGAAAATAGAGGGAATCAATGTACACAAATATGGTGCGCATATTTTCCACACTAATAATACAGAGGTCTGGAACTATCTAAATAAATATGCACAGTTTAACAGATTTACGAATTCGCCTGTTGCAAACTATAAGGGTGAGCTATACTCTCTGCCATTTAACATGTATACATTTAATAAAATGTGGAATGTTGTTACGCCTGATGAAGCTAGAGAGAAGATCGAGGAACAGAAAAAGGAAATAACAGGGGAGCCTAGAAATCTTGAGGAACAGGCAATCAGTCTTGTAGGAAGAGATATCTATGAAAAGCTGATAAAGGGATATACAGAAAAGCAGTGGGGACGTGATTGTAAGGATCTTCCAGCATTTATTATTAAGCGTTTGCCTGTAAGATTTACTTTCGACAATAATTACTTCAATGCTCTTTATCAGGGAATTCCTGTTGGTGGCTATACAAAAATGGTTGAAAACCTTTTAGATGGAGTAGAGGTTAAGCTTAATACTGACTATCTTGCTTGTAAGAATGAACTTGACAATATGGCGGATAAGGTTATTTATACAGGGCCAATTGATGCATATTTTGACTACAAGCTTGGAACACTTGAATACCGTTCTGTCAGATTTGAAAATGAGCTCCTTGATATTCCTAGCTTTCAGGGTAATGCTGCTGTGAACTATACAGACAGGGAAACTGAATGGACCAGAATTATCGAACACAAGTGGTTTGAGTTCGGTAAGGACGAGGAGGGTAATGACCTTCCAAAGACATATATCAGTAAGGAATATTCATCAGAATGGAAGCTTGGAGACGAACCATATTACCCTGTAAATGATGAGAAAAACAGTAAGCTTTATGAGGAATATAAAAAGCTTGCGCTTAATGAAAAAAATGTAGTATTTGGCGGACGACTTGGAGAATACAAATATTACGATATGGATCAGGTTGTTGCGAGAGCGCTTGAGGTAGCACATAAAAACATATGAAAAGAACTCTGATTAAGATTTCTGTTTTTTTAGCTGTATTTTTGATTGGAATAAAGGTATTTTCAATTGTTTTAAACAGAGGAAACACAGATCTTTCACAGGATATGCCAGGTGCAACACTTCCTGTGATTTACATGAAAATAAATGATCAATATATGAACGCCCTTCATGGATATGTAACTGAAATGGAGGGTGCTTATCTTCATGAGAATATTACACCTATAAATGCAGATAGAACCTTAGATATTAGAATTGATACCTATGGTTTTTCAGTAGCAAAGGTTGCTTATGAATTAAGGAGCCTTAATGGTTCACGTCTGATAGAGGACACAGAGCTTGATAGCTTTGAATTTAAGGATAATGTAATTAATTCAAGGCTTTCATTCAAAGACCTTATGGATGAGGAAAAAGAGTATATGCTTGTAATAAAGCTTATTACAGGTGAGGGAAATGCTGTCAGATATTATGCGAGAATAATCAATACTACAGAACTGTACATGAGTGATAAGCTCGAATTCATTATGGATTTTTCTGCTAAAACCTTTAAAGAGGAAACAGCTGTTGAGCTTAAAAAATACATGGAAACTAATAGTGAGGGAGACAATTCAAGCTATGGTCATGTAACAATTCACTCTAACTTCAACCAGCTTCATTGGGGAAATCTGCAACCACTACTGACTTCAGAAAAAAATATCAATCTGATATCAATTGATTCCCAGAATGCCTGTGTGGAATTAATATATAGAGTTCATGCTAAGAATAATGATTACAATGTACGTGAGTATTTCAGGGTTAGACGCGGTAGCGACAGAATCTATCTTATGGAATATGACAGAACAATGAACCAGATAATAAATGAGGAGTCTGGTACCATTGTTAATGGAAAAATTATTAATGGAATTGTCAATGAGAAAATAAATGTGTCAGAAAACAAAAGTGCAACAATTGCGGCCTTTGTTCAGCAGAATGCACTTTACAGCTTTAATACATCTGGTGGACAGCTTACCAGGATTTTCTCATTTTGCGATAGCAAAAACGATGATGCAAGAACGAGATTTGATAATAATGATATAAAAATTCTATCAATAGATGAAAACGGAAGTACATACTTTATTGTATATGGGTATATGAGTAGAGGTACTCACGAGGGTACAAATGGAATAGCTCTTTATTACTATGATGCAGTAGTCAATACAATTGAGGAACAGATTTATATTCCGTATACAAAGAGCTATCAGTATCTCGATATATATATGAAACAGCTGTCACATATCAACATAAGAAATCAGATGTATGTTCTTGTGGATGGTGCGGTTTATAATATCGACCTTGAAGCTAAGATGGTAAATACAGTTGCTGATAACCTTGACGAGAACAGATTCGTATCGTCAAAAAATAATAAAATGATAGCATGGCAGACAGGCGAGAATATTATTGAATGTAACAGTATTCAGTTCTATGACTTAAATAAGCTTACACCAAGATTTGTTGAGGCAGGCCCTGGAAATATTATCATTCCACTTGGATTTATCGGAGAGGACCTTGTTTATGGACTAGCATATACTAGTGATATCACTACAGACTCTGCGGGTCGTACACTCACCCCAATGCATAGCGTTGTGATAGAAAGTATTGGTGGTGACAGGCTTCTTGAATATAAGAGAGAAAATACCTACATAATGGATGTAGCTATTTCTGAGGATATGATTGTACTGAAGCGCTCAGCAAGGGATGAGAACAATGAACTCTATGAGATAGAAAATGACGAAATACTAAATAATTCCATAGAAACTACAACAAAGAATGTTCTTAAATCAGTTATTACAGAGGAGATGGAAACTACATATCAGATAGTACTAGCTAAGGAAGGCTCCTATGAGTCTGTAAAGGTACTTACACCTAAGGAGGTTCTCTTTGAAGAAAACAGAACAGCAGTACTTGATTACAAGGACAAAAAGGACAGATATTACGTTTATGCCGGCGGAAGGCTTGAGGGTATGTATACTGATCCGGCTGAGGCTGTTGTAAAGGCTGAGGATAAATTCGGTGAAGTTGTAAATAAGAGCGATGAGTATGTGTGGGAGAGTGGACATAGAAAAACTAAGAATACAATTGAGACAATAGGCGATACCTTTATCACAGAGGAGGCTCAGAATACAGAACCTATTAACGAAGAGTCAATAGATGAGGAATCAATACCTGAGGATACATTTGAAAGTGCAAATAGTGCTAGCTCTACAACCGTATGCCTTGAACAGATACTGAAGTATAATGAGATATATAAGGATGCAGACACACTGCTTTCTGGTGGAAATACAGTTCTATCAGTGTTGAATGACAATATAGATGGAGATGTCCTAGACCTTACGGGATGCACTCTGGATTCTGTTCTTTACTATGTGGGAAGAGGCTATCCAGTTCTTGCTCTGACAGAAAGAGGAAATGCTGTTATTATTGTTGGGTTTGATTCCAAAAATACAGTGATATATAATCCTCTTGATACAGAAACAAGAAAAATGGGAATTAATGATTCAAGAGAATATTTTGAGAGATATGGTAATAAATTTGTATCGTACATAAAGTAATAAAGTTAATTGATTTTGAACTGTTATTACACAATATATATGTTTAAAAGAAAGGCAGAATTATGAATATAATTAATGGCGGAGTTACATCACCAAAGGGATTTAAGGCAGCTGATGCGGCAGCAGGTATTAAATATCAGGGAAGAACTGACATGGCAATGGTTTATTCTGAAGCGGATTGCACATGTGCTGGAACATTTACGACAAATGTTGTTAAGGCGGCTCCAGTAATATGGGATAGAGATGTTGTCGTAAAGGGGGGAAGTGCAAGGGCAATTGTTGTTAATTCAGGAATTGCTAATGCCTGTACTGGTAAGGAAGGCTATGAGATCTGTGAAAAAACAGCAGATGCGGTAGCAAAGGAACTTAATATCAAGCCAGAACAGGTATGTATAGGCTCTACTGGCGTTATTGGTATGCAGATAAAAATTGACAGAATTATCAATGGTGTATCAATGCTTTCAAAGGCTCTTGCAGATGGATATGAGGCTTCAGAAAAAGCTGCAAAGGCTATAATGACTACCGATACAGTTCATAAAATGACGGCTGTAGAAATTATGCTTTCTGGAAAAAAGGTTACTATAGGAGCTATGACAAAGGGTAGTGGAATGATTCACCCTAACATGTGTACAATGCTATGCTATATAACTACAGATGCAGCAATCAGTAGTGAAATGCTACAGAAGGCACTATCAGCATCTATTGTTGATTCCTATAACATGATTTCTGTAGATGGTGATACATCAACAAATGACACATGTTTTATCATGGCCAATGGACTTGCAGGTAATGAACTTATTGCTGAAGAAAACGAAGACTATAGAGTATTCTGCGAAGCACTTGATTTTGTAAATAAGGACTTAGCAAAGAGAATGGCTGCTGATGGTGAGGGTGCATCACATTTATTTGAAGTCATTGTAAATGGCGCTAAAAATAAGGATGAGGCAGTAACATTATCAAAGTCAGTTGTTGGGTCTTCACTTTGCAAGGCTGCGATATATGGTAAGGATGCTAACTGTGGAAGATTTATGTGTGCGCTTGGATATTCAGGAGTTGAGTTTAATCCAGACATAGTTGATATATATTTTGAAAGTAAGGCAGGATCTATTCTCGTAGTTTCACAGGGAGCAGCACCTGAATTTGATGAGGAGCTTGCCCTTAAGGTGCTAAGTGAGGATGCGGTTACAGTAAGATGCGAAATGAATGCTGGAGATGCTACAGCAACAGCGTGGGGATGTGATCTGACATACGATTATGTCAAAATAAACGCGGACTATAGATCTTAATCTTAATACTTGTGTTTGCGATAGATAGTGTGTATAATACCTTCTGCAGTACGTCAGTTCGAGACCTTCCTGACGAAAAACAAAACTAAAGGAGAAAAAAATGAAAAAATCTAACACACGTATGATTACTATGGGAGCAGCTATTGCAGCCCTGTATGTGGTCCTAACTCTTATCGCAAATGCCTTTGGCTTAGCTAACTATGCCATTCAGGTACGTTTTTCCGAAGCACTTACAATACTTCCGTATTTTACACCAGTAGCAATTCCTGGACTGTTTGCAGGTTGTATTTTAAGTAACATTTTAACAGGAGCAATGCCTCTAGATGTGGTTTTTGGATCACTAGCAACACTTATTGGTGCATTACTTACTCATATGTTTGCAAAAAAAATGCCTGAGAAAAAGTGGCTAGCACCAATTCCGCCTATTATTGCTAATATGATTGTAGTACCTCTTGTGCTTGCTTATGTATATAAGTTTGAGGGTTCTATTCCTTATTTTATGCTTACAGTTGGAATAGGAGAAATTATCTCATGTGGAATTTTAGGAATGATTTTACTGAAAGCTTTGGAAAAAAGGAAAGATGTTATATTTCAGAATAACTAAAGAAATCACACATAAGGTCTACAAAATTGTATAAAATGCTATAACTATTAACCACGTGTAGTGATATAATTACATGTGGTTAATTTTGTAATAACGGAGCAATAAATTGTTTATATTAATTCTTTTATTATGGATACTGTTTAATGGTCAGCTGACCCTAGAGATTTTCCTCTTCGGTCTTTTATTTGCTACAGTATTTTATGCATTTCTTTGCAAATTCTTTAATTTCTCAGTAAAAAAAGATATTAAGTATATTAAAAAATCAGGATATATCATTGAATATCTTATTGTTCTTTTTATTGAAATAGTCAAGGCAAATATTTGTGTTGGAAAGATGATTTTGTCATCAAAATATGATGTTGAGCCAGCTGTTGTTAAGTTTAAATCAAGTTTAAAATCTGAAAGAGCAAGGGTAGCACTTGCAAATTCAATTACCTTAACACCTGGAACTGTAACAGTAAGACTTCAGTTCGATGAGTTTACAGTTCATTGCTTAGATAAGAGCTTAGCTGAAGGGCTTAATGATTCTATATTTGTAAAACTGCTTGAAAGAATCGAAGCAGTTACGGAGGAATAGGCATGAGTTCAGTATTACCATATATTTTAATACCAGCCCTTATAATACTTGCAATTTTAGTATTTGCATGCCTTATTAGATCAGTACTTGGGCCACAGGTTGCCGACAGACTGATGGCAGTAAATATGATGGGTACTCTTGTTCTTGTTATGATTGCATTATTAGCAATACTTTTGAATGAGGGATTCCTTGTTGATATTTGCATCATTTATGCTATGCTCAGCTTCCTTGCAGTAATAGTTCTCACTAAGGTATATATTGGAACCTATGTTCAGAGAGGGGAGGAGCATAAATGAGCGTACTTGAAATAGTAAGACTTATACTCGGAACTGCCTTCCTAATCTGCGGATTGATAGTGTTTATTATTGAAATTCTAGGCATATTTAAGATGAAATATGTTTTAAATAGAATTCATGCTGCAGCAATGGGAGATACTATGGGAATGTTTCTTGTAGTAACAGGGCTATGTTTTTACGCAGGATTTAGCTTTACAACAGCGAAATTAATCCTTACAATTATTCTCTTTTGGTTATCGTCGCCAGTGGCATCACATATGACAGCACTTCTTGAGTTATATACAAACAGTAGATTGTCCAAGCATTTGTCATATGAGGGCGATTTAGAGACACTTGAGAAGAAACTAAAAAAGGATAGCGAACAGGATAAGTAATATAAAGGATATGAAATGACAGCTTTTAAAATTATATTAATGCTTTTTTTACTGACATGTGCTATATCAGTCAGCTTTTCAAAAAATCTACTAAATTCAATACTCATATACATGTCATTCTCATTAGTAATGTCTGTACTATGGCTCTGTCTTGAGTCTCCAGATCTTGGAATTACAGAGGCAGCAGTTGGAGCAGGGGTGACGACAGTTCTTTTCTTTACAACTCTTAGAAAAATCAGAGCTATAGATGTGCAGAGAGAAGCTGATATAGATGAAGATGACATTATAGAAGAAGAGCATACTGAAAACGTTGACTAGTATGTTTATGAAGGAATAAAAAGTTGAGCAAAAGAAAACCGGATTTCGAATATGAGAGAACGCTCTCATATAAATTTAATACATGGCTTTCAGGAACAGAAGATCCATACGTTGGTAAAGTCGAAATGAAGAAGCAGCGCCAGAGAAAAACAGATGCTGCTACAATTAACGAACGTATGAGAGAAAGAAACATTCTCAAAGAGAAGGTGTATGATGTTAATGAGAATAAGATTCTTATTAACTTTACAAAGCTTTACAAGGCTGTCGCAGCTATATTCTGCGTCCTTCTTTTAGCAATCCTTATTTTGAATGTTTCATATCTGCCACCTATTGGTCTTGCTGACAAGGCGGTAAATAATGAAGTTCCAGAAAGATATATAGAGTCAGGACTTAAGGAGACAGGTGCAGTAAACTTTGTTACAGGTATGATTCTTGATTACAGAGCTTTTGATACGCTTGGAGAGTCAAATGTGCTTTTTTGTGCAACAATAACAGTTCTTATACTGTTAAAGGCATCAAAGAAGAAAAAAACTTTTGATGAGGATATGCTTTTTGAGCCTCATGATGATCCTATCCTTCGTATGAGTGCCAGAATTCTTGTACCTGTAATTATGCTTTTTGGTCTGTATGTGATATTAAATGGACATTTGTCTCCTGGTGGTGGATTTTCAGGAGGAGCAATAATTGGTGCAGGCTTGATTCTTTACCAAAATGCTTTTGGATTTAACAATGCAAGAAAAATATTCAATGAAAAGACATATAAGACTATAAGCGCTTGCGCTTTATTAACATACTGTCTGTGTAAGACATATTCATTTTTTACAGGAGCTAACCATTTAAATAGCCATATTCCTCTTGGAATACCAGGCCATATATTATCAAGTGGACTTATTTTAATCCTGAATATATGTGTTGGAATGGTTGTTGCATGTACTATGTATACATTCTATGTAATGTTTAGAAGGGGGGACTTTTAATGGGCGAAATCTCCTTGCAAATTATGGACAGGTAGTATCAATGATACTGTTCGTTACTGGATTTGCGAACCTCCTTTTAAATAAAAATTTAATAAAGAAGATTATCGGACTTAATATTATGGACTCTGCTGTGTACTTATTCCTAGCTCAAATGGGATACATAGATGGTAGAGTTGTGCCTATTATGGTTAATAATGTTCAGGATTTTTCGGCCTATATAAATCCTATTCCAGCGGGCCTTGTTCTGACTGGTATCGTTGTGTCAGTGTCAGTGTCAGCTTTGATGCTTTCATTAACTGTCAGACTTTATCAAAGATATCATACTCTTAATCTTGATGAGATTTCTACACGACTTAAGAAGGAGGAAGTATAATGCATTTTGAATTAGTACAAAACTTCCCTTTCTTCACAATTCTTATGTGCCTTATATGCGCTGTAGTATGCTCAGTATTAAATGGCAGGGTAGCAAGAATTGTTAATACGGGACTTCTTGTTGCAGTTACAGTTATGTCTGCAGCTGTGTTCCTTTTTACGCTTAGTACTGGCGAAAGCTATGTATATATGATGGGTCATTTCCCGGCACCATGGGGAAATGAAATAAGAGTCGGAATCCTAGAAGGATTTATGGCTACATTTTTTGCTGTGATAATGTTGCTTTCAATGTGGGGCGGTAAGCACAAGCTGATTGAAGAGGTGGATGAGGAGAAGCACAATCTCTATTACATCCTTGTGAACCTACTATTAAGCTCATTACTTGCACTTGTATATACGAATGACTTATTTACAGCCTATGTATTTGTAGAAATAAATACAATATCAGCAGCTGGTCTTATTATGATAAGACAGATAGGACGTACTATAGAGGCAGCTGTTAGATATATGATTATGTCTCTATTAGGATCTGGTCTCTTACTTATGGGAATATGTATGTTATATGACCTTACGGGACACCTCTTAATGAGCAACATAAAGGACCAGGTTGTGGTGCTTGCAAATAACCCACAGTCCCAGATTCCGCTTATGTTCACAATTACCATTATGTCAGTTGGACTTTGCATAAAATGTGCTCTTTTCCCATTTCATGCATGGCTTCCAGATGCATATGGATACTCAACTGTTTCATCAGCTGCGATGCTATCATCGCTTGTATCAAAGGGCTATATATTCCTTTTGATAAAGATAATATACAGGGTTATCGGTTTTCAGATTTATAAAGACAGCCATATTATGAATATTCTGTTTATTTTCGCTTTGTGTGGAATGATCTTTGGATCTGTAAGTGCAATACGAGAATCGGATATAAGACGTATGGTGGCATTTTCGTCTGTTGCTCAGATTGGATATATTTTCATGGGTATTGGAATGGGAACAGAGGCAGGAATGATTGCTGCAGTATTCCATATTCTTACACATGCTGCAACAAAGTCACTACTCTTTATTTCAGCGATTGGACTTACTGACGTATCAGGCTATTCTAGAAGCTTTATGGAAATAACAGGATCTGGATACAGAAATAAGGTAGCAGGTGTAGGCTTTACAGTTGGTTCACTTTCGATGGTAGGTGTTCCATTATTCTCAGGATTTATAAGTAAATACCTGTTCGCATCAGCAGCTGTCCAGCTTTCTGGAAAAATGATGCCAGCGCTTATATGTCTTGGTATTTCAACTATACTTAATGCAATCTATTTCATGAAGACAGTTATTCGAATTTATACACCTACTGTAGATTCAAAATATGAATCTACAAGAGCAAGAAATAACATTATATATGCTGTTACAATTGTAGCATTTATCTTGCTAAATATTGGTCTTGGAATTAATTCACATCCAGTAGTTGAATTTATAAAAAATGGATTGGAGATGTTCTCGTAATTGGATATAGTATTGAACTTACAATTTAATATAGATGAAGTAGGAGTGATATTTAGTATCCTGTCTATAGTTGTTTTTCTTTGTGCCGGAATTTTTTCATTTGAATATATGAAGCATGAGAAAAATCATTTAAGATATGCGATATTCTATATTCTGGGCTTTTTATGTTTTCAGGCTTTGTGCTTTGCAGGAAACCTGATAACATATTATCTTTTCTTTGAGATGCTTACACTTTCAACCTTCCCTCTTGTTCTTCATAATGGTTCAAGAGAGGCAACAATGGCAGGACTTAAATATCTGTTCTACTCATTGTGTGGAGCTTACATGGTTCTATTTGGACTATATTTCAGCTTAAATAGTGCCAGCTTTACAGAGGGCGGAGCTATGAAGGGAATGCTTGCATCAATGGACCCGTCAAAATGCGGCTTATATTATCTATGCGTGACATTGATGGTGTTTGGTTTCTCGGTTAAGGCAGGAATGTTCCCAATGCATGCATGGCTTCCTACAGCGCATCCGGTGGCCCCGGCTCCTGCATCAGCTGTATTATCAGCTGTTATTGTAAAGGCTGGAGTTTTAGGAATCATAAGGACAATATTCTATGTTTACGGAATAGACTTTGTAAAGGGAAGCTTTGTTCAGATTCTGTTTATGATTATTACTCTTGTAACAGTATTTATGGGATCAATGCTTGCATACAGAGAAGATGTATTAAAAAAGAGACTTGCATATTCTACAGTGAGCCAGGTTTCGTATATCTTATTTGGCCTATTTACATTTAATACTATTGGATATAAGGGAGCTCTATTACAAACATGTGCACATGGTGTAGTAAAGTGCGGACTTTTCTTATGTGCTGGTGCAATAATTTATAAAACAGGAAAGACAAAGGTATCAGAGCTTAGAGGAATTGGTAAGCAGATGCCCGTAACAATGGTTTGTTACACTATTCTCTCACTTTCATTAATTGGTATTCCACCAACGGGTGGATTTAGTGCAAAATGGTATCTTGCAATTGGTGCACTTGACAGTGGAGTAGCAGTACTAAGCTGGGTAGGACCGGCAGTCCTTCTAATTTCGGCATTACTTACTGCAGGATATTTGTTACCGATTTCCATGAATGGATTTTTCCCTGGTGACGATTATGATACAGAAAATGTTGAAAGCATGGAGCCAAACATGCTAATGACAGTTCCAATTATTGTATTAACGATAATAGCTGTGATTATTGGTATTGTACCTAGCATTATTGCATAAAAGGTAAGGCTTTCATATTTAATGGAGATAAAAATGATATTTACTATCCTTATACCATTTGTTGCAGGAGCACTTGTTAAGCTTATTC
>R26__coassemble_1003_pt1 | contig 15001 bp, 8 predicted proteins | sample R26__metabat2_high_PE_058 | metagenome-assembled genome bin R26 | reverse complement strand
ATGTTACGTTACGTCTTGGAAAGAAAGCACTTTTTGAGGATGTAAACATCAAATTCACAGAGGGAAACTGCTATGGACTTATTGGAGCAAATGGTGCAGGTAAGTCTACATTCCTTAAAATTCTATCAGGCCAGCTTGATACAACAAATGGTGATATAGCTATTACACCAGGACAGAGATTATCGGTACTTGAACAGGATCACTTTAAATATGATGAGTTCCCTGTTATGGATACTGTAATTATGGGTAATCAGCGTCTTTACGATATTATGAAGGAAAAGGATGCTATTTACGCTAAGGAAGATTTTACAGATGAGGATGGTATCCGTGCTTCAGAGCTTGAAACTGAGTTTGCAGAAATGGATGGCTGGGAGGCAGAGTCTAATGCAGCAATGCTTCTTAATGGTCTTGGAATAGAGACAGATTTACATTATGAGCAGATGGCTAACTTAACTGGTTCTCAGAAGGTCAAGGTACTTCTTGCAAGAGCACTATTTGGTAACCCTGATATCCTGCTTCTTGATGAGCCTACAAACCATCTTGACCTTGATGCTATAGAGTGGCTTGAGGAGTTCCTTATCAATTTTGAAAATACAGTAATTGTTGTCAGCCACGACAGATATTTCCTTAATAAGGTTTGTACTCATACTGCAGATATCGACTATGGCAAGATTCAGCTCTATGCTGGTAACTATGATTTCTGGTATGAATCAAGCCAGCTTCTTATTCAGCAGATGAAGGAAGCCAATAAGAAGAAAGAGGAGAAGATTAAAGAACTGCAGGAATTCATTTCAAGATTCTCAGCTAATGCTTCAAAGTCTAAGCAGGCTACATCTAGAAAGAGAGCACTTGAAAAAATTGAGCTCGATACAATCAAGCCTTCAAGCCGTAAGTATCCATATATTGACTTTAAGCCAGATCGTGACATAGGAAATGAAGTACTTTCAGTTGATGGCATTTCAAAGACTATAGATGGCGTTAAGGTTCTTGATAACATTTCATTTATTTTAAGACGTGAGGACAAGGCTGCCTTCGTTGGTTCTAACGAGCTTGCAAAGACAACTCTCTTTAAAATTCTTATGGGAGAGATGGAACCAGATGAGGGAACATATAAGTGGGGAGTTACAACATCACAGGCTTATTTCCCTAAGGACTCTACAGAGGAATTCAATAATGACCTTACAATTTCTGACTGGCTTATGGGATATTCACCAGTTAAGGATATTACATATGTAAGAGGCTATCTTGGCAGAATGCTTTTCCCTGGAGAAGACGGAGTTAAGAAGGTTAAGATTCTATCAGGAGGAGAAAAGGTTAGATGCCTCCTTTCAAAGATGATGATTTCAGGTGCTAACATTCTTATCCTTGATGAGCCTACTAACCACCTTGATATGGAAAGTATTACAGCACTTAATAATGGACTTATTAAGTTCCCAGGCGTTGTACTTTTTGCATCTCATGACCATCAGTTTGTAGAAACAACAGCTAACCGTATTATGGAAATCCTTCCTAACGGAGCGATGATAGATAAGATTACTACATACGACGAATATCTTGCATCTGATGAAATGGCAAGAAAGCGTTTCGTATACGAAGCTCAGAAGGAAGAGGACGAAAACTAAAATCATTTTTGTTTTATAATCATTCGCTCGGTCAGACTCGGTATGAATTATGAAATGGTACGCTCGGTCAGACTCGGTATGAATTCCCGGATTTCGTATTAAGAAATCCTTACAATTCATACCTGCGTGCACCGAGCTTACGATATCAAAATCGATAACAGCGTGCACCGAGCTTACGTTGTGAATAAGATACATGAAGCTTTTATTCTTGGATTTAGATGGAACACTTCTAAATGATGACAAAGAAATAAATAAAGAGGACATGCAGGCAATTGAGGAAATGCTTGCAGCGGGACATAAGGTGATAATCAACACGGGAAGACCTCTTTTTTCTGTAATGGTACTTGCTGAGAAGTTCGGATTTTTAAGAGAAGGATTTTACATCTCGGCATTTAATGGTGGTCTTGTATATGACCCTGTGAAAAAAGAAAGACTTAAGTTTGACTGCCTTCCAGAGGAGGTTGTGAGATATATGTTTGATGAGGCCTATGATATGGGACTCCATGCACATACATATATTGATGACCATGTGGTGTCGGAGAGAGACACTGAGGAGCTTGCTTTTTATACAAAAAGAATTCATATGCCGCCCCTTGTAGTAGACGATTTCAGCGAACATACAAAGGGATTTCCGCCAAAGGTTATCATCATCTCACTTGAGGGTAAGGATAAGCTTGAGGCTTATAGGGATAGACTTAATGAGTATACAAATGAGAAGGGACTTTACTGCACATTCTCAGATGTAAGACTTCTTGAGTACGCTAACCCACTTGCCAATAAGGGTGAGGCAATTAGATTTATGTGCAGACACCTTGGTGTAGATATAGAAGATACTGTGGCAGCAGGTGATGAGGAAAATGATCTTCCTATGATTGAGGCAGCAGGTGTTGGTGTATGTATGAATAATGGAGTGGAGACTCTAAAAAGCGCTGCTGATTATGTCACAGAACATACAAATAATCAGGGTGGAATTAAAGAAATAATAGAAAAATTTATACTTGTATAATTGCTACTTTGGGGTAAATAATTCTTTGCTAAACCCTTGCATATATGGTAGAATAGTAAAAATAAGTCCGCAAGATATATGTATAGCTTGGACTTTAAAGATGTGGCATGAAAATTCTTTGTGCCGATACTTTTGTTTTGTATTAGGAGGTTAAAATGGGATTAATATCAGCATTAACTCAGGCAGCTCAGTCAGCACTTGCTGATTCATGGCGTGAGTATTTCTACTGTGATTCAATTGCAGCAGATGTACTTATTACAAGAGGTTACAAGAGACAGAATAAAAACAGTTCAAATACAAAGGGTAGTGATAACCTTATTTCAAATGGTTCAATCATTGCTGTTGCAGACGGACAGTGTATGCTTATTGTTGAACAGGGTAAGGTAGTTGAAGTTTGTGCAGAGCCAGGTGAGTTCGTATGGGATTCATCTACAGAGCCAAGTATTTTCTTTGGAAACCTTGGTGACAATGTTAAAAAGTCATTCTCTCAGATTGGTAAGCGTTTCACATTTGGCGGAGATACAGCTAAGGACCAGAGAGTTTACTACGTTAATACTAAGGAAATCCCTGGAAATAAATATGGTACAGCTAATCCTGTTCCTTTCCGTGTAGTTGATAAAAATATCGGACTTGACGTTGATATCGCAATCAGATGTCACGGTGAGTATTCATACAAGGTTACAGATCCTGTTCTTTTCTATACAAATGTTGCAGCTAATGTTACAAGCGAGTATAGAAGAGGTGAGATTGATTCACAGCTTAAGTCAGAGCTTATGACAGCACTTCAGCCAGCATTTGCTCGTGTTTCTGAAATGGGTGTTAGATATTCAGCTCTTCCAGCTCATACTAAGGAAATTGCTGATGCTCTTAACACAGAGATGTCTGATAAGTGGTCAGGACTTCGAGGTATTTCAGTAGTAAGCTTTGGTGTGACATCAGCTTCAGCTTCAGAAGAAGACGAGCAGATGATCAAGGAACTTCAGAAGAACGCAGTTCTTACAAATCCTGCTATGGCAGCAGCTACACTTACAGCTGCTCAGGCAGAGGCTATGAAGTCAGCTGCTTCAAATACATCAGCAGGACCAATGATGGCATTTGCAGGAATGAATATGGCTAATATGGCTGGTGGCATGAACGCAGGCAACCTTTACGGAATGGCTGCAGCACAGCAGGCACAGGCACCTGCACAGCAGCCTCAGGCAGTAGCAGGTTGGACTTGCTCATGTGGTAAGACAGGAAATACTGGAAAGTTCTGTTCAGAGTGTGGAAAGCCACAGCCAGCTGATGCACTTGGATGGACATGCTCTTGCGGAACACTTAATAAGGGTAAGTTCTGTTCTAATTGTGGAGCTAAAAAGCCAGAGGGAACACCTGTTTATAAATGTGATAAGTGTGGATGGGAGCCAGAGGATATTAACAATATTCCTAAGTTCTGCCCAGAATGTGGTGACCCATTTGATGATAACGATATCGTTAAATAGTTTACATAATTTTATATAACCGTTTAATGATAGGAAGGAAAATTCTAGATGACAAAGAAAATCTTTTTAGCTTTATCTGCAATTTCTCTTGCAGCAGCATTAATAATATCACCAGCTAAGCCTGCTAAGGCAGCAGCAGAGGACTACATTTTAGTTAATCAGGCTCAGGACTTAATTAATACAGCACAGAGAGAACTCAATGATGCATATGGTTTAAGAGATGCAGCTAGGGACAGAGTTGATAGACTTAGAAATAATGGCGCATCAGCTAGCGATATCGATATTGCCTACAGAGAGCTTGATGCATGTAACACTAGAGTTTCTAGAAAAGAGGATAAGCTTAGTAAGGCTAGATATGTATTAGATTTCGTTAATTCGAGATCTTCTTCAGAGATTTTCCTTGCTGGTATGCAAGAGAAGTTCAGAAATGAGGCTTCACTAGGACCTATGCAGGATAAAATTAATGGAGCTAAGGCAATCGCTTCAGCCCAGTTATCTCAGATTAATATTATTCAGGATGCGATTAAATCACAGACAGCACTTGCTCAGGTTAACCCAGCTATTTTTGAACAGGTTAATCAGCTTAATGCTTCTTACCAGCAGGAGCTTCTTCAGTACCAGCAGGAACAGGCAGAGATAGCTCACCTTCAGGAAGAGTATAATCAGTTCGCAGCAACAATGCCAATGCCAACACCTGAGGATAGAATGAAGCTTGCTGAGATTCGTGCAGATTTTGAATATTGTTGTAATCAGTTTGATCAGGCGTGTGCCGAATAATTGATTTTTTTGCTGACCTCGTTTTTACGAGGTCAGTTTTAAAGTACATTAATAAATAGGAAGGATAGATAGTATTATGAAAAAAAGAGAAGACATCAACAAGGTACTGATTATTGGATCAGGCCCAATCATCATCGGTCAGGCCTGTGAGTTTGACTATTCAGGTACTCAGGCATGTAAGGCTTTAAAGAAGCTTGGTTATGAAATTGTTCTTGTTAATTCAAACCCAGCAACAATCATGACAGACCCTGGTATAGCAGATGTTACATATATTGAGCCTCTTAACGTTGAGAGACTTGAGAAGATTATTGAGAAGGAAAGACCAGATGGTCTTTTACCTAACCTTGGCGGACAGACAGGCCTTAATCTTGCATCAGAGTTATATAAGGCTGGAATCCTTGATAAATACAATGTAAAGGTTATCGGTGTTCAGGTTGACGCTATTGAGAGAGGTGAGGACAGAATCGAGTTCAAAAAGACTATGGATTCTCTCGGAATCGAGATGGCTCGTTCAGAGGTTGCTTACTCAGTAGATGAGGCTCTTGCAATAGCTGATGAGCTCGGATATCCAGTAGTTCTTCGTCCTGCTTATACAATGGGAGGTGCAGGTGGCGGTCTTGTATATAATGTAGAAGAGTTAAAGACAGTATGTGCAAGAGGTCTTCAGGCATCACTTGTAGGACAGGTTCTTGTTGAGGAATCAGTTCTTGGATGGGAAGAGCTTGAGCTTGAGGTTGTTAGAGATTCAAAGGGTCAGATGATTACAGTCTGCTTCATTGAGAATATCGATCCACTTGGTGTTCATACAGGTGATTCATTCTGTTCAGCTCCAATGCTTACAATCTCTGAGGATGTTCAGAAGGAACTTCAGAGACAGGCATATAAGATTGTAGATGCTATTCAGGTTATCGGTGGTACAAACGTTCAGTTTGCACGTAACACACAGACTGGCAGAATTATCGTTATTGAAATCAACCCACGTACATCACGTTCATCAGCACTTGCATCTAAGGCAACAGGATTCCCTATAGCTCTTGTTTCAGCAATGCTTGCAGCAGGTCTTGACCTTGATGACATTGAATGTGGTAAGTACGGTACACTTGATAAATATGTTCCAGATGGTGACTATGTGGTTATCAAGTTCGCTAGATGGGCATTTGAAAAGTTCAAGGGAGCAGAGGATAAGCTCGGTACTCAGATGAGAGCCGTTGGTGAGGTTATGAGTATCGGTAAGACATATAAAGAGGCATTCCAGAAGGCAATCAGATCTCTTGAAATTGGTCAGTACGGATTAGGTAATGCTAAAAACTACAGAGACCTTTCTAAAAAAGAGCTTCTCAATATGCTTCACACACCATCATCACAGAGACATTTCATTATGTATGAAGCATTACGTAAGGGTGCAACAGTTGATGAGATTTATCAGATTACAAGTGTTAAGCCTTACTTTGTAGAGCAGATGCTTGAGCTTGTTGAAGAGGAAAATGCTCTCATTGAAAATAAGGGCGCTGTTCCAGAGGCTGATGTTCTTAGAAAGGCTAAACAGGACGGATTCTCAGATAAATATCTTGCTCAGATTCTTGAGGTGGATGAGACAGCAATCAGAAAGGCTCGCCTTGCAGCTGGAATCGTAGAGAAGTGGGAAGGTGTACACGTAAGTGGTACAAAGGATAGTGCATATTACTATTCATCATATAATATTGAAAATGACGCAGAGGCAACAACAAATCCTAAGAAGATCATGATCTTGGGTGGTGGTCCTAATAGAATCGGACAGGGTATCGAGTTCGACTACTGTTGCGTACATGCATCATTAGCTCTTAAGAAGATGGGATTTGAAACAATCATCGTTAACTGTAACCCTGAAACTGTTTCAACAGACTATGATACATCAGATAAGCTTTATTTTGAGCCACTTACTCTTGAGGATGTACTTAGTATTCATGAAAAAGAGAAGCCAATGGGTGTAATTGCTCAGTTTGGTGGTCAGACACCACTTAACCTTGCAGCAGACCTTAAGAAGAATGGTGTAAATATTCTTGGTACAACTCCTGAAACAATCGATCTTGCAGAGGACAGAGATTTGTTCAGAGCAATGATGGATAAGCTTAATATCCCAATGCCTGAGTCAGGAATGGCAGTAACAGTTGATGAGGCTATTGAAATTGCTAATAAGATCGGATATCCAGTAATGGTTCGTCCTTCATACGTACTTGGTGGACGTGGAATGGAAGTTGTTCATGATGATGAGCACATGAAGGTATACATGGCTGCTGCAGTTGGTGTTACACCTGACAGACCAATTCTTATTGATAGATTCCTTAACAACGCTCTTGAGTGTGAGGCAGATGCTATTTCAGATGGTGAGAATGTATTCGTTCCAGCAGTTATGGAGCATATTGAGCTTGCAGGTATCCATTCAGGAGATTCAGCCTGTGTACTTCCATCAATCAATATTTCAGCTAAGAATGTTGCAACAATAAAGGAATACACACAGAAGATTGCTAAGGAAATGAATGTCATTGGTCTTATGAACATGCAGTATGCAATCGAGGATGACAAGGTTTATGTACTTGAGGCCAATCCTAGAGCTTCACGTACAGTACCACTTGTATCAAAGGTTTGTAATATCAAGATGGTTCCACTTGCAACAGAAATTATGACAGCTTCAATTACAGGTAAGGAGTCACCAGTTCCAGCACTTAAGGAACAGAAGTTTAACCACTGTGGTGTTAAGGAGGCTGTATTCCCATTCAATATGTTCCAGGAGGTTGACCCACTTTTAGGACCAGAAATGCGTTCAACAGGTGAGGTTCTTGGTATGGCAAAAGACTTCGGTACAGCATACTACAAGGCTCAGGAGGCAACACAGACAAGACTTCCATTATCAGGAACAGTCCTTATATCAGTAAATGACAGAGATAAGGCAGAGCTTGTTGATGTAGCACAGGGATTCAGTGATTGTGGATTTAACATCGTAGCAACAGGTGGAACATATGATATGATTATCGAGGCTGGAATTCCTGCAACAAAGATTTTCAAGCTTAACCAGGGACGTCCAAATGTTCTCGATGCTATTACAAATAACGAGGTTTCAATTGTTATCAATACACCTGATGATAAGAAGGGTGCTGCTGATGATAGCTATATCCGTAAGGGTGTTATTAAGGCAAGAGTTCCATACGTTACAACAATGGCAGCTGCGAAGGCTTCAATTGCCGGCATCAAGGCAATGCAGCATGGATCAAGTGAGGTTAAGTCACTACAGCAGTTCCATTCAGAAATCGAGTAGATTTAATCGAATAAATTAAGATTATTTACTAAAGATACAGAGAGTTCAATGAAGGACCTGTCTCATTTGGGGCAGGTTCTTTATATTTTTAATTGGAAAAAATGATTTGTTATGGTACATTTTATTATGGAGAATATGTATGAATAACAGATTTGCAATAAAAAAAGAATACGAATCAATAGCACAGGCAATTCTTAGATATTAGTGCTTCTGATTGCTGTGTTTTATTTTGTGAGCCTTTCTTTCCTTCCTGAGGAAAATGATGAGTACTTTGAGGTTAATCTTAGTAAGAAGTTTGACTATAACATCACAGCAGATGACGTTTTATATAAGGGCGATTTTGAAATACTAAAGTCAGAAAATGTAACTGAACCTATAGATCTTCCAACCCGTGTTACAGCTGAGCCTAACGAGAAGGTATCAATTATAAGTACCCTTCCAGATGACTACTGCAATGATTATATTGTAGTACGATCTTCCCAGGAAAACCTTACAGTATTTATAGATGGTAAGGCAAGAGTCATTTATAACACTGAAAAGTCGAGGCCTTTTGGTACTCAGACTACAAGCCGTTATGTATTTTGCAGAACATCAGCTGAGGATGCTGGTAAGGAACTTAGAATAACCGTTTCATCGGTATCACCAGATTACACAGGAAAATTAAATGAGGTGTATTCAGGTGACAGATTTATTATTTGGAAATATTTCTTCCAAATTAGTATGGCGAATATAATACTGGGCTTTATAGGTATAGGCATTGGGCTTTTTGTAGCTATTGTGGGCTTTAGTCTATCAACATTAATTGGTATAAAAACAGGACTTGAAAATGCTGGTTGGTGCATTGCCTTTGTAGGTATCTGGGTTATAGGAGAGTCTAAAATCAGGCAGCTCTTAACACCTAATGCATCATCACTCTCAAATATATGCTTTATCGTGATTATGATAGGAGCAGTTCCTATGCTTCTATATATGAACAGTGTTCAAAGAAATAGATATGTTCCAATCTATCAGGTCATTACAACAGTTGCTTTTGTTAATATTATTACTCAGTTTGTATTGCAGGCACTTGGTATATTCAACTTCATCGATATGCTCTTTGTGTCTCATATCATCTTCTTTATAACAATTTTTGCTGGAATTGCCCTTATAGGGGTTGATATAAAAAAGGGTTATGCCAAGGAATACCGCAGTATGGTTATAGGACTTGTAATCATGCTAATTTGTCTTTTACTTGAGGCAGAATCAGTGTATTTTGTCACAATGGTATCTGGCATATTTATGATATTTGGAGTTATAGTGTTCACATTCTGCGCAATGCTTGACACTATTGACAGGTACAAGGAATATGAGCGTCAGAAACAGGAGAGCAGATTACGTGCTCAAAAGGAACATTCTGACTCAATGACCATGCAGATGATTAAGACTCTATCAGATACTCTTGAAGCTAAGGATGAGTATACCAAGGGTCATTCATATAGAGTTGCTGAGTATTCAGTTCTTATTGCTAAAAAGTTAGGGCTTTCGGATAAGGAAATAGCGAAGCTTCATTACGCAGCTTCACTTCATGATATAGGTAAAATAGGTGTTCCGGATACTATTTTGAACAAGCCTTCAAGACTGACAACTGATGAGTATAATATTATTAAAACTCATACAGTAATAGGTGCAGATATTATTAAGGGTATAGAATTGATTTCCTATACTGAGGATGTTGCAAGATATCACCATGAAAGATATGACGGAAAGGGATACCCAAGTGGACTTTCAGGCGAGGACATTCCTTACTATGCGAGAATAGTAGCTGTAGCTGATTCATATGACGCTATGAGCTCTAAGCGTATATACAGAAAGGGCTTATCACCAGAGGTTATAAGAAGCGAAATAGAGAAGAACAGAGGACTTCAGTTTGACCCTCAGATTGCTGATGCATTTTTGGAGCTGCTTGATGCGGATGAGGTTATAATTATAGGCGATGAAAAGTTAGGTAATAATTCAATAGCTGCAGTAGACGCTGAAAATGTTACTGAGGCAGGACAGATGTTTTCTGCAGTTATGAACACAATAAAGACAAATGTTGAGGGAGACAGCTTTGACTTTTTAACTGGACTTATGCTCAGAAATAAGGGTGAGGCGGTTATAGCATCTAAGATGCAGGAGACAAAGGGTGCACTTATGTTCTTCGATATGGATAACTTAAAGACTTTAAATGATCTTTATGGCCATAAAATTGGAGACGTTGCGCTTCGATCACTTGGTGAACTTCTAAATAATACAACAGACAGAATAACTTCATTCAGAGCAGGTGGAGATGAATTTATAGCCTTTTATGAGGGGGCTAGTAAGAATGAAACATTGAAGCTTGTTAAGAGTATTATTTCGGATTATGCAAAAAAGCAGGCGGGAGACGCAATGCTTACTCAGACTTCTCTTTCTATAGGTGTATACATGACTGCACCTTTTGATAGCTTCGATGAAGCAATGAGCAGAGCTGACAAGGCATTGTACCACGTTAAGAAGAGCGGAAAGGACGGCTATGCATTCTATAATGATGCGGAGTCAAGAAATCAGGCAGGCGAAAGCCAGATTGATCTTTCAAATCTTATTTCTGCGATAAAGACATCAGGAACATACACAGGCTCTCTTAGTATGGAGTACAGAGAGTTTACGAAAATTTATGAGTATATCGTAAAGGTATGTAAAAGATATGAACATACCTGCAATTTGGTGCTGATAACTCTTGATACAGGAGGAGACAATACCAATATTGATGATATAGAGAATGCAATGGACTGTATGGGCATTGCAATTAAGGAAAATATCAGAAATGTTGACGTATGCACCAGATACAGTTCAGTTCAGTATCTTGTTATTTTGCTTGAGGCAGGTGAAGATAACATTGATATGGTAATGCAGAGAGTCTTCGCAAGGTACTATAAAATATGCGTCAATAACAGATGCGTTCCATCATATCAGGTTGGAAATATGAGAGATGATGGCGATGAGTAACCTTTTACTTGCATAATTACGTAAACAGGAGTAGAATACATTATAGATAGAAAGTGAACCGCGAGGTTCACTTTTCTTGTTGTTATCCCGAATGAGCCAAGTAAATGCTCATGATTGCATGAAAGGATTTATTTGGTGAACGGTAATCATGAGGACAAGCATAGCGAAGTCCGAATGTTACCGAAGGGAAATCGAGTAGGAGTTGGCCTACTCGATCAGAGTAAGCGGTTTAGCTAACGAGGGGAATAAAGCATGTCAAAAAGGGATGATATTGAAAAGAAAACAGAAGACCTGCTCATGCCTATCCTAGATGAGTTCAATTTTGAACTATGGGATGTAGAGTATGTTAAGGAAGGCTCCGACTATTACCTTAGAGCTTACATTGATAAGGAGGGCGGAATCACAATTGATGATTGTGTCGATGTATCAAGGAGGCTCTCAGATAAGCTTGACGAGGATGACTTCATTGATGGTGAGTATATTTTAGAGGTTAGCTCACCTGGACTTGGAAGAGCCCTAAAAAGGGAGAGGGACTTTGAAAAGTCAGTTGGAAGAGAGATAGACCTTAAGCTTTATAAGGCAATTGATAAGGAAAAGGAATTCACTGGAATCCTTACAGCTTTTGATAAGGACAAAATTACAGTAGAAATTGATAATGACAGCAGGGACTTTTTAAAAAGCGATCTTGCAAGCGTAAAACTTCACGTAGAGTTTTAATTAGATGGCAGGCTATATGACAATTTGTTCACAATTTGTTCACAGTGCCTGGCACCAATTTTAAAAATAGTATAACAACAAAATAGGAGGTAGTAAAAAAACAATGAACAAGGAACTTTTAGAGGTACTGGAGATATTAGAGAAGGAGAGAGACATTCCTAAAGAGGTAATGTTTGAGGCAATTGAGAACTCACTTCTCACAGCTTACAAGAATCATTTTGGTAAGGCTGATAATGTTAAGGTTGAAATCGACAGAGAAACAGGTGACTACAGAATTTTTGCAGAGAAGGAAGTTGTTAAGACAGCTGAGGAGGTTTTAGATCCTGTTATGCAGATTTCTCTTGTTGATGCTAAGCTTATCGATGAGAATGCTAAGGCTGGAGACACAGTTTGTGTTGATTTCGATTCTAAGGACTTTGGTAGAATTGCAGCATCAAATGCTAAAAATGTAATCACACAGAAAATCCGTGAGGAAGAGCAGTCAGCAATAGTTAAGAGATTTAAGTCAAAAGAAAAGAAAATTGTTACAGGTGTTGTTAGACGTTTTGTTGGTGGAAATAACGGCAACCCAAGTGCAATCATTGTAGATTTAGGTAAGGCTGAGGGTAGACTTACAGAGCAGGAGCAGGTTCCTACAGAGCGTTTTAAAATTAACGACAGAATTAAGGTATACGTTCTTGAGGTTAAGGCATCAAATAAGGGACCTAGCATTCTTGTAAGCCGTACACATCCTGAGCTTGTTAAGATGCTTTTTGAACAGGAGGTTTCAGAGGTTTCAGACGGCACAGTAGAAATTAAGGCTATTGCTAGAGAAGCAGGTTCAAGAACAAAGATTGCAGTTTGGTCAAATAACCCAGATGTTGATCCGGTTGGTGCATGCGTTGGTATGAATGGTGCAAGAGTATCAGCAATCAATGATGAGTTAAGAGGTGAAAAGGTTGATATTATTGAGTGGGATGAGAACCCAGGTGTTCTCATTGAAAATGCTTTATCACCAGCCAAGGTTGTATTTGCATTTGCAGATCCAGATGCTAAGGAGGCTAAGGTCGTAGTTCCAGACAAGCAGCTTTCACTTGCAATTGGTATGAAGGGACAGAACGCTAGACTTGCAGCTAGACTTACAGGATTTAAGATTGATATCAAGTCTGAAACTCAGGCTGAGGATGCTGAGGGATTCAGATTAGAGGACTACGAGGGATATGATGAAGAGTATGATGATGAAGAATACGAAGAGTCATATGAGGAAGTAGCAGAGGAAACAGTAGAGGAATAAGCAATGGACAAGGTGTTACAGCTTCTGTCACTTGCTCAAAGAGCTGGAAAGGTCGGCTCGGGAGAGTTTAAGACAGAGGAATCTGTGAAGGAAGGTAAGGCTTCGCTTGTTGTTGTTGCACTTGATGCATCAGATAACACAAAGAAAAAATTCACAAATATGTGTTCTTTTTATGAGGTACCCATTATTTTTTATGGAAATAAGGAGGAGCTTGGACACTATATTGGTAAGGAATTCAGAGCTTCGCTTTCTGTTAATGATTTAGGATTAGCCAATAAGATAATTTCAGAATCAGAAAACACCGTTAAATAAATCTGGGAGGTAAGTTAGTTGACAGTAGCAAAATTTGCAAAAGAAATAGAAAAAGAAACAGCTGAAGTACTTGCAGTTCTTAAAGCAAGAGGCGATGAAATTAAGGGCAGCAACACTATTTCAGATGAACAGATGGAATATGTAAAAAGTAAGCTTTCAGGAGGAAACAAGCCAGCTCCTAAGGCAGAGGAAAAGAAAGAGGACAAGCCTGTAGAGAAGGCAGAGGCTAAGCCTGTAGAGAAAGCAGAGGCTAAGCCAGAAGCTAGTGCACAGGCACCACTTAAGGAAATTCCTAAGAAGAAAAAGCCAGGTATTATTATTGTAAAGGGTGGATCGAAGGACCGTAACCGTGTGCCAGGAGCTAAGCCTGAGGCTAACAGACAGGGCAACTCACAGGCAAGAGATCAGCGTCAGCAGCCACAGCAGAATGTACGTGGAGGATATACTCCTATTAAGCCAAACGTGCGTACTTCAGCAAGCAGACTGTTAGATGATGATATGAAGGTAAGACCACAGGTGACTCAGCCAGTTCCACAGAAGAAGGCTCAGCCACAGCCTGAGAAGCCTGTTGCAAACGAGGTAACAAATAATGAAAGTCTTAAGAGTATTCCTGAAAAGAACAGCCAGGGAAGCAAAGAAAACGTACAAAAACCTGTCGATAATCGCAGGAATATTCCTAATATGGGTGGCGATAGTAGACGCTCTGACCGACCTTCGGAAAAGGCAGACAAGGTAAACAACAAGCCACGTGTTAGCTTTGGCGGACAGGCAATGCGCCAGGGTGGTAATAATCAGAATGGTCAGAACAGAGGCGGCTTTAATGCTCAGAACGCAGCACCTCAGCCAGGTTCTGGAAAAAATGACCGTAGAAATTTTGATAAGAAAAATAAAGATAATAAGAACTCAAAGTTTGAGGATGGATTCAGAGGAAAACAGGGCGGAAAGGGCCAGAAGGTCAAGATGCTTGAGAAGCCAGTAGAGAAAAAGGTAGAGGTTGTTGAGGAAGAGAAGATTAAGGTAATAGTTCTTCCAGAAATCATCACTATCAAGGATCTCGCTGAAAAAATGAAAATGGTTCCAGCAAAAATCATCAAGGATCTTTTCTTAAAGGGCCAGATGTACACAGTGAACCAGGAAATTTCATATGAGGACGCTGAGAATATTGCACTTGAATATGAAATTCTTTGTGAGCATGAGGTTGTAATTAACCCTATTGATGCTCTTATGGAAAAATATTTAACAGAGGATAAGGAAGAGGATCTTGTACCTAGATCACCTGTTATTTGTGTAATGGGTCACGTTGACCATGGTAAAACATCACTTCTTGATAAGATTAGGGATACACATGTAATAGCAAAAGAGGCAGGTGGTATCACACAGGCAATTGGTGCTTATGTTGTTAAGCCTGAGGGATCAGATAAGAAGATCACATTCCTTGATACACCTGGACATGAGGCATTCACAGCAATGCGTATGAGAGGTGCCTATGCAACTTATATTGAAATCATTGTTGTA
>R26__coassemble_974_pt1 | contig 15267 bp, 17 predicted proteins | sample R26__metabat2_high_PE_058 | metagenome-assembled genome bin R26 | reverse complement strand
ATATTATAATGAAAGATATAAAAAAGATGATAATCTAACAATGGAGGAAAGATATGATACTTACATTAAAAGAAATATTAGAAATTCCGGAGGAGAAGAAGATAGCAATTGGTTCATTTAACGCATCAGGGTTAGAGGCCATTGAGGCTGAAATTGCTGGAGCGGAGGAGCTTGATTTACCGATTATTATTCAGTTTGCACAGTGTCATGAGCCTTGGATACCTCTTAAGACAATTGGCCCAATCATGGTAGATATGGCAAAAAAAGCGGCTATACCAGTTTGCGTTCATCTTGACCATGGCGAGACTCTTGAATATCTAGAACAGGCTTTAGAGCTCGGCTTTACAGGAATCATGTATGATGGCTCAGTACTTTCATATGAAGAGAACCTGGAAAATACGAAGAAAGCAGTAGAAATGGCAAAAAAATATGGTGCTTCTGTCGAGGCAGAGCTTGGCTCAATGGGAAAGAGAGAGACAGGAACTGGCGCAGATGGCGCAGGTGTAGATGATGACACAAAGATTTACACAGATCCAGAGCTTGCATCCAAGTTTGTAAAGGAAACTGGAATTGATGCCTTGGCATGTTCTTTTGGCACTACTCACGGAATATATTTGACAGAGCCAAAGCTTGATTTTGACGTAGTAAAAAATGTGAGAAATAAGACTAACAATATTCCTGTTGTAATGCACGGTGGTTCTGGTGTAAGTACTGAGGACTATTACAAGGCAGTAGAGGCAGGGGTAAGAAAAATTAATTATTTTACCTATATGGATAAATCAGGAGGCACAGCCGTAGTTGATTATTTAAATGGATTAAAGGATGGAGAACCAGTATTTTTCTCGTCTATATTCATGGCAGCAAGAGAGGCAATGAAGGAAAATGTTAAGTCAGCAATGGAGGTTTTTGCAAGAAGTGATAAATAGATTGACTAGGGAGGCACTTTATGAAAATAGCCGGACTTGATATAGGAACAACGGGTTGTAAGTGTACTGTATTTACTGAAAAGGGTGAGGAGCTTGGAAAATCATATCGTGATTATCCGCTAAAGCGCAGAGTTGGAGGACATGAAATTGATACACTCGCACTTTTAGATGGCGTGTATGCCGTTATAAGCGAGATGGCCGCTAAGTATCCTGATATTGCAGGTATAGGTGTAACAAGCTTTGGAGAGACTTTTGTATGTGTTGATGATAATGGCACACCCTTATTACCTGCCATGCTGTACACAGACCCAAGAGGAGCTAAAGAGTGTGAGTGGCTTGTGGATAAATTAGGAGCAAAACATATTGCAGAAATCACAGGTGTACCTGCACATGAGATGTATGGCCTTCCTAAAATGCTCTGGATTAAAAATAATAAACCAGAGATATTTGAAAAAACGAAGCATATTCTTCAAATGGAGGATTTTGTTGTTTTCACACTTACAAAAAATGCAGTGATTGACTATTCTCTTGCCACTAGGAGTATGGCTTTTGATATAAATACGCTTGATTGGAGCGATGAAATATTAGAGCTTGCAGGAATAGATAAAGCACTTCTTTCAAAACCGGTTCCTACAGGCACAGATGCAGGGGTAATTACTGATGAAATAGCTAAAAAGACTGGGCTTAATCCAAATACCAGAATTGTTGCTATTAGTCAGGATCAGGTTGCAGCAGCCGTTGGAGCTGGAGCGTTTGGCAGTGATGTTGGTGTTGATGGTGCAGGTACGGTACAGTGTCTGACTCCGGTATATGATGAAATTCCGGATATTGATAAAATGATCCCAGGAAAATACGTAATTGTTCCGTATGTATTACCGGGAAAGTATGTGACTTATGCATTTTCATATACGGGAGGTGCACTTATCCAATGGTGTACGGATAATATCGCAGGTAAGGAAAAAGAACTTGCAGCTGATGCAGGAATTAGTGTTAATGCATATCTGGAAATACAGTATTGTGAAAACAGGGTTTCTGACGGGCTTGATCCTGATGGACCATCCGGAATGCTTATGCTTCCACATTTTGCTGGAGCTGCCACACCATACATGGATACGGGAAGTAAGGGGGCATTAATTGGAATGACCACAGCTACTACACCTGCGGAAATATACAGGGCATGTATGGAAGGTGTATGCTACGAAATGTACTTAAACTACAAAAATGTGTGTGATGCAGGTGCTCATCCTAAGAAGCTTCATGCAACTGGTGGAGGTGCTAAATCGTCAGTTTGGATGCAGATGAAGGCAGATATATTAGGTATTCCTATTGTGGCACTTAAGACAGTTGATGCTGGAACTGTAGGATCTGCAATGCTTACGGGCATAGCATTAGGAGTATTTAAAAATCTTGAGGATGCTGAAAAGGCTATGGTTGAGCAGACCGTAACCTATGAACCACGAGAGGAATATCATGAGAAATATATGAAGGTCTATTCCCGTTATGAAAAATTATATGATGCAGTTAGAGAACTGTCTGAGTAGGTTTGATTAGAGCGAAATTAACAAGGAATGAAAAATGATGTATTCTTAGTTGATGGTGAAATATAGGCTAAGACTATCACAATAAAGTAGAAATCTCTTTGATCAATGAAATCAGAAAGCTGATAGACGTTAGACAGGAACATAAGGCAGTTGGAAATCTTGGAGAAATTGAATTCTTTGATTCAGAAAAAAAGAATTATCCTATGATATATGTAAGGTCAAATGATGACGAGAAGATATTAGTTATTATCAATCCATTCAATAGGAAGTTTGATATTGAGCCAGCCCTTGAAGTAAAGGAGATGACTCAAATATATAGCTACGAGGACAAGGAACTTATCGTAGAGGGCAAGCTTCTCCATATACCTGAAATGTTTGCTGCCTTTTATAAAATTAAGTGATTACATATGGCTAATGAGCTGATAGAGGGTTGGCTTTAGGTTGTACTCTTTTATAAGAGCTTCAACCTCTGCTAACATTTTGTCACGGTGCTCTTTTGTAATATTAGTATTCACATCGTCTAATAATATATTTTTCGGCCTATGCGGTAATTCTAATTATTCGATGTATTTTGTTTTTTATCCGCCTTAATCTAAAAGATTGGCGCGTATCGCATCAGTCATGATGGCAGCAGTACGCTCTTTTAGTAATCCATATCGAGTGAGTATTGAGAATTCATCGCTTTCAATCTGAGAGTTAAGCTCGTGTTGACAGCAGGGAACGGAAATAATAATTTTTGTGTTCCATCTGATTGCGTGATACATTGCATAATCTGTAGCTGTGTCACAGGCATGAAGTGTGATAACCATATCAACAGGCTTGTCGCTTTCATATACAGCCACATCTCCAACCTTGAAGGAAAGCTTGTCATAACCGTACTTTTTTGCAGTTTACTGGCATTTTTTTATAACATCCTCCTTGAGATCAAGACCTGTCATAGTGACATCAAGACCCTTAACATATGTGAGATAGTAGTAAACGACGAATGTAAGGTAGGACTTACCACAGCCGAAATCTACGATATTAATCGATGTGAGATTAAGCTTATCGATTGCTTCCACAATAAACTGAATAAATTTGTTTATCTGACGGTACTTGTCATACATGGATTTAATGACTTTTCCATCCTTTGTGAATACACCCATGTCAACAAGGGGTGGAATCACAGTACCCTCTTCAAGGTAGTAGCTTTTCTGCCTATCATTAGAGCTCTTTGTTTTAATAGGAGCAGAGGATTTAGACTTAGTAAAAAATACTTTTCCTTTTTTGGAAATTTTTATAGCAAATTCTGTAGTATCACTCCAGGCATTTAGCTGCTTAAAGCCATTGTCCATGCACTCAAAACAAAAGAGTGCAAGCTGGTTGTCTTTTAGGTTTTCGTGAAAAGCCTGCTTTTCAGTAAATTTTTCAGCCTGGAATCCACCTTCGTATTTTGAAATTACTATTTTTTTGTATTTTGTATCCTTGGGATTACTAAGGACAACTTTAACTATGCTTTCCTTGAATATTTCTTTTATTACCTGGTCTAATTCGTATTCCATATAAGTTCCTTAAATATATTTTAATAAGTGTAGATATCGTATCTGATGGCCTTGCCATCGAGTGAATATGTCGGTTTTCTATTTGCTAAAAAGGGCGCTTTCAAGGGCCTTTTTACTACAATTTTAGCTGGTGATGCACTTATCGCTGCATCAAATAATGCATCTTCTTCAGAACATGGAGCTTCCATTTTCTGTATTAGCTGAAGCTTTTTGTTAATAAGTCCGCTTTTTTGCCTGCCAGGGAACATTGGATCTAGATAAATTAAATCCACGGGATCGAGTCGCTTATTAAGTATTTCTATACTATCACCCTCTACAACGTGCATTCTGTTTGCTATATCCTTGAGTATGGGCTGGCGCTTAGCTCGCCTAATGGCGTCTTTTAAAAGAAGTGCAACAACCGGATTTTGCTCATGAAGAGTAACATCATATCCGTTTGCGGCTATTAAGAATGCATCTTCGCCCATTCCTGCAGTTGCATCTACGGCCTTTAGATTTATAGTATCGGTCTTTACAGCCTTAGATAGCATTTCATGTGCAAGTCTTCCCTCAGTGACTCTCCTGAGCATTCCGTCAAAATCACCCTGATAGGTGAGCTTATATCCGCTTAGCGAGACACCAGAGGAATCAAACACGACGGTAAGCCCGCTTCCTTCTGCATTTACGATTGGAGAGTCTATTTTATTTGCAAAGGACGCAGCAAGAGCCTTGTCCCCACCTTTTTTTATTAGAATTGATACCTGTTCCATGCTTACATTATACTGGTGCCTGGCACTGTTAACAAGCTGTTAACAAATTATGAACAAATTAGGGATTTTGTTAACAGTGCCTGGCACCGTCACACGTTAAAGTGCTAAAGTGCCAGGCACCAGCCTATGTACAGAGAAGTAACTACATGGTATTATTAGAATAATTAGATTTAATTAGGAAAGGTATTTTTATGGACGACAGAAGTAATTTTTCGGGGAAGCTTGGATTTGTACTTGCGGCAGCAGGTAGTGCGGTAGGACTAGGTAATATTTGGAGATTTCCATATCTAGCTGCTAAAAATGGTGGAGGACTATTCTTACTTTGCTATATAGTTTTGGCGCTGACATTTGGTTTTACTCTTCTTACAACAGAGGTAGCAATTGGTAGAAAGACTCAGCAGAGCCCACTTACAGCCTATGGTGTAATTAATAAGAAGTGGAGAGGACTTGGCGTATTAGCGTGTATAGTACCTGTAATCATTCTTCCATATTATTGTGCAATAGGTGGTTGGGTACTTAAGTATTTCTGCACTTTCATTACAGGACATGACAAGGATACAGTTGCTGATGGATATTTTACAGGATTTATTACATCAGATGTTTCACCAATAGTATTTGCAATCATATTTATAGCTGCTACATCAATTATTGTATACCTTGGTGTTGAGGGTGGAATTGAAAGATATAGTAAAATTCTGATGCCAGCCTTATTTATTATGATTGTAGGAATTGCTATATATTCACTTACTCTTAAGAGGGAAGTGGACGGAGTGGTAACAACAGGTCTTGACGGACTTAAGGTTTATTTACTTCCTGACTTTACAGGACTTACATTTAGTAAGCTTCTGTCAGTGATTCTTGACGCTATGGGCCAGCTCTTCTATTCAATTTCAGTTGCTATGGGAATAATGATTGCATATGGCTCATATGTAAAAAAGGACGTTAATCTTATGAGCTCAATCAACCAGATTGAAATATTTGATACTCTTGTAGCATTTTTTGCAGGACTTATGATTATTCCAGCAGTTATAGTGTTCATGGGCAGGGATGGATTGTCAGCAGGACCTGGTCTGATTTTTGTATCACTACCTAAGATTTTTAATGAGATGGGTGCTGTCGGAAGAATATTAGGAATCGTATTTTTTGTAACAGTACTTTTTGCAGCAATTACATCATCAGTATCTATCATGGAGGCTATTGTATCGAGCCTTATCGATCATTTTAAACATGATAGAAAAAAGGCAGCAATTATTACTTCAGTATATGCCTTAATTATGGGTGTTATCGTCTGTCTTGGTTATAATAAGCTTTATTTCGAGGCACCACTTCCAAATGGTAGCACAGGACAGATACTTGATATTATGGATTATCTAAGTAACAACATCATGATGCCAATAGTTGCAATTCTAACTTGTATTCTTATTGGATGGATTGCTAAGCCTGAGACAGTAATAGATGAGGTAACAGCTAACGGAGAAAAGTTTGGCCGTAAGAAGTTATACATAGTAATGGTTAAGTTCATTGCACCAATACTTCTTGCCCTGCTTCTTCTAAGCGCATTTGGAGTAATATAGAGTAATATAAAAAGTCCTCACGGATGTATTTATTTTTCCGTGAGGACTATTTTTATAGCTTTACAGATATTTCACCACCGGACAGATATTCCTCATGTCCGTCCTCAAATCTTACATGCAGATGGCACTTATCGTTTATCCCCAGTACATGGACTATTGGATTTGAACCATCGCCATTAATACTATTGTGATCGGCAGATGTGATTTCAACATCCTTACCAATTACAAAGCATCTCTTCTCATAATCACTCAGAAATGCAGAATTATTAATTCCCAGATTATAATATGTCAAAAACTGAATGATCAGCTCTGAGGCAATCCTGTTTCTCAGATTTTCAATAGGAGTACTGTCCTGATAAACAGAGCCTGCTATGTCCTTGATCTCATCAGGAAATCCCCCATTAGGTTCGTAGAGATTAATTCCAATACCAACAACAACATACTCAAGGGACCCATCCTCTATGGAGGTTGATGCCTCTGTCAGTATTCCTGAGACTTTTTTACCACGCATCCATATGTCATTAACCCATTTGATATCTACAGGCAAGCCACTTACCCTTTCAATAGCTATGGCCTCAGCTGTAGCAGCGATAGTCGTATACATGGCTGCCTCTGATACCTGAATATCTGGATGCAAAAGAAATGAAATGTAAATTCCTGTATCCTTAGGAGAGTAGAAGGATCTGCCTCTACGTCCCTTACCAGCTGTTTGCTCCTCAGAAATGCAAACTCGTGGAATTACTGTGCCAGTGTTTTTTGATATTATATTATTTACCGATGCATCTACTGCCATTAGCTTAAGCACGTTATTGGTAGAATCTACACATCTTCTGACATCTATTATAGCTTCAACGCCTGCAGCTGAAACCTTTTCATTGATATAGGCCTCTGATAACATATCTGGAGATGACTTTAGAGTGTATCCTTTATTAGTTACGGCTTCAACCATATAACCGCTTGACTGAAGGGACTTTACAGCCTTCCAAACAGAGGCACGGGTACAACCTAACTGTGATGCAATATCCTCACCGGAAATAGGTGTTCCCTTATTCTCCTCAAGAAGTAGTAATACTTGTTCTTTTACTGACATTTTTATACCTATTGAATTATTTTTACATTAAAATTCTACCATTATATTGTCATTTATCAACAATAATGACCATACTTCAAATGGAATTATAACATATACATTGCATATTTTAGACTGATATAAGGCGTTTTTTCTTGACGTAAAGGCATTTTTTCTATAAAATTAAGAAGTAAGTGCAAAGGAGCCGACATGGTAAAGTCCATAGTCGGCTAATTTTATACATAGCCACTTTGACGTATTAGTCTAATAAACTGTGGCTGGAATATAGAGTAAGAGAGATAAGTATGGAATTTCCAAGAATTATAACATCTGGTGACACAGCAATTGTTGTGGAATTTGAAGATAAAATTGAACCATCAATAAATGCCAAGGTAAAGGCATTTTACGAGGTATTAAAAGAGGCTAACATCACTGGTGTTGTTGACATTATACCTACATATAGATCAGTTCTCATTCACTATGACCCAGTAGTCATTAGATATGGTCAGATGATGGAACAGGCAGAGAGACTGCTTAGCAGGGCTGGGGATATCACAAGTGTTGATAAGAAGATTTTTAAAATCCCTGTTTGCTATGGTGGCTATTATGGACAGGACCTTGATGATGTTGCAGCACATGCGGGCATGACCAAGGAAGAGGTAATTAAGATCCATTCAGGAAGAGATTATCTGATTTATATGCTGGGATTCCAGCCTGGATTCGCATATCTTGGTGGAATGGATGAAAGAATTGCAATGCCACGTCTGCCACAGCCAAGAGGGCAGATTTTAGCAGGTTCAGTTGGTATAGCTAATAAACAGACAGGAATTTATCCTATGTCTTCGCCGGCAGGATGGAGACTTATAGGATGTACTCCTGTAAGACCATATGATGCTAGAAAGAGAAAACCTATTCTTTACGAGGCAGGAGACTACATTCAGTTCGTGCCAATCAGTGAAAGTGATTACACACGAATTGAAATGCTGATAGAGCAGGGTAACTATGAATGCCCAATAGAAATTCAGAAACAGTAGAGAAAAGGGATAGACAGATGGGAATTAGTATTGAAAAGGCCGATTTTTATGGCAGACATATACTTGCGACTATACAGGACTACGGCAGATATGGATATCAGAACAGTGGTGTTACGGTATCTGGTGTTGTTGACAGACGTTCAGCTTCTAAGGCGAATGTTTTAGTGAATAATGATATTAGGGAGGCTGTTATTGAGTTCATGCTGATGGGACCTACAATTAAGTTCACATCATCAGCACATATCGCAATAACAGGAGCCGACTTCTCACCTAAGCTTAACGGAGAAAGCATTGCCAATTACAAGGCTATTAAGGTTAAGGCTGGAGATGTTCTTGAGTTTGGATTTGCAAAAGGCGGTGTATGGGGATACATAGCCTTTGCTGAAAAGCTTTCAGTTCCTCAGGTTATGGGAAGCAGATCGACAAATACCAGAACAGGAATCGGTGGAATTCAGGGAAGAGCGCTTGAAGAGGGAGACACAATTGAGTTTAGAGAAAAAATCAAAAGTCTTCCAAATTTTGAAAAAAGAGAGCTTGAGCCAGAAAACTTTGGAAATAAGGAAAAAGAAATCCGCGTAATATTGGGACTTCAGCAGGACGCATTTACTAAGAAGGGAATTGAAACATTCTTAAATAGCACATACCGCCCAACATCTGAGTGTGACAGAATGGGCTATAGAATGGAGGGCCCAGTTATTGAGCATATAAATAGTGCTGATATTACATCAGATGGAATTTCGCTTGGTGCTATTCAGGTCCCAGGCTCTGGTACACCGATAGTAATGCTCACAGATAGACAGACTACAGGCGGGTATACAAAGATCGGAACAGTTATTGGAGTGGATATATCTGACTTTGTACAGAGTGTTGCCGGAACAGAGATTCATTTTAAAGAAATTTCGGTTGTTGACGCTCAGGATTTATATATTGGACAGTTTGAGTACTTTAATAAGCTTAAAAATGACCTTGCTAAGGAATCATTTTTTACAAAGCTTAAACATATTTTTGCATAAATTTTACGGAGGAAAAAATGGGAGTAGATATTAACATCAGCCCAAAGGAATTAAGACATCTCATTAGAGAGGGTAAGTTTACAGAGCCGACAAGCGGATATTGCCCAGGATATGCTCAGGCTAATCTTATAATTCTTCCTAAGGAAGAGGCATATGATTTTCTTTTATTCGCACAGAGAAATCCTAAGGCCTGCCCATTACTTGAGGTAACAGATGTTGGCAGCAGAATGACAAAATTCACCGCTACTGATTGTGACATAGCTACAGACTTCCCTAAGTACAGAATATATCGTGATGGTGTAATGACAGAGGAGGTTACAGATATATCTGAATACTGGCAGGATGATTTTGTTTCATTTGTTATAGGCTGTTCCTTCAGCTTCGAGTCAGAGATGATAGATGCCGGAATAGAGATAAGACATAACACTGAGGGACGAAATGTTCCAATGTATATGACTGGTATAGACTGTGTACCAGCAGGTAGATTTTCAGGAAAAATGGTTGTATCAATGAGACCGATAAAGCCTGAGCAGATAGTAAAAACAGTTACAGTTACAGCCCAGCTTCCTAAGGTTCATGGAAGTCCGATTCATATCGGAGATCCAGCTCAGATAGGAATTAAGGACATCAATAATCCAGAATTTGGAGATGCAGTAACAATTAATCCAGGAGAGGTTCCGGTATTCTGGCCATGCGGTGTTACTCCACAGTCAATTGTTATGAACGTGAAGCCTAAGCTTGCGATTACTCATGCACCAGGACATATGCTGGTACTTGATGTTAAAAATGTAGATTTGAAAGAGTGATAAGTACTCTATGTAGATATATATGAGAGCAAAAAAGCTTGAAGGAGATAATATGAGTAAAGTAGATTTAAACTGCGATCTTGGTGAAAGCTTCGGTAGCTACAAGATTGGTAATGATTCAGAAATAATTAAGCTCATCACATCAGCAAATGTTGCATGTGGTTCGCATGCCGGAGACCCTATAGTAATGGGTAAAACAGTAGCTTTTGCTAAGGCATCAGGAATAGAGGTCGGAGCCCATCCGGGATATCCAGATATACAGGGATTTGGTCGTAGAAATATGGCACTTTCACCATCTGAGGCTAAGGCATATGTTATGTATCAGGTTGGCGCTCTAATGGCATTTTGTAAGGCAGAGGGTATAAGCATGCAGCATGTTAAGCCTCACGGAGCACTCTATAATACAGCTGCCAAAAATGCTGATCTTGCACTTGCTATAGCAGAGGGTGTAAAGGCTATTAACCCAGAGCTTATTCTTATGGGGCTTGCTGGAAGCGAAAGCATAAAGGCTGCCCAGTCTATAGGCCTTAGAACAGCAAGCGAGGTATTCGCAGACAGAGCATATGAGGATGATGGAGCCTTAAGAGCCCGCACAAAAGAGGGTGCAATGATTACAGATGAGGATGAGGCGATCAGAAGAGTCCTTCGAATGGTTAAGGAAGGCAAGGTTACGGCCTACTCAGGTAATGACATAGATATCAAGGCAGATTCAATATGTGTTCACGGAGATGGTGAAAAGGCACTTCTCTTTGTACAGAAAATTCGTGAAGAGCTTACAAAGAATGGTGTAGAAATTGCACCGATCAAATCATTCGTGTAGAATGAGCTTAAATTATTTAGAGCATATCCTCATACATATTGATTAAGAGAATAAGATATGAGGTTATTAGCATAAACAAATTAAAAGGAGAAAAAAGATGGAAAACTTTAAGACAAGACTCAAAAACATCGGTCCTGGTGCTCTCGTTGCAGCAGCGTTCATTGGACCAGGTACTGTTACAAGCTGTTCAACATCTGGTGCTAACTTCGGTTATACACTTTTATGGGCAATGCTTTTATCAGTAATTTCAGTTATTATCATGCAGTCAATGGCAGCAAGACTTGGTATTGTATCAGGACTCGGCCTTGGACAGGCACTTCGTGAGAAGTTCACATCAAATGTTGCAAGAATTCTTCTTGCAATCTTAGTTATTGCAGCTGTATTTATTGGTAACGTTGCATATGAGACAGGTAACCTTACAGGTTCTATCATGGGTATTCAGGCAGCTGTTCCTTCACTTGCTAACAATACAGCAAAAATCATACTTGCACTTATTTTAGGTGTGATTGCATTCGCACTTCTTTGGTCAGGAAGCTACAAGAACATTGAGAAGTTCCTTACAGCTTTAGTTGTTATCATGGGTGTAGTATTCTTCATCTGTGCTATCGCTGTTGGTCCTGACTGGGGCGCAGTATTTAAGGGAATGTTTGGATTCCAGGTTCCTGATGTTGATAAGGCTTGGATGACAGTTGCAGCTCTTATGGGTACAACAGTTGTTCCTTACAACATTTACCTTCATGCTTCATCAGCTGCTAAGAAGTGGGCTAATGATGGAGACGTAGAGGATGCTCTTGCTAATTCAAGACTTGATTCAATTCTTTCAATTGGTCTTGGCGGTCTTATTTCAATGGCAATCATCATCTGTGCAGCAGCTACAATTGGTAAGACAGGTGCTGAGGTTAAGTCAGGTGCTGACATGGCTAAGGCTTTAGAGCCACTTCTTGGTTCATGGGCAACAATGTTCTTTGGTATTGGACTTTTCTGTGCTGGTATTTCATCAACACTTACAGCTCCAATGGCAGCAGCATTTGCTTCAACAGGTATCCTTGGATGGTCAGAAGATCTTAAGGACAAAAAGTTCAAGATGTTCTGGGGAATCGTTTTAGTATTTGGTATTTTTGCAGCATGTGTACTTGGTGCTTCACCAACACAGATCATTCTTTTCGCTCAGGCTGCTAACGCATTCTTACTTCCTATTACAGGTATTCTCCTTTTAATCGTTGCTAACGATAAGAAGATCATGAAGGATTACGTTAATAAGACATGGTTCAACGTTTTAGTAGTTCTTGTTATTGCAATATTCTTATTCATTGCAGCAAGAAATATGACAGCGTTTGTAACAAGCCTTAACGCTTTACTTCATCCAGCAGCTTAATATTTGAATTAATTGTTTATAATGGGGGACGCAATTTTTGCGTCCCTTTTGTAAGTAAATATGTTTTTCACTAGATTTATCAGGTAAAAATATGAAAGAAATTTTATTTGTAATAATACAGGTAATTGCCAATATTATTCAGTCGGTTACAGGATTTGCCGGAGGACCTATTGCGATACCACCATCAATGGCCCTTGTAGGAGTGGAAAATGCCAAGGCAGCCATAACACTTATATTGCTCATAGTAACAGCGATAATTACTATTCAGAATATCAAGTACATTAATTATAAAAAGCTCGGAATCATGCTCCTATTTATGTTCGCAGGTATGATACCTGGAGTATGGCTTTTTGATAAGCTGCCAACAAAGGCACTGATGATAATATATGGTTCAATCGTTGTTTTGATAGGACTTAACAAGCTGTTAAGAGAGAATAGCAGGGACCTTAAGGCACCATGGAACTATGTTGCCCTTCTCTTTGCAGGAATAATGCAGGGTATGTTCACTAGTGGTGGACCATTTATTGCACTATACGCAGTTGCAGCAATGAAGGATAAAAAAGAATTTAGAGCCACAGTCACACCGGTGTGGACAGTTCTTAATATTTATCTTGTGGCTAATATGTTCAGATCTGGATTCTATACTGATTATGTTGTGAAACTGACTGGTATTTCGATGATTCCAGTATTCTTTGCAATTTTTATTGGAAACAAGATTGCCAGTAAGATTGATCAGAAGGCATTTTTAAAGCTTGTGTATGTATTACTCATAATATCAGGAGGAATCCTCTTATTTACAGCTTTTACAAAATAGCCTGACTATTTACCAAGGACATGGAATCTGCGGTAAAGTTCATTTTTAGCTCTAGAACCGCCTAGGATTATAACTCCTAAGGAGGAGAATAGAGCAAAAGCAAATGCAATTTGTACAAGATATGGAACAGTTATTATTTCAAGCTTATAGAAGATAACAGGTATAAGAGCTATAGGAACTGTAGCAATTATCAGAAGAGTATAGCTTTGCCAGTTTCTTCGATTTACAATCATCAGAATAATAAGCGTAGATTTAATACTATAATGGCTGCTGGAAGGACATAGTTTACTGACCAGCGGCGGAAGCCTAAAATGTAGTCGATTGCAATGACTAACAGTACACCGGCGGCGACAATTCCATACATTCGAACTCTGTAGCCAGCGTTTTCCTTAACAAACATATACAGAATCAGTAAAACATATAGAAAAGAAAAGGCAACAATCAGACTCCACTGTACAGAAACACCAGTGGTTCTGTTAACAGCAATACATGTCACTATTGCAACAATGGAAATAAAGAGCATAAGTCTAAAAACAAAGCTTATTGCGCGCTCTGTTTTCATTACATTAGGATATGTATCCACACCCTCTGTTTTACACTCAATTACGCCACCACATAATGGGCAGCGATTAGTATTGTCCTTTATAAACACATTACAATAATTACACTTATTCACTAAAACACTCCATTTGTTTCAATAATCACATTAAGACCATCTGAAGACATCTGTTTAAAAATGCGCCTTTCGATTCCTGTGTCAGCCCAGGCTGAGCACAGAGTATAGCATAGTGTGTCACCATAGCTTGCAATGGTTCCCTTAAGCTCCTGACCCTTTGAGAATGCAAGCATAGCATAAAACATTTCTATATAAGGCTTATAGTCGTCTAAAACTGTTATATTTCCAATATTTGTTATTGTTGTAGTATTTGCAAGAGCAGACTTAGTATATACTAATCTGATTGCTATATTTTTAAGAAAAAGTGGAACTAAACGTGCTGCGAAATACTGCTCGTTAGAAACATTGTATGAAAAAATATTTTCGAGATTTTCTTTTGTGAGCTGGCTTCGTAAACTTTCGCTGGTCATTTTTGCTATTTCAGCAAAGGTGTACTCTCTCTGCTCTGGGAAAAACTCAGCAGAAATCACAGCAAAAAAGTTTTTCGTTGTATTTGAATCAAAGTAAGGCCTTAGGTTGACAGGTACGGCAACTCTTATTGGCTTAGCTTCAGTAATGCGTCCTGCGTTTTCAAGATAGGTAGCATAAATAAAGCATGCAACCAAATATTCATTGATACTGATACCGTATTTTTCCTTACATACAGCCTTGAGTTCGGGGATTTTAATATATCCATGTATTACACCAAAAGCATCATGAGGAAGTCTTTCTCCCTTGATAAGGAAGGACTTTTTGACCTTATAAACACTTTTTGACTTGGTGCGGTAGTTGGTAATGAAGCTGTCATCCCTGTTAAGTGATGTCTCTGGAGACAGATCATCTGAAAGCTTTTCTCTTAGCTCTGGATGTACAAGTCTTAAATACTGGTATACTAGCTCCCTAAGGAAATTAATACCACCCATACCATCAGTAAGTACATGGAAAACCTCAAGGTTAATACGTGTTTTATAATAGGTTACCCTGAATAAATAGCTATTATTACGTGATGAATGGATAAAACGACATGGATAAGTGTGTTCCCTAATAACCTTAGGAGCCTTTTTGCCGTTCTCTTCGAAATAGTACCAAAACACACCATTACTAAGTCTTAAATTAAAACCTGGAATTTTAGGTGTTACGATATCTAATGCCTGCTGTAAAAGTGAAGGATCTATTTCTTCCTTGAGAGTAGCGCTTATTCTATATGTGTTAGTAAGACTTTCGCCTGCAATTACCGGAAAAAGATTCGCTGTATTATCAAGTTTATCCCATTTAATATAGTTATCTTTCATAAAAAAAGTATAACATAGTGAGGGCGTTTATGATAGAATGTTTTCACAAAAAATGCTT
>R26__coassemble_920_pt1 | contig 15961 bp, 13 predicted proteins | sample R26__metabat2_high_PE_058 | metagenome-assembled genome bin R26 | reverse complement strand
TAAGGTACCTGTCTTCTCTTTTGCTAAGCTTGCCGGTCTTGATACTCAGTTAGGACCTGAAATGAAGTCAACTGGTGAAGTCCTTGGTATCGGTAATACTCTTACAGAAGCAATGTATAAGGGCTTCATAGCAGCTGGATACACTATGAAAAAGGAAGGTGGCGTATTCATCTCTGTCAAGGATTCAGATAAGCCAGAAATTTCAGAAATCGGAAGACAGTTTATGGATTTAGGCTTTGAAATATTTGCAACAGATGGTACAGCTGAAGTTCTTATGCAAAATGGTGTAGCTGCTAACGTTGTAACAAGACTTCCTGATGAAAAAACAAAGGTAAGAAGTGCTATGGATTTAATCGAAGATGGTACTCTCTCCTACATAATTTCAACATCATCAAAGGGCCGTCTTCCAGAGCGCGAAAGTGTTAAATTAAGACGTGCAGGTATTATTGCTGGTATTGACTGTCTTACAAGTATTGATACCACAAATGCTCTTCTTAAATGTCTTGAGAGCGAGTATACTGAAGATGGTACGATTTTGGTTGACATAAATACAATATAAGGCTTGCGTTAATAAAAAATACACAAGAGGCTTGAATGATAAACGGAAGATAATTCAAGCCTCTTGTGTATTTTTACTCTTAATCTATCTATATTTTGTTTAATTAATCCCGTTTATGGATTATTGGATTAAATTGTCAAAACCAAATATCCAACATAAACAAGAAGTAAGAGTATTCCCTGCGCTTTATAGGCCTTTTCCTTTATAATCATTGGTAGCACTGCTATGACACACACTAAAAGGCATGCAGGAAAATCAATTCTTAAGCACTGCTCTGATACTGCAAAGCTTCCCTTCGAAACAAAGGTACAAACTGGAAGAATTAATGATAAGTCAATAATATTAGCACCTATTATATTTCCAACTGAAAGTGATGACTCCTTCTTTCTAATTGCTGTGATTGTGGTAACAAGCTCAGGAAGTGATGTTCCAATAGCAACCATTGTTACAGCTATTACTCTCTCTGGCACACCAAGTGCTGTAGCAATACTTGAGCCCCCATTAATCAGGCAATTTGAACCAAGTACAATTCCTGCTGCACCAACTACAAATAATATGATATTTTTTATCATATCATTTTTGCTATACTCAAATTTTTCAGTTTCCTTATCCTGTCCCTTTGCTGCAAGTGCATTTATTACCATAAATAAAGCAAACACTATAATCAGCACAATACTAGCCCATGAAGCGAGTGTTCCACTTAGTGAGCCTAGCCACAAAACAGAACATGCTAAAACAAGCATTAGACACTGCTTTAGGTATTCCTTACGTGGTGTAACGATTATCATAAACACCATGGCTAGGGCCATAATCATACCAGTATTTGCTGTAACTGATCCGATAGCATTACCTACTGCCATATCATTTTTCCCTTCAAGAGAAGCCATTACTGACACTATCATTTCAGGAAGTGTTGTTGCAAAACTTACGATTGTTGCTCCTACGATAAATGAGGGAATATTGGCTGCTCTAGCTATAAAGCTTGCAGCATCAACAAACCAGTCTCCTCCCTTTACTACAAGAGCTATTCCCAATACAAAAAGTATAACTGCTACTATCATATTTTAATCCTTTCTAAGCAGTTTCCTGCCGGCTTTTGCCTTTTATAAAATTAATTCTAGCTTACCAGAGTTTTTATTATAGCACTTTTTACATATAATGTATCAACTATACTGTTTTTGCAAGACTCTGCCTGCGCTTAGCATAATGTGCTCTAAGAACATTCCTGTCAAAATATTTAAACAGTATTCTCTGATGGCTTATAATAAGTAGACCTAAAATAATAGCTACCATTCCTGCTGCACTAGTACTTTTATAGTTATATACAAATGGAATCATTAAAGCACTCATTATTATTACTCCGATTGTAAGTGACTGTAAAACTGCTGCAAAAAAGATTCCTATTATACAGCATAGTAGCCCCCAAATTGGCATATATATAATAAGTAAAAGAATCGTAACTGTAAATCCAATTCCACCACTGAACTTGTTCCAAAATGGAAATGCATTGCCTATAACAACGCCTAGTCCCGTGAGGATAATAATATCATCAAGTGGTAGGCCCTCAATAAACACAGTCGTAATAGCTAGTGCCACTAATAGCTTCAATATGTCATTGATAAAGAAATATGATGCTCTTTTTACTCCAAAGTGAGCAAACATACTGCTGCCATGTGGTATTTCCTTTATCCTCTTTAGTCTGTTAGCTCTAAGCCTTTCCCTATCTACAAGCAAAAGTGACAAATAAATACAACCGCACAGGTATCCCACCAAAACACATACTATTCTAGGTATTATAGAATCTGTTTTTTCCTCTGTTCTAGTCGGATCAATATTAAAGTCTATTGACCTTTGTATGTCTATTTGGAGCTTGTCTTCTATTTCTGCAATTAAGCCTGGCGTTGGTGTAATTCCTATTTTATATACCAGCTCGTTATGGGCAAGGTCATAATCATAGCCGTAAAAGTATTTTTCAGCCATGTCCATACGTTTACCCATGGCCTGATAGGTTCTTCCAAATCTTTCAGGATATATGAAGCCATCATACTCGGCATCATTTTCAGATGATGAAGTGCTTCCTATGCATCTTTCAAATCCAACAGCAAATTCCATTGCTGCGTTCCTAGGATTATCTGTTGTCTTTAGAAAATCATTAGCTTTACTTGCTATATGGTCTCCGCCATCAAGTTCATGCAATGCAAATGCTATCTGTCCATCAGGTCTTTCTGAATACAGGCTTCTGTTATTACACCACTTTACTAGAGTTTCCCTTCTATCTCCAACGTCATTCCATTGAAAGAGACCATAGGTTATACCGCCATTACCATATAAATCCGCCTCAAACTGAGGGTTCTCCACCGCAATATTGCCAAGTATTCCACATGCTCCAGCCTTAGAATATCCCGCCGCAAGTAATGTATTATATATTTTATCTTCCGTTTCCGAAAAAACATATTGTGAATCATCAGCAAGGCAAAAAGTGCCTGTTACCAGGAATATGAATATAACACTTAATACTGTTACTAATGTTCTGTATGCAGAAGATGGTGTGACTTTTCTGAACATGGTTCTCCTAAATATTCATCATAAATAGCCTTAATCTGAGGGTTATCGTGAGAGCATCTTAATGGGTTGGCTTCGTCAAGCTCATACAGCTTTGGTGCTCTTATTTCTGCCATTTCCACCCCATCATTAATAGGCTGTCCACCACCGCCAACACATCCTCCAGGGCAAGCCATTACCTCTACAAAGTGGTATGAAGCATCCCCTCTCTTAAGAGCGTTAATAAGCTCTCTAGCATTGCTTAAGCCATGTACAACTGCAGTATTTACTGTCGTACCATTAATATCTACACTAAATTCCTTCCATGGCTTCATGCCTCTTACTTCATTAAATATATCAAGTGGAGGATTTACTCCTGTTAATGCGTTGTATGCCGTTCTTAATGCAGCCTCCATAACGCCGCCTGTTGTACCAAATATTACTGCTGCCCCTGTATGTTCACCAAGAGGTGAATCAAATTCCATTTCAGGAAGTGCTGATGGAACAATGGCCTCTGTTTTAATCATTCTTACAAGCTCTCTTGTAGTAAGAACTATATCTACATCCTGACCGTGTCCGGCAGAATTCATTGTTTCCATTTCACTCTCACCCTTCTTAGCAAGACATGGCATTATTGATACTGAGACAATGTTATCAGGATCAATACCCATTTTTTCTGCAAAATATGACTTTGTTACAGCCCCGAACATCTGCTGAGGTGATTTTGCAGTTGAAATCTGAGATACAATTTCAGGGAACTGACTTTTTGCAAATTTCATCCATGCAGGACAGCAAGATGTAAACATAGGCATTTTGTCAAGCTCAGACGCCTTAAATCTATTTAGGAACTCTGTAGCCTCCTCCATGATAGTAAGATCAGCTGCAAAATTTGTATCAAAAACATAATCAAAACCAATCTGGCGAAGTGTAGCTGCGAGTCTCTTTTCTGTTGCCTCCTCATTGCTTAAGCCAAGGTCCTCTCCCCAGGATGTACGCACTGCGGGTGCAACCTGTACAACACATATTTTGTCAGGATCATTTAAGGCTCTAAGCACCCTTGCAACATCATCACGTTCTCTTAGGGCACCTACAGGACAATGTGTAACGCACTGACCGCACAGAGTACAATCAGAATCGCAAAACTGTCCGCCCTCCTTAACTCCTACGTGAGTTCTTGAGCCCGTATTTTCAACATCCCAAACACCAATACTCTGAATCTTGTCACATACCTGGATACAACGCATGCATTTGATACACTTACTCTCCTCCTTAATAAGTGGAAGCGAATAATCCCAATCGTTCTGAGGAATGTCGTCCTTATACTGTTCACTTAAGTAACCCATTTCATTGGCAAGGGTCTGTAATGAACAGTTACCATTTCTAACACATCTTGCACACTTACAGTCATGCTGGGATAAGATTAGTCTAACTATTGTACGCCTTGTACGCCTTACCTTAGGGGAATTAGTCAAAATCTCCATTCCCTCTGTTGCGACTGTATTACATGCTGTAATCAGTCTGTTTTTGCCTACAAGCTCTACGCAGCACACTCTGCATGCTGCAATTTCATTTATATCTTTTAGAAAGCATAGCGAAGGAATCTTAATACCAATTTCAGCTGCCGCTGTCATAATTGTAGTTCCTTCAGGCACTGATATGCTTCTTCCGTTTATTGTAAGATTTACCATATAGCTGCTCTGCCTCCTTTGAAAGAACCGAATCCAAAATGATCACAACGCAAGCACCTTGAGCATTCCTGCTTACATTCCTGTTCTGTAAGGGATAATTCAATTGGCTCAAAGCTTCTTGCTCGCTCTGACGGATCCTTAAATTTCATGTTAACTCTGGCTGTCATTGGCTTAGAGCTTAAATCTGCTGGAGGAATATCTACATCTACACTAATGAGATGCTTGTATCCAAGGTACTCGTCAATATTAGCTGCAGCTACCTTTCCTGCTGCAATAGCTCTTATTACAGTTGCTGGGCCTGTAACACAGTCACCTCCTGCAAAAACACCAGGAAGATCAGGTACCTTTCCCTCAAGGGATGCTGCCATGTTTCCCTTTACAACACTAACTCCAGACTCTTCAAAGTTTCTAGTCTCAATACCTTGACCGATGGCAACGATTACAACATCACAAGGGATTCTAACTGGATCAGATGTTGCCTTTCCAACCTTGGCTCTGCCCCAAACATCAATCTGACCTATAATCTGAGGAACAGCCCAGAATGCACTTACCTTACCCTCTTCATCAGCCTCAATCTTAAGAGGCGCATGGAGTTCCATAAGCTCACAGCCTTCCTCTAATGCACCATCTATTTCCTCTGGAAGTGCCGTCATATCACACTTACGTCTTCTGTACACAATAGTTGCCTTATTGGCTCCAAGTCTTAGTGCTGAACGAACGCAGTCCATTGCTACATTGCCACCACCGACAACTACTACATTTTTACCCTTAAAATCAGGGTACTCATCATTTCCAATATAATTAAGCAGTTCAACTGCGGACATGACATTTTTAGAGTCTTCACCTTCAAGATGAAGCTTTTTATCACTCTGAGCTCCAATTGCTATATAAACTGCATCATAGTCTGCCTGAAGCTTTTCAAAGGAAATATCCGTTCCAATTTTAGTGTTATAAACAATTTCAACACCTGTCTCAAGGATTCTGTCTATATCCTCCTGAAGTCTCTCTCTTGGGAATCTGTAGTTAGGAATACCATACCTTAGCATGCCTCCAAGCTTAGGCTTCATCTCATAAACTGTAACCTTATGTCCCATAAGAGACAGAAAATATGCACAGCTTAATCCGGATGGACCTCCACCAACTATTGCAACCTTCTTACCTGTTTCAGCCATAGGTGCAGGCGGGTCTATTTTACCTGAATTATCAACTGCGTATCTTTTAACAGCTCTAATATTTACTGCATCATCTCGGATATTTCTACGGCATCTTGATTCGCATGGATGCTCGCATATAAGTGCACATGCAGTAGGGAAGGGATTGTCCTTCATGATAAGTCTTACTGCATCGGCGTTTCTGTCTTCGCCCACTAGTGCAACATAGCCCGGAATATCAACACCTGCCGGACACAGTGAAACACATGGTACTGCCTGATTGATCTTGGCAGAGCAGCGTTTCTTCTCGATATGTGAAATGTAATCTTCTCTGAAGCCCTCAAGGCCCCTTATAACCATTCTGGCTGATTCAAAGCCAATTGCACAATCTGCCGAATTAAGGATATCATCAGCAAGTCTCTCAATCTGCTCAAGAGTCTCCATTGATGCCTCTCCGTTAAGCACCTTCTCAATAAGCTCGGCAAGCTGTCCTAGTCCAATACGACATGGAACGCACTTTCCGCATGTCTGTGCATGACAAAGTCTCAAAAAATTAAGTGCTAAATCAACTGGACAAAGTCCCGGTGGCGATGCCACAATTCTTCTCTCCAGTTCCTTGTACAAATGCTCAACCGTCTGCTCGGACTCATTAGCTGTCCGTATTAAAAGTCTACTCAAAAAACCACCCCCGTTGAAAGACTTTACCATTATTTTTATGGTTTATAATATTTTACCACTTATCATTTATCTGTCGCAATGAAGCTTCTTACATTATTTACAAACCTAGTTATTTTATCTGGATCCTTCCCTAATTTGTCCAGATACTCAACTCCAGATGACACATCAACCCCATCAGGACTTACAGTATTTATTGCTTCTGCTACATTGTCAGCGTTGAGACCACCGGCTAAAATGTAAAGCCTGCTGTCATCTCTTCTTAGTCCCTTAACCATGTTCCAATCGAAGGTCTTTCCACTTCCAGGAAGACCTGCATCAAAAACAAATCCCTTGATATTAGAAATTGACAGGTAATGCTCATAAAATTCCAGATCATCAACATTAAAAGCCTTAAGGACAGGTATTTTGCATGATGAAAGAAGCTCATCGCTCACCTTATCATGGATCTGAATATAGTCAAAACCAGCATTTTCAATTTCATGGACCTGCTCTACAGATGGTGCAACAGTTACTGCAACTGCCTTAATATCAGGCTGTAAATGTTCCATTATTTCTTTTGCCCTTTCTACAGTAATGTTTCTCTTGCTCTTTTCATAAAATAGCACCATTCCTGCAAAATCCACTTTATTCTCTTTTAGGTAAAAGGCCTCACTTATATCAGTGAGGCCACAAATTTTCATTAGCATATTTTCTATTTCTCAGTCAAAACAACTTACTTTATAGCATCTACCATGCTCTTTACAAACTCGCCAACTACAGGAGCAGAATCCTTACCATGCTCTGCAATCTTTTTTACAATAGCTGATCCAACGATTACACCGTCAGATATCTTAGCCATTTTGGCTGCCTGCTCAGGATTTGAAATACCAAATCCAATTGCACATGGAATGTCTTTATTAACTTCTCTAACAAGCTCAATCATTCCTGCAAGGTCAGTTGAAATTTCCGATCGTGTTCCTGTAACTCCAAGAGATGAAACGCAGTATAAGAATCCCTCTGCCTCTTTTGCAATCATCTTTACTCTATCCTTAGATGTAGGTGCAATAAGGCTAACAAGCTCCATGCCATACTTCCTGCAGGCTGGTGCGAAATCGTCCTTTTCCTCATATGGTACATCAGGTAAAATAAGACCATTCATTCCCACCTCGGAGGCTTTTTTCAAAAATTTCTCTGTACCATATGAATAAACAACGTTGGCATATGTCATAAATACAAATGGAACATCAATGTCTCTTCTTAGGTCCTTAACCATATCAAAAACATCATCTGTTGTAACGCCACCAGTGAGTGCTCTAAGATTTGCCCCCTGGATAACTGGTCCCTCAGCTGTTGGATCTGAAAATGGAATACCAAGCTCTATTAGGGCAGCCCCCTCCTTAACCATTTCCCTAACAATCTTCTTTGTTGTCTCTATGTCAGGATCACCGCATGTAACAAAGGGAATAAAAGCTTTTCCATTTTTAAATGCTTCTGTAATTTTACTCATAAATTTCCTCCCCTCTATATCTTGCGATTGCAGCGCAGTCCTTGTCGCCACGGCCTGATATTGTTATTACTATTATTTTATCCTTATCCATTTCTGGAGCAATCTTTAGTGCATGAGCAACAGCGTGTGAAGACTCAATTGCAGGTATAATTCCTTCTACTCTTGATAAATATTCGAATGCATTAACCGCTTCGTCATCTGTTACTGGAACATATTCTGCTCTTCCAATATCATGAAGCCAAGCATGCTCTGGTCCAATTCCTGGATAATCAAGTCCAGCTGAAATAGAATAAACAGGAGCTATCTGACCATATTTATCCTGACAGAAATATGACTTCATACCGTGGAATATTCCAAGACGTCCTGTTGCTATAGTAGCTGCTGTCTCAAAGGTATCAACGCCACGGCCTGCCGCCTCGCAGCCTATTAGTCTTACGTCCTTATCTTCAATAAAGTTATAGAAGGTTCCCATAGCGTTTGATCCGCCACCAACACATGCCATAACTACGTCAGGAAGTCTGCCTTCCTTTTCAAGCATCTGCTGCTTGATTTCTCTTGAAATTACAGCCTGGAAGTCTCTAACAATTGTTGGGAATGGATGTGGTCCCATAACAGAACCCAAACAGTAATGTGTGTCATCAATTCTATTAGTCCACTCTCTCATTGCCTCTGATACGGCATCCTTAAGAGTTGCTGTACCTGTTGTAACAGGAATTACCTCTGAGCCTAGAAGCTTCATACGGTATACGTTAAGAGCCTGTCTCTTAGTATCCTCTTCTCCCATGAAGACAACACACTCCATTCCAAGTAAAGCTGCTGCAGTTGCTGTTGCAACACCATGCTGGCCTGCACCTGTTTCTGCAATAAGTCTTGTCTTACCCATTTTCTTAGCAAGAAGAGCCTGTCCTAATACATTGTTGATTTTATGAGAACCTGTATGGTTTAGGTCTTCTCTTTTTAGATAAATCTTAGCTCCTCCAAGCTCCTTAGTAAGCTTCTCTGCATAATAGAGTCTGCTAGGTCTTCCAGCATACTCATTAAAGAGTTCTGTAAGCTCCTTATTAAATTCAGGATCATCCTTATAATGGTTATAAGCCTCCTCAAGCTCTATAACTGCATTCATAAGTGTTTCTGGCATATACTGCCCACCATGCTGGCCAAAACGACCTCTCGAATTACTCATTATATTTCCTTTCTTCACCTTGGTGTCAGGCACCGTGAACAAAATGTGAACATGTTCATAATTTGTTCACAGTGCCTGGCACTTTTTATGTCAACCTATACCCTTAAGTTCTGCTAACATTTTGTTTTTATCATCAGCCCTCATAAGAGTTTCCCCGATGAGAACCGCATTCACACCAATTGCTTCAAGCTTAGCAACATCCTCGCGAGTTTTTATACCTGACTCTGCCACAAAAAGTGTACTCTTAGGCACCATTGAGCGTAGCCTTTCCGAATTATTTATGTCAACCGAAAAATCCTTTAAATTTCTGTTGTTAACACCTATAATTCTAGCTCCCGCCTCCATTGCTGACTCTATTTCTCTCTCATCGTGAGCCTCAACTATCTGCGATAGTCCCAAAGAATCTGCAACAGCAATATATTCCTTAAGCTCCTTAGTATCAAGCAGTGAACATATTAAAAGCACTGCTGATGCTAAGGAGGACTTTGCCTGGTATATCATGTAAGGATCAATTGTAAAATCCTTTCTAAGGCACGGTATTGATACCGCCCCAGATATTTCCTCTAGATATCTGTCACTACCTAAAAACCACTTAGGCTCTGTAAGAACAGATATGGCGCTAGCGCCTGCTGCCTCATATTCTTTAGCAATATCCATGTATGGAAATTTTTCAGCAATAAGTCCCTTAGATGGAGAAGCCTTTTTACACTCACATATAAAAGCCATTGGAGCAGCCTCTTTTAAGGCTCTTTCAAATCTAAATGCAAGCTTTTCGTCGCCCGAGCCATGTTTAGTTATGTCAACCTCACTCTTGGCCATGCTTTCAGCAAGTGCTCTGATTTCTTCCAAAGGAATATTCTTCTTTTCCTCTTTTATTCGCTCTTTTGTGTATTCAGCGATTTCATTTAATATTGTCATTGTTTATCCTAACGCTTAATTGTTATGTTAACTTATTTGTTACTCTCAGCAATGATAGCCTCAAGTGTCTCCATTGCCTTTCCTGAATCAATAAGCTCAGCTGCAAGCTTAATACCATCACCAATTGTATCAGCTTTTTTAGCAATATACAAAGCAGCACCTGCGTTCATCAAAACTGCATCTCTCTTAGCACCCTTCTCTCCCTTTAAAATTCCACGAAGAATAAGTGCATTTTCCTCAGGTGTTCCACCTACGATATCCTCTTTACTTGCTCTTGAGAGTCCAAATACCTCTGGGCAGATTTCGAATGTCTTATAAATTCCATCCTCAAATTCGCAAACCTTTGTTGGCGCACTGATTGAGATTTCATCAAGCTTATCAAGTCCATATACTACCATACCACGCTTAACACCAAGTGTTGAAAGAACTCTAGCAAGTGGCTCAACCAAAGCCTCATCATAAACACCAAGAAGCTGATATGTTGGCTTTCCAGGGTTAGTAAGAGGTCCTAAAATATTAAATACAGTTCTAATTCCAAGCTCCTTACGAATTGCACCAACGTATTTCATAGCTGAGTGATACTTCTGTGCAAAGAAGAAGCACATTCCTGCATTTTTAAGCATTTCAACACACTTCTCTGGCTCCTGCTGAATATTGATTCCAAGAGCCTCTAAGCAGTCAGCAGTTCCACAAAGTGAAGATGCTGCTCTGTTACCATGCTTTGAAATTTTAACGCCACCTGCTGCTGCAACAATGGCTGAAGTAGTAGATATATTAAAGCTGTGTGCTCCATCTCCACCTGTACCAACGATTTCCATTGTCTCCATTCCTGTCTCACATGCAAGTGCCTGCTCACGCATAGCTGCTGCACATCCCGCAATTTCTTCTATTGTCTCTGCCTTTGTACTCTTTGTTGAAAGTGCTGCAAGGAAGGCTGCATTCTGAGTCTGGCTTGTTTCACCAGTCATGATTTCCTTCATAACTGCATATGCTTCATCATATGTAAGATCACCTTTGTTAACTACCTTTTCAATTGCCTCTTTAATCATTGTTCTGTCCTCCTGTAATACAATTATGTAAACTATCCTTTATATTTTACCGTTTTGCCGGCTGTATTCTATTTTCATCGTATAATTATGTAAACTATTATCCTTTTTTAGCCAAATCAAGGAAGTTCTTAATTATTTTGCCACCCTCTGGAGTGAGTATAGATTCTGGATGAAACTGAAGTCCATATACGTCATACTCAGCATGTCTTATTCCCATTATGACTCCATCCTCTGTTTCACATGTAATCTTTAAACACTCAGGAAGTGAATCTCTTATCGATGCAAGTGAATGATATCTTGCAACCTTCATCACATCACTACACCCTTTAAATATAGAGCAGCTTGTGTCAATTTTTGCATCAGACTGCTTTCCATGCATTATTTTATCAGCATATGAAACAACTCCTCCGAAAGCAACTGTAATTGCCTGATGTCCTAAGCATACCCCGAGTATGGGAACCTTTCCAGCGGCCTCTTTTACAAGATCAACGCAAATTCCTGCATCCTCAGGCTTTCCTGGTCCAGGTGAAATAACAATTACGTCGGGGTTTAAATTAAGTACCCCTTGAGCTGTATATTCATCATTTCTGATGACCTTGATATCCTCATTAAATGAACCAATAAGCTGGTATAAGTTGTATGAGAAGCTGTCGTAATTATCAATCAGTAAAATCATAATTCCTTCTGTGCCTCCTTTATCGCTGTAGTAACCGCTGCTGCTTTGTTAAGGCATTCCTGGAACTCACTTTCTGGTACTGAATCAGCAACAATTCCGGCTCCACTTCTAACAAACACGTGGTTATTTTTCTTATATGCAAGTCTTATTCCAATGCATAAATCAAGGTTTCCTGTGAAATCTATGTAGCCAATTGCCCCACCATAAATTCCTCTTTTGTTTCCTTCAAGGTCATTTATAAGCTGGCAGGCCATAATCTTTGGTGCTCCCGATAGCGTTCCTGCTGGAAGTACAGCATCTACTGCTGAAAGTGCATCATATCCTTCTGCAATCTCTCCCTTCACGGTTGAGCCAATATGCATTACATGGGAATATCTTAAAACATCCATGTATCTTTCTACTTCTACAGAACCAAACTTACTGATTTTTCCTATGTCATTTCGTCCAAGGTCAACAAGCATGTTGTGCTCTGCTCTCTCTTTTTCATCAGCAAGAAGCTCTTTTTCTAATGCCTTATCCTCTTCCTCTGTCTTACCTCTACGTCTCGTTCCAGCAAGAGGGAATGTATGAAGTACTCCATCCTGAAGCTTTACAAGTGTCTCTGGTGATGCTCCTGCAACCTCCATGTCTGAGCTTGTAAAGAAGAACATATATGGTGAAGGATTAACTGTTCTGAGAACTCTGTATGTATTAAGAAGTGATCCCTCAAAATCTGCCTCAAGTCTGTTCGACAAGACTATCTGGAAAATATCGCCTTCCTTTATATGGTGCTTTGCTTTATCGACCATATTACAAAACTGATCTTTATCAAAAAATGGTTTGATTTCAGATTTTAACTCGCCTCTTTTTGGTTCAACTACTTTTCCATTTTTCACAAGGTCTATAAGCTCATTCAAATCAGCTTCAGCCTTCTTATAGTTTTCTTCAATATTATCAGTAGCTATATTTGTAATTAAAATAATTTTCTGTCTGAAATTATCAAAGGCTATTACTTTGTCAAAAAGCATTAAGTCTACATCTTTAAAGCCCTCTGAGTCCTCTGCATCGAGTCTAAGTGTTGGCTCTGCATACTTGATGTAATCATATGCAAAATATCCAACCAGTCCACCTGTAAATGGAGGAAGCTTTTCTACCTTAGGACTTCTAAAGTCATCAAGTATCTCTCTTATTTTATCCTGAGGATTCCTTGTTTCAAACTCCTTATCACCAACCTTCATTTTTCCATTAAGACAGGTGATTTCAAGCTTAGGATCATATCCTAAAAATGTATATCTTCCCCAGTTTTCATTATCTGCTGCCGATTCTAGTAAGTAGCTGTGCTTAGAGACACCCATAAGTATTTTTAAGGTTTCAACAGGTGTTCTGATATCAGATAAAATCTCTGTACTAACAGGAACGATCTTATAGTCTCCACCAGCTATTATTTTTTTTACTTCTTCTAGTGTAGGGTACATATCGTAATACTCCTTCCATTTGGCTCATCTTGTATATAAAAAGAACCCATCTCGACAGTTATTCTAGTTAACTGTCGGGACAGGTTAAAATCTAATCCTGCGGTGCCACCCAACTTGGCATTAAAAAATGCCCTCTCGACGCATACACTTTCATCGGAGAACATCTAGCTACTCTCGACGAACAATTTATATGCCGCTGTTTTTAACGAAGTGCCTCTCCGTCTTCCCTACTCACATATGTAAGTTCAGGTCGCCCTCTGGAGCCCATTCCCAATCCGGCTTTCCTGCTACAATCTCACCATCTGTAGCTCTCTCATAGGTAGTATCGAATGTTACTTCCTCTCCTTCATCGGTTTACTTTAATATTTTAGCCCACTAAAGCACTTAAAGTCAATAGCTATTTCCTAACTATCCATCAAAACGATGCATAATTATTCATTTTTTGTTTTACAATATTAATAAATAATGTATATAATATTTTCGAAGTGGTATTTCTTAAATATTTAGGAGGTTAAAATGGACGATAATAAAATCCCTTACAAAATATATCTTACGGAGGATGAGTTACCAAAGGCTTGGTATAACTTCCGTGCTGATATGAAAAATAAGCCAGCTCCTCTTTTAAATCCTGGCACATTAAAGCCACTTACAAAAGAGGAACTTGCACCAATTTTCTGTGATGAACTCATAGATCAGGAGCTTGATGATACTACAGCCTACATCGAGATTCCAGAAGAAATTCGTAATTTCTACAAAATGTACAGACCTGCTCCAGTTGTTAGAGCTCGTTTCCTTGAGAAGGCACTTGGAACACCTGCTAAAATTTATTACAAATTCGAAGGTAATAATACAAGTGGTAGCCATAAGCTTAATTCTGCTATTGCCCAGGCTTATTATGCTAAAAAGCAGGGCCTTAAGGGTGTAACAACAGAGACTGGCGCTGGTCAGTGGGGAACTGCCCTTTCTATGGCATGCGCATTTTTTGATTTAGACTGCAAGGTATACATGGTTAAGGTATCTTACGAACAGAAGCCATTCCGTCGTGAGGTAATGAGAACATACGGTGCAAGCGTTACACCTTCGCCATCTACAGAGACAGAGGTTGGACGCAAGATTTTAGCAGCACACCCTGGTACAACAGGTTCTCTCGGATGTGCTATTTCTGAGGCAGTTGAGGTTGCTACTCAAAACGAAGGCTACAGATATGTTCTTGGTAGTGTTCTTAACCAGGTTCTTCTTCATCAGTCAATAATCGGTTTAGAGACAAAGGCAGCTCTTGATAAATATGACATTACTCCTGATATCATTATCGGATGTGCTGGAGGTGGTTCTAACCTCGGTGGTCTTATTGCTCCATTCATTGGTGAAAAGCTTCGTGGTGAAAAGGACTATCGCTTTATCGCAGTTGAGCCAGCATCATGTCCAAGCCTTACACGTGGTAAGTTCGCTTATGACTTCTGTGATACCGGAATGATTTGTCCTCTTGCAAAAATGTACACATTAGGAAGCGGTTTCATTCCTTCACCTAATCACGCTGGTGGATTAAGATTCCATGGTATGAGTTCTTCACTCTCACAGCTGTATCATGATGGCTACATGGAGGCAAGATCTGTTGAACAGACTTCAGTATTTGAAGCTGCTGAGTTATTCGCAAGAACTGAGGGAACTCTCCCAGCTCCAGAAAGCTCACACGCAATCCGTGCTGCAATTGATGAGGCATTAAAGTGTAAGGAAACAGGTGAGGAAAAAACTATTCTCTTCGGACTTACAGGTACAGGATACTTTGATATGGTTGCTTATGAAAAATACCACAATGGAGAAATGAGCGACTACATCCCAACAGATGCTGATCTTCAGGTTGGATTTGATGGTATTCCTAAATTCCCAGGAAATTTAGAATAATATATTGCCTAACAATGAAAAGAGCGCACATTATAGTAATATAATGTGCGCCCTTTATTATTTAGATAAATTATTCCGCTTTCCATAATCCATGAAGGTTGCAGTATGCATATACTGCTATCACATTTTCTGAATCTGCAATTATAATTTCTACCTTAGGAGCTTCTTCTGGCTTAAGATTTATTCTGTATACACCCTTGTCAGTCTCAACAATAACCCATTCAATGTAGTGTTCATCAAGCATTGGATGATCCATAGCTCCAACATTAACACTCACCTTGCATCCATCAACCTTATATACTGGTACATGCTTTTCATGTGCCCCATCAGATGTTCCAGGTATAAGCTCTGTCATATCCTGACCGCAGCATACCATTGTGACTCCTGATTCCTTAACCATCTCCACAAGATTACCACAAACATTGCACTTGTAAAATTTCATAGTTTAACCATTCCTTTCTAATAAAATCAATCGAAGACTTGCACCTAGATTCTATGCTAAGTTTATTTAAAGTAACGATCATGAAATGATAATAGCATATGCAAAGTACATATTTATGACTAGTCTTAACCTACAGCTTAAATACTATTTTAATAAGTAAAAGTGTCAAAACTAAAATAATGCAGGGTCTTATTATTCTACTACCGTTCTTAATTGCAAGGCCTGCCCCAATAT
>R26__coassemble_880_pt1 | contig 16491 bp, 11 predicted proteins | sample R26__metabat2_high_PE_058 | metagenome-assembled genome bin R26 | reverse complement strand
ATCATTTTCTATATCACCAGCTGTTTTCTTTTCAAGAACACATACATAGTGGCCTTCGCCATTAACTAGATGCGGCCAAAGTCTCACGCCAATTTGAGAAAAGCCTCTCTGCATGCCAACATACAGCTTCATTTCCCCAAGTCTAAAATCATCATGACGGGATAAAAAAGAGCTTATCTGCTCTTCATCTTCTTCTCTTGCAAAAGTACAGGTGGAATAAACCATTCTTCCACCCTCACGAAGCATTTTAGCCGCCTCATCAAGAATCCACTCCTGTCTCTTAGCGCAAATTTCAACATTATTTAATGACCACTCATTAACGGCTGTTTCTGAGCGTCTGAACATTCCTTCCCCAGAACATGGAGCGTCCACAAGTATTTTGTCAAAATATCCCATAAATCTATCTGAAATATTCCTAGGATCCTCACTAATAACAAGTGCATTTCCTATACCCATCCTCTCAATATTCTCTGAAAGAATCTTCACACGATCAGGCATTATTTCATTGGCAACTAATATGCCCTCGCCCTCAAGAGCTGCCCCTATCTGGCTGCTTTTCCCACCAGGAGCTGCACAGAGATCTAAAACTCTTTCGCCCCTTTTTACATCTAAATAGGTGACAGGTGCCATAGCAGATGGTTCCTGTATGTAGTAGGCTCCAGCCTCATGGTAGGGATGTTTCCCGGGTCTTACTTGCTCATTAATATAGCTAAAGCCATTCCCATTCCATGGTATTTGAGAAAAAACATTTAGGTAGCCCTTATCTACTGTATTATCTGTATTATCTGTGTTTTCTACTTCCTCAGCATGAGAAAGAGCACCGAGAACATGTCCCGGTGCTATTTTTTTAAGTCTTATACCCTTAATCTCAGGTCCATCATATGAAGATATAAAATCCTCATAATCCTCCTGAAGGTACTCTCTCATTCTATTTGTAAAATCTACTGGTAATATCATCTAAATTAAACTTCTAAATTAGCTGACTCCTCACCCTTAGCATCAAATTTGTAATCCTTGCCTGGAAGAATTGCATTGAGGATGATTCCTACAAGAGATCCAACAGCAAGACCTGAAAGTGATATATTTACTGCACCAATTGAGAAGCTGATTGCTCCAACTGATGAGTAGCTGATACCAATTGAAAGAACAAGAATTAATGCTGCTATGATAACGTTACGGTTGTTTTTGAAGTCAACCTGATTTTCAACAACGTTTCTAACACCAACTGCTGAAATCATACCGTAAAGAACGATTGATACTCCACCAACTGTTGCTGCAGGCATTGAAGATACAAGTGCTGCGAACTTTGGTGAGAATGAGAATACAATTGCAAATACAGCTGCAAGTCTGATTACCATTGGGTCATAAACCTTTGTAAGGTTAAGAACACCTGTATTTTCTCCGTATGTTGTATTTGCTGGAGCTCCGAATAATGAAGCAAGCATTGTTGCAAGACCATCTCCAAGGAGTGTTCTATGAAGACCTGGATCCTCAATATAATTCTCTCCAACTGTTGATGAAATTGCTGACATATCACCAATGTGCTCAACGATTGTAGCAATAGCGATAGGCATAATTCCAATAATAGCTGAAATAATTAAGCTTGAATCTGGATTTGCAAAGATTGAAAATACTGTATCCTGCATAGCAAAAGGCATTCCGATAAGTGCAGCCTCTTTAACAGCTGTAAAATCAACCTGTCCGCAGATCACACCAACAATATATGATGCAACTACACCTAAAATGATAGGAATAATCTTAATCATTCCCTTACCCCAGATGTTACATGCAATAATTACTACAATAGCCACGATAGCTACAAGCCAGTTAGCTGAACAGTTATTAATAGCTGATGGTGATAAGTTAAGACCAATTGCCATAATGATAGGACCTGTAACGATAGGTGGGAAGAACTGCATTACCTTCTGAACACCAAATGCCTTAATAAGTCCTGCAATAAGAAGATAAAGTAAAGCTGCAAAGAATACACCAAGGCATGCATATGGAAGTAATTCTCTTTCTCCATTTGGAGCAATTGCTGCATATCCACCGATAAATGCGAAGCTTGATCCTAAGAAAGCCGGAACCTTTTTCTTAGTAAGGAAATGGAATAAAAGTGTTCCAAGTCCTGCAAATAAAAGTGTTGCTGATACAGATAATCCTGTAAGTGCTGGTACAAGTACTGTTGCACCAAACATAGCAAACATGTGCTGAAGTCCTAATAAAAGAACTTTTCCTGTGCCAAGAGTCTTCGCGTCGCGGATTCCCTCAGCGCCAATTTCGTTTTTCACGTCTGACATAATAATCCTCCCATTTTTTTACAAGTTTTCTCATAAAAAGGGCTGTCCATTTCTGAACAGCCCCTTTACTATTCTTATATATTCTACAAGATATAGTGCTCTATTTCAATATCGAATTCTAAATATTGTAAGAATTATTCAGCCTTTTCTGCAGCCTCTGTTGTTCCAAAAGTCTTCTTTAATACAACTACAGTTGCAATCATAAGTGCTACACCAATGATAAGGCTCACTACAGCATTCTTAGTAGCACCAGCAATGATGTATGTGATGCAGCTTACAACTGCACAGGTTACAGCATATGGAAGCTGAGTTGATACGTGGTTAACGTGATTACACTGGCCTCCCGCTGATGCCATAATGGTTGTATCTGAAATTGGTGAACAGTGGTCACCACAAACAGCACCTGCCATACATGCTGAAATTGAGATAATCATCATTGTTGCATCTCTTCCCTCAAATACAGCTACTACGATAGGAATAAGTATACCGAATGTTCCCCAGCTTGTTCCTGTTGCGAATGCAAGAAGGCATCCAACGATGAAAATAATTGCTGGAAGTAATGTTACAAGCCCGCCTGCAGCTGACTCCATAAGTCCTGCAACATATTCCTTAGCACCAAGTGAATCTGTCATTGACTTAAGTGTCCATGCAAATGTAAGAATGAGGATTGCAGGAACCATTGCCTTAAATCCCTCAGGAATACACTTCATTGAATCCTTAAATGTAAGAACCTTTCTATATGCATAGAAAATTACTGTAATAAGGAATGCGAAGAAGCTTCCAAGCATAAGACCTACTGATGCATCTGAATTTGAGAAAGATTCAACAAAGCTTGTTCCCTCAAAGAATCCACCTGAATAAATCATTCCAATTACGCAGCATATAATAAGAACTGCTACTGGTAAAACAAGGTCAATAACCTTACCATTGTCATTTCCAGCATTATCATCAGCACCTGCAAAAGGAATCTCTCCCTCTGTGAAAAGGTCTCCCTTAAGAGCATTTAACTCATGAGTTTTCATTGAACCAAATTCAACCTTCATGATAACCATTGTGATCATCATAACGATTGTAAGTAATGCATAGTAGTTATATGGGATTGCACGAAGGAATACTGTAAATCCGTCCTCTCCCTCAACAAATCCTGATACCGCTGCTGCCCAGCTTGATACTGGTGCAATGATACAGATTGGAGCTGCTGTTGCATCAATAAGATATGAAAGCTTAGCTCTTGAAATGTTGTGTCTGTCTGTAACAGGTCTCATAACTGATCCTACTGTAAGACAGTTAAAATAGTCATCGATGAAGATGAGTGCTCCAAGAAGAATTGTTGCAAGCTGTGCACCAACTCTTGTCTTGATATGAGTCTCTGCCCATCTACCAAAAGCCTTTGATCCTCCAGCCATATTCATCATACATACCATGATTCCAAGGATTACAAGGAATACGATGATACCCATGTTATAGCTGTCTGAAAGTGAACCAATAATTCCATCCTGGAAAATATGAATTATTGTTCCCTCGAAATTGAAGTTTGCATAGAACAAACCACCGATTGCTATTCCGATAAAGAGTGAGCTGTATACTTCCTTAGTAATAAGAGCAAGTACAATAGCCACAATTGCCGGAACAAGCGCCCAAAATGTTCCTGTCATTTTCTAAGTCCTCCTGAAATAAAAATATATTCCTCCCAAAACCCTTTATAGGGTAAGCGTTCATAGTAAACTAGCGGATTTCCTCAATATCAACTCCTACAAGGCCTCCCCTGTAAAAGTGAGCTCTAATCATTTTCAAATACTTTGAGAACTCTGCCACTAGTGCATCTGCGTCTGTATCGCCCTCAACCAGATGCTCTCTAAGAAAGCTGTCAGACATCCATCTAATCATATCAACAACCTTCTGTACAACAACGTAGTCCTGGAACTTGCTAGTATCAGCCTGTTTGTATATGACATTAATCATACTTTCCAGGGCATAGGCGTTTTCACCAATAACCTCTTTCGCTTTTTCATCTGATTCATACTTTAGCGATGCCAAAAACTGTTGCATATAAGGATATACCTTCATTACCCTTATTTTTGCCTGTTCCATCATCATCTGAAGCTCGAAAAAATCCTTTTCATATTTGCTAATAGAGTTCGTAAACTCAAAGTTCATGTACTTTATTGAATAATCTATTATGTACTCATAAAGAGAAAGCTTGTTAGAAAAGTAGTGAAAAAGAAGTCCCTTAGAAATGCTGGCCTCCTGAACAATTACATCAGTACTTGCCTTTCTGTATCCATTTAGAGCAAATACCTTAATTGCTGCATTTAAAATTCTTTCCTGCTTTTCATTTTTTATTTCAAAAAATTTATCGTTCATCAAAATAACCCCTAATATTTATATGAACTTCTCCTCAAAATCCTGACGTCTCATAGGTCTTCCAAAATAGTAGCCCTGAATCATATGAATATTCATTTCCTCAAGTACCTTGTACTGCTCAAGTGTCTCAATACCCTCTACACAAATCTTAACGTTAAGGGCCTCTGCGAGCTCACCGATCATTGAGATAAAGGCCTGTGCATACTCGTCTCTTTCAAGATTCTTTACAAAGGTCTGATCAACCTTAATCACATCAATAGGAATTTCTCTGATATGGTTAAGTGATGAATAACCTGTACCAAAGTCATCGAGTGCAATTTTTACTCCCAGCTTCTTGATACTATCAAGAATTCTCTTCATTCGTATCATGTCATTAATTGCAAGTGACTCAGTAACCTCAAGTGTAAGGTTTCTAGGATTAATTCCTGTTCTTTCTATTATTTCAGCAATAGTTTCTGCAATATCATTCTGTAAAAGCTGAACAACTGAAAGATTAACATTTACCTTATAATATGGATGTCCAGATTCATTCCAATGTTTAAGAGCCAAGCATGCCTGCTCCAAAACATGATTACCAATAGGATTAATAAGACCTAGGTACTCAGCAAGTGGAATAAACTCACCAGGTGAAACAAAGCCAAGATCTGCTGAATTCCAACGAAGAAGGGCCTCCGCGCCAACACAAGGACTGCCTGGCTTTCTAACATCAACAATTGGCTGATAGTATACTTCGAATTCTGAATATCCCTCTGCAGTAGCGTAACGCATTGATTTTTCCATATCAAGACGCTTTGTACTCTCTGCATCTGCTTCCTTAGTGTATACAGAAACCTTATTTTTACCAGACTTCTTTGCCTGATACATAGCAATATCTGATTTCTTAATAAGATCCTGAACTGTATCTCCATCCTCTGGGAAGGTTACAATACCAATACTTGATGTACAGTAGTAATCTGCTCCCTTTAAAAACCAAGGCTTATTAAATACAATTCTAATTTCTTCCTGAATCTTTTCGAACTTAGGATAGCTGTCACAAGGTACGATAATTACGAACTCATCTCCACCCATTCTGTAACAGGTATTCTCTATTCCCTCAATTCTACGTAAGGAATTAGAAATCGCCTTTAAGAGAACGTCACCATACTGATGTCCAAGTCCATCGTTAATATGCTTAAAATCATCAAGGTCTAAGTATATAATTGCACCCTTTTTACCAGATGTTTTTGCCTCGTCAATGTATCTTGTAAGGTCTCTTTCACAGCACATACGATTGTATAATCCTGTAAGGAAATCGTTATTTGCCTGCTGTTCAATTTTCTGCTGATACATCTTTTTATCAGTAATATCAAAAAGAGAATTAAGAGATACCTTTCTACCATCTACCCATTTAATAGATGTAGTATTGAGGTCATACCAGCGTCTTCTCTCAGCATATTCAACCTCCATATACGAGGTTGCAAGGCTACTTCTAGCCTGATTTTCAAACAACTCCTCAAGCTTACCATTCTGCATTTCTCTTGAGAATGTAGATTTGCAGATTTTATTGGCAATGAGAATTTCTCCGCTCTCTGTATCCCTTACGTAAATAGCACTTCCTACATTATCAAGAACTGCCTCTAAAGATTTATAAGAGCTTGCGATAGAATTTCTCTGAATACGTCTTGTAAAAATACTCTGTAATACTCTTATTACATCCGCAAGAAGCTTCGTATCCTCAATATCCCATTTCTTTTCCTCTGAAATATCTGCGAAGAAAGCATACATAACTGGAACCTGGTTCTGAAGAATAGGGATCGCAACGAGTCCCTTAATATCCATCGCATCCATCCAGTGTCTGCTTATAGGATCAATTTGTGTTTTATATGAAATAATAGTTGGTCTGTCGCCAAAATAATGAAGTGTATCAAGAGGAATTTCCTCAAATTCCTTATCAAGAGAGAATGTTCCCTCTCTATAATACTCTACAACCACCTCTAGCATATCCCTGGTAACCATTTTTAAAAGATATGCATGTGAAATTCCTAGGTACTCTGCTGTCTCCGACATAACCTTAGATGCGATGTTATCAAACTTTTCACCGCTATCAAGGAGCTGAACAATACTATTCATCAGTCTGTAGCGCTTAATAGTTTCCTTGCTATCTACCTCTTCATCTGTATAGTCTGAGGCTTTAGAGCTCTTATTAAGCACGTCATCATAAAGACTTCCGTACATTCTATTAGAAGCCTTTCTAAGCAAGTCAACAGCATTTATAAAATCTGTTTCTGTAGTTGTTGTATGAAAGTTCTTAACTGCATTCTCGCCATCATCTCCATCCAAAACACCACATAAAAACCAGCAAAATGCGGGCTTTCCAGATATTTTGACTCCAATGGTCGATATCTTAATATTGGAATATTCGGTGTCCTCAATGACCTGTTCCTCAAGTGACGAACCAAGAACTCTAAGAACTGCTGATGATATCTGTTCCTGAGACAAAAGTCCTAAGAGACGGTCGCTCTCTACAGGATCTCCAGAAATTTCTGTGACACGGTTTATACCATATCCATCATTTGCCATACAGAAAATAAACAGCCTAGAGATATTTGAAAAAATATCCTGAAACTGCTGCAACTCTTTGTAATCCAATGTGAACCCTATTGGGGTAACCGAATTGTTAATCATTTACTATCCTTCCTGTTATAGCTGATAACTCCTACTATACAGCTAATAACAGCATATATTATGCCCTCACATACTATAAATGGTACTGACCTCTCTGGATCAGCAATGTAAGGTATATGTCCAAAGCTTTGAGAAATAAGAATCTTTCTCACAGCTATAAATGGTGATGATGAAAACGGCTCTGCTGCAAAGAGCATAATGAACCTTGGTATTAACAATGTGAGAATATAAAACGCAATGTATGCTTTTTTCTTGCTTTCAAACATAAATAAAAACATAACTGCAAATGAAATACCAGCAATCCACAATGGAACTGCAACTAGCATATTCTCAAGGAAAAGCTTAACATCATATGCCACAATATCTGAGTGGAATATACGTGTTGTTAGTAAAAGTACTAAGAATGCAATTATCATATATGCCAGTGAAAAGACAAGGGCTGAAATCAGCTTGCCCAGATATATCTGAGTTCTCGACATTCTGTTTGTAACATTATCCTTGATATAAGGATTAGGATAGTTAGGTCCAAACACTATATCTGCGATAAAAATCGTAGCAAGATAAGGTATTGGGAAGCACCATGTCGCAAATGCAAGAACATTTGAACCTAGTACTCCATCAATATCCGATCCATATATTAATGTAAACGCCATGACAGCAAGATTAGCTACTAAACATATAGCTACAAGACATATAAGAAAAATACGTGCTAACTTTCTTTTTGATGCTGCCTTTAATTCTCTTAAAATATACTTAATCATTTTGTCTATTGACCTAACAGATTATTCATCAACTGAGTAGTTAGGTGCTTCCTTTGTAATATGAATATCATGAGGATGGCTTTCCTTAAGAGCTGCTGCTGAAATCTTAACAAATCTGCCATTCTCCTTAAGTTCCTCAATGTTGTGTGCTCCACAGTATCCCATACCAGAACGAATACCTCCGATAAGCTGGAAAATTGTATCCTCTACAGTTCCCTTATATGCTACTCTTCCTTCTACTCCTTCTGGTACAAGCTTCTTAGCATTTGTCTGGAAGTATCTGTCCTTAGATCCGTTCTCCATAGCAGAGATAGAACCCATACCACGGTAAACCTTGTACTTACGACCCTGGTATAACTCAAATGTTCCTGGTGACTCATCACATCCTGCAAAAATTGAACCCATCATACATACATTCGCACCAGCTGCAATTGCCTTAGTCATATCTCCTGAGTACTTGATACCACCATCAGCAATAATTGGAATACCATATTCCTTAGCAACTGCATAGCAGTCCATAATTGCTGAAACCTGTGGAACACCAATACCTGCAACGATACGTGTTGTACAGATAGAACCTGGTCCGATACCAACCTTAACAGTATCTGCACCAGCCTCGATAAGTGCCTTTGTAGCCTCACCTGTTGCAACGTTACCTGCAATAAGTGGAAGGTCAGGATATGCGTCCTTAATCATATGTACACATCTGATAACATTCTCAGAATGACCATGAGCTGAGTCAAGAACTACTACATCAACATGGGCCTTAACAAGAGCCTCTACTCTCTCAAGTACGTTTGCTGTAATACCAAGTGCTGCTCCGCAAAGAAGTCTGCCGTTAGCATCCTTAGCTGAAATAGGATACTTAATCTGCTTCTCAATATCCTTTATAGTAATAAGTCCCTTTAGATTAAAGTCATCATCTACGATTGGAAGCTTTTCCTTTCTAGCCTTGGCAAGAATCTGCTTAGCCTCCTCAAGAGTGATTCCTTCCTTAGCAGTAATAAGGTTCTCGCTTGTCATACATTCCTTAATCTTTTTTGACATATCTGTCTCGAACTTAAGATCACGGTTTGTAATGATACCAACAAGCTTTTTGCCCTCTGTAATAGGAACTCCTGAAATTCTGAATTTTGCCATTAAATCATCAGCATCCTGAAGTGTGTGTTCTGCTGATAATGAGAATGGATCAGTAATGACACCATTTTCTGAACGCTTAACCTTATCAACCTCATCGGCCTGAGCCTCAATTGACATATTCTTATGGATAATACCAATACCGCCCTGTCTTGCCATAGCAATAGCCATACGGTGCTCAGTAACCGTATCCATTCCTGCTGACATCATTGGGATGTTAAGCTTAATGTTTTTTGTAAGGTACGTTGTAACATCGACCTGGTTTCCAACTACATCTGAGTAGCTTGGAACAAGTAGTACATCATCAAAAGTGATACCTTCAGCAATAATCTGACCCATGTTCTTTCTCCTTTATCTTTAAACTATTTTTATCCTTAATATTCTGAAACCTTTCTAGGGAATACTGTTTTAATCGCCTGAAGAAGTTCCTGATTAGGCTCGATGTAAATAATGCACTCCTGTTTATCATCACGATAAACAATAGCGTATATCTTAGCATCTGCCTTTTTTGAACTAAAATCCTTAACTGAAAGTTTTTTATTTTTATAGCTGTCAAGCTCATGTGAGTTCACTGGGCACATGATTTCCATCTTGTTAAGATCAAATTCAGCCGCTTTTTTTCTCTTGCTTTTAGCTATTATCTTATCTATTGATAATTCCTTACCAATATACAAATACTCATATTCAACTTCTGGAGCTGGAATCACAACTGCACCAACAACACCAAAGGCTACTCCTACCAAAAGTAATGCAGACAGACCGCCAAGTGATAGAAAGATACATATTGCACAAAGAACATACATCACGATTCTGAGCACAAATAAGCCCATATTTTTTTCTCTTTCAACAAGACATTCTACGTATGAATCACCCATTGTTCCTACTCCTTATATCGTACCCTAATATTACAATATGACATTATTACATTGTAACAAAAAAATCTATTTTGCTCAATTCTCTATTTCGATAATTGCTTCCACTTCTACAGTAGCATTTAATGGTAGCTGATTAACTGAAACTGCTGATCTTGTATGTCTTCCTGCCTCACCAAAGGCATCAAATAAAAGCTGTGATGCACCATTTGCTACTAGGTGCTGCTTGTCAAAGCCCGTTTCAGAAGCAACAAAAACAGTAATCTTTACTATGCTCTTAACCTTATCAAGATCTGATATAAAGCCCTTAACAGCTGCAATAATATTGATTGCGCAGAGTCTTGCTGCACATGTAGCCTCCTCTAGAGTTTTATCCTTGCCTGCCTTACCCTCAAACTGCATCACGCCATCCTTAACAGGAATCTGTCCAGATACAAATAAAAGGTTTCCAGTCTGTTTAACTGGCACATACATTGCTGCAGGTGCTGCTGCCTTTGGTATTTCAATTCCTAATTCTTCAAGTTTTTTCTCAACCTTCATATTTCTTCCTCTATTCCTAAAATAAAACTATATACTGGATTGTAATAACTATCTTTATTATAAAATCACTCACCTTTGCCATCAAATATTAAGTAGTCTTGTGGCTATGGCAAAATAAATCATAAGTGAAAGTGCATCTACGATAGTTGTAATAAATGGCGATGCCATTACCGCTGGGTCAAAGCCTGCCTTCTGTGCAAGCATTGGCAGCGTGCATCCAACAATTTTAGCAATTAAAACTGCTAAAATCAGTGTAAGACATACCACAAATGCTACTGTTATTGTCACGTGATCAATAATAAGTACCTTAGCAAAATTAGCAATTGCAAGGGTAATACCGCAAAGAACTGCGACCCTTATTTCCTTCCAGATAACTCTGAAAATATCTGCAAACTCAATTTCATTAAGTGAAAGTCCACGGATAATTGTAACCGATGCCTGTCCTCCAGCATTTCCACCTGTATCCATCAGCATGGGGATAAAGCTTGTAAGAACCACATAAGTTCCTAGGGCATTTTCATAGTGAGTAATAATTTTACCTGTTACTGTTGCTGAAATCATGAGCAGTAGTAGCCAGGGAATTCTCTTTTTCCAGGTCTCAAATACGGTTGTCCTGCTGTAAGGCTTATCTGTAGGGAGGATAGCGGCCATTTTTTCGATATCCTCTGTTGCCTCTTCTGTCATGATATCGATGATATCATCGACAGTAACAATACCAACAAGTCTTTCCTCATTATCAACTACTGGCATTGTGGTAAAGTCATATTTTGACATCAGCTTGGCAACCTCTTCCTGGTCAGTTAGGGTGTTAACACTGATGATGTTATCATTCATGAAGTCACCAATTACCTCATCCTCATTATGGAGAAGCAGATATCTTAGAGCAACTGTACCTATCAAATGACGTTCCTTATCAAGAACGTATGCTATATTAATTGTTTCCTTATCTACACCAGTACGTCTGATTCTTTCAATCGCCTGAGCAACTGTAAGTGAAGCCTTGAGATCTACAAACTCGACAGTCATGATAGAGCCCGCCGAATCGTCTGGATATCTTAATAGATGGTTGATATCTCTTCTCTGTTCCGAGGTGACGTTGGCAAGAAGCTTTTTAACAACTCCTGCTGGCATTTCCTCCATAAGGTCTGCAGCATCATCTGCCATAAGGTTGTTGATAATGTTCGTAGCCTCGACATCTGTTATTGAGGTAATGATTTCCTGCTCCACCTCAATAGGAAGGTAAGCAAAAACATCAGCTGCGATTGACTTAGGCAGAATTCTAAAAACCTTAACTCGCTGTTCAATACTTTCGATCTCCTCAAGTATCTGAGCTATATCCGCCTCATTCCACTCTGAGAGTTCTGCCCTGACAGCACTATACTGCTTCTGACCTATAAGCTCTAATATTTCATCTACTGTCATTTCGACCTCCTCTCAAACTATAAAAAGTGATTAATATCTATAATTTACGTCTATATTTACTGTCCTAAAACCTGTGGCATTGCACCAATAAGCTTTGGATCAAGTGTCATCTGTGGGATTGCAGGATTTGGTACTCCACCTAGGCCTAAACCATTAAGTACATCCTCTGCTGCCTGTGCTGCCTGCTGCTCGGCTCCCATTGCAAGCTGGGCATCTGCTGCCTGCTTGTAGGTTTCAGCATTAGCTGTCTGGTCCTCTACATCCTCAGCTGTAAATAGAGCCACTCCATCCTGGTAACTGTGTATACAGTATCCGCCAAATGGGTTAACCATTCCAGTTGTAAGGTATGGACATGTAGCAGTAGCCATCTTACCGGTCTCACCACACATTGAGCCAAGAACCAGTCCTGATTCTCCTGCCTCACCATTCATCATTCCATCGAATATATCATGACCTGGACACAGTTCCTTAGGAACAGAATCCTTATCCATTATTTCAGTACGTGTCATTGTACAGAATACATTTGGAGCCTTTCCTGTAACTGCGCAGACTGTTGCACTTGTTACACCCTCTGGCTTCTCAAAATTCCTGTACTCAAGATTCTCATGAATACGACCCATGATAGCCTTCCATAAATACTTGGCAGTATTAGTCTCAGCTGAATTCATATGAACGTTGTTGTCATAGCCAGCCCATGCCGCACATGAATAATATGGTGTAAATCCAGAGAACCACACGTCGACGTTACTGGTTGTTGTACCAGTCTTACCGGCAATAGCCATGTTTCCAAAATTAACCTTGGCACCAGTACCCTTTGTCACAACATCCTCCATAGCAGATGTAAGACAGTAAGCATTTGATGGCTTAAGAACCTGTCTTGACTTAACATCATTTTCTAAAAGTGGCTGACCATCATGATCAATGATGCTTGTATAGAATCTAGGCTTATTATATGTACCACTGTTAGCTATTGAAGCAAAGGCCGCTGTAAGCTCAACATTTGTAACACCATCCGTAAGACCACCAAGAGCAAGTGACTGAGTAATATCTGATGATACACTGCCATCCCACTCTGTTCTCTTTTCAACAAGAGTTGTGAAGCCCATATTTAAAAGCATATCAAATCCAACTCTAGGTGTAATATCTGTAAGTGCCTTAACTGTTACAATGTTAAGAGACTGTTCTATTCCGTATCTGTAAGTACAAATTCCTCTATAAGCATCGCCATACCAGTTCTTTACTGGTCTTCCGTTAGCGTAATTATATGGGGCATCAAGCTGTGTAGATGCCAGTGTATACTGTCCTGTTTCAAGAGCTGGCGCATATGCTGCAAGCACCTTAAAGCACGAACCTGGCTGACGCTTTGTGTCTGATGCTCTGTTAAGAGTAAGTGATGCCTCTTTAGTACCTCTTCCACCGACAATTGCAAGAACATCACCATTAGTCTGGTCCATAATAGTTACAGATGCCTGAGGCTGTGGTGTAAGGGAAACATTCTCTGCCACAAACTCCCATCCAGGCTCCATAACTGCATTTTTATACTCCTCTATGTCTGCCTCTGCATCCTCTTTTGAGTCGTAAATAGAGTTAAACTTACTAGATCTATGTTCCTTGAAATAGTTTTCAAAATTATGTGTTGAGAAGTTCTGTGTGTCTCCATTCTGATCTGTAAATGTCACCTGGTACTTAAGATACCACTTAACATTTTCAGGATAATGCTCAGGATTTTCGATTTCCTCATCACAGATTTTCTGAATATCAAGATCCTGTGTAGTAAAAATCTGAAGACCTCCAGAATACAGCGTGTTATAGGCCTGAGTAGATGAGTATCCTAACTGCTCCTGCATATCCGTCATTATCTGGTCTACAAGTTCATCAACAAAATAAGAATAAATTGTATTTTTCTCAGTCTGTTCATTAACCTTCTGGATACGCTCATAAACAGGGTCTGCCATAGCCGTCTCATACTCTAAGTCTGTGATGTATCCCTGGTCATGCATCTTTCTTAAAACTTCATCACGTCTCTCTACATTGTTCTCAGGATGTGAAATAGGGTTCCATCTTGATGGGTTCTGAGTAATACATGCAATAACCGCACTCTCCGATATCGTAAGATCAGAACAAGGCTTTCCAAAATATCTAAGCGATGCTGCCTGTATACCAAGAGTACCCTGACCTAGGTTGATAGTATTCAGATAGTTTTCAAGTATTTTGTCCTTATCCATCTGCTTTTCCAGCTGGACAGCACAGTACTGTTCCTGGAATTTACGCTTGAATTTATCAATTTTAGATGATTCTGATGTCCATGTCAGGAAGACGTTGTTTTTAAGAAGCTGCTGTGTGATTGTAGAAGCACCCTGCGAAAGATCACCACTTGTAAGTGCTTTAACACCAGCTCTCATGATACCCTGAATATCGATACCATTATGCTCATAGAAACGCTCATCCTCTATCGCAACAAATGCATGCTGTGTATGCTCCGGGATTTTATCAAGAGTAACATATACTCTGTTAGAGTTTTCCGCCACAAGCTTCGTAATCTGATTACCGTTTCTGTCGTAAACGGTTGTTGAGTATCCAGCAGGGGTAACATCAACATTTGTTATGTCTGGTGCTGTATCTATAACTCCCATGAAAAGACCAACGCCTGCGCATGCTCCGCACACACCTAAAAGACATGCTAAAAATACTGCCAGCTCAAAAAATGTTACTCCGAACATCTTTCCCAGCCTGGTAGTTACAGAACTTGTCGAATTATGTCGTTTTTTTATTGATTGCTTGCTATAATAGTTCATGAAAAAATTGCCTTTTTATCAATTTTAGTAATAGTATTCCACATTAATTTCAAAATAATATTATAGCAAAAATGTAGCTGATTGTCACAGAATTTTGTTACAATAATATAGCTATTTGCAATACATTAGTTAGCACATATTACGAGGTTTATTTATGCCAAAATCAGTATATAAAGACGTAGTCGGTGAAATCGAGGAAAAAAAGTCACGTTTTATTGCTCATATCAGCCCTGTTTCTAGCGAGGAGGAGGCTGTTTCATTTATAAATTCAATAAAAAAACAGTATTTTGATGCAAGGCACAACTGTTCAGCTTTTGTTATTGGCGACAACTCTGAGCTTACAAGGTGTTCTGATGATGGTGAGCCATCAGGTACTGCTGGTCGTCCTATGTTAGAGCTACTACTTTCATCAGGGCTTACTAATGTTGTCTGTGTAGTTACCAGATATTTTGGCGGTACTCTTCTAGGAACCGGAGGCTTAGTGAGAGCCTATCAGGGTGCTGTTAAGGCGGCGTTAGATAACGCTGTTATTTATGAAAAGCTACCAGGCATCATTTTATCCGTTGTAGTTGACTATACAGATGTTGGAAAGCTGCAGCATTCATTCGCTACAGATGGGATCAGAGTGTTAAGCTCTGATTACGGTGCCAATGTTGATTTTCGAATTGTAATAGATCTTGATGATTTGGAAAAGACAAAAAAAGACCTTACCGAACTCACATCCGGAAAGGCCCAAATTTCTGAAGTCGACAAATGTATGTATGCTGACATCGATGGAAGTGTAAAAATATACTAACTATACTGTAAAGGTGCAGAAATGAGACACTTCATTCTCTTCTATGCTTTCTCTATGGGAACTCGTCATTGAAGATACAATCTCATCAATGTATTTGCTGTACCTCTTCATAGTTTCCTGACTAGCTGAGCATCTGTCATTTCTAAGTGTTATCTTAATGCAAAACTCCGCTTCTCTTGTTGTTAGGTAATGAGATGAAACATCAAGAACAAAGTCCCGATAAAACTGAGCATAAAGTCTTGCTATCATGTATATGGAAAATCTGATATTCTGAGCACTAGGTCTGCTCTGTCCTCCAAAAAGACAACTGGATATTTCCCCAACTGATATTAATTTAAAGGTCTTTTTAAGACCCTCAATGTCTGCTCTAATACTCTCCTCGAACCTATCTATATCAAATGAGCCCGTTGTCTGCATTTTAAGCATTGCACTGTATAGATCTCTAGCAAAAATGAGTCTGTCCTTAAACTCGTCATCCTCAAGCGTTTTATCTGTAAGCGCATCTGTAAAACAATCCGTAAGTGTTAAAAACTTAGAATAGCTGTGCTGCTGTTTTTTCAGTGTTTCCTTAAGGGAGTTTAATGTATTTTCAAACTCTTCCTTTTCAACAATCAGGTTCTCTTCCTTGACATTAGCCTGCTCACTTATAATAGCTATTTCTAAAGACTCCTTAAGTTCCTCAACAATATTATCGATATCCCAAGGGGCTACATATATTTTATGAATATGATGTCTGTTAGAAAGCTTTGTAATCATAAGTGGATCAAGAACATCCACGCAGACATTTAAAATAACCTGCGGTGATATTGCTCTTAGTCTATCAATAAACTTCCTAAGTCT
>R26__coassemble_832_pt1 | contig 17085 bp, 10 predicted proteins | sample R26__metabat2_high_PE_058 | metagenome-assembled genome bin R26 | reverse complement strand
ATAGTAGTTAGTATTAACATTATGGCTTGATTTAATGTCAATCTGATTATCATGAAAGAACTGAGCTATATCGTCCTTTATTCCCTGGGAAATTCTGTCAGAAAAAGATCTTAATGTGTCCACTCCATCCTCAAGAATTGCAAGGTGTGGACCATTCATAATAATTCTCGTTTCAATAAACTTTGTATCACAAAGCTCACTGCATGCCTGCATGAGTGTAAAGTAATTAGTATATTCTTTTTCCAAAATAAAACCGAAGATCTGAGTTTTCAAAACTGGATTTCCGGCCTTATCAAGCATATATAAAATTATAAGTTTTGTAAGAGTTAACGGCTCTGTCATTATTAACTACTCTTCTGCTTCTGACTTAATTCTCTTCATGTGCTCTTTGATTTTCTTCTCATATCCATTGTCTGAAATATGATAGAACTCCCTGCCCTCAAGCTCATATGGGAGGTACTGCTGCTTGACGTAATTATTTTTGTAATCATGAGCGTATTTATATCCTATTCCATGTCCTAGCTTACCTGCTCCCTTGTAATGAGCATCCTGTAAATGAACTGGAATGGTAACATTTTTTGTATTTTCCACTGCCTGCATAGCCTCCTCAATAGCGACACAGCTTGCATTACTCTTTGGTGCAGATGCAATATAGGCAGCCGCCTGGGACAAAATAATCTGTGATTCAGGCATACCTACCCTTTCAACAGCCTGTGCTGCTGCCACCGCTACCTGCAAGGCCTGCGGGTCAGCATTTCCTACATCCTCTGAAGCACAAATCATCATTCTCCTTGCAATGAAGGTTACACTTTCACCTGCATATAGCATTTTTGCAAGGTAAAAAACAGCTGCATCTGGATCCGAGCCTCTCATACTCTTTATGAAGGCCGAAATCGTATCGTAATGATTATCCCCGTTCTTATCATAATATGTACGTCTCTTCTGTATACACTCGCTGGCAACATCAATCGTTATATGTATCTTGCCATCCTCTGCCCTGTCTGTTGTAAGTATTGAAAGCTCAATTGCATTAAGAGCTGATCTTGCATCACCATTTGACAAATCAGAAAGAAAATCCAGGGCATCATCATCTATTACTGCATCATAGGCGCCCATTCCCTTTTCAGTATCGTATACCGCTCTTTTTAGTATTTCTCTGACATTGTCCCTAGAAAGTGGCTTGAGTTCAAATATGATAGAGCGAGAAATAAGAGCTCCATTTACCTCAAAATAAGGGTTTTCTGTTGTTGCACCTATAAGTACAACAGTTCCGTCCTCAACAAAAGGCAGCAAATAGTCCTGCTGTCCCTTATTAAATCTATGAATCTCATCAATAAATAGGATTGTTTTTTTGCCATACATTGACAAGGTCTCGGATGCTTTATTAACAACCTCCTCCATGTCCTTTTTTCCGGCAACAGTTGCATTCAACTGCTTAAACTCTGCACTTGTAGTATTGGCAATAACCTTGGCTAGAGTTGTTTTTCCAGTTCCTGGAGGGCCATAAAAAATAATCGAGCTAAGCTTGTCAGCCTTTATCGCACGATATAGCAATTTATCCTTGCCTATTATGTGCTCCTGACCAACTACCTCATCAAGGGTTGTTGGCCTAAGTCTTGCTGCAAGCGGTGATTCATTTTTTGCTGTATTCTCTTTAAAAAACTCAAATAAATCCATGGCTGTATCAATAATGCAAATATTGCCAAAACATAAACTACAAATTAACTGTTATCATTAAACGAACTGATTAGAGTCTGAATCATACTCATAATCAATAGTTTTAAGCTTTGCAACTATGTCATCAGGTGATAGCGAAAGGTCCTCACAAAGCATATCAAAACTAGGATAAAAGTCTCTAAGCTTAAGGTTTATGAAGCTTAAAAGCATCGCTGGGTCGTTAGGTATATTCATTTTATGTAAACCTCTATGTATTTTAGTATGTATCCCTAAGTGTACGTATTACCAGCTGCTGCTCAAGTTCAAATCCATTCTGAATTTCTGGAGTACCGACATTTAAGTATCTGATATCAGATTTCTTAAGCTTAACAGCCTTTTCTCTCTTTGATGTTAAGTGGAAAAAGTTTTCTGAGAATACAGCATCTGCCTGCCTTAAGTCAAGTTCAACAAATGCTGCAAATCCACCAGACATCATTCGTATTACATATTCATCAGGTAATTCTATTACTGAATAGGAAATTGACGAATTTTCAAGAGCAAGTCTCTTATATGGAACAAAGACCTCTATTTCCGTTGCAACAACATTATCCTCTTCATCATAGAAGGTTGCTTCCATGAATACTCTATTTTCAATTCCCTCAATAAACTGTGTATAATCAATAGTACAAACCAGTTCAACTCCTCCAGGCATAATTTCAACCTGATACTCAGCCTCATGAAGGAGTCTAAAATCAAAGGTCTGAAGCGATACCTTTACACGTCTTGGCTCTATATCTCTTGTTTCATTTTGTACATAAACCGAAGCCACATTTCCCTCAAGATCAATAGATCCAGCTATCGGAGCGAAAAAGTTTTTAGCCATGTACTGTAATGCCTTCCATCTGCCAAAATAGTCAATACTTGACCAGCTAGCACCTGGCCAGCAGTCATTAAACTGCCAGTAGAGGGTTCCCATGCAGACGCCCCTATTTCTTCTTAAGTGCTCAACTCCGGATTTGACAGATAATGCCTGCAAAATCTGAGTCAGATACATCAGGCTTTCCATATCCTTAGGGAAAAGGAAATATTTCGAAATATACGAAATAAGCTTACTGTTAGCATCATGATTCTTTTGATGAGATTCCATTACCTCTGAGAAAATATTTCTATCCTCATCCTTTGTAAATGTCTTTACTGTCTTCATGGATGGGAGCGACTGGAATCCAAATTCAGAGCAGAATCGCATTAAATGGTTTTTATAGTCACTAAAGTCTCTATTACCATGCCATATCTCCCAATAATGCATATCGCCTCTTGTTTCATCATTAGGCTTATCAAAATTGCCACCTGAAGATGGTGATGATGGCCAATAGAAGGTCTGTGGTGCATTTTCTGTACAAACCTGTCTGATAATCTGGTCAAAAAGTCGTGTACTATCTATTCTTAATGCCTCTGCATTTTCTCTAAACTCTGGCCATTCTGAGAATGCCTGTTCAACTGAATTATTACCGCAGAATAGTCCAAGACATGCATGATGGCGAAGTCTTTTAACATTATCAGAAACTTCAAGAGCAACGTTTCTTGAAAACTGATCTGTAAGCTCATAGGTATTGTTAGTAAACATGAAATCCTGCCAAACAACAAGACCATATTCATCACACATTTCATAGAAGGTATCTGAAGGATAATATCCTCCGCCCCATACCCTAATTGTATTAAAATTACTCTTAATCGCAGCTCTTAACAGATAGTCAATCTTTTCCTTAGTGATAAAAGAATAAATACTATCCTCTGGTGTATAGTTTGCACCCATGGCAAAGAATTTAACACCATTTACTCTAAAGCAGAACTCGTGTCCAAACTCATCTCTCTCCTGAGACACACTCATAGTACGAAGGCCAATCTTATACGACTTTGAATCCCATTCATTACCATTCATATCAAGTGCATAAACTGATACTGTATAAAGAGGATGATCTCCAAATCCGTTAGGCCACCAAAGCTTAGGATCCTCGATTTCCATAAGTAGTGTGGCAAAATCACCATCCATAGTCTCTGTAATTGCAGAAACACGTCCCTCTGGGGTAACAATTTCTCCCTGGATGATGTACATTCCCCTCTCAATAATATTGGCTCTTACCTGTATTTCAAGGGTTACTTTTTTCTTCTCATGATGCTGTACTACTAGTACATCATCGAGCTTAATCAAGCTATAGCCAACAAGATCAATACTTCTCCAAATTCCCATATCTGGAAGCTGTGGAGCAAAGTTCCAGCCGAACATGCTATGAGACTTTCTAAGGTACTGATTGCCACTCATGCTACCCTCGGGCACATATCCGCTTTCCTTATTAACAGAGCCTCTTGCATTCTCAATATAGTTTATTGGTGAAGCTATTTCTATTGTTATTGTATTAATTCCATATACAAGATAATTTTTGATATCAAAAGTGAACGTACGGTGCATATTATCTGTATTTCCCACCGGTACGTTATTAATGTAAATTTTAGCAAGTGTATCTATTCCCTTGCACACAAGCTCAATTTTCTGCTGCTGTAATAATTCTGACGAAGGCTCAAACTGTCTGGTAAAATAGTAGTCATTTCTAAACAGTTCTTTAACTTCCTGCTCATTAGTTCCGAAAAAAGGATCCTGAATTCTATGCTGTACTAATAAAGTAGATAAAACCGAACCTGGAATCTTGGCATCAATATAGGCCTCTGATCCCTTTTCATTCATAATCCAGTTTCCATTAAGTGTCTGAAATATCATCTATACCACCCCTGGCAAAATAAAAAATGTAATTTCTGCATAATCTCGCAAATTACATTATATAACATAAAAGGCCGCAAGCAAATGCTCACGGCCCATATTTTATATAATTTTTAAAGAGTATTAATCCATTGTGAATTCGCCAACAATGCTTCTAAGCTGTTCAACACATGATAATGATTCCTCTACAAGTTCATTTGTTTCTGATGTACGAGTAACCATATCTGTAGTCTTACCTGCAATGTCTGTAACACCAAGTGTTGACTCTCCAACTGTTGCGTTGATTCCTGAAAGTGCATCAGAAATCTTAGAAATAGAATCAGCTAAGTTAATTATAGACTCATGAATATCATTCATGCTCTCCTTAAATACCTGTGCATCTCCTGAGTACTGTTCTGATACCTCAGCGAATCCTGAGTAGTCTGCAAGTACTGTTGTCTCAAGGAATCCTGTTGTCTCCTCAAGACAGCCTGTCATGTTAGCAACTGCAGCATTTACCTCTCCGACAATACCATTAATATCTCCAACTGCCTTAGATGTCTGGTCTGCAAGATTTCCAATTTCTGTAGCAACAACTGCAAATCCTCTTCCTGCCTCACCAGCTCTTGCCGCCTCAATAGAAGCATTAAGTGCTAAAAGTGATGTCTGAGAAGAAATACTCATAATTGTATCTGTAAGCTCGTTGATCTTTGATACAGCCTTAGACTCCTCGATAGCTGCTGCAGATCTTAACTTAACTGAATCATATGTTTCCTGTGTACGGCGAGTTGCCTCAAGTGTTTTAACCTTAAGACTATCAGCTCTCTGCATAATTTCATTTGATGTCTGATCACCATTTTCTGTGAGCTGCATAATATCCTTAGCGCCAGTCTGCATATATCCAATGTTAGCATAAATGCTTTCTGTTGTAGCTGCTGTTTCCTGCATTCCTGCTGCAAGCTCCTGTGTTGTTGCAGAGTTATCAGTACACATATTATTAACGATATTTGTAACGTCCTGAAGCTGGTTAACATTGCTTGAAATGCTGTCTGATGCACTTCCGATATTACCAACCATAACTCTTAATGACTTCCTCATGCCGCCAACAGCTCTTGCCATCATACCAGTTTCATCAGAACGCTTAACAAGCTTGTCGCTATTGTCATTATGTCTGAAATCGAAATTCGCTGTATCCTTAATTATCTCAGTAATCATAAGAATAGGCCTAGCTATAAGCTTTGAAATAATGTATGAAATAACAAGGCCTAAAACAATAATAATAACTGCAAAAATGATAGCCTTTCTTGTAACCTTGGCAATTCCCGAAAGAGCCTCTGATTCATCAGCTGTAACTACAAGAATGCTATTACTTGATGTTATTGCGTATCCAGCATATTTCCATGCATTTTTGTAATAATATCTAGCAAATCCATCTGCTGGTGTATTTCCAGCTGAAAGCTCCGCAACCAGTTTCTTAACCACTTCGTTTTCTACTGGTGAACCAACCTTATCCTGTGTTGGATGGTAAAGCATTGTTCCATCACTTGAAACTATGTAAGCGTATGATCCAGGCATGCCCTCTATAGTCACATCACCTATACACTCATCATAAAAATCATAATCAATTGCCTTACCAGTAAGAAGCGCCTTAGATAGGGCTGCATCCATAACGTCTCTTTCTGCAACTGCCATGTACTCGATATGGTTCTGTACATTAGCACTAATGATTTCTCTTGAATCCTTAACGATTGCCCATGATACAAGTGAGATTGCTACAATTAATGCTACCCCCACAAGAAGCATAATTCTGAATGAAATCGATCCAAAAAATGAAACCTTATCATTCGCCTGTTTTACTGCGTTTTCTTTCTTCGCCATTTTTTTACTCCTTAAAATAATGTCCTTCTCCGTTACACGACCATTACCACCCAATCAATAGGTAAACATAACATCGCGCACTTATACTCATTTTATACGATGAAATAAAAAAACTCAACTAGTATTCGCATTTAATGAACTTAACCTCGTATGGCATAAGCTTAGTACCGCCACCAAAGTCAACATGCTCACCTGTTATGAGATCAGTGCCGCATCCACAGCCTGCATCATAGTGAGCTGTAAACTCCTCACCATCAGCATTTATGCATACAAGAACTCTCTCATCATCACAGCGTCTTTCAAAAATACAGTTCTTATTATTAAGAACTACAGATCTAAATCCGCCATAGTTAAGTGCCTTTGAATTTTTCTTAGCCTCTGCAAGCTTTGATATGAAATCACATAGCTCTGACCACTCTGGCTTTTCTATATATGGTCTAAGAGCAGGGTCTCCCTGAGACTTATCCCCCTTAACGCCCCATTCACTACCATAATATACGCAAGGGATTCCTGGCATTCCAAATACCATTCCATAAACGCCCTTGATATGGTTTTCATTCTGAAGAATAGATGCAATTCTTGATACATCATGATTATCGCAGAAGGAAAGTAGGTGTCTACCTCTTGCAACTGTCCAGTCCTCAGGTCCAAACATACGAAGCAGTGAATGAATAATTTCAAACATGTTATAGCTATTAAATGCTGAATAAATACCCTTATAGCACTGATAATTGTAAATAGAGTGAATATTCATTTCATTTAACATTCTGCCGTACTCACCGTGAAGTACCTCCCCTAATAAGAAGAAGTCCTCTCTTTTAGAATCGCAGAAGTCTCTAAGTCTTCTTAAAAATCCATAGTCTAGGCAGTAGGCAACATCAAGTCTTATTCCATCAATGTTAAACTCATTCATCCAACCCTCAACAGCACTAAATATATGCTGAACGACTGCCTCATTGTGAAGGTTAAGCTTTACTAAGTCATAGTTACCTTCCCAGCCCTCGTACCAAAGACCATCATTGTAATTTGAATTGCCATCGAAATTTATATTAAACCAGTCCTTGTACTGGCTGTCCCATCTTTTTTCAAGAACATCCTGGAAGGCAAAAAAGCCCCTTCCAACATGATTAAACACCCCATCAACTATAACCTTAATACCCTTAGCATGGAATGCATCCACTACCTTCTTAAAGTCATCATTGGTACCAAGTCTTACGTCTATTTTTGTATAGTCCCTAGTGTTATATCCATGAGTGTCTGATTCAAATACAGGTGAAAAATACACTGCATTCATTCCAAGCTTCTCAATATGATCTACCCAGTCAAGAACATTAAGGATTCTGTGCTCTAGCTTGCCATCATTTTCAAATGGTGCTCCACACATTCCTAATGGATAAATCTGATAAAAACAACTTTCATATGCCCACATATTATCTATTCCTCTCTTTCAAAAGTGATAAAAAGAATGATATCACAATCCCTTCCAAAAATCAGCAATTTCATTTTTTGCTGACCCTAAATCTACCTGTTTTAAGTTACTCCATTCCCTTGGAAACAGCTTAAGATAGCTTGACTGCAAAAACCTCTCATCAAGAAGCATCACAACTCCAGTGTCCTCCTCTGTACGTATAACTCTGCCTGCTGCCTGCAAGACCTTATTCATACCAGGATACCTGTAGGCATAGTCAAAACCGTTAAAGCCTTCCTCGTCATATTTTTTCTTAAGAATTTCTCTCTCATCAGTGACCATTGGCAGACCCGTTCCCACTATGATACTGCCTATAAGATTATCGCCCTTTAGGTCAATACCTTCGGAAAAAATGCCTCCCATAACACAAAAGCCTAAAAGACTCTTAAAGCTTTCGTCTGTTATGCCATCCTCAAAGTACTGTAAAAACTCCTCTCTTTCGCCCTCAGTCATTTTCGGATTCTGAATTATCAGCTTGATATCACTATCAAGGAAATAGCCCTCAAATGCATCAAGCACCTCCTGCATGAAGGAATAGGATGGAAAGAACACAATGTAGTTACCATGGTGCGCCCTAACCGCACTATTTATATATAAAGCAATATTGTAATACTCCGTTTTAGTCCTGCGAGTATACTTACTGCTGACATCTTTTGCAACAAATAGACCTCTTTTATTGGGATCAAACACAGACTTAGCATATACTGCACTGTCCTCCTCTCCCGTCAGCATGTCCTTAAAATACTGTATCGGAAGAAGGGTTGCAGAAAAGAAAATCGTCGCAATTCCTCTATCTAAACAAAGCTTTAGACTCCTAGCTGGATTAGTGCATAAAAGCTTAAGACTGAACTCATTTTTCTCATTAATCCTGTCATAAATCAGATAGTCCTCAGCCATCATGTTTTCATACATATTAAGGAAATGTCTTACCTTAAAATAGAAGTCTAGAGCTGTTTCCTTATCAGGGAAATTATCATTTTCCTCAAGAAAACGCTCAAAATTCGCCTGAACCTTCAGTAAGGCAATTACAAAAGGTGTTATATCTTCAAGCACCTGGCACTTCTCGCAGTCATGCTTAAGGTCAAGGAGTCTCTTGTTACATGTTTCAAGTGCCCTCGACAATCTTAAGTCAAAAGGTCTGATGAGTGCTTTCACAGAAAGGAACTCTTCCTTAATAATCTCTGCAGAATACATGCCCATGGCTCTATCAACTAAGTTATGAGCCTCATCCACTAGAAAAATGTAATCTCCTCTAATTCCCTCTGAAAAGAACCTGCGCAAATACACATTAGGGTCAAAAACATAGTTATAGTCGCAGATTATTACATCAGAAAAAAGACTCATATCAAGGCTCATCTCAAAAGGGCATACCATATGTTTTTTAGAATACTCAGTTACGGTCTCCCTGGTAAAGGAATCCTCTGAAGTGAGTAAATCATATATCGCATCATTTATGCGCTCAAAATGTCCCTTAGCATATGGACAGTCATCAGGATTGCATTTTAGGTTATTGTCACATGCACATATTTTTTCCTTAGCTGTTATTACTACTGACTTAAGCCTAAGCTCCTGCTCCCTCAAAAGATCAATACAGTCGCAGGCTGCTGTTCTGGTAATGGTTTTAGCTGTCAGGTAAAAAATGCGTCTCCCCCTGCCCTCCCTAATCGACTTAATCGAAGGGTAGAGATTAGCTATAGTCTTACCAGTTCCCGTTGGAGCCTCAACAAATAACCTGTTACCATGAGATATAGTATGGTAAATCTGTCCTATAAGCTCCTTCTGTCCTGCTCTAAAATCAAATGGAAAGGTTAATGCCTCTATTGAAGTATCCCTAAGAGCTGGCCAGGACAGTTCAAAGTCTGACCACTTTTTATAATCTTTCACAAGCCCCATATAAAAGAGCTCAAGCTCCATATAGGTATAGGTTTCATGAAAATACTTACACTCAAGAGTGTCTGCATTACAATAGGTCATACGAACGCATATTTCTGAAAAGCTGGTATCAGAGGCTACAGCTATTTCGGCTCCTGTTACAACGCTTTTATCTACGCTGTCATTTAGCTCTTTTAATATAAAGTATGCATAGCACTTAGCCTGTGCTAGATGCACTGGTTCTGGATGTGTGACCTTAATCAGTTCTCTATGGGTTGTCTTAATCTCATCAACTGTAATAGGATTCCCCTCAATAATTCCATCCGCTCTTCCCTCTACTAATAAATCATAATCATCAAATGAGCTAACAGCTGATAGTGAAACCTCGGCATGATACTCAAGCCCCATTTTATGCTGTATGAGCCTGTGAATTCTAGCCCCCTCCTGCATAGTCTCAACATCAGATGATGATCCCGTAGATCTGTTATCAATGCTTCCATTTCTAAGTAAAAACTCAACAAGATTCCTTACAGATACTGTGATTACAGTTCTGCTGTCTAGTGAAGTACTATTCTCATTTAAGGCTTCGGAATTGTTTTCGAACATTTGTTTGATTTCCTGTTGATTTTAGAACGTATGTTTGGTAATATAATACCACACACTTCAATATGTGTCAAAATTTTAGGTCTTCTCATAGCATTTAATTAATAAGGGATATGAATAAAAATGAACACAGAATTAACTATTGGAAAAAGCACAAGATTAGCTTCTCCTCATAGCTTCGAAAGCTTCACTAAAGATAAGCTTTCTATATATGACAAGCTCCATATACTAACCGATGCAGCTAAATACGACGTCGCCTGTACCTCTAGCGGTTCTAGCAGGCAAGGGGATGGCACTGGAATTGGTAATACCCTATCATGTGGTCTATGTCATTCCTTTGCCTCTGATGGCAGATGTATATCACTACTTAAAATACTATTTACTAATGAGTGCATTTACAACTGTAAGTACTGTATAAACAGGCGTTCCAATGATGTTGTGCGTACCAGCTTCACTCCAGATGAGCTATGCGAGCTGACTATCGAATTTTACAGACGTAATCTTATTGAGGGCCTATTCCTAAGTTCTGGCATTATTAATAACCCTGACTATACAATGGAGCTTATTTATACTGCCATTAAGAAGCTTCGCGAGCAGTATCGTTTCCAGGGCTATATTCATGTAAAGGGAATACCTGGAACATCTCCTGAAATCATTGAAAAAATAGGTCTTATCGTAGACAGAATGAGTGTCAATTTGGAGTTTCCAACAGGTGATGGCCTAAAAGAGCTCTGCCCTAATAAAACCAGAGAAACAATCCTAAAGCCTATGAGGCTGATACAGAATGGAATTGAGGCCTCTAAAAATGAAATTGTAAAGTACAAGTCTGCCCCATCATTTGTACCAGCAGGCCAGAGCACTCAGATGATAATAGGTGCTACTAATGAAACCGATTATCAGATAGTTAACGTTGCCGCTAAGCTTTATGAGAACTTTTCTCTAAAGCGTGTATTCTATTCTGGTTTTATTAATGTTAATAACGACCCTGCCCTCCCTGGCGCTAGGAATTCAGCTATGCTTGAAGGAGATATCTGCAAGCCTACAGATGATGTAACAGCAATAAAGGACCTGACTCTATTAAGAGAACATAGACTATATCAGGCGGATTTTCTTATGCGCTTCTATGAATTTAAGGCCTCTGAAATTCTATCTGAGGAAAGACCATTTTTTAATACTATGCTTGATCCTAAAGCTAACTGGGCAATTAATAACCTAGCGATATTTCCTGTTGAGATTAACACAGCCGATAAGACTACTCTTTTAAGAGTTCCAGGCATAGGCCCTAAATCGGTTCAGAAAATACTACGTGCCAGAAGGCTTGCTCCACTTAACTTTGACACTTTAACAAGAATGGGAGTTGTAATGAAAAGAGCTCTTTATTTCATTACATGTAACGGAAAAATGCTTTACCCTACTAAGATTGATGAGGATTACATTACTAAGAACCTATTAAACATAAATGAAAGACTACCTGAGGGTATGTGTAGAGATGGTTCTGTATACAAGCAGCTGTCACTATTTGATACGAATCCAGAAATATTTGCTAATAAAATTGTGGTATGAGCTAATTATGTCAACCGTTCAGCACTAGATAAGGGGAATCTATGAATAATAAAAAAATATATGTGTGTAGCGATAATATAGAGGGGATTTTTACAGCCATATATGATATTTATACTCATGTTTCAGAGCATAAGACAAGACACGATGACTGCAAAATCATATGTGGAGAAATAGGCAACTTCGAGCTTTTCAGTGATTATATTGACGTAGTAACAGATTCAGAAAAGGCTATGAAGGTGACACGTACAATCTGTGACAGATTTGGTTTTGAGACATATGAATACTTTTTATATGCTGCCTCTTGTAGTGATGATTCAAAGGCTACTGCTATATATAAAAGCATAGTTACTGGCTTCAGAGAAAAGGCAGGCTTTAAGCTCATGAATATGTGGACTAACCCTTATGTCGCCAGTGTTATTGAGCTACACAGAACTGCTAAAAATGAATTTGGTTCATGGCGAGAGTTTTTGCAATTTCAGGAATTAAATAACGGCGTACTCTTCTCTCGTATTGGTCCTAAGTGTGACATCCTCATGTTTTTAGCTTCACATTTTGCCAACAGATTTCCTAATGAGAATTTTATGATATATGATGAGATTAGGGATAAATATCTCGTCCACGAAAAGCAGAGTGAATGTGTAATTGTTATGGGAAATGGCGTTAATCCAGACGAACAGTCTCTACGTTCTGAAAATGATTATATGTATGAAAATCTGTTTAAGGTTTTCACTTCTTCTATTGCCATAAAAGAGCGTAAAAACCTCAAACTACAAAAGCAGCTTATGCCTCTAAGAATACAAAAATATAAAATCGAATTCTAAATGAATACTTCTGCAAGGCATGACTTTATGATATGTGAGCCTTTAAGAATCCTAGATAGTCAAATGGCGCAAGCGGCTTAGAGTAATAATAGCCCTGCATATAATCGCAGCCAGTATCCTCAAGGAGAACAACCATTTCATCATCCTCTACGCCCTCAACGACTATTTTCTTACCCAGGTCATGAAGCATTCTCATAGTACTCATAAGTACTATTCCTGCATTTACATCCTTCATTGCCTGCCATAGTATTCCCTTGTCGATTTTAACAAGCTCAACTGGGAACTTAAAGAGATATTCAGCAGAAGCAAATCCTGAGCCGTAATCATCAATTGAGAATGCGATACCCATGTCACTAAATTCCTTAATATTATCAAGGATTATTTCGTCATTCTCAAGCCCTGCTGTTTCAGTAATCTCTAAATTTATCCACTTAGGGTCGATGTCGTACTTATTCATTATATCCTTAAATGTAGTAACTATTTCTGGATGCATACACTGAATAGTAGACATGTTAATCTCTATATACTTGACTCCATAATCCCTTGTAAGATTGTTCTCCTTAATAAAAGCACATACCTTTTCAAATACAATCTCACCTATCTTGATAATGAGTCCCTCATTCTCTGCAATAGGAATAAATTCCTCTGGACTGATAAATCCAAGAGAGCTTGACTTTAGTCTAATAAGTGCCTCTGAGCTTGAGAACTTATTTGTCTTCACATCACGAATAGGCTGATAGTAAACGTCAAAAAGATCGTAATCTATAGCTCTTTCTATTTCCTTAGCGATGAGCTTACGTCTTGTAATTTTACCCACAACATCATCAAAGTTGTAGTCAGGATTTGCATATAAATTCTTCTCAAGAGTTGCAACAATACCCGTTTCTATAAGCTCTGGCTTATAAGAGATATTAACGTGCTTAATTACAGCAGTTTTAATTCTAAGATTAAATTTATCCTCCTGTGTCTGAATTGGCTTAGAGAAAAACTCCTTAAGATCAGCTGCAATCGCTTCCTCTTCGCCACTCTTCATCAGCACTAGGAACATATCATCTGCTATAATAAATGCATTTGTTTTATATTTTACTGAAAGGTACTCCGCAATTACACTAGATAATCTTCCAATAACCTTATAATCAACTGATTCCATAAGATTATCAAAGTCTCTTATGGCAAAAGTAAATATGTTAATATCTTCCTTATCTCTAAGTCTAGACTTCATAACCTCTAGGAAGGCACGTCTGTTGTAGCAGGTAGTAGCCCTGTAGGTATGATACACTGGGTTTTCTAACGATGTATAAATAAAGAATAGTACAAGTGTACATCCAAACTGTCCTATCAAAACTGTTGGGATGACTGCCTGAACCAGAACCCCTAAGAATACTACAACAATAAATGCAACTATTGCCATTACCTGGTATTTGTTGAATTTCTTTCTTTCATGAACAAATAAAAGAGATGATGCAAACAAGTGAATCGCAGCCATGGCATATAAAAAGGTCATACCCTGGCCATGTCGGTAGACATTATCTACATCAAAATATGAAACTATATGTGTATAGTATGAAGTTACAATCAAAATAAGCTCAAAAACAGAAATAGCAGCAATATAAACCTTCATATAATTAAAGATTTCTTTTATTTTTGTTTTTGAATCAATATATGCAAGGAATAAAATACCCATTGCATTATAGAAAAAGAGATAACCGTATGCTGTAAAATAGTTAAACCACACAGGATATCTGTCAGGATATGAAATCGAATAACAGCTCACAATATCAAAAGCACAACCAATCACATCTACAACTAGAAGGATTGAGAAGAACCTATTTGATCTCGTACGAAGCGTTCTTCGCATTGTATATACTGTTAAAAGGAACAGTCCTGATATTAGGGCTGCCACATCAAAGTAATAATTATATAACATAAAAGGATTATATCATACAAAAGCCAAAAGTTTAATAAAGCTGACATGGAAATAATTAGTTTCCATGCCAGCTTTGTAAAGTGTGAATCATCCATTGATTTGTTTGTTCCAAAACACTTCGTGTTTTGTCACGTCGTAGGGAACCCACCCCTACGACAGTTTCCAAATATCCTCGTTATACTGAGCGATTGTTCTGTCTGATGAGAAGAAGCCTGCCTTAGCGATGTTAACAAGCATCTTTTTCTCCCAGGCCTGACGATCCTCGTATTCCATAAAGGCCTTATCCTTAACTTCAATGTATTCTTCAAGGTCAAGTAATGTCATGAACCAGTCTTTGTTAATAAGCTCCTTGTAGAGTCTTTCAAGATTTTCCTTGTGGCCTACTGCAAGGCATTCCTTTGAAATAATAAAGTCAACTGCTTCCTTAATTACCTTAGACTTTTCATAGTAGTCCTTTGAAACGTAATCAGCCTTCTCGTAGTGCTTGATTACTGTGTCTGAATCCTTACCGAATGTATAGATATTATCGTCTCCAACAAGGTCATGGATTTCTACATTTGCTCCATCCATTGTTCCAAGTGTAACTGCTCCATTAAGCATGAACTTCATATTACCTGTTCCTGATGCTTCCTTAGATGCAAGAGAAATCTGCTCTGAAATATCACATGCTGGAATAAGCTTTTCTGCATATGAAACATTGTAGTTTTCAACCATAACAACCTTCATGTAAGGTGCTACATCCTTGTCATTTGCAACAATTTCCTGTAAGCAGAGGAGTAAGTGAATGATATCCTGTGCAATAACATATGCAGGTGCTGCCTTAGCTCCGAAAATAAATGTAAGTGGACGCTGTGGCTTCTTTCCATTCTTAATCTCAAGGTATTTATGAATAATGTAAAGAGCATTCATCTGCTGACGCTTATACTCATGAAGTCTCTTGATCTGAATATCATAAATTGATTCAGGATTAATATCTACACCCTCTTTTTCCTTAATATACTCCGCAAGAGCTGCCTTTTTATCCTGCTTAATTTCATCTATTCCAGCAAGTGCAACCTCGTCATCAACATACTTAAGGAGATCCTCAAGCTTATCAGCATCCTTCTTCCAGTCATCACCTATTAATGTTGTAATAAAGTCTGCAAGCTCTTTGTTACATGACATAAGCCAACGACGGAAGGTAATTCCATTTGTCTTGTTGTTAAACTTCTCTGGATAAATATCATAGAAATGCTTAAGCTCTGATTCCTTAAGAATTTCTGTATGAAGTGCTGCAACACCATTTACTGATATTCCATAGTGAATATCAATGTGTGCCATATGCACTCTCTCATCCTTGTCAATAATCTGAACCTTAGGATCCTTGTATTTTGCACAAACTCTCTTATCAAGTTCCTTGATAATTGGAACGAGCTGAGGAACTACCTTCTCAAGATACTTGAGTGGCCATTTTTCAAGAGCCTCTGCAAGAATTGTGTGGTTTGTATATGCACATGTCTTTGATACAACGTTTATTGCTTCATCCATTGACATAGCCTTTTCCTCTGTGAGGATTCTAATGAGCTCTGGGATTACCATTGTTGGGTGTGTATCATTAATCTGGATTACAGCATGCTTGTACATTTCCTTAAGGTCTACATGACGCTCCTTTAAGTCCTGCAAAATAAGCTGTGCGCCGTTTGAAACCATGAAATACTGCTGGTAAATTCTAAGAAGATTTCCTGCCTCGTCTGAATCATCTGGATAAAGGAATAATGTAAGGTTTTTCTCAATGTCTTCCTTGTCAAAATCAATACCCTTCTCAACAAGTGACTCATCAACTGTTTCGATATCAAAAAGATGAAGCTTATTCACACCGTTGCAGTAGCCCACTACATCGATATCATAGAGTCTTGACTTAACCTTCTTCTTACCAAAGCAAACCTCAAAAGATGTGTCAGTCTTTGTAAGCCATGAGTTATCCTCAATCCATTCGTTCTTCTCTGCACACTGAATTCTGTCATTAAATACCTGCTTGAATAATCCGAAGTGGTAGTTAAGTCCAATACCATCTCCTGGAAGTCCCAGTGTTGCAATTGAATCAAGGAAACAAGCTGCAAGTCTTCCAAGACCACCGTTACCAAGCGATGGTTCTGGCTCTGCCTCTTCAATGTCTGCAAGGCACTTTCCATTTTTCTCAAGAACCTCTGCAAGCTTGTCATAAATTCCAAGGTTAATAAGGTTATTTGATAAAAGCTTTCCAATAAGGAACTCAGCTGAAATATAATAAACCTTCTTATCTCCTGTTATTTCTGGAACTGTATTAATCATTTCCTTAGTCATCTGAAGTACAGCATTATATACCTCAGAATCTGTACAGTCTGCAATAGACTTACCAAACATCTTCTGTGTTAAAGATGAAAGCTTTTCTTCCATCTCTGCATTAAATACATCTGTCAAAACCTGATTTGTACTCATTGTTCTCTCCTTAATAAACTCTTCTTTATAATGATAAATGCCCTTAGCAATTCTAGCCTTAAGCATCCGCCTGTTTCATCTGTATACT
>R26__coassemble_734_pt1 | contig 18704 bp, 17 predicted proteins | sample R26__metabat2_high_PE_058 | metagenome-assembled genome bin R26 | reverse complement strand
TACTACATGTAGTTAGTAGATTAAGCAGACCTTTGAGAAGGTGTCTGTTAAGGATTGGGAGGAAAGAAAATTGGAAAAGCTTAAAAACAACCCAATAGTTAAGAAGCTTGGATTCAACAGAATCATACTTACAATTGTTCTTATCCTGATGTACGTTGTATTCGGTATATTTAATCCTAAGTTCTATACAATGAATACAGTACTTTCAGCATTGAACTATGCGTACTTTTTAGGCTTTTTATCATTGGGCGTAACGTTTGTAATCGCAACAGGCGGTATCGATTTCTCTATTGGACCAGTAATGTTCTGTTCAGCTTTGGTAGCAGGCTACTGTCTTACAGGACATGGACTTCCAGTTGGGCTTTGTCTTATCATTAGTATCCTCGTTGGACTTGCATTTGGTGTTTTCAACGGATACTTAGTAGCTTACTGGGATGTACCACCATTCATCGTATCGATGGCTAGTATGAACATTGCAAAGGGTGTTGCTGCTGTCTTCACAAAATCACAGTCAGTCAGCTGGCCACAGGGAGCTCAGGCAGGTGGATGGTATAAGAACCTTGTTAAAGCAGGAAATATTCCAGTAGGTCTTATCATTTTCCTTGTAGCAGCAATTATATGTGGAATCGTTCTTAATAAGACAAAAGCTGGACGTTATATTTTGAGCTTAGGTTCAAATAAAGAAGCAGTTCGTCTTTCAGGAGTTAATGTTAAGAAGTGGCAGATGCTTGCATACGTAATTTGCGGATTACTTGTAGGAATCGCAGCTATCTTCTTCGTAGGAGCATATACAACAGTTCAGCCTGGTTATGGTGATCAGTATAACAACGAAGCAATCGCCGGATGTGTAATGGGTGGTACTTCAATGGTTGGCGGTCTTGCATCAATCGGTGGAACAGTAATCGGTGTGCTTATCATCTCATTACTTCAGCAGGGTATCTTGGCACTTGGTATTGATAAGAACTATCAGCTTATTGTTACAGGTATCATCGTTATCGTAGCTGTTTATGCGGATGTAATGGCACGTCGTAGAAAGAACTAGGCAAACACTTAAGGAAATAGAAAGGAATTGATATGGGCGAAGTTATTTTAACCATGAAAGATATAGATAAAAGTTTCCCCGGTGTACATGCTCTGGATCACGTTAACTTGGAAGTGAAAAAAGGCGAAGTACATGCCCTTATGGGAGAGAACGGTGCAGGTAAGTCTACACTGATGAAGGTTCTTACGGGTATCTATACTAAAGACTTTGGAACAATTACTTATGAAGGTAAGGAAGTAGAATTCCATTCAGCTAGAGAAGCTCAGGACGCTGGTGTCGTAATCGTTCATCAGGAGCTTAACATGATGGGTCACCTTACAGTAGCTCAGAACATCTTCATAGGTAGAGAATTTATGAAGGGCGTTAAGATTGATGACAAGAAGATGAACGAAGAAGCTAAAAAGCTTTTCGATAGACTTCACATCGATATCGACCCTACAGAAATAATGAGTAACCTTACAGTAGGTAAGCAGCAGATGTGTGAAATTGCTAAGGCTATCTCACATGAGGCTAAGGTAATCATCTTTGATGAGCCATCAGCAGCTCTTACAGAAGCTGAAATCGAAGAGTTATTCAAAATCATTAGAGATTTAAGAGAGCAGCAGCTCGGTATCGTATATATCTCTCACAGAATGGATGAAATTAAAGTCATCACAGATAGAGTTACAGTAATGAGAGATGGTCAGTATGTAGGAACACTTATTACTGAGGATTGTACAAAAGAAGACATTATCAACATGATGGTTGGTCGTGTAATCTACGAAGATCCTAAGCAGGAGAGCGCAGTACCTAAGGATGCTCCAGTAGTACTTAAGGTTGAACATCTTAATGCTGGAAGAATGGTACAGGATGTTAGCTTTGAATTAAGAAAAGGTGAAATCCTTGGATTCTCAGGACTTATGGGAGCTGGACGTACAGAGACTGCGAGAGCAATCTTTGGTGCCGATCCTAAGGAAAGTGGAGACATTTACATCAATGGAGAAAAGGTAACAATCAATTCTCCAGAGGATGCAGTTAAATATGGAATCGGATATCTTTCAGAGGATAGAAAGAGATACGGTATCGTAGTACAGAAGACAGTAGCTGAAAATACAACAATGGCAAATCTTCTTAAATACATGAAGGGAATATTCATTGATAAGAAGAAAGAGAATGAAGTTACTGAAGAGTATGTTAAAGCACTTGAGACAAAAACACCTTCTGTTGATCAGCTTGTAGTTAACTTATCAGGTGGTAATCAGCAGAAAGTAGTTATAGCTAAATGGCTTTGCAGAGACTGTGATATTCTTATTTTCGATGAACCTACAAGAGGTATTGACGTAGGTGCTAAAAACGAAATTTATAAGCTTATGAACAGGCTTGCAAGTGAGGGCAAATCAATCATAATGATTTCCTCTGAAATGACAGAAATTTTACGTATGAGTGATCGTGTCGTTGTAATGTGTGAAGGCAAGAAGACAGGTGAAATTGATATCTCCGAAGCATCACAGGAGAACATCATGAATCTTGCAACAAGAGCGATCAGTTAGGAGGAATGAAGATGGAAAAGAAAAAATCGCCTCTTTTAGCTAAGCTGGGCAGTCAGAAATTTATTGTACTTTTAGTAGTTATTGGCTTGATGATTATTTTCAGTATCGCAGCACCTAGCTTCAGAAAGTACACAACAATAGTTGATTTGGTTAACAAATCATATTTCGTAATTCTTATGGCTATTGGTGTAGCATTCCCACTTATTACAGGTGGTGTTGACCTTTCAATAGGTACTGGTCTTATATGTTACGCACTTGCTGGTGGATACCTTGTTGTTAACCAGGGATGGCCAACATGGGCAGGAATGCTTGTTGCAGTACTCTTTGGTTGTTTGGTAGGACTTATCAATGGTTTGTTGATTGCTATTATGGATCTTCCACCTTTCCTTGCAACACTTTGTACATGCATGATGACAAGAGGTCTTGGATCAATTTGTGCTCACAACTTTGGTATTTCATGGCCAAGCTCAGGTGAGGGTAGCTGGTTCAGATCAATCTTTAAGATTACTGTTGATAAGAAAGTTATTCCACTTGGTTTTATATGGGTTCTTTTACTTGTAGTATTAATGGCATTTGTACTTAACCATACAAAAGTTGGTAGATACACATTTGCTATTGGATCTAACAAGGAAGCAACTAGACTTTCAGGTGTTAATGTTAAGTTATACCACGTTATTGCTTACGTAATTTCAGGCTTATTCGCAGGACTTGCAGCTATCGCTTATGCAGCTACATTCCCAACAGTTCAGCCTGGTACAGGTGCTGGATTTGAGCTTGAAGCAATCGGTGGTGCAATCATCGGTGGTGTATCAGCAGCAGGTGGTGCTGGTTCAATCGAGGGAACACTTCTTGGTGTATTAGTTATCTGTATTCTTAAGACAGGACTTCCATTCGTAGGACTCCAGGCTAACTGGCAGCAGATTATCACAGGTGCAGTTCTTATCGGAGCAGTACTTATCGATATCATCAAGAAGAGAAGAGAAGTTAAGTAATAAGTTTTGTAACAATTTAATATGATATGAAGCCACGGTGGCTTTATATAGATTTTCATTCAACTTTATAAGGAGGAAAAAAAATGAAAAAGAAAGTTCTTGCAAGTCTTCTTGCAACAGCTATGGTAGCAACAGCTTTAGTAGGCTGTGGCGCAAAGGCTGAAGCTCCAGCAGCAGCTCCAGCAGCAACAGAGGAAAAGGCAGAGGAAGCAGCTCCAGCAGCAGAGGAAGCAGCTCCAGCAGAGGAAGCAGCAGCTCCGGCAGGAGATTTAACATTCGAAATCATCGTTAAGTCATACCAGTCATCATACTGGCAGGCAGCTGTTAAGGGTGTTGATCAGAAGGCAGCTGAGCTTGGCGTAAAAGCTAACTGTACAGGTCCTAACGCTGAGTCAGATATCGCTGACCAGGTTAACATGCTTAACACAGCTATCAACAACGCTCCTAATGGTATCGGTCTTGCAGCTTGTGATCAGTCATCAGTTCTTGATTCACTTCAGCAGGCTAAGGATGCTGGTATCCCTGTAGTATGTTTCGACTCAGGTGTTCCAGATGCTCCAGAAGGATCAGTAGTTTCAACTGTTGCTACAAACAACTACGCAGCAGGTGCTACAGCAGCTGAGAACCTTTACGCAGCTCTTAAGGATAAGATTGCTTCAGCAACAGCTCCTGTAAGAGTAGGTGAAGTTAACCAGGAAGCTACATCAGAGTCAATCACAATGCGTGGTCTTGGATTCATCGACAAGTTCACAGAGCTTGCTACAGCTGATGGAAAGACAGTTGGTGTTGAAGGTAACGAGTACTACGTAAACGCAGCTAAGGATAAGGGTGATGCTTCATCAGCAGATATCATTATCGACGTAGCAGTTCCAGCACAGACAACAGTTGAGCTTTGTGCTACAGAGGCTTCAGCTATCATGAACAAGTCAGACCTCATCGGTATCTTCGGTTCTAACCAGGTTGCAGCAGAAGGTATCCTTTCAGCTAACGAGACACTTCAGATTCTTGGTTCAGATCCAGAGTCAACAGTTCTTGCAGCTGGTTTCGATGCTGGTTCAGTTATCAAGCAGGCAGTTAGAGACAGAGTTATGTTCGGTGCTGTTACACAGTCTCCTTTAGCAATGGGTCAGACAACAGTTGAAATCCTTGTTAAGGCAGCTAACGGCGAAGCAGTTTCAGATGTACCTACAGATGGTTACTGGTACGATGATACAAACATTGACGACGATTCTATCGCTCCAAACCTTTATGACTAATTCATAGAGTAAGAAAATATTGGGGGCTGGGTGTTGCCCAGCCCCATTTTTTTAGGAAAAATGTGTTAGGAAATATATCTTACGAAGCTAGAAAAAGAGACAAAGAGGTATTGCTAGACATCAGCTAGCTTGGCAAGATATATCTCTTAATTTAGAAGAAATCAATATGATTAAAATCAAAAATGACTATTTACGAAAAACTAAATGTTTTGCACTAGTGCTGTGTATTATGGCTAGCCTTTTGGGATGTGCAGGTAAGGCTGATAATAGGGTTGTGACTGAAGTAAATAAAAATGTTTCAGAAAAATACAATCCATCATTTACAGGTATTACATTTAACATTTCTGAGGAGGAAATGCTTAGTATCGAGGGGGAGGCTGTTGAAGAATACCCTTCACTATATAAAGGCACGGTTTATAGGTTTGCCGATAAGGAATATGCAGGAATGGATGGTTCTGTAAAGTACATGACTGATGATGCAGGTAATATTGCATGCATGGCATTTCTTTACGAGAGCGATGATAGTGAGGAAATCAAGACAGCATATGAGATTCTCCATTCAGAGCTTGTAGCTAAGTATGGCGAGAGTGGAAATGGCTCGGAGAGTCAGGGAACATTCGGAGATCTTTGGTATTTTGATGATGTGCATATTCAGATAAGTGCAGTAATTACTACTGAATATAAGGGCGTTCAGGTGTCGTACATGGACGCGGACTATTCTCTTAAGGATGTTGTGGATAAGAAAAAACAAGAGAGAGAGTCAGCTAATTAAGAACAAAATGTAGATTTATATACATGAAAGAGAGGTCAAATTTATGTTAAAAGGAATTCCGGCAATTTTATCACCAGAACTTTTAAAGGTTCTTTGCGAAATGGGTCATTCAGACCGTATTGTTATTTCAGATGGTAACTTCCCAGCTGAAACAATGGGTAAGGATGCTATCGTTATCCGTATGGATGGACATGGTGTACCAGAAATTTTAGACGCTATTTTACAGGTATTCCCACTTGATTCATATGTTGAGAAGCCTGTTAACCTTATGGAGCTTATGGATTGTGATAAGGGCGTTATTGAGACTCCTATTTGGGATGAATATAAGAAAATCGTTGCAAAGTATGATGAGCGTGGAGAAAAGGCTGTTGGTAACATCGACAGATTTGATTTCTATGATGAGGCTAAGAAGTGCTATGCAATAATTGCAACAGGTGAGGCAGCTGTTTACGCAAACGTTATGCTTCAGAAGGGTGTTGTAAAGTAATGAAACAATTACTCGGAATTGATATTGGTACATCAGCTTGTAAGGTTGCCGTTTTTGACGAAAATGGTAAAGTGCTTGCGCAGGCTAATGAGCCATATAAGGTATATTATCCAAATCCAGGATGGGCAGAGCAGGATGCTGATGAATGGTGGGAAGCCATTGTAAAGGCAATAAAGACTGTGTTAGCTTGTGACACGGTTGATGCAAATGACATCGTAGGTATTGGAATTGATGGTCAGGGCTGGTCAGCAATCCCAGTTGATAAGGATGGAAACGCACTCTATAGAACTCCTATCTGGATGGATACAAGAGCAAGAGATATATGCGATAGAGTGAAGGCAGAAATCGGTGAGGATGCAATATTTGATGTTGCAGGAAATGATTTCCTTCCATCGTATGTAACTCCAAAGCTTATTTGGTTTAAGGAAGAACATCCAGAGATCTTTGAAAAAACATACAAGTTCATGCAGTCAAACAGCTACATAGTACTTAAGCTTACTGGTGAATTCAGTATGGACATGTCCCAGATGTATGGTGTGCATTTTTTCAATATTCATACACTTGAATATGATGAAGAGCTTGCTAAGAAAATGGGACTTTCATCAGATCTTTTCCCAAAGACATATGGATGTGATGAAGTAGTAGGAAAGGTTACAGAAAAGGCGGCAGAGATTACAGGCCTTAAGGTGGGAACACCAGTAGTTGCTGGTGGACTTGATGCGGCCTGTGGAACTCTAGGCGCAGGAGTATATAAGCCAGGACAGACTCAGGAGCAGGGTGGTCAGGCTGGAGGTATGAGTATTTGTACTGACACAGCACTCGCTCACAAAAAGCTCATCTTAGGAACTCATGTAGTTCCAGGCATGTGGCTTTTACAGGGTGGTACCGTAGGCGGAGGCGGAACTCTTAAGTGGTTTAAGCAAGAGTTTGGCGAGAATTTATCTTTTGATGAGTTAACAGCATTAGCTGAGAGCGTACCTGCCGCAAGTGATGGTGTATTGTTCCTCCCATACATGGCAGGTGAGCGCTCACCGATATGGAACCCAGATGCTAAGGGTGTATACTATGGACTTTCATTTGATAAGACAAAGGGTCACATGGTAAGAGCAACTCTAGAGGGTGTAGCTTATTCACTTCAGCATAACCTGTTAATCGCGGAAGAAACAGGAGTAAAGGTTGATAGCCTTAATGCTATGGGCGGATCTGCTAACTCAAAGCTTTGGGTACAGATAAAGGCAGATATAACAGGAAAAACAATTAACGTTCCTACATCTGATACAGCAACAACTCTCGGTGCAGTTATTCTTGCAGGAATAGGCTGCGGAGTATATAAGAGCTATGATGAAGCTGTAGAGAAAACAATAGTTATTACAAGAACACAGGAGCCAAATCCTGAAAATGCTGAGGTATACAAAAAGGGAATGAATAAATACTTACAGCTTTCAGAGGCATTAACACCTGTTTTCGATTAAAATTTAATCTGTATATATTTATACAGAAGAGGAGGTCAAAAAATGAAGGCTGGAGTAGTACATGGCGTATGCGATATTCGTTATGAGGAAATCGATACACCAAAGGTTGAGCCTGGTAAAGTTAAGGTAAAGGTTAAATACACAGGTATTTGTGGATCTGACATTCCAAGAGTAAATGCAGATGCTGCACACTATTACCCAATCGTATTAGGTCATGAGTTCTCAGGAACTGTTGAAGAGGTTGGAGAGGGTGTTGAAAGCGTAAAGGCTGGAGACAGAGTGGCAGGTATTCCTCTTGTTCCTTGCATGAAGTGTGAGGATTGTCAGAAGGGCAATTATTCATTATGTAAGCATTATGATTTCATTGGCTCACATTCTTTTGGAAGCTTTGCAGAATATGTTGTAGTTCCAGAGAAGAATGTAGTTAAGTTCTCAGATGACGTATCATTTGAGAAGGGAGCTTTTTTTGAGCCAGCAACAGTAGCTCTTCATGGTCTTGAAAGAACAGATTTTAAGGGTGGAAAGACAGTTGCAATTTTAGGTGGTGGCACAATAGGACTTCTTACAATGCAGTGGGCAAAGATATTCGGAGCAAGAGAGGTTGTTGTATTCGATATCGTTGATGAGAGACTTGACCTTGCAAAGAGACTTGGTGCTACAGGTGGTATTAACACTTTACAGGATGGCTTTATGGACAAGGCTAAGGCTATCACAGGCGGTAAAGGTTTTGACTATGTATTTGAGACAGCAGGAAACACAATTACTATGAAAATGGCATTTGAGCTTGCTGCTAACAAGGCTGAGGTATGCTTTATCGGTACTCCAACAAAGGAGCTTTCATTTACAGTTAAGGAATGGGAGAATATCAACCGTAAAGAATTCAAGCTTACTGGTTCATGGATGAGTTATTCAGCACCATTCCCAGGACATGAGTGGACTAACGTTGCTCACTATTTTGCAACTGGTGATCTTAAGTTTGATGATTCGTTCATATTTAAAAAGATGCCATTATCAAAGATTGATGAGGCATTTGAGATGTTTAAAACTCCTGGTACGGTTAAGGGCAAGCTCCTTATCGACAGCGAGGCTTAATAAAACTTTCACAACAAAACATTATAGGAGGAAAAAGAAATGGGAGTTGATCCAAAGTTAGTTCCACAGATTACTCTTAATACAGGTGACAAGGTTCCTTGTATGGGTATGGGTACATTCGGCTCTGACAGATTCACAGCAGAGCAGGTATCAAATGCAGTAGCTGGTGCTATCCGTGCAGGATACCGTATGTTTGACTGTGCAGCATGTTACGGAAATGAAGATCAGATTGGTCAGGTTTTCAAGGCTGCATTTGACGAGGGAGTAGTAGAAAGAAAAGATCTCTACATCATGACAAAGGTTTGGAATGATATGCATAGAGAGGTAGAAAAGTCATGCAGAAAGAGTATTGCAGACTTACAGTGTGATTACATCGATTTATTCTTTATCCACTGGCCATTCCCTAACTATCATGCACCAGGATGTGATGTAGATTCAAGAAATCCAGACTCAAAGCCATTCTCAGTAGCAGAGTTCATGGATACATACAGACAGTGTGAGGAACTTGTAAAGAAGGGACTTATCCGTCATATCGGTATTTCTAACCTTACAGTTCCGAAGCTTGAGGCAGTTTATGACAAGATGGAGATTAAGCCTGTAGCAATGGAGACAGAGATGCATCCTTGCTTCCAGCAGCAGGATATCTTTGATTGGCTTACAGCACATGATATTCAGCCAATCGGATTCATGCCTCTTGGTTCACCACAGAGACCTGAGAGAGATATCGTTGCAGAAGATATCGCTGATATGCAGGTTCCTGAGTTTAAGGCAATTGCAGAAGCACATGGTGTTCATCCAGCTATCATCGCTCTTAAGTGGGCTGTACAGCGTGGACAGATTCCAATTCCGTTCTCAGTACATGAGATGGAGTATGTTTCAAACCTTAACTCAACACAGACAGAGCCACTTACTGATGAGGAAATGGAAATCATCAAGGGACTTGAGAAGAATAACAGACTAGTTAAGGGTCAGGTATTCTTATGGCCAGGCGCTAATGACTGGCATGACTTATGGGATGAGGACGGCGTTATCGTTGACTGCCCAGATGCAGAATAAATAAAAAATATTTTGGGGATAGATCTTAGGTCTATCCCCTAACATTGTGTATAGGGATATGCAAAATAAATTGTCGTAAATGACCTACAGTTAGGAGATATATAATGTTAGTTACAACAAAGAAAATGCTTACAGATGCTCAGGCAGGTGGATATGCTGTTGGAGCATTCAATGTTGAAAATATGGAAATGGTTATGGCTGTTGTAAAGGCTGCTGAGGATCAGAAGAGTCCTGTTATTTTACAGACAACACCATCAACACTTAAGTATGCAGGACCTGAATACTACTATGGAATGGTTAAGGCAGCAGCTGAGATGGCTTCAGTTCCAGTAGCTATTCACTTAGATCACGGCTCAAGCTTTGAGCTTGCCCTTAAGGCATACAGAGTTGGATACACTTCAATCATGATTGATGGAAGCCACAGCCCATTTGAAGAGAATATTGCACTTACTAAGTCAGTTGTAGAGGCTTGTCATGCAGGAAATGTTCCTGTAGAGGCTGAACTTGGTAAGGTTGGCGGTAAGGAAGATGACCTCGATGGAGGAAATGGCGGACTTACAGACCCTAATGAAGCTAAGGAGTTTGTTGAGAAGACAGGAGTTGACTTTTTTGCGCCAGCTATCGGTACAGCTCATGGTGTATACAAGGGAGAGCCAAAGCTTGATCTTGATAGACTTTCAACAATCAAGGGACTTGTTGATGTTCCATTAGTACTTCACGGAACAAGTGGTGTTCCAGATGATACTGTTAAAGAGTGTGTTAAGAGAGGAATCTGCAAGGTTAACTATGCAACAGACCTTCGTATTGCATTTACTAAGGGTGTTAAGGCTTACATGGCTGAGGATCCAGATGCATTCGATCCAAAGAAGTATTCTAAGGTTGGTATGGCTGAGGTTACAGCATATGTAGCACAGAAGATGGAAGTTGTAGGTTCAGTAGGTAAGGCGTAATGATTACAACAGTTACATTAAATGCAGCAATAGACAAGGCATATCAGATGGCAGTGCCAGTAGAGGGCGGAACAGTCATGAGAGTTGCCAATGTTGTTAACTCTGCTGGTGGTAAGGGACTAAATGTTGCAAGAATAGCTACTCGCTGTGGAGAAAAGGCAAAGGCTACAGGATTTGTCGGAGGATTTAACGGACAGTATCTTGAGGATATGCTTACTAAGGACGGCGTAGAGCATGCATTTACTCATACACAGGCTGAGACTAGAAGCTGTATTAATATTTTAGATGAGAGATTTTCATCAACAGAATTTTTAGAGCCAGGTCTTCCTGTTACAGATGAAGAGGTTAAGTCTTTTCTTGACAGCTTCTCAGAGGTAATTAAGGAGAGCGATGTTGTAGCGATGTCTGGAAGTGCTCCTAAGGGAGTGCCAGCAGATATATATGCTAAGCTTGTTGAGATTATTAAGGCTTCGGGTAAAAAGGCACTAGTGGATACTTCAGGAGCATATCTTGAGGCTGCAATTCCTAGTAAGCCATTCATGATAAAGCCAAATCGTGATGAGCTTGAGATGCTATACAATACAAAAATAAACTCTATTGAGGAAACTATTCCATACGCTAAAAAGCTTCATGAGGACGGAATTGACTATGTAGTTATATCGCTTGGTGGAGATGGAGCATTGCTTGTATGCGATGAGGGCATCTTCCAGGGTAAGCCTCCTAAAATGGAGATAGTTAATACTGTTGGATGTGGAGACTCGATGGTTGGTGGGTTTGCAGTTGGTATCAGCAGAGGCTACAGCGCTAAGGACACCCTAAAATATGCAGTGGCAGTTGCATCTGCTAATGCATTAGAAGCAAAAACAGGAGATATCAAGCCTGAGAACAGAGATAAAATTCTAGAACAGGTTGAGATAATCGAAATGGCTTAAAATATTACAGATTAATTATGTCCCACAGGAATTCCTGTGGGACTTTTTGACTCTTAAAGTCAATATTATAAAGATTTATTAATAAAAATATTTACATTCATATCGCATATTTTGTATAATAATTATAACTGTGTAAGCAGTCACGTCTATATATAGGGATTATTAATTAAGGGGAAATAATTGAAGAACGCAACTACTATTTGCTTTGCAAATAATAAAGGGGGAAGTGGGAAAAGTACAGTTTGTGCTAATCTCGCTTATGAATTGTCTCAGACAGGAAAGAAGGTGCTGTTAATCGATGGAGATATGCAGCTCAATCTCTCGCTGTCTTTTTTTGATGATGAAAAGGTTTTAGAGATGGCAGAGAGTGATATGAATCTGTATGAGGCCATCAGAAACAAGAGGGATTTAACAGATTATGTGGTTAATACACCATATGAGAATCTTGACTTAATCCCATCAACAACTCTTATGAGTCAGGTTGAATACGAGCTGTTCACTATGATGCAGAGGGAGTTTGTACTTAAAAAATGCTTAAAAAATATCAAGGAGTCAGGGAAATATGACTACATATTAATTGATTCCCCACCGACACTTGGTACATGGGTAATCAATATTTTATGTGCATCTGATAAGGTGATTGTTCCTGTTGAGGCTTCACCATGGGGACTATTTGGACTTGCAAATATGTTTGATTTTCTCTCAAATCTTGAGGATATGACAGAGGCATCTGTCATGGGAGTGTTAATCACTAAGGTTGATGAGAGGAAGAACTATTACAGGCAGACAAAAGAAATACTTAATGATTATGAAAATATAAATGTATTTAACAGTTTTATCCATGTGGACTCGGCAGTAGAGTGGGCACAGGATAATTCGAGACCAGTTGCTGTATATAAAAAATCAGCAAGAAGCGCATCAGAGTTTAAGGAGTTAGCAAGGGAGGTACTAGAATATGGCAATAGGTAAGGGAAGCATGGCAAGAGCTGCAAAGGCTGTTAAGGAAGTTGCAAAGGAAGAAGTAAAGGAAGAAGTAAAAGCAGTGGTTAAGAAACCAGCAGCAAGCAAAAAGCCAGCTACAACAGTGGTAACACCTACAAAGCAGGTCATGGACATGGTTGAAAAGGACAGAATCGAAGTTGGCGATGATATGCCAATATACTTCTACTAATAATATTTTGTGATTAATTGATTTTGATTTTGGCATATTGCCAGAAGGGAGAACTTATGAATATTTCGCTTATAGCATCATACGTAGTTACTGTTATTCCTATGATATTTGGACTTGTTAAATGGAACTCATTGCCAGATGAAATGGCTATTCATTTTGGTCTAGATGGTACACCTAATGGTTTTGCACCAAAGATCGTTGCAGTAGTTGTATTACCAATTATACTGGTTGCCTTACAGGCTGTAGTTACATTAACAACAAAGCAGGTCGACGTTAGCGGCAATACACTGGTACCAATTATTAAGACATGGATAATTCCAGTTATATCGATAATTGTAGCAATCGTAATATATAGATTTGCATTAAAATAATAATGTATTTTGGATGATTATGATTATTCATAATGGGGAACATCTATAGGATACATGAGATATAAGGTTTGAAGGGGTTTTAAGTGAGGGAGATATATAACAAGTCAGCACTTGATATGATAAACACGCAGGATCAGCTTGATCAGGCGGTGCATCTGGTTCCGACATCGCTATGGATGTCTATAATTGCTGCATTCCTAATAATAGGTGGACTACTTGCCTGGGGATTTACGGGATCAATACCTGAGGAGGTAACAACCTCGGGAATATATCTTGAGGATGATGATTTTTTCGATGAGTTTTCATCAGCTAAGGGTATTGTTACAAAGGTTGGCTTTTCTGATGGCGATGTTGTGGCTAAGGGCGATTTGCTTATCAGCACTGCGACAGATGATGATTATTACCAGCTTAAGCAGATGGACGAGCGTATTGCTTATGTAGAAAACATTACATTTGAATCAGATTTTGATTATGTAACAAATGATTCAGAACCATTAGCAGCAATAAAGACTAAGGTTGCAGGCGTTGATATCACAAGTGACAGCACAAATGCAAGTCTTGAACTTAAGAAAAAGAGACTTAAAGAGCTAGAGGACGACTTGAATGAAAAAGAGGCTAGGCTCCTGAAAGAAAAGGAGGCTTATTTCTCTACGCTTCCAATTTCTGACAAGTCTGCACAGACAAAATATACAGAGGCGTCATCTACCTACGATACTCATTTCAGCCTCTACGAATCAGCAAAGCAAAACTATATATCTGCAAAAGAAGAGTACATGTCTCTTGAAAATAACTTCAACAAGCAGTTTGAATATTATGATGAGAATAAGGCGTCAGTTGAGGAAATCGAGGCAAGGGATGCAGCGCTCCAAAAAGTGCAGGATGCAGCCAATAAGGCAGCGGACCTTAAGCACTTTATGGAGGAGGAAGCATCTAAGCTTAATAAGGCTGACTCTGAACTGGCTCAAGCAAGGAAGGAATACCTTGAGAAGGATAATGACGATTCAGGAATGCAGGCTGAAAATACTATGTCACAATCAGAGTATTCGGAAGCACTTAACGCATACAATACTGTTCTTTCTGAAGTTAAAAATATGAGAAATCAGATTGATGAGTTAGAGCTTAAGTCTGTTGTTGATGAGTCTCAGGCAGAGGTAAATATTGAGACGTATAAACAGGAATTTGATAACAAAAAATCATCTATTTTATATGACTTAAATAATAAACGTAAGGATTTATTGAAACAGCTCAATACTTCAAATGTTTATGCAGCCCATAATGGTATTGTTAAGGACGTAAATGTAAAAGAAGGCATGAATGTACAGGAGGGTACAAAGCTCTTTACACTTAGAAACTCAGAAAGAATTCTTGGAGCATCAAGAAGCGACGCTAACTTAGTATTCTGTTTTGTTGCACTTCAGGATGCAAGAAAGATACAAGAAGGTATGGAAGCGCATATATTCTTATCCACAGCAAATAAACAGGAATACGGACATATTGTTGGAACTGTTACAAGCGTTAATAAGGGCATTGCAAGTCAGGACGAAATACTAGATACAACAGGTAGTGAATCCCTTACTGACCAGTTTTACAAGCACGGACCAGTTGTTAAGATGGAGATAACCCTTAAAGAAGACAATACATCTAAGAGCGGCTTCTTATGGTCAACAGAAAAGGGTAAAAATGTTCTGATTGAGGGAACAACACTAGCTGAGGTAACAGTAGAAAGAGATCATAAAAAGCCTATAGAAGTTTTAATTACAGGAATAAAGGATAAACTTGAATTCAAGAGAAAAGACGACCAGCAAAAAACAGAATAAGTCTTCAAACTCTTTTGCAAAAACAAGAACTGTTTTTCAGATGGAGCCAATTGAATGTGGACCAGCGTCTCTAGCTATGATAATGGGCTATTATGGTGTTAATATCCCGCTCGAAGAGCTGAGAATTGAAACAGGTGTTTCAAGAAATGGTAGCAACGCAAGAAATTTGTGTACTGCGGCTGAGAAATATGGATTCAAGGCGGAGGGCTTTAGACGTAGTTCTCATAAGCTTATAGAAAAGGGTACTTTTCCATGCATATGTCACTGGGACTTTGTGCATTTTCTTGTTGTTGAAGGATTTAAAAACGGAAAGTTTTACATTAACTGTCCTATGAAGGGCAGATATTCAATAACGATTGAGGAATTCGATAAACACTTTACTGGGGTTGAGCTTGAAATTGTGCCAGATCCAGAGAAAAGTCTGAAAAAGAGAAGAAGAGAACATACTCTTTTTACTTATATGCAGGAAAGATTGCGTCTTGATAGATCAACACTTTTGGCATTGTTACTTATCGGTATAATACTTATACTGCCAGGCGTTTTAAGTCCAGTTTTTTCACAGCTCTTCTTTGATGAAATACTGATTAACGACAGGAGAAGTATGTTTAAATGGATATTGTTAGCAATGATTCTGACAATATTGTTTGACGGATATTTTACCTTCTGCAGGGATTTTGTAAAAAGCAAGCTAAAGGCTAGTAGCTATAATAAATAATTAGTATTTAGGGGAAATATGAAATTAGGGGAGAAATTAAGAGCTACATTTAGATTTATAGGGATATTTATGCTTATGGCATTGCTGGCTTTGCTGGCAATGCCTATTAGTGTGCGTGCGGATGTACATAAGCTGTATTTCTATGTTCATCCAGGAGGAGCGGGCAATATATCGCCAATTACTGGTTGGGTTAATGTGAGCAGTGAAACTGGAGCACAGACCTCATTTTCAGTTGCACCTGAAAACGGATATAGCTTTTATCAGTGGATAGGTAAATGGCCTGGTGATCCTGATAGAAAAAGTTATGCTCAGTCTGCTGTAATGGCATGCTCTGGCTTGACTGAAGCCCATGCATACATGGTAAAAAACTCCGATACAGGTATAGCGGTGAGCTCCGCAGATGAGAGTGAGGGAACTGTAGTAGGTACAAGACCGTGGTCATGGGCAGTGGATGGGCAATATTTCACAATCAGTGCAACGCCTAAAGACCCAACAAAGTACGAATTTGATTATTGGGAACTAGAAGGGAAAAAGTTAAATTTTGGAGCAACGGCAGAAGTAAAGATGCCGACAATTACCGGTTATAACTGCGACACTTGTACAGTAGGAGAGAAAAGTAAGGACGAATATAAAGCATACTTTAAGCTCAAATCAACAAGTGAACACGGATTTAGAGCAGTTACAGGTAACGAAGGTGGTTCGATTACCGCAGGAGCATTTGTTCCTTATGCTACGTGGGAATCTTCGGGAACTGCGACAGCTGTTGCAACACCGGCCGAAGACTATGAGGTCGACTGTTGGTTAGATCCAGAGGGTAAAGAATTAGCTGGGTCTTCAAAGCAGAAACAAATCGATATTCCTCGCCCATCATCAGGTTATGATAATACTAAGGATTTAGTATATACAGTTAAATTTAAAAAAATTACAGTAACTGGTATAGATGCAGAAACTAAAGAAGTGGATAGCGCGGGGACAGTAGTGGGAGATGGCGGTGGAGCAGTCAGTCCGGCGTATGTTGCGTGGTCATCAAGTAACCGTGACCAATCAATAACTCTCACAGCAACACCTGATAATGGTATGAAATTTTATACTTGGGACATGCCAAAGGGAGTTAAATATTCGGGCTCAATTACTAATCCATCAATTTCAATTGTAATGCCACATGACCAACCTGCTGATGACTTAATTGTAACAGCAAAGTTTAAACCGGATAATAAATATTATGTATATACAGAGACTGCTTTACATAATGGTGGATTAATAACTCCAGGACATGGAGGAACAGTTAATCCGGCGATGGTAACGCCGCAAACGGGTGGTTCATCTGTAAGTCTTACGGCAGAGCCTTATATGGGATATGAATTTGAAAAATGGGTAGATCTTGATTCTGATGGCAAAGTTACCCTTCCTTCTGATACTACTCAGTCTAAGATTACAATAACAGTCTTGGATGAAAATTCTTTTAATAAAGATGTTCACATTAGGGCGATTTTTAAGCCAGTAAAAGATATTGGTATTTGGGCACTTTCACCGAATGGTGGATCGGTGAACACTAGATATATTCCATGGAATGAAACAAACAGAGGAAACTCTTTTACATTAGCAGCAACGCCTGATGCAGGGTATGTATTTGATTGTTGGAAAGATTCTGATGGACATACCTATACGTCTCAAAGTATATCTGTTGTAATGCCATCAAAAAAAATGGATACAGATATAGTATATATAGCTGTTTTTAGAAAAAAAAGCGTAATTTATACAGAAGCTGCAGTAGATGATGGTGCCCATGTTGCTGAAGGGCGTGGAGGAACGGTTTCACCAGAAAATATAGAACCTGATGCTGGCAATTCAATAGAAGTAACACTTACGGCAACAGCTGATTCCGGGTACGAATTTGACCATTGGGAAGATGTGGATTCTGGTGGTGCTATTACATTTTTAACAGATGCCAGTCAGCCTACAGTTAGAATATCTGTTCCAAAACAAACGGAAATGTTAGATAGGGATGTACATATTAGGGCTGTATTTGAGAATGAGCTTGATGATGGTATTTGGACACTTGCACAGGATGGTGGTACAGCAAGTCCTAGATATGTCAAATGGACTGACCAGACGAAAGGAACTTCTATTACATTAACAGCAACACCTAATGCTGGATATGAATTCGACCATTGGATATATGATAACAGAATAAATGGAATGAGAGTTGAGAATTATTCTGTTGCCCCATCTTTATCAGTTAAAATGCCCACGGAGAAGATGACGGATGATATAATTTATACGGCTGTTTTCAAAAAAATAAACGGTAAAACAAAAAACAAAGAAATCCACGTAGAGGGGAAGGAAACAAGCATTACAAAAGAAAGCTTCCTAAACAAGTGGAGGACATGGATTGCACCAGCACTTAAATACGTGAGAAGTACAATTCAGTCTATGGCTCATGACAGAACAGCTGCTGATGTAAGCATATATGAGGGTGAGAAGTCCTATAACAATACTGGAAGTGCGGTGGCTTCAAGCCTTAAGAATAATATAGATGCCAATAACCAGTTCAAGCATACGCAGTCCTTTGATCATCCTGTAATTATGGATGTTAGTGGATTCAGTGTGTCAGAGGTTTCCGGATTAAATACAGTATTTGTTGAAGGCACCGGTAGCATAACTGATCCAGAAACTGAGTCATATGTTGATGACAAGTTTGGAGAGCTTTACATTGGAGAAATAGTATTATCAGGTGATATTTATTTTGAAAATGAAAAGGGCGAAAGGATAACAACTGAGTTATCTGCCAATAGCAGTGATGCAACTGTTGTTATGACTGGAATAGATACAGCCAGTGCTGCTAGATGGATGCTTGTTTACAAGGATTCAGGAGAAAATGAATTTATCATTACTCCTATTACTGATGCTACATCGCTAATTAGATTTACACTTCCAGATCAGGCTGGAGGAAAGATTACACTTGTGAGTGTGAATTATAGATAATATTTATTCATATACATATAATAATAAACATTATTAAAAAGGCAGAAAGTAGAGTAATTATATAC
>R26__coassemble_707_pt1 | contig 19210 bp, 15 predicted proteins | sample R26__metabat2_high_PE_058 | metagenome-assembled genome bin R26 | reverse complement strand
ATTATGTCCTTTCTATTTTTAATATTGGTTTACTATTATTATCTAAAACCATCCTTGATAAGTCTAACATGAAGAACCCCTATTTTCAATCATTTCAAAGGTCCAAAACAGTATTTATCTTACTTTAACGATTACGTAAATGTACAACTTTACTTAACAGATTCAATAAATCTCATGAAGTACTTTCTTCCCTGTTCATCGCACTTAAACACACCTGCATCACGCAATACACACACAAATACTTTACCAATTTCTTTTCTAAGGATATCTGTGATATTGTCCTCTATTATCTCGCCCTCATATTCTGGTAAAAACTCATCTACCCAGTCTGCGTGCTTGTTAAGATCTTCATTTGCACGATAATCTTTTCCATTTAGAATATAATCCGCCAGAAGCTCCATCTCTGTCTTAAGTCTTGAAGGTAAAATAGCAAGTCCCATAACTTCTATTCCTCCAATATTCTCTTTTTTGATATGATGGTATTCATTTCTTGGATGATATACTCCAAGAGGTCTTTCCTCTGTTGTAATGTTATTTCTTAAAGCTAAATCAAGCTCGTATTTATCACCAACTCTTCTTGCTGCAGGTGTAATTGTATTGTGAGGCTCTCCATCTGTATTGGCAAAAATGAAAGCCTCCTCATCTGTATATCCACGCCATGCTGTTAATATCTTATCAGCAAGGTCAACAAGTCTTGCCTGATCATTTGAGCTAATTCTTATAACTGAAAGTGGCCAATTAAGTATTCCTGCCTCTACGTCCTCGAATCCCTTAAATGTAACCTTCTTTTCAATACTTGCCCTAGCCATTGGGAATTCATAATTACCACCCTGGAAGTGCTCATGTGCAAGGATAGACCCTCCTACTATAGGAAGATCTGCATTTGTTGCAATTACATAGTGTGGGAACTGTCTAATAAAATCAAACAGTTTTTCAAACACCTCTCTATTGATAGTCATTGGTGTATGTTTTCTATTAAGAACAATGCAATGCTCATTGTAGTAAACATATGGTGAATACTGGAAGCCCCAGTCCTCACCTAAAATCTTTATTGGAATGATTCTGTGGTTTTCTCTTGCAGGATGATTGATTCTTCCTGCATATCCCTCATTTTCAACACAAAGAAGACATTTAGGATATGACGACTGCTTGGCATTTTTTGCAGCCGCAATAGCCTTTGGATCCTTTTCAGGCTTCGAAAGATTAATAGTGATATCTACCTCACCAAATTCAGATGAGTACTGCCACTTTATATCCTTTTTAATTCTGTATGTTCTAATATAGTCAGAAGCCTTTGATAAATCATAATAGAAATCTGTTGCTTCCTTAGGTGATACCTTGTACTTTTCATTAAAAATACGTATAACCTCTGAAGGTCTTTTTACGAAGCAGTTCATAACTCTTGTGTCAAAAAGGTCACGATAAACAACTCCGTTTTCAGAAATCAATCCCTTTTCAAATGCATAATCATTTATATTTTTTAATATTTCCTCTAAATCAGATGACAGTGCCTTAACCTCATCAGTGTTTTCTGGCTCACTATACTCATCTAAGTTAAGTACATCAAGTAATAAATTGATTGAGTATATTCTGTCTTCTTCCTCAATAAGTCCACTATTAATGGCATATTCTGCCAATGCTGTAATATATTTATCAATCATAATTAGCACACCTTCATTCCACCATATTTTCTAACCTTAAGGACATGGCATGATCCCTCACCAAAAAGGCTATCCATTTCCTGTCTGTACATCTCAACCATATCATTTGGAACAAAAGCCTGGATAGTACCAGCAAAACCGCCACCATGCACTCTAGCTGCACCCTTGCCTTTAAGTACATGTTCACTTACTGCTAATCCAACTGATAAGCCCTGATTTCTAACATCTGATGCAGCAAATACATTCTGTAAATACTTAAATGAGCTATTTCCCGAAGCTGTTATGTACTTCTTGAAGCCTTCAAAGTCTCCAGCCTTTAATGCGTTAACTTCATCTGTAACATTATTATGATCAAAATAGAAGTGAATTGCTCTAACTACAGCTCTATCACCTGTTTTTTCCTTGATTTTTGAAATATTCTTATAGAAATCTTCTTCTGGAACCTCTCTTAATACTTCCTTACCAAAGAAAGCTGCTACCTCTTTCATTTCTGTAGGAACAGCTCCGTATTCAGGTGTTAGGTCTGCATGAGATCCCTTTGTATCAACTATACATAAGCTGTGAGCATATTTCTCAAAATCAACATCAACCTTATTAATTACAGGATTCTTCACATCCTTAAAATCAATATTTACAAGGCTTCCTACAGATGATGCCATCTGGTCCATTAATCCAGAAGGCTTTCCAAAATATACATTCTCTGCATACTGGCTTGCCTGTGCAATAAATACTGGTGATATTTTCATATCATTGTAGAGACCAGAAAGAATTGTTCCAATTGCAACCTCAAATGCAGCTGATGATGACATTCCTGAACCACGAAGTACATCGCTAGTCATAAACGTCTTAAATCCTCCAATTGTATATCCCTCATCCTTAAGTCTCTTCGACACACCTCTGATGAGAGACTCTGATGTGTTCTCTTCTGAATCTCTTTTTTCAAGATCGTTTGTATCAATCTCATCTATATTGTAATCATCAGATACTATTTTGATTATGTTGTCATCTGTTTTAGCAACAATAGCAATGACATCAAGATTAAGGCCACATGCAAGTACCTGACCCCTCTGATGATCTGTATGATTTCCACCAACCTCTGATCTTCCTGGTGCAGAATATATTTCTACCTCCTGCTCACCATAAAGACTTTCAAATTTTTCGATTGCTGCAACATATCTATTTTTCTGGTAGTCAAGCATCTGCTCGTCTACGTAGATATCTAATAATCTTTCATCAAACTTTCCAGATTTAATGTCTGAAATAATTTCCTTTGTCTGTTTCATAGTCTTCTCCTTTAACCCATACACCGCATATAATTTAAACAAATTAAAATAATTCAACTATTTTCTCAAAATGCATTCCGTGAGATGCCTTAATAAGAATTGCAGGCTTACTGTCTTTTTTATCACTTCCTGCACAGATCTCTTTTATTAAGTCTAAAATAGTCGATATACCATCCTCTAAAGTTTCAAAGTATACCTTTTTCCCTCTACCTAATGAAGCCTTCTCATACATAAATGCAGAAAGCTTACCAATACATATAAGTAATTCTGGATTGATTTTTGATACATACTCCCCGACATCACCATGAAGATTTTCCTCATTTTGGCCGAGCTCAAACATATCCCCAAGAATGGCAATTCGTATTCCACTCGATAAACCCAGCAAGTCTATCGCAGCCATCATTGACTTTGGATTGGCATTATAGCAATCGTCAATGACAAGATACTCATCCTTTTCAATGATATTACTTCTTCCCGATGTTGCCTTTACTGAGGTAATTCCAGCAGCGATTTCCTCATTATTCATGTTAAGGATCTGCCCAACCTGTGTAGCAGCTAAGGCATTCATTACATGATGCACACCTGGAAGAGGAATCATTACATCAAAGCTTCCATTTCTTGTACATATAGTACATTCCGTTCCAAGAAGACCCTTGCTTAAAACATTTTTCGCATAGACATCATTACCTGTACCGATACCAAAATACATAGGTGTTTTGTCATTTACACGTTTTATAGTTCTAAGCTTTTCATCATCACCATTAAGCACCACGTGTCCTGATGGATTCATAGATTCAAATATTTCAGATTTTGCTTTAAGTACTCCATCTAAATCCCCTAGGTTCTCAAGGTGACAAGGCCCAATATTTGTCATTACGCAAATATCAGGTTTAACCATTTTTGATAATCTAGACATTTCTGAAAAATCAGAAATTCCCATTTCTACTACTGCGACATCATGTGTCTCATCAATAGTAAAAAGAGTAAGAGGTACTCCTACCTCATTATTGAAATTACCAGCTGTTTTTTGTACTGAATATTTCTGTGATAAAACAGCCGATACCATTTCCTTTGTACTTGTCTTGCCGACACTTCCTGCTATTCCAACAATTTTTACATCGAGCTGAAGTCTGTAAAACTCGGCAATGTCCTTTAATGCCTGAAAAGAATCAGATACCTGTATATAATTTCCAGAAATCTTTTCTGGAATATCCTCACAAATTACTGCAAGAGCCCCATTATCCCATACCTGATTTATAAATGAATGGCCATCTACACGCTCACCCCTTGTAGCTATAAAAACACATCCATCCACACATTTTCTGGAATCTATTATTACAGATGTTGCTTCCTTTTCAGCATCATCTCCATTTACTAAAAACAGGCTGCCGTTGCAGGCCTTTGCTATATTTTCAAGAGTTAAATTTCTCATATCTGACGCCTACTTTTCGTACTTTGCAAGAGATACCTCAATAATCCACTCGCAAAGCTCTCCATATGACTTTCCAATCGCCTTAGCTTCCTGAGGAATAAGACTTGTTGGTGTCATTCCTGGAAGAGTGTTTGCCTCAAGACAGAATATATTGCCTGTCTTCTCATCCTGCATGAAATCCATTCTTGCATAAGTTTTTATTGAAAGTGCATTATATGCCTTGATTGCTTCTTCCTGGATCTCTAATGTTAATTCTTCTGATATATCTGCAGGACATGTTTCAACTGCAGATCCAGCCTGATATTTATGCTTATAATCATAGAATCCACTTACTGGTGCGATTTCAACAACAGGAAGTGCTCTTCCATCAATGACGCAGGCTGTAAACTCACGCCCCTTTATATACTGCTCTACAAGAACCTTGTCCTCATACTCAAAAGCTTTTTCAAGAGTCTCAACGTATTCCTCTTTTGTATTTACAATAAAAACACCAACTGATGAACCACCATTGCAGATTTTTACAACAACTGGCATCATTGGTATTTTTTTTCTACCCTCCACATCCGACTTATAAAGAACAAATGCTTCTGGTGTCTTTACTTTGTTCTGGATAAAAATTGACTTTGATATTGCCTTGTCCATGGCAAGTGCTGATGATAAGTAATCTGTTCCTGTGTACTTAATGTCAAATAAGTCAAAAGCAGCCTGGATTTTACCATTTTCTCCGCAGTCACCATGAAGTGCCATAAATACAATATCTGCTGCCTTACAGATATCTAATACATTTGGTCCAAAAAGGACATTAGACTGGTCCTTTCTCTGTTTTTTAACAAGAGAAATATCAGGTGCATTTTCAGATACGCTTTTTATCTGTGCAGCCCAATCCCTGTCCAGTAGAAAAATATCAGAAACATTTCCTAAAATATCCTCACATCCCAAGAACACATCAAGAAGAATTACTCTATGACCATTTTCCTTAAGAGCGTTATACACACCCATTCCGCTAACAAGTGAAACATCTCTTTCTGTACTAATTCCACCCGCTAATACTACAATATTCATATACCCCTCCGACTCATCCCCATATATTTACTAACATATGCGATGTCGCTTTATTTTCTCTTTAAATCAGCCGTATAATTCCTTCGCAATTCGACGGAATGTAACATAAATTAATACTATGCCCAGCATAAACTGGAGACTTAATATTTCTGATAATTTTTGAATAATCGTGCCCTCATAGCTAACGATAACTTCACCTGTATATCCATTAGGATAAACTCTGACAAGACCGTTGTTTCCACTTCCATCAAGGTACAAATAGTTCATATCAGGAGTTTTCGCTGCATATCCCTTATAGTAAACAAATGGTACATCAACGTATGTGCAGGAATCCTCTAATGTAAATACTACTGCATTTTTTTCTCTTATAAACTCAATGTCATTGCCATTATTGTCATATACATGTTCACATGACTCAATAAGATCATCCTGATTATCAACGGCAAGTGGTAACCACTCACCTGCAATTACAGAACATGTAAATGGCTTATAGCTATAGAAATCATTACTATAATCAAAATATTCCCTTGTCTGATTAGAGTATGTATAAATAGTAATTACTGTCATCATGGCTAATACAAGACCCATTATCACGCCGTATTTATTAATAAGGCTGTCACTTGTAATAACACGCACTTCATTATCATATTCCTCTGGGTTATCTGATGCACCAAGGAATATCGCACCAGTAAGTCTATATACAACTACGGCCGCCCCAATGCTTAAAAGTACTGTGCTCACAAGATACAATCTCCATGGGAACTGTACAACGGATAAATATTTACCAATTCTGTTCCATGGAACAATGTCAGTTGCCAAAACAGCAAAAATTATACCAGTTGTTATGCACTGGTCAGCAAACTTCATGATACTATCTTCATGATTTCTAAAGATTAGAACTCTTGGAAGTAACAAAATCATGAGTCCTATTCCTAGTGTAGGGAATGAAAATCCAAATATGCTCGATACCTTTACAGCCTCCTGTGCTGGCTCAATCCAAGGCGTCGAAATATAAAATGTATCATTCATAAACTGTTCAACAATAGGAAGCCAGTATGATATCGTCACAAATAATGTCAACACACCTGTTGCTGCAAGTTTTAATACTAATGATGGCTTTTTCAAAAACACATCAAAATTAAATACAAACATAATGACAATCATTGCTATACACATCAAAAAAGAAAGTGTATGACATAAGAGCACAAGCCCCATTCCAAGTCCTAAAATCCAAGGCTTATCCATGTCCTCATAGCACAGGTTATATACACCATATACAACGATCGGAACAAATATAAATGCTGTATACTCTCCAGCCGCAGCTCTAACCATGATATCATCAAGATGATAACTTGAAAGAGTCAGGATTATAGCAAACAACATACCAATATATCTGTTGTTCGTAATTTTCTTTCCACAAACATATGAAACCGCATAGCAAAGAACAACACAAAGAATCATGAAAAGATGATAGCTTTGGTTGATAGACATTCCTAATACTCTAAAAAGTGCAGGTATATACAAAAGAAGATCAGGGTAAAATAGTGAGCTTGCATAACCTGCTCCTCCAAAGAATGTTGGATTCACCTTTAAGAATGGCTTACCCATCTCAATCTGTTGCTTAAGAGCCTCTATACGAAGCAAATGATATTCACTATCATGTCCTAATAGGCAGTATCTCGTAATAAGCGGACATATTGCAACCAGTATTGTCACTATCGTTACTGAAAAAAATATTTGATTTTCTCTCTTTTTTATCCAATCCATAATCTATATTATAACCTATCAAATCACTGCTGAATAGCATTAAGTTCTGAAAATGACATTGTAAGATCCTTACCGTCATTTCCTACATTGATTGTGTAGCTCTTAGTCTCATATCCTGTTTTAGAAAGTGTAATTGTATGGCTGCCAGTTACCTTTAATGTGTTACATGGTGCAATACCTATATAAGTACCATCAAGGTATACCTCTACGCCTTCAGGTCCCTCTACGTATAATCTCTTATTATCAGAAATAATGGACGCATCGGATATAACCGTTGAACTAGACTGACCATTTGTCGAAGAGCTAGATGTAAACGGTGACACCGTTGTTAAGCTTCCATCAGTACTTGATGAGCTTGTAGAGCTTGATGAATTCAAGAAGTCTGCTGGGGTAGCATTTGAAGTGCTAGAGCTACTAGAGCTATCTGAATCCTCCTCTTCATCAAGTTCAATCGCAATATTTGCAAACTCTGAACCAACTCGTATATTAGAATGAACTGTTTCATACCCAGCAAGCTCAACTCTTATTGAATGTATTCCATATTCGAGAGGAACCCTCTCTTCAAAATCAGTCATAATTCCATCAACATATAGCTGTGCGTAGTCTGGGAATATAACAAACATCACGTGACCGATAGCTACCTCTTCAATATCTACCTTTGAAAGATCCAGTATTGTTTCCTTATCCCTTTTTACTTCAACTGTTTCTCTTCCAACATATCCCTTATTAGTCACCTTGACATCATATGATCCTTCCGGTACAGGGATAAGCATGCTTTCTGTAAGTATAGTAATGGTATTTTGGCCTACCTCAATCCAGCCTCCTACAAAATATGAATCATTTTTTACTCTGATATATCCGTGACCCTCATCTATCTGTATTGAGTAAACCTCCTTGCCTAGGCCCTTAACTGTAATTGTATCAAGCGCTGTAACATCTAAAAGCTTACCTATTTCATCCTCTGAAACGACAAATGAATTTTTAGACATCTCATAAAGGTCATCACCTATCTTGATTGTTCTTCCCTTCTCGTCTATTTCAAACTTGGTCACATCCTTCATTTCCCAGGCATTTTTTGACTGCTGGACCATGGACAGCTTGGAATCATATGTTGTAAAAACAACATCAACAATGTCTCCAACCATTATCTCCATTGCTGTTAATGGTCTGTCGTTTTTTGTTAAAAAGCTGGTAGTTCCGTCAAACTTTAAAACCTTGTCGTCTCCGCCCTTAATGTTTCTTAATGTGATTTCCTTCTCATCTATATTCTTGCCTACTACAATACATGTATCCTCAGCCTGAAGCCTTTTTCCACTGACAACGGGATCAGTGTCTTCTCCATTCTGATCAGCCTCCACATTCTCTGTCTTTTTGTTTAAAGGTGATAGACTGGCACGCTTAGTCTGACTGTACTCCTTTGCTACTAACAAAAAGAGCACAGACGCAAGTACAAGTATTGCAATTGTAGGTCCAACTATTTTTCTCACTGTAATTTCTCTAAAACTTTACTAATCAAATATTCTTTGTCATTATGCGATGGTTCGTTAAGAACATCCTCAAGAAGCTCCTTAAGTATTTCCCCAAGCTTAGGTCCAGGGCTTACGCCTAGCTCAATCAAATCCTTGCCTGAGACCTTAAGCTCCTTTATTTCTAGGCAATCTCCATCTGAAATAATCTCATCATATTTCTTCTTGAGCTGACTGACATATTCTAATTTTTCCTCTCTCTCATACATACTTTGAGAAAGTGTGTCCGCTGTTCTCACAGCGCACTGCATATATACTCTATCCCTGCCTACTAGAACTATTAATCGTCTTGTTGCAGGTCCTGTAAGCTTAGGTCTATAATCATGCCATCTAACTAATGATTTGACATTATCTATAGTATCATTGTCTAGCTTCAAACGCCTCATCACACTTACGGCGATTTCCTCGCTATATTCAGGATGCCTTTTAAAATGGTCTACCCCAGTCTCTTCATCTGTTGTTTTTGCCTTTGGCTTTCCAAAATCATGGAATAAAACTGCCAGCTTTAGATATCTGTTTTCCCTTTCCGTAAATTCATTTTTTAGCTTATTTACTTCTAAAAGGGCCTGAATTGTATGCTCTCCGACTGAATATAAATGGTGTGGATTATTCTGTTCTGTTTCCATGCAAAGGTCAAATTCTGGCATTATAATCTTTGTAACACCCAGCCTATATGCATCTCTGATTTTATCAGGATTATCTGACATAAGAAGCTTAATGAGCTCTACGCAGATTCTTTCAGCACTGATTTTTGAAAGATTAGGTGCAAGCTCCTTAATAGCATCCACTAGCTCATCATCTATAGTATATCCAAGCTCGGCTGAAAATCTCAATGCTCTGAGTATTCGTAATGCGTCCTCACTCATTCTGTCATGAGCATTTCCAACTGCTTTAATTGTTTTACTTTCTATGCATGCTATACCATCAAACTCATCGATAAGTCCTGTTTTGTCAGAGTATGCCATTGCATTTATTGTAAAATCGCGTCTCTTTAGATCTTCTACTAATCTATCAGTAAAAATGACCTCTTTTGGATGACGCATATCCTCATATTCACAGTCAATTCTATATGTAGTAACCTCGTAAGCATCATCACCCAGCATTACAGTTACTGTGCCATGCTGAATTCCTGTATCAACTGTTCTCCTAAATAGCTTTTTAACTTCAAGTGGTTTTGCACTTGTCGTAATATCAAAGTCCTTAGGAATTCTTCCTAAAGACAATCTCGCACACAACCACCTACGGCATAGGCTTCATATCCAGCACCATTAAGTACCTCTATGATGTGCTTTACCTTTTCCGGAAGTGTTATTTGTATGCGAGATTTATCTAATGTCATATATATCCTTTATGATTTAATGCTATTCATAAAGCATTTTATTTTACTAGTGCTACTGTTTCCTCACAGATTGCAAGCTCCTCATTTGTAGGAACTACCATTACTTTAATTCTAGATGAATCCTTTGAGAGAATGATTTCTTCTCCTCTGATAGCGTTCTTCTCATCATCTATTTCAACGCCTAGGTAACTAAAGTACTCTGAAACTGCCTTTCTTACTGGCGCTGTATTTTCACCAACACCTGCTGTAAATACGATTGCATCAACACCATTCATTGCAGTAATGTAAGATCCAACATATTTTGCAACATGATAAGCATATGTATCAAGTGTATCTGTAGCTCTCTTGCTACCCTTTTCACTTGCAGCTACAAGATCTCTGAAATCACTTGAGATTCCTGACAATCCTAATACTCCTGACTCCTTATTGAGAACAGTGTTCATTTTTTCAATTGAAATGTTCTCTTTTTTACAAATGAACTCAAGAATAGCTGGGTCGATGTCTCCTGAACGAGTTCCCATAATCAGACCCTCAAGTGGTGTAAGTCCCATTGATGTATCTACACATTTGCCATTCTTAACAGCAGATATTGAAGCACCATTTCCTAAGTGACATACAACAACCTTGAAATCATTTATATCTTTTCCTAAAATTTCTGCAGCTCTTTTAGAAACAAATGAATGGCTTGTTCCGTGGAATCCATAACGACGTACCTTATACTTTTCATAATATTCATATGGAAGTCCGTATAAATATGCCTTAGCAGGCATTGTCTGATGGAAAGCTGTATCAAAAACTGCTACCATTGGCACATTTGGCATAAGAGCCTTACATGCATCTATTCCTATAAGGTTTGCCGGATTATGAAGTGGTGCAAGATCATTGCACTCCTCAATTGCCTTTATTACCTCATCAGTAATGATTGTAGCCTCAGCAAACTTTTCTCCGCCATGAACTACTCTGTGTCCTACTGCATCAATCTCATCGAGTGAGCTTACAACTCCATTAACAGGATCTGTGAGTGCCTCGATAACAAGCTCAACTGCCTTTTTGTGATCTGGCATTGGAATTTCTTTAGTGATTTTATCCTTGCCTGCTGGCTGATGAGTAATTGCTGAACCATCGATTCCGATTCTCTCGCAAAGTCCCTTAGCAAGTACCTCCTTAGAGTCAGAATTAATAAGCTGATACTTAAGTGATGAACTACCACAATTTATAACTAGTACGTTCATTTTATAACCTCCATAAAAAACAAATGTATTTTAGTATGCCTTACCCCAGTAAACCATTTTCTTAGCTGGCTTTCCGCAGCATACACACTTATCAGAAAGTGTCTCCTGCTCAAATGGCATACAACGACTTGTTACTGCAAGCTTTTCCTTTATCTGGTCTTCACATGCTCTGTCCTCACACCACATTGCCTTAACAAAGCCTGACTTCTCTGAGAAGCACTTCTCAAACTCAGCCATGTCCTTAGCAACATATGTGTGTTCATCTCTATGAGCTCTTGCAGCCTCAAGCATATCCTTCTGTACTGTATCTAAAAGATCTGGAATTAATGTTGCAATATCAGAAATATTTGCCTCAAACTTTTCGCCATTATCTCTACGTCCGATAATGCACTTTCCAGCCTCAATATCTCTTGGTCCAATCTCTATTCTAAGAGGAACACCTCTCATCTCCTGCTCTGCAAACTTAAATCCAGGAGACTTATCTGTTGCATCTGTTCTAACTCTTACACCTGCATCCTTTAAAGCCTTTTCGATTTCATAGGCCTTATCAAGTACTCCGTCCTTCTTCTGCTGAATAGGAATAATTACTACCTGTGTTGGAGCAACTCTAGGTGGAAGCTTAAGTCCAGAGTTATCACCATGAACCATAATAATCGCACCAATCATACGAGTTGTAGAACCCCATGATGTCTGGTGCACATATTTAAGTGTATTGTCCTTATCTGTATACTGAATATCAAATGCCTTAGCAAATCCATCGCCAAAGTTATGAGATGTAGCTGACTGTAAAGCCTTTCCATCATGCATAAGTGTTTCAACTGTGTAAGTAGCCTCAGCACCAGCAAATTTTTCCTTTTCAGTCTTACGTCCCTTAACTACAGGGATAGCTAACACATTCTCAAGGAAATCAGCATAAACATTAAGCATCTGAAGTGTTCTTTCCTCTGCCTCTTCAGCTGTTGCATGAGCTGTATGACCCTCCTGCCATAAGAATTCACGGCTTCTTAAGAATGGTCTTGTTTCCTTTTCCCAACGAACTACAGAACACCACTGGTTGCATACCTGCGGAAGATCTCTGTAGGAATGTACTACACCTTTATAATAATCACAGAAAAGAGTCTCAGAAGTAGGTCTTACGCACATTCTCTCAGTAAGTGGCTGAAGTCCACCATATGTAACCCATGCTACCTCAGGTGCAAATCCCTCAACATGATCCTTCTCCATCTGTAGAAGGCTCTCTGGAATGAACATAGGGAGATACATGTTCTTAACACCTGTTGCCTTGAACATAGCATCCATCTGGTTCTGTATAAGTTCCCAGATTGCATAACCCTCTGGCTTAATAGCCATACATCCCTTTACTGAAGTGTAATCAATAAGCTCCGCTTTCTTAACGACATCTGTATACCATTGTGCGAAGTCTTCCTCCATAGAAGTAATTGCTTCTACTAACTTTTTTTCTGCCATAACAAAACTCCTCTATTTATAATAACCTGGCTTTTATCTTTAATAAAACGCCATCCTTTCATTTATATCACTACTTAGGTTCTATGTCCACATCTTCATTATTATAGCATAGTTGACAGCATTAGTAGTATTGAAAGATAATAATAATATGAATAAGAAATCAAAATTAAAGCTTGAATTTAGATACTATGAAATCCCTCAGAATGAACCTGTGCTTGCAATGCTTGGTTCTGGCTGGATAAGAGAATATGGAGTAGGAATTGAATCCCTTCACTTTCACAATCTCATTGAAATTGGGTACTGTTATGAGGGTACCGGAGAATTAATATATGATGAAGTTTCAATTCCCTATACAGCAGGTACATTTACCTTTATTCCTGCTAACTATCCTCATACCACAAATTCTACAATTGGGACATTTAGCCGCTGGGAATACCTATTTGTCGATACTGAAATATTGAAGGAAATATTTGGTAACGATCCGATATTTTTTAGCAAAGTTATTAATCGAATAAACTCAAGAGCTATAGCTATGCATACGTCAGAAAACCCTATTATTTCTGGTCTTATTCGTGCGATATGCAATGAGATGAGAGACAAAAATGAATTATATCACGAATCTGTAAAATCCTTATTGATAGCTTTATTTCTACAAATTGTAAGACTTAATAACTCGAAAAACGAGCAAATGAATGCATACAATGGTTTATCATCATTTATAACCTCTGCAGTAGAATACATTGGTTCTAATTATGCTAACAACATAACAATCGCTGAGCTTGCAGATGTATGTCATATGAGTGAAACTCACTTTAGACGTCTATTCGAAAAGGCTATGAATATGAAGCCTGTGGAGTACATCAATCTAACTCGTGTCCAGGCAGCCTGTGATTACATGAAAAAACACGACAGCTCCATGACTACTGTTGCCATTAAAAATGGTTTTCAGACCACATCTACTATGAACCGTAACTTTAATAAGTTCTTAGGTGTAACTCCTTATCAATGGAAATCCCACCCCGAGAATTACGAGGGTAAGCTGTTAAATTTCAAGATTACCGCTCTCAAGGGATGGGACTAATAAAATCAACACAAAACTGTTTCGTATGCTTTGAGCTTTCCTTTGTATTTATCTGTAGATATTTCTACTTCTTCTTTTGAGAAGTTCTGGAGGAATACAACCTCTTTTGCATCACCATCTGTTCCAATGATTCTTGATGATGTTTCTACACAGAATGGTATTTCTCCAGTTATGTATGGCTGAAGCTCTGCCTCAGCAGCAACATATGACATAAGGTCTAGGTAGAAATCCTGTTCAAGGTCTGCACCTACAAAGTAGGCTTTTCCCTTTCCGAACTCATTTACTGTAACCGCTGGTGTACCTGCATAGAAGTCATCTCCATGATTCATTAGAACCCTTGCTGTAGACACCTCTATAAGATTACAAAGCTTATCATACTTATATGAAGACTTAAAGCATGCCGGAGCCTCTTCAGTCTTTTCAACGTGATAAACAAGCTCATCAAACAGACCATCAATCTCTGTATGTCTTAATCCTAAAACATCTGTTATACCATATGGAGTCTTACCGAGGAAGGTTCTGTCATCCTCATCAACCTGTCCACACCAGTATGTAAGTATTACGGTTCCACCATTCTCAACAAATGATTTAATCTTAGCTTCAATTCCGCCTCTAAACATATATAGCATAGGCGCAATTACAAGCTTATAACCATCAAGGCTGTCCTCGCAATCAATGACATCTACATTTACATTCTGTTTTCTGATTGCTGTATACATTTTGTTTGTACAGCCCTTTATTCCCATGTCCTTATTTCTAGGGCCAAAGGAATGTTCTATTCCCCAAATGTTTTCTCTGTCGTAAATGAATCCAACCTTAGCATCAACCATTCCACCTGCAACATTTCCCATGTCATCAAGTCTTAGTCCAAGGCTTTTACATTCCTTATAAATTCGACTCTCATTTGTGCCATAGTGATCAATGAGTGCCCCATGGAATTTTTCCATTCCAGCTCTTGACTGACGCATCTGGAAATACTGTACTGAATCTGATCCATGAGCTATTGCCTGCATACCGGCTGCCTCTAGTACTCCAGGGCATCTTAGCTTAGATACACTCTGCCAGTTAACTGCTGTAGGGCATGACTCCATCAAAAGATATGGAGCTTTCTTTATACTTCTCATAAAATCATGCTGGAAAGCAGTGTCATATGCTATCTCAATATCTGGAAGCTTATGCCAGCGGCTGTAGTTATCCCATGAAACTATGTCTACCTCATCAGCGAATTTCTTGTAATTATATCCGCCAAAGTCATACATAAAGTTAGTAGTTACTGGTGCCCTTGAGCCACCCTCTCTAACTGCCGCTATTTCGGCCTTCATAAAGTCAATTGTGATATATGTAGCGAATCTCTTCCAGTTAATTACAAGAGGATTCATCGCCCACTCACCATTTTCAGGAATACCTGGAGCCTCTATCTGATCGAAGCTTAGATAAGTATGTGACCAGAACTGTGTACACCAAGCATCGTTTAGTGTTTCAATGTCTTTATATCTGTCCTTAAGCCAGTCTCTAAATGCCTGCTGACATGTTTCACAATAGCATTCGCCACCATACTCATTATTTATATGCCATAGAATTACTGCCTTATTGTCCTTAAATCTCTCTGAAAGCTTTCTATCTATAGCTGCTGTCTTTTCTCTATATACCTTAGAGGTCTGGCAGTGGTTGTGACGCATTCCAAATAACTGACGTCTTCTGTCTGCATTTACCCTCATCACCTCAGGATATTTATCTACCATCCATTTTGGCCTTGCAGCTGTTGGTGTTGCTAAAATAGTACTAATACCATTTTCATAAAGCTTATTAACTATTTTTTCCAACCAGTCGAAATCATACTGACCCTCTGTAGGTTCAAGCTTTGACCATGCAAAAATTGCAAGAGAAACGCAGTTAACGCCTGCCTCCTTGAAAAGCTCTATATCCTTTTCTAATATTTCAGGCATCTTAAGCCACTGATCAGGATTGTAGTCGCCTCCAAATATATATTTCTCATTTCCGAGAACCTTGTTCATGTTTTCCTCTTTTCTATCCCTTTACTGCGCCAGTAATACCCTGAGCAAAGCTCTTCTGAAGTGCAAAGAATACGATAATTGTAGGTATTGTTGTAATAAATACACCTAACATAAGCATTCCGTAATCTGTTACATAGCCTGCAATAAGGTTTGATATCATCATAGGCATTGTCTGTGATTTGTTATCAACCATAACAACCTTTGCCCATAAATAGTTGTTCCATGCATTCATGAATGTGATTGTTGCAGCTGCTGCAAATGTAGATTTCATTGTTGGAATAAACATTTTTACATAAATTCCAAATTCTGATAATCCATCAATTCTTGCTGCCTCAATAATTTCTAGAGGGAAAGATTTCGCTGCCTGTCTAAACATCATGATTAGGAATGGTGTTGAAACTGATGGAAGTACAAATGCAAGTGCCTTATTAAGCATTCCAGCCTTTGAAAACATCTGGAATAAAGGAATCATAAGTGCTACAAATGGAACCATCATAGCCATAAGAAGGATTTTGAATAATAAATCCTTAGCCTTATCATGGTAAATTTCAAATGAATAACCTGCAAGTGAACATACTATAAGAGAAAGTATTGTGATAAGCAGTGTATATCTTACTGAGTTACCAAAATATCTCCATAAGTCCTGATTAGCAAGAAGATTTCTGTAGTTAGTTGCAAGCTGATTACCAATTGTAAGCTTACCAGCTAATACGTCAACGCTCTTGTTTGTAGCTGCTACCATCATCCATACGATTGGGAAAGCAGACAAAACTGATACAATCACTAAAAATGTATATGTAATTATTTTTGTACTTGTCTTAGTCACGTTTATCATCACCTACTCTCATCTGGATAAATGCAAGTATTGCAACCATAATCAAAATAACAAATGCCATTGCTGAAGTATATCCAAAGTTCGGAACACCCTGGAACGCTTTGTTGAAGATGTAGTGTGACATCGTTATACTTGCGTTGGCAGGTCCACCCTTTGTAAGGTTAACAGATTCATCGAAGAGCTGTAGTGTACCGTTTGTAGACATAATCGCTGTAAGAAGAATAGTTGGCTTAAGTAATGGAACTGTGATTTTCCTAAACTGCTGGAAAGCAGATGCACCATCTATTCTTGCTGCCTCATATATTGAGTAGTCTATATTCTGAAGTCCTGCGAGATAGAATACCATGTTATATCCTGTCCATCTCCATATAAGGGCAATAATGATTATTATTTTTGCACTTGTTGGATGTGATATGAACTCATAACCTCTATCAAGTATTCCGCATTTTATAAGGACATTATTAACAAGTCCATCCTGTGAAAACAGAGATCTAAATATAATTGCGTATGCAACAAGAGATGTTGCACATGGTAAGAAAATAAGTGTTCTAAAAACTCCTTTTAATTTTAAATTAGGCTGATTTAGAACTGATGCCAAAATAAGTGCAAGTATAAGCATTATTGGCACCTGGATTATAAGATAGAAGAAACAGTTAAAAATTGACTGTAAGAATACCTTATCTTTAAAAATTCTTGCATAGTTTGTGAAACCACCAAACGTCTGATTATTACCCTTTCCTACAAGGAAAGATGTGTATAAAGCCTTAAACATTGGGAAAAAGCTCAATACAACTATCAGTAATACGCCCGGTATAATGAACATCCAGCCGGTCATAAGCTGTTTTTGTTTTAATGTAAGGCCTTTTTTCATAAGAAAGCTCCTTTAATCCGCTGATTTATCAAAAAATTACTAGCTTTTATATTTAAGGGTGATGACCGATTGCTCTAAGCCATCACCCTCATATAATTAATACCTTCTACTACTTTTATTTATTACTGAATAGCAAACTCTACTGTTTCCTGTGCTGCCTGAAGCTCTGCATCAAGATCTCCACCATTTACATAGTTTGTAACTGCTGTAGCAAGAGCGTCATTAGCTTCTGTGTGGAATACACCAAACTTAACTACAGGAACCTTTGTAGCGAACTCAACGATGTCAGCATAGATAGCCTGTCCACCGAAGAACTCCTGTGGCTCTGCGTATACATCTGAATCACCAGCTGGTGCCCATGTTGAAATAGCACCTGATGAAGGAAGGATTGTCTCGTATAATTCCTTTGATCCAGCGAATGTAGCTGCAAGGAAGTCTGTAGCAAGCTCAACATTGTTACAGTTTGTTGTTACTGCCCATGTTGATCCACCCTGGTTAGAGTAGTTTGTTCCGCCTGGCATCTTAGGCATATTTGTTACTGCCCACTTACCTGACTGATCCTCAGCTGTCTGAACTGATGCAAGGATCCAAGCACCGTTGATTGTTCCACATGTCTTTCCTGATGTGAATGATGCGATGTACTCATCCCAGTTGTTCTGAAGTGACATTACACCTGAATCTGCAAGGTTCTTGTAAACTTCGAAAGCACCCTTAATCTTGTCATTTCCAGCGATGTTAGGTGTTCCATCTGAATTCCAAACACCCTCACCCTCTGACTGAAGGATCTGCATAAGGTAGTCAGCAGAACCAGCCTGAACTGAGAATAATGAGTAACCTGTCTTAGCTAATACATCTTCACCGATTTCCTGGAAACGTGTCCAGTCGATGTCTGTCATGTCGTCGATTGTGTAACCAGCCTCTTCAAGGATATCTGTTCTGTAAGCAGCTACCTCAGCACCGTTATCGAATGGAACACCGTAGTTCTTACCATCAACAACTGAGTTCTCTAACTTACCTGATGCAAACTGTGAGAAATCGATTCCGCTGTCTGTAATATCCTGGAAAAGATCTGAATAAATTGTTGTGTACTTCTGGTATGCGAAGTCCTGCATAAGAAGGATATCTGGAAGCTGGCTGTAGTCGCCTGATCCAACGATTGTACCCATCTTTGTCTGGAGGTCATCCCATGAGATTTCTGTTACTACAAGGTTGAAATCTGGATGATCCTTTTTATAAATTTCTGCTGCTGTTTCCATTGCATAGATGTTGAATGCCTTATCCCAGCACCATACTGTTAATTCGTTCTCATTTGTTGAAGCTGCTGGTGCTTCCTCTGCTGCAGGAGCTGCTGCCTCTTCTGTCTTCTCCTCTGCTGCAGGAGCTGCTGCTGGTGCTGCTGCCTCAGATGATCCGCCACAACCTACTAAAAGTGTTGCGACCATAGCTGCACTTAAAAGTACGCTTAAAATTCTCTTCTTCATTGTATCTCCCTTTCTTTTTCTTCCTTTAGTGCTTTTACAATTTACTATTTTTCCGGCCGTGTTTTGTGCAAATTGTATAGTATCAATGGTTAAATTCCTCTTGGAATGTACATAATTTATCATAGAGAAACCTACCTGTGTTTATATCAACATATAAA
>R26__coassemble_698_pt1 | contig 19404 bp, 12 predicted proteins | sample R26__metabat2_high_PE_058 | metagenome-assembled genome bin R26 | reverse complement strand
CTTTAATATAAAAAAACTAATAAATTCATATAATACTTTGCTAAGGCTCCTTATAGCATTGCTATTTGCAGTGACCTTTTATCTTAACTATAACCTGGCATACGTTGATGATATCTATGCAACAGCTGATAAGATATTTTTCTATCCAAAAACACCTCAGGCCTTTGCATATTCATTCATAGTATTTATCGTTGCCTTTCTAGGTATCACAGCACTTCACACTGTTACAGAAAAGCTTAAGATCAACTATACTAAGCTTGCAAGAAAGGCAGAGAGAACAGACTATTTATTTTGGCTAATTGTATTCGTCCTACTCATATGTGCATGGTTACCATATATTCTTTCTTATTTCCCTGGCGGTGTTTATCCTGATACTGCCACATGCATAGGTCAGGCCAGGTCAGGAAATTATAATAATCAGCAGCCCATTCTATATTCATTATTATTCAAGCTCTGTATTGTAATTGCTGGCGAGATTAATGCTGTGCTATTGTTCTCTATTTTACAGATTGTATTCATGGCAGCATGCTTTAGCTACATCATATATAGACTTCGTCTTCATGATGTTAATAAAATTGTTCAGATTATTGTGCTTATATATTTTGCACTTTTCAATCTAATTCCTTTATATGTTGTGTCACTATGGAAGGATTCTCTATTCTCGGTTGTCCTTCTTATGTATATATTCAAGCTTTCAGAGTCTGTTCTTTTATCTGATAAGGCTCCAGGCAGGCTCGAAGTTATCCAGTTAATAATATGGATGGTTCTTACTATATTTTTAAGAAACAACGGAATATATGTAATGATACTTACGACTCTTATCCTTATTATTTCCTATGTTAAGGTTGCATTTAAGGATTACAGACTTTTCTTTATATCTACTCTTATATCCCTAGTATGTTGTTATATCATTCAGGGGCCTGTGTTTAATAAGTTTAATCTAAACGGTCCTTTTGTTGAAAACCTGGGTGTTTTACAGCAGCAGGTTGCATATGTGCAGGTAATTGGCGGCGATATGACTCCTGAGCAGGAAGAATTTTTAAATAAAGTCATGCCTCTTGAAACTATGAAGGCATTTTACAGACCTTTTGTTGTGGATACAATAAAATGGTGTGATCAATATAACAATGAATTTCTAGAGGAAAACAAGGGCGAATTCTTAAAGATTTGGGCTGGCATGTTAAAAACAAATCCAAAGCTTTATACAGATGCCTACCTTTATATAACACTTGGATACTGGAACCCATTTAAGCAAAGCGAAATTTCATACATAAATCCAGAAATGTGGCCAGATCTTGTTGATATAGACAGATATTGGCAAAGGGACCTTATAAAGGATTTGACTAGTAATTCACTAAGAGAAGATCTTAGTCCAAAAACCCTTTATAGTTCGGCCTTGTTTTTATTCATTACACTTGTGTTATTTACTCTTAGCATAAATAAAAAAGATAAGTCGTGGTTAGCATTTGTTCCTGCCCTCACAACTTATCTTACAGTCTTTTTAGCAACACCTCTTGCTTTCGCACTGAGGTATGTTTATATTGTTGTACTTACACTTCCTGTGTACGTAGTATTTGCATTTATTAATAAGTCTACAGAAGACCACTAACAAGTGCAATTATTGTTTCTTTATTGGCGAAATTCTTAGCTACAATATCGTCAATATCGATTTCTATGTCAAATTCAGCCTCTAACTCAGATACGATTTCAACAACATCCATAGAGCTGATTACGCCCTCTTCGTACATATTTTCACCATCGTATGTGAGAATATCTTCATTAATCTCTTCAAGAATTTCAAGAATCTTATCTTCCATAGTATTAACCTCTCCTACAAAACTTCTGTTTCGATATTATAAAACTAATATAATATTTTTTCCAGCGAATTAAAGCATTTCCTTTAATTTCTTTCTGTCAATTTTTCCATTGTCATTAAGTGGCATTACATCAACACTAATGTATTTATTTGGAAGCATGTACTCAGGTACCATTTTTGTAAGCTTTTCTGCTATTTCCTCTTTATTAACCTCACCCTCTGTGATAAGAACAATCTTAGACCTCTTCTCATCATATATACAGCATCCGTTAGGAACATCATCAATTGATGAATAGGCTGTCTCTATTTCGCCAAGCTCTATTCTATGTCCTAAATGCTTAATCTGGAAATCCTTTCTTCCAATGTATACGATTTCACCATATTCATTGTATTTTACCAGGTCTCCAGTTCTGTATATTTTCTCCTCAAGTACATTATTTAAAGGATTCTGGATAAATACTTCCCTGGTCTTTTCAGGATTAGCATAATATCCAACAGCAACTCCTGTACCTAAAACGCACAGCTCTCCTACAGTCTCTGTATTTGTTTTCTCAACTAAATTATCCTTGTCATCAAGAACAATTATGCCTGTATTTTTCATTGGAATTCCAATTGGAATACTGTCATCATCCTTGAATTCTCTGGTACAAATATGATATGTGCATGAAACTGTTGCCTCTGTGGGTCCGTAGAGGTTCGCATATACTGCATCTGGCACATATTCCTTCCAGATATTAAACTGCTTAGCAGGCATTACCTCTCCTGCAAACAGAATCTTCTTAAGCGTTTTTGAGACATCAACCTTTTTAAATGCCTTGAGTCTTGAAATAATCATCATAGCTGATGGAACCCAGAAAATAGAGTTAATCTGATGTTCGTTGATGAAATTAAGTAGTAGTCCAGGCTGGCCAAATAATACCTTTGGTACAATTACAAGCTCTGCACCTGTTTTCATCATTGTATAAATATCAGCATGTGATACGTCAAAATAGAATGGTGCCTGATTACCAATTATGTCTTTTTCATCAACCTTAAAAGTTTCCTCATGCCACTCTGTGTAGTCCATTATGGCTCTGTGATTAATTGCAACACCCTTTGGCATTCCTGTAGAGCCTGAAGTAAATAATACATATAAAATGTCTGTATCAATAACCGCGTCCCTAACTGGGGCTACTTTTTCCTCATCATCTGACTTAATCTCTACATCCTCATAAATGATGTAGTTGCCCTTATATCCAAACTCCTCGAACTGCTTTTTTAGTTCCTTAGAAGTTACTACAACAGCTGGCTGTAAAACCTCGAGAATTCTTGAAACTCGTGAACCAGGCATGTCTACGTCTATAGGTGAATAGAAGTTTCCACTGTAGGCTGCTGCCGCAAAGGAAACTAAAACCTTGGCACTCTTTTTAAAATACACTACAACCGGCTTCTTACAAATTCCAAGATCAACGATTTCTCTTGCAATTGCCATAGCCTTATTTCTATATTCAGCGAATGTAACTCCGCCTTCCTCGTCCCAAATTGCCCTTTTTTCAGGGAACCTTAATGCTGTTTTATCAAGCCATTCTACTACGTTTGCTGTCATATTTTTCTCCAAAATACGTGATTACTTAATAACCTTAATTATGTCCTTTGTAAGCTCTTCCATACCTTCCTTGGACATATGCGAAATGTCTGAGTAGTACTGAGCATTTGTATTATCAAAGCCTAAATCTTCACCTAAATAGTAGGTTGCCCCGTTTTCTTTTAACAGATTAACCATATCCTCATGCTTAGATGCAAAATTGGCATCTGCGTAAATAGCTTTATACTTAGGTGGCTCTAGGAATATAAGCTCTATTCCATTATCATTGCACATATTGATTATATTTACAATAGAATCAAGCTGAAGCTGGTCAATGCCTGGATCCTCCTTTATCGGAAGGTTCATAAGCTCTTCCTCTGTACGAGCCTCAGAAACATCCTCTCCATCATTTCCGCCCTTATAGTATCTCTTAGCAATTACCTTATGAGCCACAGGATATGTAATCATGTAATCCATGTTGGAGGACACCCAGTAGTCGAAAAACATGAAGAAATCCGCATCCTCTCTGTCCTTAAGGTAGTTCCAAATCTGAAGCTTACTGTCAAGATCAATGTCCCAAAGCAGTCTCTTGTCAGAAAGGTCTGCCCCTCTGTCTATCATGCCCGGCTCAATTTCATACACCAAAGTGTTTACATTTGTGCCCGCTTTAATGATTTCCTGGAGCTCTATCATTGCATTCATTGGCTGGTTACCATTGTATGTAAGCATGAAGGCTGAGCCATCTAGTTCCTGCTCAAGCTCCTTCATATTTACACCCTTTCTAAATGAAGACGAACCTAAAAATAGGTAATCCACATCCTTCATGGCGATTACAGCCTGAATTCCCATGTCGTCATTTGGTATTTTATAGGAATATGCATTCTTGACCATAACGACTGCAATGAACAATATAAATGCTGAAATTATTGTAATAACTGTCTTTTTCATAATTAATACGCCATATACAAAAATCCTGATTCGCCAAATACTCCAAACAGTAGAGTTACGACTATCAGAATAAGTGCGTTTATATATTTGTGTCTCTTAAATGTGTCCTTATTGTTATATGCTGCTATTTCAACTATGAATAATGCAAGTGCACTAGCAAGAGCAACTGCGCCATATGAAACAGCTGTATTATCCCCTGTAAATGGAAGAAGCGCTTCAGATATAGCCGCTACATTTATGCTGAATTTTTTAAGTATTCCAGCTAAAATTGCAAAAACATCAGTAAGTGTGTCCGCTCTAAATATCATAAGACCAATGTCTACAAGCACGAATGTACGAAGCATCTGAAATACTGCATATCCCTTAGTAGCAACCATTTTTGCATGCTTTTTATGGAACTTCTTATAGGTCTTTGTAAGGAACATAGACACTATGATTATGACTCCCCAGTATAGTCCGTAGAATGCGAACTTGACGCTTCCGCCATGCCAAATTCCAGTAAGTAGCCATACTACCAAAAGCGCTACGGCTGCGACAATGTTCATGCTCCATTTCTTTAGGGCTGTCTTATGAAGCCTTGATTTTAGCTTTTTTGACATATTAGACTGTACAACCGGATTATATATGTAATCCCTAAACCATGTACCAAGGCTTATATGCCATCTTCTCCAGAACTCAGCCACACTCTTTGAGAAAAATGGAAGGTCGAAGTTTTCCTCCATGGTAATATCGAAAAGCTCAGCAATACCAAGAACCATATCCATACATCCTGAGAAATCTGCATAAAGCTGAATTGCATAGAAAATCATGGATGTTAAAAGAGTTAACCCGCCATATGATTTTACATCAGCAAAAACAGTATCTACATATACACCAAATCTTCCTGCGATAACCACCTTTTTGAAAAGACCCTGAAGTATTCTGTAGCCTGCTCTTTTACATCTGTCAAAGTCAAAATCATGCTCTGCATACAGGCGATCCTTCATCCTGGAATATCTGTTAATAGGTCCCTCTATAATCTGTGGGAAAAATGATACGAAAAGGAGTAGCTTTAGGAAACTCTTTTCAGCCTCGACTTCTCCCTTATACACATCAACAATGTATGACACAATCATAAATGTATAAAAAGATATTCCAAGTGGAAGTATAAAGTTCACTTCTGGCAGGCTGCCTTTTGTAAATGGTGAGATAATCTCGAATAAGAATCCTGTGTACTTAAGAACGCCTAATATTCCAACATTTATCAGGATACATACAACCATATATGATTTTTTCTTAGATACACTTAGTGCCCTAGCTAGCATGTATGCTGAAAATGTAGATGCCAATATGAATAAAAGATAATATGGTGATGCACTGACATAATATACCAAGCTTCCTGCAAGAAGAATCATCCACTGATACTTCTTAGGAGCCAGGTAGTACATCCCTAACAATATGCATAAAAATATGAAAAATTTTAATGTAATAAGTGACATATAAACCCCATCACAAATTAATACCGCAACCCAATAATTTTACCATGTATCACAGTAAAAATAAAGGTTTGCGGTACTTTAAGCTTTGGTATAATACTCTATTCTGCAGGCACAACTTTGTACATATCGAATGTGTACCTGTCAAATGTAAATGTGCCTTCCTTTTCTGCATCCAGATTGTTCATGTATAAATCTGAAAAATCATATCTGCTGTAGTCCATTACTGTAAGCCAGATATCTCCGCCCGTTGATTCGCTGGCCTTAATAGCATCGTCAATGTCCTCATAGTTAGTAAGCTCTTCATCATAAAATGGCAGGCAGAAGGCAAGCTCTTCATTGTCCTCAATTGTATAAAGGACATCTCCCTCATCAACATTAGCCTCAAGGAAGCTTAGAACTTCATTAGGGTTTGTATCATATTCGATATGGTACTCTCTCTGATATCCGAAAATACCAGCAAGAATTTCTACAGCAACAAGAACATAGTAATACTTTTTAAACTTGCCACCCTCAATTGCGAAGAAAAGCCATATCATACCATGTGCAAAAAACAGGTACCTGTCAACAAATATGTTAGCTGTCATCATTTTTGAAATGATAGTACCAAATACAAGAACTCCGTAATATATCAAAAACAGAGATAATGCATACAGATCCTGAAGAGTTTCATTTGTAAAGCTGGCTTTTATATCTGATTCCTTTATTCTAAGAATTGAATGTCCCTGCTTTTTCCCTACACTATTGTATGAATCATATAGAGGAGCTGACTGCTTTATCTGAGTGGCTATTCTATAAACAGTATATGCAATAAGGGCTGCGACACTCACCACAAGTATAATTGTGCTTATGGTGTTTCCTACTGTGTATGGATATCTCATATACTTGATAAAAACTGCAGGAGTTACATCTGGCATAGAGAAATATCCGCTGACACTCTTAAACTGTTTTAGTGTTACAACTAAACATGGGAAATATAATATAACTGTGAGCGCAAGGCAGGTGAACCATCTCTTAAGATTCTTCCTATCAAGCAGAACATAGTATATTAAAATAATCAAATATACAAATCCAACACTCACAAATGCAAAGTGATGTGAATATCCTGCTAGGACGGATACAATTGTGAATATAATCAAATTCTTTTTATTATACTCGCGTACGAATTCACAGGCATATATAGCTGATGCTGTAGCAAACATAAATCCCAGCGAATACATTCTAATCTCAACACCAAAGAATAAAAGATTTGGCATTGTAAAGAGTGCTATTGTAAATAATGCAGATGTTTTGAAGCCATGACGCTTTCTAACAACCGAAGCTGATAAAAGCATTGTGATAATCATTGGAACTACGGATGTAATTTTCATTACTGGAACCGTGTATCCGAATATATCTGTCGAGATCTTTAAAATAATGTTATATAGGGGTGGCAAAGTGTCAGCCATTGATCTTTCAAGTACCCCTGCCATGTCTGTTCTGACAAGTGATGCTGTGAACGCCTCATCAAGCCACACATTCTGATTAAACACCAGTGACAGATATACAATTGCCCCTATCAAAACAAGACCATAAGATATTATATTTTCTGTTTTCTTGTTAATTCTACTCATATATGCAAATCCACCCTATTTATTATATACTACCAAGTATCGTCTTCCTCAATTACCTCTATCTCAAGATAGTCAAAATCGATTTCATCAACGAAGCTGTCTGCCCTAAACCTAACCTTGGCATGTTTTTTAAAATCATTCACGTTACTATCAAGCCATATTGGTTTACTGAGGTCAAATTCATAGCATATCTTATCTATCGCATTAAATACCTTATGTGTACGCGTATCATCACTGTCATCGCACACGGTCAGGTTTCTAAGCATTTTATTGTTCTTAAACTCTCTCGCCCAAATTCTGAACATATACTATCCCTTTCCAAGTATAATTATACTTCAAAGACCAGCCTAAGACAAATCTCTGATGGCAATGCAGACAGCGCACTGATGCTTTACCACGTCAGAGTGCCTGGCACCGTGAACAATCTGTGAAAATGTGGTATTTTGCATATGTTTCTGTTATAATTTCTGTGTATGGGGTTGTGTGATTGATTTTGCACACATATGTTTTATTGGAGTTACAAATGGATTATAATAGCACAAAACGTAGTGATGGAGTAGATAGTTGGGAAACTATGATGCTCCTATACAATTCAGCTCTTAAGGAGGTTGGTACTAAGCTTGAGATTCTTAATGACGAATTTCAGCACATTCACCAGTACAATCCTATCGAGCACATTAAGTCACGAATCAAATCGCCTGAAAGCATTGTTAAAAAGCTTAAAAAGAGGGGTCTTGATTCGACAATAGAGAATATGACCGAATTTGTTAACGATATTGCCGGAATTCGTGTTATATGTTCTTTTACATCTGATATTTACAGAATCGCCGAAATGATTCGTAATCAGAATGACATTAAAGTCATATCTGTTAAGGATTACATCATCTCGCCTAAGGAAAGCGGATACAAGAGCTATCACATGATAGTATCTCTTCCAATCTATTTGTCTGACAGTGTAGTTGATACAAAGGTTGAAATACAGATACGTACTGTAGCAATGGACTTCTGGGCTTCTCTCGAGCACAAAATGAACTATAAGCTCGATAAAAATGCACCAGATAAGATCAGGCACGAGTTATATGAATGTGCTCAGATGGTATCACTTCTTGATGATAAAATGTTAAGACTTAACGAAGAAATTCAAGAAGAGGTTGAAAGACAGTTTAAAGCAAAAGCAGCGGATTAAACCGCTGCTTCTTTTTTACCCTTATCTACATATCCCACAACACAAAAGGACCTCCTGCTAATGCAGAAGGTCCATGTAACCACCCTGTAATACCCTCATATATAAAAGGTATAATTAACTAAATATCCGTTCACTCTCACTATTCACTAACTAAGTGTCCTCCCTCAAAGTGAGGAGTGACCGGGCGGATGAGAGTCGCCCGGCCAATATTATGAAAAAATTCATCTGTAAACTTCTTATTAGTAGCTCCGCCGAGGAATCTGTTCCGACTCCCCTTGGAACTGTTTATAATATACAATTTAAATATGAACAAATTATGAACAAACTGTTAACCTGTGGTTAAATGTTACAAAAACATTTATCAATATTAAAGGCTTTTGTGCATTTTGCATATTAACGTTTCAACGTACTAAAGTTCGCCCTTATAATATTTCACAAATTGTAGTTGACACAAACTTAGATTATTGTCACTTGATTTTACCAGGATTCAGTGCAAAAAGGCACAAAAGAATCAATGAAAAAGGCTGTACGATATAATAGTTTTCAAAAAAACCAGCAACCAATATGCATATAATAGCTGCAAATGTTACCTTATCTACACTTCCTAGACATGATTTTTCTTTTAATTTGAGCAATCTATATAGTAAAAGTGTACAAAGTGGAATAAAGACAAGTAATCCATGTACTATAAGTATGTCCATCATCGCGCTGTGAGCCTCAATCACACCGCCCAAAAATTCAAGCTTAGGATGATAAGAAGACCCAATGCCTGTAATTGGTTTTTCTAAGAAAGCATGCCAGAGCTCACTCCAAATATCATTTCTTCCTGAAATAATATCCTTATAAAACAGCTGAATTCCTCCATTAGCGCCACTCATCTCACCGATTGCTATATATATAGCCGAAAACAATACCGCTCCGAACGTTGCCATAAAGCAAATGGTAGGATTGATAATCTTATTTCGTATTACCTTTTCTGGAATAAGAATTATTGCTAGCAATGCCAGAAGTCCCATAAGCGCCGTACGAGATCTATACCATGAGATAATATTAAATGCAAGTGCAATAAAAAACAGATATAAAATAGGGTACCACCAGTTTCTCTTCCACCAGCTCTTCCTGCCCTCTGTCTTTCCAAGCTCTCCTACAAACTTCCAATATTGTGCTGCTTTATTTTCATTAATCACCTGCATTGTAATCATAAGGCACGCAAAACCAGTAATAAGAATTAATCCCCCATAGTTTGTATTATAGCCTTTAAAGTAGCCCTTAACATCTATCGTCCAATAGAAAAAGAAAAAAGCAACATATATAAGAAAAGCTAGACTTTCCTTTGTCGAAAACTCTATTTTGTCTGCTAAATAGAGAATAAGCATGAAATCTACCACTATCAGCAGACATCCCTTATTTGAATGCAATATAAATAAATTAATCAAGGTTATAGCATCAACTATAACCATTAACCAAAAGAGTTTGTCCTTAAGAGCATCCAAAATATCCACATAGCAGAAAAAGGTTCCCACTAAAGATACAAACGTAATCAACGTTCCATATTTAGTGAAGCTTTGATACCAGTCAAAAAGATGCCATTCAAGAGTTGTAATAACTAAAATGCCAGCGATAATGAACCAGTTTCCTAGTGTATGTCTTGTAATATTAAATTTATTACTCATTTTAAGTTCCATTTTTTCATTTTAACATGTAGACAGTTCTTTTGTCACGAAATGGTACTACCTGTTGTCCCCACCATGATGTAAAGCACACTGCTAGAACTGAATCGCACAGCACTTTCACACGTTAAAACGCTACGGTGCCAGGCACTGTGAACAAATTATGAACAACATGCCTGGCACCGTAATATTATGCGCTAAAACTCATAGATTCATTTTTGTTATCATTTATTGCAAGGTCAACGTGTTGCACACTACCTACAGCACCTGACTCGTACAAAAAAATTCCAGTCTTTCGAACCTGCGCATTGGTTATGTTCTCTTGATTTTTTATACTAAATTCCGTTTCGCTATTTCCTAGATATATTGCTCCAATGTCTTTGTCCTTAAGCTTATATAAGGTTTTTGAGCCATCCTCGTTAAAGCACATTACGCTAAGCTTATCAAACACTTCATCAGCTTCATCTATCCAGCCATTTCCATCCTTATCATACTTAGCAAGATCCTTGAACCCATCACCATTCTTTGTACCGAATAGTTCCGAGCCATCATTAATCTCTCCATCTTCATTAAGATCAAGCGCTAAAAAACCACTGCCTTTACCTAGCATTGAAATACTGTCCATTTCGCCATCAGTATCTAAATCAAACATAAATTTTTGATCTGATATATCTGCTACACAATTGTCTAGATTAATGACTAGCGGATCGCAAAGCCTCATCTGAAGAGACTGACAGGCTCCAGTTTCTCTAGTATACTGTTCAAAGCTTCTAGACATTGATATGTCAATACCAAAGTCAATTTGTCTGCCATCTGCAGTATTTACGATACCTTTTGCACTAAAGGTTGTTCCCTCGAACTCACCTTCGTAATGTTCAAGAGTTACCTTGTCTGTCACCTCTGTGAATGATAAGCTTGATGATGAGGACAGATCCTCACCTGATAAATCATCACCTGAAAATACTTTTTTAAATAAATCTTCTGACTCTCCACCTTTTTTCCCAAATAGTAGTAACAATAGGAAATTTAATAGCATATATCTTATCGCAGATCTTAAATCTTCCTCTTGCTTCTGCATTCTTGAGACCTTAGATGTTGATATTTCACTAAACTTTCCTTTCAAGTAATCAAGAGAATCCTCGGTTTCACCCGAAAAGTTATCGGCTTTATTTTGTGACTTTTCCTTTTCAGCCTTTTCATCAGCGACTTTATCACCGTGAATGTCCTGATATGCACCATTTAGCGCATTCATGAAGTCCTGTGCCGACATAGTTCTCACACTTCTTGAGCGTGAGTAAGCATCCGTGCTAACAGAAGTATATGTTCTGGCAGAATCCATTCCTATACTGCTGTTTGTAATTATCAAGTATTCCTCTCTTCCCTGCAAGCCCTCCATTTTAACTCATATGTGCAAAATAACAAGTTAAAAGCTTACGTCATATTAAGCTCCCTCTTTTTACGAAATAAAAAAAGACGACAGTTCGTGTGCTACGTCCCTGCATACACTCTCTATCACCTTCCGTGGCTTAACATATTTATTTCCGACACTTGATCAGGGTGTCTGATTATTATATCGGATGATTGGATATTTTCTTAACCATGAAGATATGCTCTTTAACACGTTAATTTGTGACGGTGTCAGGCACTTTAGTGCAGCAGAGTGCCAGGCACTTCATCGTATTAAAGTGCCTGGCACCCAAAAAAACATCAAAAAAGGGCCTGGCAATTTGCCAGGCCCTCTTCTTGTCTATTAGCCTTTATAGTAGTTAATTAGGCAGCCCTTTAAGATAATCTCTCTTTCATCGTCTGTGAGTTCTCCGAGTGTTAAGTCAAATTCCTTAAGCTCTGATTCTCCTACAGCATATGCCTTAATAACCTCTCTCTTCTCGGCCACAGCATTTCTGATGTCAGGAATGAAAATGTACTGAAGATATTCGAATGGTAGCTCGCCTTCCTTGATTAAGAATGGAAGCATACCCCAGTTAATAAGGTTAGAACGGTATCTCTTTGTTGCATATTCATTAGCAATGTTAGCCCATCCACCCAGAACCTTCTGGCATGATGCAGCCTGCTCTCTTGCAGAACCATCCCCTGGCTTAACAGCAAAAATTGTAGAACCAAATCCTGTATTTGTATGATTAGCATCTGCAAATTTTGTCTTAATAACAGTCATTGTAGGCTTAACCTCGTCATTTACATGACATGGATGTCCACCCTCCATACGAACTGCTTCACACTTTCCGATAGCCTTAGCAACTCCTACGTAATTAGGATCCTTTCTTGAGAGTGTAAACTCTGCAAGTCCTAAAGGATTTGATCTGTATGATGATGTCTCTCCAGAAGGAATAAGCTCATCTGTTGTTGTTACAGGATCATGAATCACTGATGCAACCTTTAATAAGAGGTTCTCTGGAAGTGCACCCATCTTTGGCCAGTCCTTGATATTTGGACCAAACTGGATTTCCTGCTCAGGATTTGCAACACCCTTTGAATCAAACACTCTGTTTTTATAAATAGTAGAATCAAAGTGATATTTATACTTCTGTAATGTATTAGCTTCAATCTGCTTGGTTGCTGATGTAAGAAATCCCTTATTAGCAGCTGTTGCAGCAATTGATCTAGCATCCATAAGTGCTACTGATGAAATCTGACCATTCTGAAGCTTAGAGCCTTCTCTGTTAGGGAAGTTTCTAGTTGAATGACGGATTGAGAATGCATTGTTAGCAGGTGTATCACCAGCACCAAAGCAAGGTCCACAGAATGCTGTCTTAAGTACAGCACCTGTCTGCATAAGCTTAGCAGCGCATCCGTTTTTAATAAGCTCCATATATACAGGCATTGATGCTGGATAAACATTGAGTGTAAATCTGTCAGTACCAATTGAAGCTCCATTTAATATGTCTGCTGCTGCACAGATGTTTTCAAATCCGCCACCTGCACATCCTGCAATTACACCCTGCTCAACATAAAGCTTACCATCTACAATCTTATCCTTTAATGAATAATCTACCTGACCGTCAAGACTTACTAATGCCTTCTTTTCTACATCGGCCAAAATATCAGCAAGGTTTGCATTTACTTCATCAATTGTGTATGTATTACTTGGATGGAATGGCATAGCAATCATTGGCTGAATAGTTGACAAATCAACCTCAATTACACCATCATAATATGCTCCATCAGCTGGCTTTAATTCCTTATAATCCTCTGAACGCTCATGAATAGCATAGAACTCCTCGATTTCAGAATCTGTCTGCCAAATTGATGAAAGGCATGTAGTCTCTGTAGTCATAACATCTACACCAATTCTGAAATCAGCTGAAAGATTTGCAACACCAGGTCCAACAAACTCCATTACTTTGTTTTTAACATATCCGTTTTTAAATACTGCTCCAATAATTGCAAGTGCTACGTCCTGTGGACCTACACCTGGCTGAGGAGTACCAGTCATGTACACAGCTACAACATCTGGACAGTTAATATCATATGTACGTGAAAGAAGCTGCTTAACAAGCTCTGGACCGCCCTCTCCCATTGCCATTGTACCAAGAGTTCCGTAACGTGTGTGTGAATCTGATCCTAAAATCATTTTTCCACCACCTGCAAGCATTTCTCTTGCAAACTGATGAATTACCGCCTGATGAGGTGGAACATAGACTCCGCCGTATTTTTTTGCACATGTTAATCCAAACATGTGGTCATCTTCGTTAATAGTTCCGCCAACCGCACAAAGTGAGTTATGACAGTTTGTAAGAACATAAGGAATCGGAAATTTTTCAAGTCCTGAAGCACGAGCTGTCTGAATAATACCTACGAATGTAATATCATGGCTTGTAAGCTTATCAAACTTAATCTGTAGCTTATCCATATTACCTGATACGTTATGGTCCTTCAGAATTCCATATGCTATTGTTTTTGTCTTACCTTCTTCTTTTGATACACTAGCTGTATCAACAAGCTGGCCATTCACTAAAAATGCGCCATTTTCACGTAATTTGATCATAAATTTCTCCTCTTGTAAAACTCAACGATAGTACATCTATATTTAAACTTCTATACAAGAAGTATTTTACACTATCTATAGTTTCAAATATGTTAGATACAGAACAAGTGGCAATAATGCAATCGATGATAGTGTCGATAAAAATACATTTTTCGCTGCCAGCTCTTCATTTTTATCATATTCAATCGCAAACATAACAACCATGTTAGCAATCGGCATTGCAAGCAAAATAAGTGTTACTCCAAGAACCATTGCATCCTTTATACAAAGCTTAAGAAGTGGCCATAGGATAATTGGTATAATCACCTGTCTTATTAATATAAATACATATGGTCTTACTTCGTTAAAAACACTCTTTACAGGAATCTTAGCTAACGAGGCACCCATAAGTATCATCGCAAGTGTACTTGTAAGCTTGCCAACTGATGTTATAGGTCCCGTAACAACACCTGGCAAACTTGGGTTTATAAAGTAAATAACTAAAGCTATTACAGCACTAAAAACTCCTGGATGAAGAAGTATATCCTTAGCTGCCATCTTTTTGCCACTCTTCTCTGGATAATTGATTGCCTTAACACCAATTGAAAAGCATGTAATATTAAATATCATACAAAAAATAGCCGCATACAGTAGAGCTTCTGGTCCAAGCACTGATTCAATCACAGGAAATCCCATAAATGATGCATTTGAATATACCGTCATAAATACGTATATTCCGGTATTTTCTGGCTTACATCTAATGATTTTGGCTACAGCCATTCCAATTGCCGGAAGTACTAAGTACGTTACAATAGCTACCGCAAAAGAAATATAAATCTTACTGTAATCTCTGTCACCTGATGAATTAAAAACTGAGGCAACAATCATACACGGCATTGTTACTCTTAATACAAAATTTGTTAGCTTTTTGTTAAAATCCGCATCCATTATTTTGACTTTGTATAAGAAATATCCCACACCCATCAAAATAAACAACTGAATAAGCTGATTTATAAGAACTGTGATTTCCATATTTGCCTTTCATGCGTGGTATTATCAAGGGCAGAGTAAAAACCCTGCCCTGTAGTTTATGCTCTAAATCGGCATGTTCCGTTTAGATCTATTATTATTTTTTAAGAACTACCTTATCAAGCTTCCAAATGTCATCAACATATTCCTGAATAGTTCTGTCTGAAGAGAACTTACCACAGCACGCAACCTGAAGCATTGCCATTTCTGCCCACTTCTTTTCATCCTTGTATGCTTCCTCAACTCTCTTCTGAGCTGCTGCGTATGAAGCAAAATCCTTAAGGATGAAGTATCTGTCTGCCTTATCTGTACTCTGAGTATTGAGTAAAGAATTATATAAATCCCTAAATAGGTCTGTATGCTGGTATGTGCCGTTTACAAGCTGCATAAGAACCTTTCTTACATTAGGATCGTTGTTAAAGATTTCATTAGGATCATATCCACCGTTGTTTTCGAAGTTAATTACCTCATCAGATGAAAGTCCAAAGATGAATGCATTTTCCTCTCCAACTTCCTCAACGATTTCTACATTTGCTCCGTCCATAGTACCAATTGTAACAGCACCGTTAAGCATGAACTTCATGTTACCTGTTCCAGATGCTTCCTTTGAAGCTGTTGAAATCTGTTCAGAAACATCAGCTGCTGCGAAGATCCACTCTGCATTTGATACTCTGTAGTCCTCGATGAATACAACCTTGATCTTGCCATCAATAGATGAGTCATTGTTGATTACATCTGCAACTGTGTTAATAAGCTTGATTGTAAGCTTAGCTGTCTTGTATCCAGCTGCTGCCTTAGCACCGAAGATAAATGTTCTTGGATAGAAATCCATATCTGGATGCTCTTTAAGCTCATTGTATAAGTACATGATGTGAAGAATGTTAAGAAGCTGTCTCTTGTACTCATGAAGTCTCTTAACCTGCACATCAAAGATTGAACGAGGATCAACCTCAACACCATTATGCTCTAAAATGTACTGAGCAAGACGAACCTTGTTCTTGTACTTGATGTTCATGAACTCAGCCTGTGCCTTCTTATCTGTAGCATAAACCTTAAGTCCTGACATCTTTGATAAGTCTGTAATCCAGTCATCACCAATCTTGTCTGTTACCCAGTCTGCAAGAAGTGGATTACCATGAAGAAGGAATCTTCTCTGTGTAATACCATTTGTCTTATTGTTGAACTTTTCAGGGAACATCTCGTAGAAATCACGAAGCTCCTGGTTCTTAAGAATCTCTGTATGAAGTCTTGCAACACCATTTACTGAGAAACCAGCTGCAATTGCAAGGTTAGCCATACGTACCTGTCCATCGTAAAGAATTGCCATCTTACGAATCTTTTCCTGATTTCCTGGATACTTAGCATCAATCTGAAGATTGAAACGACGGTTAATCTCTTCAATAATCTGATAAACTCTAGGAAGAAGTCTTGAGAAGAGCTCGATTGGCCATTTTTCAAGAGCCTCTGCCATGATTGTGTGGTTTGTATATGCACATGACTTTGTAACAACATCCCATGCATCATCCCAGCCAAGACTATATTCATCCATAAGAATTCTCATAAGCTCAGCAACTGTAACTGTTGGATGTGTATCATTAAGCTGGAAAATAACCTTTTCATAGAGCTTTTTAATATCCTTATGTGAGCGCATGTACTTGGCAACTGCTTCCTGAATAGAAGCTGAAATGAAGAAGTACTGCTGCTTAAGTCTTAATTCCTTACCAGCATAGTGGTTATCGTTAGGATAAAGTACCTCGCAGATGTTACGAGCAAGGTTTTCCTGCTCAACAGCCTTAAGGTAATCACCCTTATCAAAAGAGTCAAGCTGGAAACACTCAACTGGCTGAGCATCCCAGATTCTTAATGTATTTACAATACCATTTCCATATCCTGGAATTGGAAGGTCATATGGGATAGCCTGTACTGACTGGTAATTTTCCTGTGAAAAATGCTGCTCGCCCTTTTCATCAACTTCAACCTTAACATTACCACCAAATTTAACAATTTTAGCATATTCTGGACGACGAAGCTCAAATGGATAACCATCATTAAGCCAGTTATCTGGAGCTTCTACCTGGAAACCATCCTTAATTACCTGCTTAAACATTCCGTAGTGATATCTGATACCACATCCATATGCGCTATATCCAAGTGTTGCAAGTGAATCAAGGAAGCATGCTGCTAAACGTCCAAGACCACCATTTCCTAATGCAGCATCTCTTTCCTGATCCTCAACAAGATCAATATTGATTCCCATCTCATCAAGTGCTTCAGCAATTGGCTTATATGATTTTAAGTTAATCATAGTGTTACCAAGCGCTCTTCCCATAAGGAATTCCATTGATAAATAGTAAACTGTCTTTGGGTCTTCCTTCTCGTATGCTTCCTGAGTTGCAAGCCAGTTATCAATCACTGTGTCTTTAACTGCATAACATACTGCCTGGTAAATCTGCTGTTCATTTGCTTCTTCTATTGTCTTACGGTAAAGAGTTTTTACATTGTCTTTAACCGCTTTTTTGAATGATTCCTTGTTAAATGTTGCTTTTCTAGCCAAGTCGCTACCTCCTTATAAATAAAACTGAAACTACTGTTTCTCTACAGCAAGTGTAACTTCTTCTCCGTTAATATTCCATGATTTCTCATATCCTGAAGTATTTCCAATAACGATATCATCAGCAAGTACTTCTGACATAAGCTCATCCTTATTATTTGTAAGAATAGCTGCAATTTTGTCTGAATCCTTCGCATAAACCTTGATTCTGTCCATAACCTCAAATCCAGCTTCCTTTCGCATTGTCTGGATCTTAGAAATTATTTCTCTTACAAAACCTTCCTCTATAAGCTCTTCAGTAAGGTTTGTATCAAGTACTACTGTTTCAACATTATCGTTTTCAGAAACGTAACCTTCTTTCTGAACCATTTCAATGAGAAGGTCTTCCTTTGATAATGATACTGTCTCGCCATTTACGCTAAACTCGAGGTTCTTTCCTGAATTGAGTGTGTCCATAGCTTCATTACCATCAAGTGACTCAAGTGTCTGCTTGATTCCCCCTAGAAGCTTTCCATATTTTGGTCCAACAGTCTTAAGCTGTGGCTTAAATGAATATGATGTAAACTCACGAATATCGTCAGTAAATACAACTTCCTTAACATTAAGCTCATCAGCGATGATTTCCTTGTAGAAATCTGAAAGAGTAAAGTCAGCCTTTACGAACATCTTACCAATTGGCTGTCTGTTCTTAATGTTAGCTGTATTTCTGGCTGCACGACCCATAACAACTGTCTTAAGTACTGCATCCATATTCTTCTCAAGTTCAGGATCAATGAAATCCTTATTAACTGTTGGAAAATCACATAAGTGAATACTTTCCTCAGCATCAGCATTTATGCTCTTTACAAGATTTAAGTAAATCTCTTCTGTCATAAATGGAACCATAGGTGCTGCTGCCTTACATACCTCAACAAGACATGTATATAATGTCATATAGGCATTAATCTTATCCTGCTCCATTCCCTTTGCCCAGAAACGGTCACGGCAACGTCTTACATACCAGTTTGATAAATCATCAACAAAATCCTGAAGGGCTCTTGCTGCCTCTGGGATTCTGTACTTATCAAGATTCTCATCAACTTCCTTGATGCATGTATTAAGCTTTGAAAGTGCCCATTTATCCATTACTGGAAGCTTGTCATACTCAAGAGCGTATTTTGTAGCATCAAAATTATCAATATTAGCATAAAGAACGAAGAATGCGTATGTGTTCCAAAGTGTTCCCATGAACTTACGCTGTCCTTCCTGCACTGCATCACCATGGAACTTATTAGGAAGCCATGGTGCTGAGTTGATGTAGAAGTACCATCTGATAGCGTCCGCGCCGTATGTCTTTAATGCGTCAAATGGGTCAACTGCGTTACCCTTTGACTTTGACATTTTCTCACCCTTTTCATCAAGAACAAGACCTAATACGATAACGTTTTCATATGGGCTCTTGTTGAAAAGAAGTGTAGATTCTGCCATAAGTGAGTAGAACCATCCTCTTGTCTGATCTACTGCCTCAGAAATAAACTGTGCAGGGAACTGCTTTTCAAACAGGTCTTTATTTTCAAATGGATAATGATGC
>R26__coassemble_568_pt1 | contig 22256 bp, 18 predicted proteins | sample R26__metabat2_high_PE_058 | metagenome-assembled genome bin R26 | reverse complement strand
ACATTAAGCTCTACCGAACACTCAATATCTGATGACTTAATATTTTCGCCCTTCTTTTCTCTTACGGCGTCATTTAACATCTTACAGTACAAATCATAGCCAACTGCTGCCATATGTCCACTTTGGCTAAGTCCTAAAATATTACCAGCTCCTCTGATTTCTAAATCACGCATTGCAATCTTAAATCCTGATCCAAGCTCTGTGAAATCTCTTATAGCCTCAAGTCTCTTTTCAGCCGTTTCCTGTAAAAGTTTGTCCTTTTTATACATTAAAAATGCATAGGCAGCACGATTCGAACGACCGACACGGCCTCTTAGCTGGTAAAGCTGTGAAAGTCACAATCTGTCAGAATCATGGATGATCATGGTATTAACATTTGGAATATCAAGTCCCGTTTCGATAATCGTTGTAGACACTAAAACATCAATATCCCCATTAACAAAGTCATACATCTTCTGCTCAAGCTCTGATTCATTCATTTTTCCATGAGCATACGCAACCTCTGCATCTGGTACGAGCTTTTTAATGCCAGCTGCAATATCTGCAATATTGTTGACTCTGTTGTAAACATAGAAGACCTGGCCTCCTCTAGACATTTCTCTAGTAATAGCCTCTCTGACAAGCTCCTCATTATATTCCATGACAAAGGTCTGAATCGGCATTCTATCCTGAGGTGCTTCCTCCAAAACACTCATATCTCTTACGCCTATAAGGCTCATATGCAGTGTTCTTGGTATAGGCGTAGCTGTTAGCGTTAGTACATCTATTGTTTCCTTAAGCTTTTTAATCTTTTCCTTATGAGAAACACCAAATCTCTGTTCCTCGTCTATTATCAGTAGCCCCGGATCCTTAAACTCTACATCCTTAGATAAAAGTCTATGAGTTCCTATTACGATATCTACCATTCCCGATTTAAGGTTTTTAATTGTATCCTTCTGTTCTTTTGCAGTTTTAAACCTGCTGAGCATATCTACTCTTATCGGGAAGTCCTTCATTCTTTCCTTGAAGGTGTTATAGTGCTGACCTGCTAAGATGGTTGTAGGGACTAAATATATTACCTGTTTTCCCTCCTGAACCGCCTTAAATGCTGCTCTGATTGCAATCTCTGTCTTACCATATCCCACATCACCGCAAATAAGTCTGTCCATTATTTTGGGTGACTCCATGTCAGCCTTCGTGTCATTTATGGCATTAATCTGGTCCTCTGTTTCCTCAAATGGGAATAGCTCCTCAAATTCCGTCTGCCATACAGTGTCCTTGCCATAAATATAGCCGTTACTTTCCTGCCTTTTTGAATATAGCTCAACAAGATCATTAGCAATTTCGCTGACTGCCAGCTTAACCTTGGCCTTTGTATTTTCCCACTCCTTTGTCCCAAGCTTGTTGATTTTGGGAGCAGTACCATCCTTTGATGCATATTTCTGAAGCTGATCTATTGCTGTTGCTGGGATAAAAAGCTTTCCCCCATCCCTATAGGTCACCTTCATATAGTCCTTGGTTATATTATCAACTGTTACCTTTTCTATTCCCTGATATATTCCAAGTCCATGGCTTTCATGTACAACAAAATCACCAACAGAAAGCTCATTCATCGACCTGATTTTCTGTCCATCATATGCCTTGGCCCTGTGTTTTTTTCTCTTTTCTACTGTAAATATGTCACTTTCAGACATAATTACAAATTTAAGAAGTGGATACTCAAAGCCTTGCTTGAGTCGTCCATATATAACCATTACCTCTGATTCCTGAATTTCTCTTTCAAGATCATCTGTAAAAAATGCCGAAATTCCCTCTTCTCTCAAGTCCTCAGCAAGCCTTGCCGCCTTTGTTCTAGATGCCGATACTAATACAACTCTATATCCATTCTTTTTATATTTTTGAAGATCCTTAATAAGTGCCTCAAAGCTTGAGTTATATGAACTAACTGGCTTAGTAACTACTGAATGGTCAGCCTTAAGCTTATAGACGCTTTTTCTTACTGGAAGTGACGAAAGAGCTACACACTTAACGTTTGCTAATTTTGCAAAGGTTTCATTCGTTGAAAAGAGAATATCTACTGTATGAGGAAGTGCATATCCCTTTTCCAGTCTATGCTTCATACTCTCTGTGAATTCAAGCTCTGTGGCCTTAGCAAGCTCTGATAGTCTCGCTGGCTCATCTAAAATGAAAAGTGTATTGTTTTTGTCAAAATAGTTAATTAAAGATACAGTTTCATCATAAAAATACTTAATGTATGACTCAACATTTGAGTCTGACATAGAAAGCTCTAGGATTCGCTCTTTAAACTGTCTTACTGATTCAGTTATTCTGAAGGCTTCCTCTGTTTTAAACTGCTTTCTAAACTTTTCAGACAGTTTATCTGCATCCTTTTCGATTTTCTTTATTCCGACTTCCTTTTCCTCAATTGTAAGCACTGTTTCTGAAGCTGGAAAAATCGTAACCTCCTCCATCTCCTTAAGCGAACGCTGTGTGCTCACATCAAAAAGTCGTACAGAGTCAATGTCGTCACCCCAAAGTTCTATTCGAACCGGGTTTTCCTCTGTCATTGGGAAGATATCTATAATTCCACCTCTGATAGAAAACTGCCCCTCAGTTTCTACCTGGTAGTTTCTCTCATAACCTAGTGCAACTAGGCTTTCTGACAGTTTTTTAATATCAACGGTATCATTTTTCTTAAGAATAATGATATATTCTGCTATCTTTTCAGCTGGGACAGCATGATTCATAAGGGCATCAAATGTCGTTACAATTGTTGACTCTTCTCCCTCTAGAATAGCTTTTATACATTTTAGACGTTCCTTAGTCTGGAGATTTCCATGAATATCAGCCTGATAGAACATCATATCCTTAGCAGGATAGAGATAAACATTTTTATCATAAAAGGTGTACTGCTCGCATATTTCTCTGGCTTTTTGCTCACTAAAAGTAACAAGCACTTTATGCTTAAAGCCCTCGGAAAGTCCATATGCCATATGAAGTTTTTCACTATCCTGGCAACCGTTTATACTTGTAATACCAGGAGTTTTCACTTCCTCTTTAGTGCTCTCAAATGCTTCAAGCTCATATAGAGGAGCTATTAGTGCCTTCACTCTACTACCTTTTTCCTGTTATATTCATTCATCATTTTATCGATATCACCATTAATTATACCCTCAATTGCATTGACAGCATCTATGGCGCCCTTGTCCATTAGCTCTCTTTCTTCCTTGGTAAAATGACCTAGTACATAATCTGCTAGGTCATATCCCTTAGGCTTTTCGCCAACTCCCATTCGTATTCTCATGAAATTCTCTGTAGAAAGATGTTGAATAATACTCTTCATGCCATTATGGCCACCTGCACTTCCAGACTTTCTAACTCTTATGGCTCCTACATCCAGGGCAATGTCATCATATACAACAATTAATTCACTTGAAACATCAACCTTGTAATACTGGCATACATCAATTAAGCTCTCTCCTGAAAGATTCATATAGGTCTGAGGCTTCACCAGTATACATTTTTCTCCTGCTATAATCCCCTTACCTACAAGTGCTTTATGCTTTATTGTGGACACATCTATATTATGCTTATCTGCAAGCACATCAATAACATCAAAGCCTATATTATGTCGTGTATTTTTGTATTCCTTGCTTGGATTTCCAAGACCTGCAATTATAAACATTTTATTCCTTTCGTTATTCATAACCACGTGAGCAGAAATTTATATCCTTCCTACTCGCCCATAAGCCGCATGTCTGTTAGGACAAATTACATATATGTGGCTCCGTGATATATAATAAGACCACTCCCTTTCGGAAGTGGTCTTATTATAACCATACCGGACCTAATTTATCAATCCGCTATATTTTAAAATACATATCTCTCATTCTGTTCAAGAACCACCTTCACTCCGTCCTCGCCCTTGAAGTAAGAGTTAGCACGAATTGTATCACGGCTCTCAACGATACAGTTCTCAATAACAGTATTATCACCAATATAAACATCATTAAGGATGATTGAATTTTTGATTACACAGTTATTTCCTACGAATACCTTCTTAAATAGAACTGAGTCCTCAACTGTACCATTTATGATAGATCCACTTGAAATCAAGCTGTTCTTAACATTTGATCCGTAATTATATTTTGCTGGAGGAAGATCATCAACCTTAGAGTAAATGGCTGGATATTCCTTATAGAAGTAATCTCTAACCTCTTTATTAAGGAAATCCATATTGGTCTTATAATAGTCATCTACTGATGCGATGTTGCTCCAGTATGAATCTATCTTATAACCATAGATCTTCTTTGTGTCCTTGAATCTAATTACGATGTCTCTTACAAAGTCATATCTGTCTTCCTTAGCACACTGCTCAATGAGCTCAATGAGGAGACGTCTTCTAATTACATATATACCACAGTTAACTGTATTTGTTTTGGCTACCATTGGCTTCTCATCGAATTCTACAATTCGATTGTCAGCATCCATTTTGATAATACCGTATCGGCCACCCTCATTGTCTGTCTCGATATCCTTGCAAACAATAGTAATGTCGGCTTTCTTCTCAATATGATACTCAAGAACCTTTTCGTAGTCTAGCTTATAGATAGCCTCTCCAGATGCAATAACAACATATGGCTCATGTGCTTCCTTAAGGAATCCAATGTTCTGATTGATTGAATCAGCAGTTCCTCTGTACCAGAAACCATTGTCATTTGTAATTGTAGGGTTAAATACGTATAAGCCACCCTGTTTACGTCCGAAGTTCCACCATTTTGATGAACTTAAATGTTCATTAAGGCTTCGTGCGTTAAACTGTGTAAGTACACCTACCCTTGTAATTCTACTGTTAGTCATATTACTAAGGGCGAAATCAATACTTCTGTAACTACCTGCAACTGGCATAGCTGCAATGGCTCTCTTCTGTGAGAGCTCTTTCATTCTATAGCTGTTACCGCCTGCTAAAATAATACCTATCGCTCTCATCTGTCTTCACCCGCCTTATTTAATGTTCTTCCACTTGGAAGTGTTCCACCTGGATAATCAGACAAATCTGTCTTACCAACTACCATAGTGTTCTTTCCAATAGATACTCCTGCAGGAATATCTGTGTGCTCACCTATACAAACAATTCCGTTTGAATAAATATGAGGATCTGTTTCGTTTGGTATTTCTTCACCAACACCTAATGTAACGCCCTCACCAACCTCAACACACTCTGCGATGATAGACTTATCAATCTTACAGTTCTTCTTAATAACTGTGTTGTCCATGATGATTGAGTTAGATACAACAGCACCCTCCTCAATAGTAACGTTACATCCTATTACTGAACTGTAAACCTTACCATATACATCAGTACCCTCACCAATGATACTCTTTTCAACAACACTGTCAGTTGCAAGATACTGTGGTGGAAGAGTTGAATTTCTAGTATAGATTTTCCAGTACTCTTCATATAGATTAAAGTCAGGAACTAAATCGATAAGCTCCATATTAGCTTCCCAATATGAGTTAAGAGTTCCTACATCCTTCCAATATCCATTAAACTCGTAAGCAAATGTTCTTCCCTTACCACCATCATGACAGCATGGAATAATATGCTTACCAAAATCAAGAGCTGGCTGATCCTTATTAGCAATAAGAGCATCTCTTAATATCTTCCAGTTGAAGATATAGATACCCATAGATGCGAGATTTGAACGAGGATTTTCAGGCTTCTCTTCGAATTCTGTAATTCTACGATTCTCATCTGTAATAAGAATTCCGAATCTCTTAGCCTCCTCCATAGGAACTGGCATTGCTGCGATTGTAACATCAGCATTGTTAGCCTTATGGAAGTCAAGCATAACTTCGTAGTCCATTTTGTAGATATGGTCACCTGAAAGAATGAGTACATACTCAGGATTATACATATCCATAAAGTCAATATTCTGAAGAATTGCATTAGCAGTACCTGTGTACCATTCGCTATTTGTATTCTTTTCATATGGGGGAAGAATCGTAACACCACCTTCATTACGGTCAAGGTCCCATGGAATACCAATACCAATATGTGCATTAAGTCTTAAAGGTCTGTACTGAGTAAGTACACCTACTGTATCGATACCTGAATTGATACAGTTACTTAATGGGAAATCGATAATACGGTATTTTCCGCCGAATGAAACAGCTGGTTTAGCAACCTTTGATGTAAGCACTCCCAAACGGCTTCCCTGTCCGCCTGCAAGTAACATCGCAATCATTTCTTTCTTATACACGAAATTCACCTCTCGCAAAAAAACTACAAAGCAATAAATAGTGTCGCCTTGCGTATGTTATATTTGTCAATAATATTATCACAAACTATAGTAAAAATAAACAAATATTTGCAAAAACTTTTCATTCTTTTATGCAATTTATACGTAAACGTTTAATCTGATTTAATTTGCAAAATTTACTTGGCTCATTTGGAATAACAAAAAAGAGAACCAAGGTTATTCACCCTGATTCTCTCTATTTGTTTAGTTATAAATACGATAAAGCAGATATTAAACTGCTGAGCTGTTAAGGTAAGCCTCCTGTTCTGGTGTAAGCTTATCAATTTTCTTGCCCATAAACTCAAGCTTCATCTCAGCAACATGTCTGTCAACCTCTGTAGGAACATCAATAATCATTCCGTCGATCTTACCCTGATTCTCTACAAGGTAAAGTGCTGATAATGCCTGAATTGCGAATGACATATCCATAATCTCTGCTGGATGTCCATCACCACATGCGAGGTTAACAAGTCTTCCCTCACCAAGAACGTTGATCCACTTACCATTAGGTAATTTATATCCAATAATGTTCTTACGCATTTCTTTTGCTTCAACAGCCATCTCACGAAGTCCAGCCATGTAAACCTCACAGTCAAAATGACCAGCATTACAAAGAATTGCGCCATCCTTCATTACAAGGAAGTCATCCTCATCAATAACCTTCTCACAGCCTGTAACTGTTACGAAGAAATCACCAAGCTTAGCAGCCTCAATCATAGGCATTACTTCAAATCCATCCATAACAGCCTCAATAGCCTTTACTGGATCAATCTCTGTAACGATAACCTGTGCTCCAAGGCCCTTAGCTCTCATAGCTACGCCCTTACCGCACCAGCCGTATCCTGCTACTACAACCTTTTTACCAGCAACGATAAGGTTTGTTGTACGATTAATTCCATCCCATACTGACTGGCCTGTACCATAACGGTTATCGAAGAAATGCTTACACATAGCATTATTTACAAGTACCATTGGGAACTTAAGCTCTTTATCTCTGTCCATAGCGATAAGTCTTAAAATACCTGTAGTTGTTTCCTCACATCCACCGATTACATTAGGAATGAGCTTTTTAAGGTCCTCATCTGTATGCATCATATGAACAAGGTCACCACCATCATCGATGATAATGTTAGGCCCTACACTAAGAACGGCCTTGATATGTCTTTCATACTCTTCAGGAGTACAGTCATACCATGCATGAACCTCAAGTCCTGCATGAACTAGTGCTGCTGCAACATCATCCTGTGTTGATAATGGGTTAGAGCCTGTGATGTACATTTCTGCCCCACCTGCTGCTAATACCTTACAAAGATAAGCTGTCTTAGCCTCAAGATGAACTGAAAGTGCTACCTTCTTACCTGCAAAAGGCTTAGTTTTTGAAAATCTTGCCTCAAGAGTATTAAGAAGATTACAATTTCTCTTAACCCACTCTATTTTTCTATCTCCTGATTCCCATAAGTTAACGTCTCTGATTTCGCTTGCCATAATTTCTCCTTTATTTTCCCTGTGCTTTTGTATATTCGTTTACAAGTTTTGTAATTCTATCCGCAGGATTAAGTAAATCACTTATCGATTCGTCATGGTTAAGTGTATCAATAATGTATGCAATGTATTTGCTCATATCACAGCTTATATAATAGTCTCTTGATAAAAGCTCAGGCGTCTGATAGATAAGGTTAGTTGTAAGAACCTTGTCAAATACACCCTCTTCATATGCCTCATCAAAAGGCTTCATTCCAACAGTGAAAAGTCCAAATGTAGATGCAATAAATATTCTGCCTGCATTTCTCTTTTTAAGCTGTCTTGCAACATCAAGAACACTTTCTCCTGATGAAATCATATCATCTATTACTATCACATCCTTACCCTCAACAGATGATCCAAGGAACTCATGTGATACTATAGGATTTCTTCCATTTACAACTCTTGTATAGTCACGTCTCTTATAGAACATTCCCATATCAAGACCCAAAACGTTAGCAATATAAATTGCTCTTTCCATACCACCCTCATCCGGTGATACAACAATCATATGTTCACTATCAATAGTTAAGTCCTTAACATTTCTTAAAAGACCTTTAATGAACTGATAAGCAGGTCTTATTGTTTCAAATCCATGAAGAGGTATCGCGTTTTGTACTCTTCCATCATGAGCATCAAAAGTTATGATATTATCAACGCCCATTCTCACAAGCTCCTGAAGTGCTATTGCACAGTCAAGAGACTCTCTTGATGATCTCTTATGCTGTCTTGACTCATAAAGGAATGGCATTATAACAGTAATTCGTCTTGCCTTACCTCCAACTGCAGCAATTATTCTTTTTAAATCCTGATAATGATCATCTGGTGACATGTGGTTTTCAATACCACATAATTTGTATGTAAGTGAATAGTTGCTCACATCCACTAACAAATAAAGATCTGTTCCACGAACCGACTCGTGAATTGTGCCCTTTGCTTCTCCTGTTCCGAAACGGGAGATCTTGGCATCCAGTATATAAGATTCTCTCTGGTATCCCTGGAAAGCCAGTGAATTTTTGTGTTCACTTTCTCTCTCTGCTCTCCATCCAACAAGGTATGAATCTACCTTCTTACCGAGCTCAGTGCATCCATTTAATGGAATCATTCGCAATGCGCCTACCGGTATACTGTCAAGATTACGCTTGTCATTTGCACCCATCCTAGAAAACTCCTCACTTTCCCTGACTTGTATTTCTGACTCTGTATCTTATATCGCTAATATCAAGTCTTATCGGTGTATATTTACCGGTAATTCTTGATAAAACTCTATCTGTATAACGCTCTTTAATTTCTGCAAGAAGAAGATTTGTAGAAATAACTGTTGAATTATTTCTGATGATTCTCTCATTAATGATATTAAATAACTGTGACTCAACAAAATTAGTAACATTTTCTGTTCCAAGGTCATCAATTATTAGTAAATCACAGGAATAAATATCCTCCTTCATGCTGAGGCTGTCTTCTGAATAATCATACGAAAACGCACACTTTGAAAGTGTATCAAACAACTGTACTGATGTAAAGTAAATTACAGAGTATCCGTTATCTAAAAGAGCCTTTGCTATGCAGTTTGATAAAAAGGTTTTTCCCGTTCCAGCATTTCCGGAAATCAGAAGGTTATTTCCTGCCTTTTCCTCAAATGAAGAAGTAAAAGCCTTACACTTTTCCAAAACCTGTTTCATCACATCATTTTCAGCATCTGTATAATGATCAAAACTGAATGTATCAAAGTTTTCTCTTAAAAGAATGTCTCCAACATTTGACTTTGAATACAGCAGTTTAAGTATCTTCTGTTTAAAGCAGTGGCATTTGTTCTGACCTATATATCCAGTGTCATTACAATCCTTACATGCATATTCTGGCTCCAGATAGTCCTCGCTGAATCCATGCTCTATAAGTAGCTCCCTTTTCTTTAAAGAAAGATTTTCAATTGCCTCTCTCATTTCTGAAAGGGCCTTCTCATCTCCACCAATACTCTTTATACCATAATCGCAGGCTATTTCTCTGATTTCTTCCTCAACGTCAGCATACTCAGGTACCATTTCGTATACCTGAGCTTCTCTTAAATCAAGTCTGTGACCTGCCTCTATTCTTTTTCTGTCATATTCGCGCATTATCTCATCATACTGCGCATTAGTAATACCCATTAATTTCCGAAGTATTCCTTTTCAAGCTGTGCAAAATCGTAATCTCTTCCTGCGAAGTTGTTAAATGACTTGGCGTCACGCTTTGCTGAAGATTTAGCTGATCCTAAGTCCGCATTTTTCTTATTCATAAGAGCTTCTACATCCTTTAGATGCTTAACTCCCTTTTTATTCCAATCCATCAGTATAGCATCTGTATATTCAAAGCTTACTGAATGTGTCTTATCAACTGTAATTTCACAGGCCTTTTTTACAATGTCCATTGTAAATCCAAGATCTTTAGTCCATTTCTTCACAAAACCTGCTTCCTTTACTGATGGCTTTCTGCTGCCTGCCTTGATTGAAAATGCTGAAAAGACCTCATATACCTCTCTTGGCACATCATTAGAAAGTGCCTTGGCAGTCTCTACAGAATCAACATCATTTTCAAACCAGCTTCTTGCAACCTTCTCAATATATCTGAAAGACTTCTTGCCGTTCTCAACACACTGTTCTACAAGATAGTCTATAAGCTCAGTATCAAAAGACAGTTCATTGCTAATGAACATGACGCTCTTTAAGTCTGCTGCCGTAAGAGGCTTACCAATATACTGCTGAATTACAAAAATCAGCTCCTGAATCTCAGGCTTCCTGCTAAACTCTGCTATATCAGCTGCGCTATACTCTGGCTTCTCAATTTCTGCAGTTTTATCACTTACAGTTTCTTTTGTTTCCATCAATCTGAAGTTCTCAATCTGAAGGCTGTCCTTAAAGGCCTCTGTACGCTTTTTCTTTAATGGTAAAAGACGCAGTCCTACAATGCTTCCATTTTCAGTCTTAAGCCCCATTAGGCCCTGCTTCTCCATATACAGAAGCGCTCTTTCAACGTCAGTAACTGAATAGTTAAATGTATCCGCAATTGTAATCACAGACACAGATGCCCCTTTTGATAGATTTCTCAAAAGGTACAAATAGATCTTAATCTGTGATTCATTGTTAGCTGACATGTATTCGTCTATATAGATATTGGACAAAGATGTTGTGTCCAAACTAAAATCTGATAGTAATGTTAACTCGCTCATTTTCTAACTCCAAAACTCTTTCAAACAAGTTCACATTATATCCATCTGACCTAGGATTTTCAATAGGTAAAAATGACGAAAACCCCAGTAAAATCAACCATTTGCGATAAAGTGGAAAGTGTGGATAATGTGGATTATTTTCCTGGAAACACTTTCTGTAAACTATCAAATGACGTTATTTTGCCAGTGTTCAAATATTCAGTTTTAACTTATGTCAATTTATTATTTCTGTCGTTTTTTTCTAAAAATTTGTGGATATGTGGATAAACTAGCCCTTAAGTATGTCATCTCCAATAATATCAACGTTTCCGGCTCCCATAGTTATCAACATTTCACCGGATTGGCAATTTTTCAAAATAAATTTTTCAATATCCTCAAATTTTTCAAAATAATATGCATCTGCACCCTTATTTTTTAATGACTCAAGAAGGTCCTTAGATGATATTCCGATTGTGTTTTTCTCTCTTGCTGCATATATGTCTGCAAGAACTATTCTGTCCGCAATCATAAGAGCATCTACAAACTCATCAAAAAATGCCTTTGTTCGTGTATACGTATGTGGCTGGAATACTACTGTAATCTTCTTGTCCTTATAGTTTCTGGCAGCATTAAGTGTTGCCCTGATTTCTGTTGGATGATGAGCATAATCATCAATAACGGTAATTCCATTTATCTCACCCTTATGCTGGAATCTTCTATCTGCTCCATGGAATGAAGTAAAGCCACTTTTTACTGTTTCAATATCAATATTCAAATAGTCTGTTACAGCTATAGATGCTAAGGCATTTGTAACATTATGGGATCCAGGAACTGATAATGATATATCCTCACACATTTCGTTATTCTTTATAACAGTAAACTGTCCACATCCCTTTTCATCATATTCCAGGTTACAAGCCCTGTAGTCCGCTTTTTCACTATTGCCAAAGGTTACTATTTTACATTTAACGCCCTCGCATATTTCCTCGTAGTTATCAATGTCAGCACTAATAACTAAAAGTCCGTCCTCTGGTAAAAGCTGAGCAAATCTTCTGAATGAATTTCTGATATCGTTAATATCCTTGAAGAAGTCCATATGGTCCTCTTCAACATTAAGAATTATTGATACCTTAGGGAAGAAGCTTAAAAAGCTGTTTGTATATTCACAAGCCTCTGTAACAAACACCTCTGACTGACCGATTCTTAAGTTACCACCGATACAATCAAGAATTCCACCAACAGTAACTGTAGGATCAAGAGAAGCCTCCATAAGAATTGTAGTAATCATGGATGTTGTTGTTGTCTTACCATGAGTTCCTGATATAGCAATAGGGATCTCGTAGTTTTTCATAATCTGACCAAGCATATCTGCTCTTGGAATACAGGTAATTCCACGCTTTTTAGCTTCCATAAGCTCTTCGTTGTCCTTAGAAATTGCTGCAGTATACACAAGCAGGTCAATGTCGTCGGTAATGTTTTCCTTGACCTGACCGTAATTTACTTTTATTCCCTTTTTTTCAAGCCCCTCAGTAATTTTAGATGGTGCTCTATCAGAACCAGACACAGAAAAACCTCTGTCTGATAAAATTTCAGCAAGTCCACTCATGCTGATTCCGCCAATTCCCATAAAATATACATTTTCAGGCTTTGAAAAATCTAATTTATACATTTTCTACTCCTCACTATTCAATCTGCTGTTCGCTGCCTTCTCTTAGGACAAGGCTAAATCAAAACCAGTTATTTTTAAGATATCCCGCCTTTGAGCATGGACCATCTGTAATTACATAGTTATCAGCAGGTGATTTGACTGTTTTTCCATCTGCTCCTGCCACATTTAGTCCCTCAGCCAGTCTAATTACTGACTCTGCTGCATTCCTTGGATTCCATTTAGAATGCATCTTCTCGTAGGCCTTTTTTCCATACTCATCTATTAGCTCTGGCTTTTCAAGAAGCTTTTTTAGCTGATTTGTAAGAGACATCACATCTCCACTCTTAAAGCAGAGACCACACTTTTCATTTTCAACAAGCCATGGTGTAGCCCCGCATACATGGGATGCCACAACTGCACATCCAGCATTTAGTCCCTCATATATAACAGAACCCCAACCCTCTAGCTTATTTGATGTCATGACATACACCTGGTATTTTGCCATTGTATCTCTTGCCTCATCAGGTGACAAAAAGTCTTCAAAAGTAACTCGGTCTAAAAGGTTGAAATCATTAGCCATTCTTTCAACTACTGGCCTCATTTCACCCTCTCCAACCATATGGAGTTTGAAGTCATATCCTAGATCCCTAAGCTGTCTTGCTGCCATCACCACAAGGTCAGGTCTTTTTAATTTAAGCATTCTGCCCATCCATAGTATTGATACAGGGCCATCTGCGTATTCCTTTTTCTGATTTATTAGTTCATCTATATTATATTCCTTATGCACTGGGAAATATCCGAACTTGTAGCATTTATCGGGATATGAATTGAACATTTTCTTAAAATCAAGTGCTGTAAAAGCACTTGCACCTAAAACATAAATGTTTTTATCACGGTTCTTTATGTGCATTCGAATATATTTTTTTGTAAGTCTTGGTATGAAAAACTTAATGAAGCCTTCCTTTAAGGGTCTCTCAGAGTACCTGAAGGTGAGCTTATTTTTAAGTAGTCTCGCCTCACAGTATTCCTCAGGAGCTGTTCCCATTATTACTAGGTCTGAGCTGATTGCTAGTATTTCTGCGGCCTCTTTTTGAGCATCACTTTCATATGTCCTGATTATGTATGGTGGAGTGTCCTCTCCCCATCCCATCTCAGCTCTAAAGCCTTCCATAGGCATGGTCTCAACAAATTTAAAGCCATCTCCAAGAAGCCTATAGAACTCATCACACAGAGCCTTCTGATGATGATTAAAGTAATTTGAATAAAATGTTAATGTTTTTATTTCGTTCATAATATTAAGCTCGAGTTATTTTTTGCTTGATAACTAAAATTATCTCCTTAAAGTCCCCACAATATATCAGGACAAGAATTACACTAATAAAGGCACATATAACGTAATGATATGGGACTTCCATAATCATTATTAATGACTCTAAAATAAGAAGGGCATATGAAATATAGTTTCTAAAAAATCCAACCCTTATATTTACATGGCGTTTCACAAAAACCACCGCCATCGTACACATAGTAAAATATGATACCGCAGTAGCTACCGCTGCCCCCATAGCTGAAAACATTGGTATTAGTAATGCATTAAGCACGACATTAACAAGTGCCCCTATTCCTGTTGCCCTGCCCATAGATTTTGAATCCTTGTGTGCAAGGCAGATTGATCCTAAAAATCCTGTAAGCGCACCAAAAATAACTGATATCAGAAGTGGGGGGACATATTTCCAGGCATCATAGAAATCCTTTCTGAACAGAAAATGTGCAAGCGGCTTAACAATAAGAATTAAAAAAGCACATCCAATAACCATAAAGCTATTATAAATTTTGTACATTCCTGTAAAGAAGTCTTCAGAATCCGAATCCTTATGTGCCTTGGTCGCTGACATTTGCCATGCCTGGGCAAAGATCCTCTGAAATACCATTAATATCGCAGGAATTTTATATGCAACACCATAAACACCATTTACAGCTGCGCCACACATATACAAAACAAAGTACCTGTCTACTGCATTATTTACCCAGCTTGCAGTTGAGTACACAACCATGGGGCGTGAGTACTCAAGCATCCTGTTCTCAATATCCAGGGAAGCTGATTTATCGCCTAAATTGACCTTACTTCTGCCATAGAAGATCATTATTGCTGATGCAATGGCATATGCAAGAATCTGAGAAAATACATATCCATTGAGGCCAATTTTAATTCCCAGTAAAAATATGAGGTTAAAAGCTATTGTAGCCGCTGTACATGTTATGCTACCTATCACTACAGTCTCGACAAGCTCGCATCCCTGAAAGTATAAAACTAAAAATTCATACAGTGCATTAGCAGCAAATAAAAATATAAAGAGAATAAAATACCACTTAATCTCATCTACTTTTGAGCCCTGAATAAATGGCAGGAATGCTATAGCACCTCTTAATGCAAAACATGCAAAAGTGACAATAACAATTGCCCTTATCACATATTTAATGCCAACACTGTATATTCCATTGCGATTTTCATGTTCCTCTACTCCAAACCTAAGTGCTGCCTCACCAATATTTACGGTTATCATCGGCACTAGTAAGAGTAGCGTTACCTGAATTACATCTGCAACACCATACTCATAGGTTGTAAGTACATTTGTATAAAATGGGACAAGCAAAAAAACAAGTATTTTTGAAACAAAATTACTTATTGAAAAAAGCGCTATGTTTTTTGTAAGGTATTTTAGCTTTCCCATCTAATTTCCTAAAAGGCTATACTCATTTCCTCATAGCTTCAAGCTTGGCTATAAGTTCCCTCGTTCGCGCCTCCCATGACATTGTTTCAAAATCGATATCATTTAGAAGCTTTTCACGATTAGGATTTTTAATTACATTTTCTATCTTCTCAGCTATTTCTGAAGCATCACTGTAATCATTTATAATATCGTTCTCATCTGATGACTTAAATAAATCAAGAACTCCACAGACGCTGCTGCACAGTATGCTCATACCAGCGCACAGAGCCTCTACTGGTGCAAGACCAAATGTTTCAAAGCAACTGTTCTGGATGAACACTCCGCATTCATTAAAGAGCTGACTCTTTTTTTCAGCGCTCACAAGACCTAGGTTCTTAACAAAAGGATATTTGTTTATCTCCTCTGTATCTGCACCCTCCTTGCCAATAACGTAAAGCGTCAGCTTGTCATTTTCTGATTGAATTCTATCATTAATTTGTTTTATTGCCGCACATATGTGCAAAATCATCTTTCTTGGCATGCCGCCGCCAATTGATAGAATTTTTCTGGAATCTCCTGTTTTTTCAGGGTTTACAGTACTTTCATCTATACCATTTGTAACAAAATCTATCTTATTTTCGTATTGAGGGTAGCTTGCCTTAAGCCAATCGCAAAATTTCGATGACACAGCAAAGAGCCTGTCTGCTAAAAGCAATGTTTCTTCCTCAATCTCGCTCATATGTGCATTCTCATTATGATTTATTTTATTTTCATGGGTAATTGCTCCATGAACGAGATATGCTGTTGGCTTCTTAAGTTTTTTGGCAAACTTCATACCCAAAACATTTTGCATCGAATATCCTGAGAAGAAAATAATATCACTTCTCAAAATATTAAAATACAGTTCAGGTAGTCTGAAAAGCTTGCTGGTACGCTTCTGATAGAGGGTTCCAGCCGGTAAACAGCGTATATATTCTTTTGTAACGTTGGCTGGACCTGTCCCTGTTTTGTGGTCTCCAACTACGAATATTCTACTCATATGTGTAAACTAATGCTATTTCTTAGATTCTAAATATTCTTTTCTGCCCGCATACATGCACTTGATTGCCTTAATGGTCGTGAGCTTTTCAGAGTATAAACTTTTCTTTCTGATTGCAAACTGAAAAATCAAAGCATGTGACCAGAAGGCTGACATTGCTGCGTAGTTAGCGCCTCTTGAAAGGAAAAATCTTTCATCATAGTCCGAAAACCATGTTGACTCCACTTCCTTAAGCTCTGCAATCTTTACTGGAACGTAATATATATGTTTTCCCTTTTTAAGAGCATCATAGAGGAATATATTTTCCTCTCCCATAATATATTTTCCTGATCCAGCTCCAAAATCCTCATCAAAGCTGATATCTGATATTCTCTCCCGTCTAAAGGCAATTTCAGGAGAAAAGATCTTAAGTACCGACAAATAATCCATTTTTCGCTCTGACGCATAATTTGGTACAGGCTTTTCTTTTCGCTTTATGTAAAAAACTATAATGTCAGCATCAGGACGCTTTTCAAACTCAGCTAATATAAGCTCCTCATAATTATCAACATAAACCACGTCGTTATCGCAGAGAATACATATATCCGCCTCAGCCTCATGTATGGCCATATTTCTACTCTTGCTGAGCCCTCTGTCCCTCGTTTTGACATACTTAACGGCCTGATCACTTCCGTTTACAGACCGTCTAATAATTCTTTCTTCACTTGTATCATCGCACTGATTAATAACTACAGCATCACCTGTAATTTTCAGAGAATCGATATAGTCTAAACTATCCATATTTAAAACAGATAGCAGTACCTGTAGTTTATTCATATCACTATATTCTCCTGATTACAGCTCTAAATGCCCAGAACACAAAACATAATGCGCTGTATGGAACCGATAATCCCTCAACATTTCTATATAGATTCCATATTCTTCTAAGTGCCTCGATTTTATTTGATGAAAGGGTTCCTGCACTTCTTCTGTAAAGAGTAAGGCCCTCATTAAGTCCGTATCCCTTGACTCCGCTCTTAAGAACCTTCCACCATGTCGCAGTATCTTCACTTTTGACATTTGGCATGTAGATTTCTTCCTTTTTGAGCTTTGACATATCAAACATAACAGTACTTGTAAAAATAGTGGTATTCTTTAATGCCTGTTTATATGTGATGGTAAATGGAACTTGAACGACCTTTTTTACAGATACTCCAAACTCATCAGCAAATTCATATCCTGTAAATGAAAATGCCGCATCATTTTTATCCATAAATTCAAGCTGTTTTGTAAGCTTATTAGGGTCCCACAGATCATCCGCATCAAGAAATGCAATATATCTTCCCTTTGCCGCATCTATACCCTTGTTTCTGGCAAGAGCTGCACTTCCTCCACCGCTTTCTATGACCTTAATATTATCGCTTTCAAGCGCATGCATAATATCAAGGCTTCTGTCAGTGGAATTATCATCTACTAGTATGATTTCCCAGTCAGAATAGCTCTGCGACTTTATTGATGCAACTGTATCACTTATACATTTTTCCGCATTATAAACAGGAATTACAATACTAACTAAATCGCCCATTTTATACTAATCAGCCTTTTCTTCCTCTACAGGTGTAATATTTCCCTGCGCAACTCCCTCTGTCGAGTCAAGCTTGAACAGAGTTCTTACTGTCAATATCACAAGCTTAATATCAAGCCATAATGAATAGTTTTCAATATAATATAAATCAAGCTTCAGCTTATCATATGGAAGAGTGTTATATTTTCCATATACCTGAGCATATCCGGTGATACCCGCCTTAACCTTAGTACGATATGTGAATTCTGGCATATCCGCAATATACTTTTCTGCGATTTCAGGTCTTTCCGGACGAGGTCCTACAAATGACATAGAACCTGAAATAACGTTAAATAGCTGAGGAAGCTCGTCAAACCTGATTTTACGGATTACCTTACCAATAGGTGTAACTCTGTCATCCGAAGCCTGTGCAAGTCTTGCTACTCCGTCCTTCTCAGCATCCTCACGCATTGATCTGAATTTGTATATATAAAATTCTTTGTTATTGAGCGTAAGTCTTTTCTGCTTATAAATTATAGAGCCTCCATCATAGGCCTTTACCAAAATGGCTGTAATAAGCATAAATGGTGATGAAATAATGATCAAAATAAGAGAAATAACAATGTCTATAAGTCTCTTAATAATCATCTGCTCCACCTCAAGTGGTGAGCTCTTTGTAAGTAAAAGCGGAGTATCAAAGAAGTGAATAGGTGTTGCTCCTCTTAATACTATGTCGATGATTTTAGGCATTGTATATGTTTCAACAGAATGCTCATAGCAATATTTGAAAATTACATTTCTAAGCTCAGCTGAAACATCCCACATCATGACTGCCTGGTGTTTGTCAATCATGCTAGTAATCTTTTCAAGCTCTTCAGTAGCTAAAACTGATTCGCTAATCTTAAACTGGTGACGTCTAGTCTTAACCTTCTCAACAAATAAATCTGTTGAATTTCCCTCATAAATAAGCAAAACGTCAAGTGGTGGGAATAAAAATCTGTGAATATATGTTGCAATAATAATCCAAATTCCAATACAGAAGCACTGAATAATCATAGCAATAAACAGTGGAATAATCGGTGGAAAATGGTATGCAAGAAGAGTTACGATTGCATAAAAAATTACATTCGTAATAAGTGTTGCAAGTCCCTGGGAAAATACAAGCTCAATCATTCTGAAGGAGCCGATTTTAAGTCCCTTATACATTGCCGAGAAAATAACGAGTATAAATGCATATACAACTGCAATAAATACATGTCCCCAGAAGTAAAAGGCCTTTGGAAGCTGTGTATTATAGTAGACAACCTCTACATAAGCGACAATCCCGGTTTCGACCGCTACAATAAGTAACGACATAAGGAAGTTGTATATTCTTTTTCTGATTTGTAACTTATTCATTTATAAATACCGAAGCGAGAAGACCGACCATTTTATAAAAAGGATTAAGCTTTACTGATGAAAGGCTCTTCCCACACTTTTTAGCATATTTTATATAAAAGCCCGAATATTTAATCTTTAAAACAGATGGTGGTGTGATTTCTGCCCTCTGTTCATAATAAAGATAAAAGGCTACAGGGTTGTTATTCTTAAGCTTAATAACTGAATCTGTGTACCCCTCACTGACGATTTCACAGACCGTAATTATTCTGTCCTGTACTATATATTCGTATTCCGTATCTATTTTATCATAAATATAGTCTTCAGGCACATATTTTTCACCCTCTATTTCAGGAAATGGATACTCAGCTATTACACTTGTCACAAACATAATAGTCGTTTCTCCCTTAAATCCATTTAAATAAAGGCCATAAAGGGTAGAGCGCTCTATTTTATCAGGGAAATTAACTCCAGATAAAAGTTCACTTTCTGACCTGCCCTTATGTGTAATGATACCTGCAATTTTGCTGTTTTTATCTGTGATATCAAGCCCTTTATTTGAAAGCTCATCAACTGTCTTGAGCAGGCTCTCTACAGCATCACTAACAAGATAGTCATCAGAGTCAACACATAAGAAAAAAGGCGTTTCAGTATTTTTAACGCCATCGTTATGGGCTCTCATTTTTCCGCCATTTTCTCTGTAGATGTAGCGTATGTCTATCTTATTTTCCTGAACGTAGCCATCTATAACTGCTTTTGTGTTATCAGTTGATCCATCATCTACAATAAGCCACACAAAATCATCGCATGTCTGAGCCTTCAAGCTGTCATACAGCCTGCCTAGAAGATGTTCTCTATTGTATGTAGGTGTAAACACTGTTAATCGTTTCATATTACCATCCATTAGCATAGCATTCAGAATAATCTACAAGTGCAAATGGCTGTATTTCATTCTGATGGTATCTTAGCACTGTGTATGTAGCGGTCTCTCCCACCTCTGTAAGACCCGCATCTATCAAAACAGGAATCATACTACTACCCGTAGTTAGCACAACATATTCTGTGTCTGTCATTTCAAGGCCTTCTATTATTTTATCAATTGCAACATCCTGATATCTGATAAGAGCCGCTAATAGTCTGTACTGTGGGAACTCATCAGAGTCAATCATCTCCTGTGTGTATTCCTTAGATACTGCATACAGATAATCCTCTCTATCAATTGTGAGAAGCATTTTTCCATCATACTGACGCATCTGCATATTATTTTCAAATTCTAAAAATGCCTTTGGATATTCAGAATCGCTGTCAGAATGTATCATTTCAGAAATTTCGATAAGCTCGCTTGGCATTTTGTAGATATTCTCAGGAAGCTTCATTCCACTCTTAAATACACAGTTTGAAGCTGAAGCTATTAAGAGTACTGATACAATTATTACTGCTACCCTATGTTTTATTTCTCCATTTATTAGAGCTAGTATGATTTTAGTCATAACATATGGCACTAGTATGACAATCGGTGTCATCCAGAAGAATCTATAATATTCACTGTTTATGTCAGCAAAAATACTTAAAATATGTGGAAAGATAGGATTATATACGGTTACAATTAAAAGAGCACTCATAGGTATAAAAATCTTCTTTTCCCTGTCTGAGCCCTTAACCAATATGAAAATAAGCATGGCAAAATACAGCACCAGATAGCCTGTGCTGCCATTAAATCTGTATAGGCACTCTCTTAAATATGCCATTTTGTCAATTGCTACAAATACGTCCTGCATACTTTCCTAAAAACTCTTACGTAGGGTATGTGTAAAATACAAATACGCCCTTTACATATAAGATATATATAAGCACCATTGCTACTCCTGGGAGTACACACGCAATATATTTTGGCAATGGTCTAATAGTTTTTTTCATAAACATATAGGGAACAGCTAATATTGATAGCTGTGCTGGTATTAGCATATTTCCTGATGATGAAATGGTCATAGATCCAAGGCTTATGATAAACATTGAAAGCCATGGAAGGGCTATTTCATCCTCACTTATCATCAACATGAATATATAGAAAATTGCCACAATAGAGAGATTTCCTACTATTGTTTTTCCCTCATATGTACGTGTAAGCAAAAACAAAGAGGATGTGAAGATGGTATAAAACATCATGTTCACAAGGAACATCATTGCAAGCATTATTGCAACGCCCTTTGCATCATCTCTAAATAAACATTTAGCTATCATGACATATAAAATATTAACAAGTATTATTACGACAGCTGACATTGTAAGCTTTGTCTGTATTAAGGCCGGAATTCCTAAAATACTGCACATTACAGCATCATTTATTGAATATGTGGCGAATAAATATCTGACCTCATAATGATCCTGCCATGCGCCTGTAAATGGGTCATAGACATTAATCATATTTGTTTCCAGACTGGTAGTAACATTAGAAACATAGTAGGCTGCATCAAGTGTAAAGTTATAAGTTGTAGTTACAATCACAATCTGAATAAGTATGATTACTGCAATAACGCAGGTCACAGCCTTGTGAGCCCTTATCATTTCTAATATTTTCCCACATGATGCTGAAATGTTCCTTCTATTTATGATAATAGACAATATTGAGACTGCCGAGACAATCGGTACCCATGTCATAGTAAGCCATGATAGTGGACGATACTTAATCATAAATGGGAAGCATACAATAAAGAAAAGCGTGTAATATGCAAAAAATCCCACAATGAAAGTAAGGCCTTCTCTTACCGGCTTATTTTTCCTATGAAGAATTAATGCTCCAAAAAGATAAAACAGTATTAAGTTAAGTGGAATAGCAAGTATTCCCTTTAATACATAAATCATGCTTCTACCTGTTTTAATTATTAATCAATCTTTTCTAAACCTGATACTACATATGCGTCATCAACCTGCATACCATTTTCTATACAGAAG
>R26__coassemble_491_pt1 | contig 24479 bp, 21 predicted proteins | sample R26__metabat2_high_PE_058 | metagenome-assembled genome bin R26 | reverse complement strand
TTAGCACTGTAAGTAGAGAAAGCCGCAGAATCTGTATACGTTGATGGATCAACAACTGATAAATTGGAGCCATCATATGTAAGGACCGCCCCATTGGCATATAATCTAGTATTTGAATTACCGACCTGTACCTTCAGCTTCCCATCATATACTTTTGTTCTATCGATAAGTTCCTTTTTAAGGGTTTTCGCAGTTGGCTCCACTCCACTGTCCGCACCATTTACTACTGCCTGAACATAATCAGACTTAGACTTAGCATCCTTAAAGTTCAAATAGCAATATGCATATATCATTGTTGAATCGGCATCTAGCTTCACATATGTATATGGTTTCGCAGAATCAATATAAGCCTTTCCAAACCAGTCATTAGGTATAGAAATGCCATCTGTTTCAAATGGGTCACTAGGCCCCGATTCGCAGATTCTTGGATTTGCATCCTTTAAAAATTCTGTTGGCATTAAAATGATGTCCTGGCTCATTTTAAGTGCTACACTTTCAGGTACTGATGCATCGCTAATCTTACTACTACTTCCTACATCAATCTTTAATTCCAGATTTTCTGGTTTAGCAGGAGAGTCATTTTTTCTATTATTTTTAATGTCGCTTCCTGGTTCTATGCTTTTCTTTGATTCATGATTAATAAATGCATTACCACATAGTAAAAGTGATTTTAAATCAGACATATCAACGTCTGCCTCCTTGGCATTTATTACTATTGATGAAGACCTTGATGCTGTGTTATCACCTAATGCACTACTCTTTGTATAATCACTTAAACTTGTTATAATGGCCTTTTTCGTAGTAAGCGTTTTTCCACTGCCCCCTGTTCCGGTCATCTCCCTTTCGCCATCATTATATCCATAGTAGCTGCCCTCTATTTTTACTGAAGAACCATCTGCAGCAGAGTTCAACTGTAAATCATCCGCAGCAAATAAATCGCCTTTAATGTTTAAAGTGGCTGGCGAATTAATTTCTATATTTTCAAACCAGATCTGGTTATTAAGCATTGTATTGTCCTGATTGATATTGAGTGTTCCACCATCAAGTACAATATCTCCGCCTGATACAACATATGCTGCATCATCAATTTTTAGACTAGAAGCTGTATTAAGGTGTATTCCACAGTATTCTGATGTGTCTGTATACTTAGTAGGATCAGATACAACATCACCCATGATATTAGCAAATGGCTTGGTTCCGGCGTAAACATTTCCCTTAGCTACAGCCTGAGCATTGCTCTCAAGTTCAATTCCCTCATTTGCTAAAATAGCATAGTCAAAAACTCTGTTATTAGTTGTAAAGAAGCTAACCCTTGGAACCTCAATTACAATGTCTGTATTGATTTCTGACACATAACCGATATTTTCATTTGCATCAGGATTTGACTGGATTTTTACTCCACTTATTACTATAACTCCAACCTTTTTTATATTATCTATATCACTCTCTGATGATACCGTTACCTCGTTACTTCTAGAGGAATTTGTGTAATATTTTATAGTACCGAAACTAACAACATTCGCTCTTGACTGAGCTTCGCTGTCTCCCTTTTTATGTGTATCCTTAACAATGTATTCAGGAAACTTTGTTGTCTGATTTTTGACAATTCTTGTATAAAATGATTTGACAAAATTAAAAGAAAATGCCTTATACGCTTCCTCTTCATCCTTATACGATCCCTCATCTGTAGTCTTGTACTCTGCTAATACATCACCGTAAGCCTGCCCCATTATTTCAGCACATTCCTGACCGAGACCCGTGTATAAATCATTTAATGTTTTTTCAGCGTAATAAAATTCATCCTTCGTATTCCTGTCTATTGCACGCATCTGAAAGTTAACAGTAACCGTAGATAAAATAATTGCTGCAAGTACTGATACAAACAAAAAGGCAACAAGAGCCGTGATCATCACTGACCCCTTGTTGTCTTCTTTAGCCAATATGAATTTGTTGAATGATTTAATTTTTCTCATTCAATTACCCTGCTATATGTTAATTGTTTGCTTCCTTGCCAGCCTGCATTGTTGATGTTAATGTTGCAAGTACTTCTGTTTTGCTATGCTCCATAATATCAACTGTCACATAATATACTCTCGTTTTTTTTGCAGAATCATGCAGTTTTCCCTCATTTCCATTTTGATCCAGCAGATTTGAGCAAAAAACAACATCATCAACCGATGTAGTTACATCGGTATCTAACAATAACTTAGTACTATATGGAATAGTTGATGTATGATCGTAGGATATTGAATCACTCCATCCAGAGCCATGCACATCAAGTGATACTTTGCTTCCATTTAACGTACTGAGTTTATTCTCTCCATCCTGCATAATAAAGTAGACACTATGCCTCTTGCCACCCGTCGTTGTGTCTTCGATTTTTATATGCTCATTTTTAATAGGATCTGATATTTTATTCCCATCATCACCTACGATATTTTCTGATAATGTGTAAAATAAATAAACATTAGGCCTTCCAACTTCAGTCGCATTTGCCTCACTAAAATACCCACTGTACACAAGATACTTAAGGCTTTTGTCTCCTGAATTGCCAGTCCTATATTCTACCTCACATGTAATCTTCGTTAATCCAGAATCAGAATCGTCCTTAATATCAATGTTTATATATTTTTCTGCACTTGTTTTATAGCTATTTTTAAGCGATGTAACGTTACCATTATCTGAATTTTCTGCTGCAAGGTTTTCTAACGCTTTTTTGTCATACTGATTTATCTCCCACGAAATAACCGCGTTTTCATGAGAATCGACTTTATTTATAACAGGGAGTTCTCTGACATTAGCATCACTGGCATCATAGTACCCTGCATCAGTACTACTCATACTACTTTTGTCAACAGAATATTTTTCTGTATCTATCGTAACCTTCGCATCATATGTAATTCCCTGTGTAGCTGTTACGTTATCGTAGAATACTTCATACGGTGGCGTCTTTGTGAGATTTCCAAGCGTCAATCCTCCGTCTGAATCTACTGGATTAAACGAAACTCTAGAATCATTAACTGCAAGGTCATGCAATTCCTGAATCGACTTACCTTTTACGTCTTCCATTACTCCTTCTGCAAGGGATGTAACGTTCTGAAGCTTTTGTGACTTACTATTTATAATATCTGCCGTTGTGAAACTTCTTAAAAGAGGGGTAAATACTATAGCTATAATAGCAACAGCAACTAAAACCTCTACAATTGAGAAGCCTGAATTGCTATTAACTATATTATGTTTTTTGACCGCTTTATAACCCATCAAATCATCCTATAGTATTTATAATATTCCACCACCTGCTGGCTTACGTTGTGGAGTTTGCTCCTCTTCCTGAGTATGTTCTACCGGTCTCTCTTCAGACTGTTCATTTTCTGTTGATGAACTGTCCTCTGTAGATTCTGAAGGTTCTGACGAACCTGATTCCTCTGAATTATCTTCATTAATTTCTGATACATTGATATCAGCATCACTTGATGGAGCTAGAAGCGACATTCCTGTTTTAAATATCATATCATTTCCAACTTTGACATTGGATAAATCGGGTGCCTTATATTCCTTATCAGTTCCTGTAACTGCATACTGGCTTAGAACTATTGATCCTCCAACAAGTCCTGAGTCAACAGCATATGAAGCATTTATTGATGAAATGAAAAGTCTTTGATCGTAACTTTCAATATATTCAATAAATCGTTTAAAATCATCATATTTAGCAGCATAATCAATATTTAAGTTCTGACGCACACCCTTTATAACCGATGAGTTTGTTGACTGAACATTTTCTGTTTCTGTACTTTCAACATCAGCAGTAGCTTCCGAATTGTCTTCACCGCCAAATATTAATTCCTCATCCTGAAATGACAGTCTAGAAATCCACACGTTAGACGTATTTTCTAAATCCTTAACCATCATGATTGTATTATCTTGATTAAATCCACCAAAGAATTTATCTACAGTTTCTGCATACTTAGTCTGTGCCTGCGCTATGCGATTTTCATAGTCAGCACGATTAGTATAGATTTCACTATAGTGATTTACACTCTGCTCAAGTTGTGTTATTTCATCAGTAATAGCAAGCTGCTTATCAAGCATTGGCTTTGCGACAAAAAAATACGATACCGAAATAATAGCAAGTGCCAAGAGGTATACAAGAAGTTTTTTATCTTTTGCGCTAATCTGCATTATTCTATACCTCCTAACTCATCTTCTGCTACATTATCAAGTGTTATTTCCTTTTCTAGTTCTGTAGGCGTTTCTAGTTCTATTCCATCTGAATTTTCAGCCTCGCTAGCCTCAATTTCATTAACATCTAGTAATGTAAACGACATTGTGAATGCATCGTAAACTCCAGCTCCATCTAACGATTCGGCAACAAGATCAACCTTTACATTTTCTACATATTTTAAATCCCGCATCTGCTGAATAAATCTTGCAACGCTTTCTTTTCCTACACCACCACCTGTAATAGATATAACTCCCTCTGAAAGACTAAAGCTATCTATCGACATTCCTGTAGGCATAAGTACTTCCATATCTTTTATTAATCTTAAAAGTGAATCATTTGGTCCCTTTGTGGACTTATAAAATTCTTCTATTGCTACACTTTTTGATTCTGCATCGTTAAGCATATCCTCAATACTTTGTAAATCCTGAAGTGAGATGAGTTGGCTATTTAACGCATCTCTTTCTGACTTAGCCATAGAATACATAGCAAAACTCGCACCAATGAGTGCTACAGATGCTATAGCTGAAATGATTACAAGATTCCAAGGAAGCTTATTTTCATCCTTAGCTTTTTCTTCTTCATCTTTTCTTTCAAACTTCAAGTGCATTGGTTCAATTACAGCACCAATGTTTGCCATAAAGTTTGTAGCTTGTTCTGGAGTCAGCTGTTTTGTCTTTACCAGAACATTATTAAGCCTGAATATTTCCTGTGCTTCATGTCCAAGACCTTCTGTTAATGCATTTCCTATACCATTAACATATGTTGCGTCACCCATGAACATTACGCCTGCAATTGGATGGTCCGCCGAACGTCCATTATAGAAATCAAATATTCTTCCAATACTCGAAATCAATGAATCACATACATATTTTACATCTGGATACGCCTGACAGATACGAGAAATATCGTTATCCTCAAGGAATGCGATTGCATCCTCCTCATCAAGGCCAACAGATTCAGAAACTGTATATATAAGTGTATTCAGACCTGTAGCTACTGTACGCTGCATTATCTGAATATCACCATTCATGATATTGATAATTGTATTTTCATAGCCCAACTGGAGGATAGCATTTATTTCTCCAATATGCGCCTGAGTTTTTAAAACCTGAAGAATTGCGTTACCAGCATAATCAACTATCTCAACAGAACACTTCATAGCTTTTGCCAACGCTGTATAGCCTTCAAGCAAATCGCCAGGTGTCGCAATAACATTCAGCCTGTACTGCATATTTTCCGCAGTTTTAACAGTCTCAATAATTGAATAGTTGATGGAATAGTCTTCTATGTTTCCAACAGGAAAATAGTCTGAAGCATTTACCTCGATAAGACCCTTTATCTGCTTTTCTTTTACATACGGAATGATAACTTCCTTACTCGCTATACGCTTAGAAGCTACTGAAAATGCTATTTTCTTAGTCTTGATTTTATACTTTGAAAGGTAGCCCTTAATTTCCTCGGCCAAAGAGTCGACATCAAGAATAAAGCCATCATCAAGAAGGCCTTCTGATATAGGAATATCATATGCTGAATAAACCTGAATTTTTTTACCTGATTTTACAATTTCTGCTAACTTGGCAGAAGTTGTACCAAGTGTAATTGATAGTAGTTTTTGTGCCATTTACGCACTCCCCTTTTAAAAACCCAAATACCCCATATACATTCTAATTAGATTATCTCCGCACATTGCAGCGATAAAAATTCCCGCTGATAAATATGGTCCAAACGCCAGCCTTCTATCAGCATCCGACACTTTCATTCTGATAAGATGAATTACTGCACCGAGTATGCATCCTAGTAAAAATGCCAATACAATATTCTGCCATCCAAGTAAAAGACCTCCTGCCGCAAGCAGCTTAATGTCTCCTCCTCCAATAGCTCTCCCCTTACTGATAAGCCACACTAAAAATAGTACTATGCTTACAGCAAAAAATCCTATCACATACTGTGACATATGCGGTAGGTCAATAAAAACCTGTACGATACCGAGGATCATTATAAAAATGTTACATCCAAGTGGTATCTCGTATGTTCTAAAATCAATTACTGATATTACAATAAGGACTGACGTAAGTGCACAGTATATAAATGACTGTGGTGTCATTCCGAATATGCAAAATACCAGTACATAAAGTAATCCGTTGAGCAGTTCAATAACCGGGTATTGAACGGATAACTTAGTCTTACATGTCCTGCATTTACCTCCCTGAATTAGAAGGCTGAATACAGGTATTAGTTCATACCATTTAAGCTGCCTCCCACAGCTCATGCAATGGGAGGGAAGCTTAACAATATCTTGTTTTAATGGTATTCGGTATATGCAGACGTTTAAGAAACTGCCAATGCATAGGCCGAAGAGAAAAATAAAAATATTATTTATACTGTCCATTAAGTATACTGTATCCTGTAGTTAATGCAGTTTCACTAAACTTAATTGTACCATCTGGTGAAACTGTGTAAGTCAATCCGTATGATGAAATGTCTCCACCAGAAGCAGGCCACTTAGAAGATTTTAAAACTATATTTGATATTCCTGCTGCTGCAAGCGCCTTGTTTCCATTTCCTGTTGCATTTGAAGTACTTACTGCCGCCTCTGTAGTTGTAATAGTAACTGTACCTGTTGAAAGTGCATCAGCTGTTGCTACCATCGGATCTGCCGCATAAATCTCTAATGCAGACTTAATAGCTGCAACGTTCTGAATATCTGTTGACTTTCTAGATCTTTCAACAAACTTCATGTACTGAGGTGCTAAAGCTCCAACTAATATCGCCATAATCGCAATAACTACGATAAGCTCAATGAGTGAGAAACCTTTGTTGTCATTTTTCATTTCTTTTTACCTTCCTTTTTCTTTATTTTCCCCCGTGTCTGCTCCCACGTGGTTAAATTCATAATTTATATATAATCCCTGATGGGTTTATATCAGTGTCTGTCTAAAAAACTCTTGAACCAGTTCGGTAGTGCATCTACAATCTTAATTGCATTACCATTGTAGTATTGCGCTATCGGTTTAAACATATTTGTATTATCGTATACAAAAACAGTTTCAAATGCGTCAATTGCTCTCGATAAATTATTTATCGACTTACTGTACCTTTTTCTCACCACTTCATCTGGTATATCATGTCCACCATTTAAAACTCTTTGTTTAATTCGTTCTATTGCTATGTCTGGATTTTCGACACCTACATAATTTAATTCAGTATAATAGCCTAATTCTCTCGCTCGCATTGAATTTCTAATTGCATTGGCAGAAGCCAATGTTGTTTCCTGATTAAATGAAATTTTAGTATTTAGATATTCATCAATCCTTATAAGTGCAATTCTTCCAGCTTCAAACTGATCCTCAGGATTTCGCCAATTTCCACCAAACTCACGAATAATTTCATCTGAATTTATCCTTTTCATCTGGTCAAGTGCCCTGTAACTTCTATACATCGTTGACTTTCCGGCACCATTTACACCAGCAAATACTATATAATCGCTCAATTAGAATACATGCTCCTTTAATACTTCCTTCTGACGTTTCTGTAAATCATGCTCATACAATTTGAAATATAAGTCTCTTTGATCGTCTGAAGTAGCTTCTAATATCAGCCGTTTTAAGTCTGTTAAATCCATATTTAAAATTTCTTCAGCAAATTTATTGTATTTTTCTGTATCACACATAATATATTTCCTTATGTCGCATCCACCCACTTCGTGGGTCCCGCATGCAACAAGTCTCGTATGCAAAATTCCTTCGAAATTTTACATACTTCCAACAGCATCATACAATGTCATCATAGGCTGTAATATCGCAAGAATTATCACGCCCACAATAAGCGCAAGTACTAAAATCATCATAGGCTCTAAAACTGTCATCATCTGCTCTGTTGCTGTTGTAACCTCTTCCTCGTAGTACTCAGCCACGTTTTCAAGCATATCCTCTAGGTTACCTGTCTCCTCACCTATAGAGATCATGTGCTCCACCATTGGTGGGAAGAGACCTGACATCTTCACTGGCTTAGAAAGCGATGAACCATTCGCAACCTGATCTCTTGCTGAATAAACTGCTCTCTGGAAATGTATATTATCCTCAACAGAGTTTGCTGTTATTTCAAGTGCCTGAATCATTGGGACACCAGATCTTAACAGTGTTGAAAGTGTTCTCGCGAACTTAGCTGAAGCACTTTTTATCTGGACATTGCTGATTACAGGCAGCTTTATTTTTAAAGTACCAAATAGTACCCTACCTGAAATTGTTTTTGAGTAAGCCTTAATAGCCAGTACCAGCACAACTGCAGCTATAATAATCAGCCACCAGTAAGCTACAAAGAAGTCTGATAAATTGATTACAAACTGTGTTATTGCTGGCATCTCAACATCCATATCTGAAAACATATTCATGAATGTAGGGATAACGAAGGTCATCATTGCAAAAATAACACCGATGGCAACAAATCCAACTATAATAGGATATGTGAGTGCCTTTTTAATTACCTGCTGTAACTGATTTTCCTTTTCAAACTGAAGTGCCATTCTCTCAAATGAAACCTCCAGGGTACCAGTTGCCTCACCAGCCTCAACAAGATTTACAAATATTGATGGAAATACCTTAGGCTGTTTTCTCATAGCATTTGAAAGAGTTTCACCCTTTCCAACCTCGTCTGCTAATGTTGCTATACCCTTTTTAAGAGGTACATTTTCAGTCTGCTCTGAAAGCATCTGTAGAGCATTAATAATACTTACTCCTGCACCTAGAATTGCTAGCATCTGTCTACAAAAAACGCAGTAATCTCTGGCCTTTATCTTGCTACCAAAGCTGATATTTATTTCCTTGTTCAGGATGTTCTCTTCAGTTACCTCAACAGGAATCAGGCCATCACCCTTAATTCTCATGATTGCCTGCTCGCTTGATGCAGCCTGAATACTGCCCTTTTTCTCTTTTCCATCAGGCCCAATGGCCTTATAAATAAATCCTGGCATATTACCCTCTTAACTATAAAGACTGTTTACGTAAACGATTAAGTTCACATATTTTTAAAATTTTTTCTAATCTTTTTATTTTAATAATCATATCGGCCTATTTGACTACTTCTCTTATACCAGTAGTAATCTCACCTACACTCTTGTCTGCATAACATTCTTATCCTGGGCAAAATTCACTGCCTCATCTCTTGAAATGTGCCCCTGCATATAGAGTTCCTGTATTGCATCATCCATAGTAATCATTCCTAGTCTTCGTGATGTCTGTATTGTTGATGCAATCTGGTGTGTTTTATTTTCTCTAATCAAATTTCTTATGGCTGGAGTTGTATGCATTACCTCAAAAGCTGCCACTCTGCCTCTGCCATCAACTGTAGGTATAAGCTGCTGAGAAACTACAGATACAAGTACATTTGCAAGCTGAGTTCTTATCTGCTCCTGCTGATGAGGTGGGAATACATCGATAATTCGATCAATTGTTGCAGCCGCACCGATTGTATGTAATGTTGAAAGCACTAAATGACCTGTTTCTGCCGCCGTTATTGCTGTGGAAATTGTTTCAAGATCACGCATCTCTCCAACAAGTATTACATCTGGGTCCTCTCTTAGGGCAGACCTTAATGCTAGCTCATAGGAGTCTGAATCAATACCGATCTCTCGCTGATTAACGATTGATCTAGTATGTCTGTGCAGGTACTCGATAGGATCCTCAAGCGTAATAATATGTGCATCTAGTTCCATATTTATCTTGCCCACAAGTGATGCAAGTGTTGTTGACTTACCTGACCCTGTAGGACCTGTAACTAGGATTAATCCTCTTTTTTGAGAATACAAATCAATTACTGACTGAGGAAGGCTTAGTGATTCAGGTGTTGGCACAATTGTTCCAACAAGTCTTAATACCATCGCTACTGAGCCTCTCTGTCTGAAGGCATTTACCCTATATCTTCCCATTGATGGAATCGAAAAAGAGAAGTCCCATTCGCCCTTTTCCTCGAAGCACTGCTTCTGCTTCTCATTCATCATCGAATCTGCGATTCGTGCTGTGTCTGGCGGCAACAGCATAGGAAAAGGCATCACCTTAAGAGCACCATTTACTCGCATTTTAGGTGAAATTCCAACTGTAATATGTACATCCGATGCCCCCGCATCCTTAGCACACGCCATTATCTGTTCAATTGTAACCTCGCTCGCTTCCATACCCTAGTCCTTTTTTCAATCCACTTTTTGCTCCAAAACATTTCATGTTTTGTCGCGCGATAGCCAACTTTCTTTTGTAATGCTCTTTGAGCATTATCCCTTCGGGACAAATGCCCTTAGGCATTTGCATTAGCCCCTCTCTATCACAAATCTTCATACGCCACTCTCTGCATCTCACTAACGGTCGTAACTCCCTGAAGTACATACTCAGCCGCTGCATCTCTTAGCTTAGTCATGCCTTCCTTAACCGCCTGCTTTTCGATTTCATCGGCAGTTGCGCCCTCTGAAATCATTACCCCAATTCTATGTGAAATTGGCATAATCTCATATACACCAACTCGTCCCTTATATCCAATGTTTCCACAGTCCTTACATCCTGTTGGCTCGTATAGGTTAAACTCCTGATCTTCAGGAATATGTAGTGCTCTCTTTTCATCAAAAGATGCCGGACGTAGAGTCTTACACTTCGGACAGAGTCTTCTAACAAGACGCTGTGCAATAATTCCAACAACTGAGTCACCGATCAAATATCGCTCAACGCCCATATCAAGAAGTCGCGTAATTGAGCTTGCTGTTGAATTGGTATGAAGTGTTGATACAACCAGGTGTCCTGTTATAGAGGCCTGAACAGCTATATTGGCAGTCTCCTCGTCTCGAATTTCTCCGATCATAATGATATCCGGGTCCTGACGAAGAATTGATCTGAGGGCAGAAGCAAATGTAAGCTGTGCCTTAGTATTTACCTGTACCTGGTTAACACCATTAATATTCGCCTCTACAGGGTCCTCAACTGTTACGATATTAACTTCCTCTCTATTAAGCTCTGAAAGCACTGTGTAACACGTTGTTGACTTACCTGATCCCGTAGGTCCTGTAACTAAGATAATTCCATGAGGATTCTTCATTACAGCATCGAATCTAGGCATTTCGCTGTCTGATAAGCCTAAATACTTTTTATCTCTTGTAAGTCCGTCTTTATTTGTGAGTCGCATTACGACCTTTTCACCAAAAACAGTTGGGAGGACTGATACTCTGACATCGTATTCCTTATTATCAACATGCATTGTCAGTCGTCCATCCTGTGGCTTTCTTCGCTCTGATATATCAAGATTTGAAATAATTTTTATACGAGCTACAAGGGCTGGGAGCAATGTTTTGTCATAATCCATGTGCTCAACAAGAACACCATCAATTCTGAATCTAACTCTAACCTCTCGCTCAAGCGCCTCAATATGAATATCTGATGAGCCCTGACGAACCGCCTGCTCAATCATAGTATTTACCAGTTTAACAATAGGAGCATCATCTACATCTGAGTTCTGATCATCTGCTCCCTTATCCATTGCAGCAAGCTGCTCCATTTCCTTAGCATGCTCCTGCTGGTACTGTTCAGCTGCTCGCATGGCCTGTTTTTTACCATACAATCTGTCAAGCTGCAGTGAAATCTGAACTGAAGGGCAGAAAAATGGCATAACCTCCATGTTTGTGACAATTGAAACGTCATCAATTGCCATAAAGTTCATAGGGTCTGCCATTGCAACCTTAAGTATATTTGGATTTTTCTCATCAAAGCCAAATGGGATGAGAACATTTTTCTTCATCAGCTCTTCTGAAACAAGCTTTACAGCATTTTCATCAATACCCACCTGTCTTAAATTAACAGTTCCGATTCCCATCTGTGTACTTAAGACATCAGCGAAGTCTTCCTGGGAAATGAATCCCATCGCAATAAGTGTTTCACCAAGCTTTGTATTTCTGATTTTTTGTTCACGAAGGGCAACATTAAGCTGGCCCTCATTGATAAGACCCTGGCTTATAAGCAAATCACCTATTCGAACTTTTTTATGAATCATTGTGTTTCCCCCTGTCCTACGGACAATTGCCCCTTCTAATTATTCCTCACTAGTAATTGGTGTTATGGAAATACTAGGATTTGTGTTACTGTATTCACCTATATTTCCATTTGTTTTGACAGCCTCTCTAAGAGCTGGAACAAAGGATGCATAGTCAACCATGGAAATATCTAGATCGCACGGCCCCTCTATACCAGGTGCATCCCCAGACTCTGTATACTGCCATATTGTAAAATCATATAAAAAATCGTTATCTTCAAGATACTGTGGAGCCCAATAGTCATACTCCGTCAGCATCGTTAAATCCAGTTTTCTTCTAAACCAGTTTTCAGAGGCATATATCATCGGATAGTATCCAGCCTCCCTGATACGCTCACAGAAGGCTATACAAATATTTGACATATCCTCCTTGGAAAGCTCTGCCTGGTTGGTTCTAGCCTCTTCGTCACTGACATTTTCTGTATCAAAGGCTACAGGATAAGAGATGTCATAATCCTCTATGAGCTTAATTACATAGTCAGCCTCGCTCTCAGCCTCCTGCTCATTTATTGCCTGTGTGAAAAAGTACACACCTAGCTTAAGCCCGTGTTCATTGGCCGCCCGAGCATATTCCTTAAACTTCTCATCCTCTACAAGTCCGCCCTCTGTGTAGCCCCTATAGCCACATCTGAGCATAACAAACTCCACTGGAGAATTTGCAAGTGCATCCCAGTCGACACTTTCATTGTGATATGAAAGGTCCACGCCTACATGAGATATTTTTTCTCCATTTTCGTTATAGTAGGCCATGAAGCCATCCTCTATTACGAAATTCTCCTGTATATATGAATTTTTAAGTATTTCTCCCGATGCAACATCTCTGTTCGGGACATATACATTTACGGTTTCCTCTGCTTCCTGCTCAAGCTTTTTTATCTTATTTTCAAGAGCTTCGACCTTCTCCTGCTCGCTTTTACTGTCAACAAGATGAATAACTATCATCCCCAGTACAAACCCTGTCAGCAGCATAAACATCATGCCTATGAAGATTAGTCCACCGTTGCCTCTTCTTCTTTTCAATTTTGCACCCTATTAATTATTATTTCCGTAAGCTATACGATTCCCCTGTTTACAACTGAAAGTAGCTGTTTTTTTACAATAGGTTTGTCTATTACACCTGTAATTCCTGGTGTTTTTAGTACATTAAACTTTTCTGTGTCCGTTTTCTCAGGACTCATCATAATCGCAGCATTTACCCCTCTTCCATATGGCTGCATCCATATACTTTTTAGTATGGACATTCCTGGTAAGCCTGGCATGTCATACTCAATAATGACCATATCCGCCCTCTGTTTTGAGAAATAGTCTATTACCTTCATTCCGGATTCAAAAAGAACAATATCTACGTCATCGCCCACAAATAGCTTAAATGCTTTTAGAGTTCTCTGATCACTATCTACGATTAAAATCTTTTTCCTTCTGTTTTTATCTTCTGGCTGTGCTCCCTGATTAAAGCTATCCTTCTTCATGACATTTGACGGTGCGTTTTTAGCCATGCCATTTTGCATCATTCCGCCCTGCATCATGTTAGCCTGTGCCATGTTAGGCATCATAGTATCAGGTCTTGTCATATTCTGGCTCATTGCATTTTGGCTCATGCCACTTTGCATATTAGCTTTCTTCTTGTCAGGCATTTGATAATGAAGTCCAGGCTTTTTACCTGCCTTAGGAGCCTCCCTATATTCAGCACTTGGATTTTCTGAAGCATGAGAAATTTTGTTTACAACCTTTTCACGCTTTCTTCTAGGAATATAGTAGGCTTCCTCTCCCTGTGCGCGCTTTTCTTCAGCTGCCTTTTCTAGAACCTCTCTTATCTTAGCTGCATTCTCTTTATTCTTTTCAACATACTTAGCGATTTTCTCTAGAATCTGCTTATTATCATATGTAGCAATTCTTGATGGTGCATCCTCTCCCACATGAACCTCAAATGAGGCACCCATAATCTTTTCAGGTGAAAATTGCGATGGCTTAGGCTTATTCTCCTCGACAAATAGTTCTGGATAAAGATCTTTATCGTCTAGAAGCTCTCCATCCTCCACAGCCTTTGTAACTGTCATATAGAAATCTGAGTCATCAAGATCTCCCTCAAAGAAATAAGGCTCTCCCAAGTCATAATAATCAAGAGTAATGTCCGAGAACTCATCCTCTATAAGGAGTACTACCGGTATACGCCTAAGCATATACTTTTCTGGATCCTCGCAAAGGTACTTATAGATTTCAAGAGCCATGCTGGCACCAGCATCAGCATCCATAACCATAAGCTTCACATCTGCTCTGTTGTTTTCTGATGCGAGATATTCCTTAACATCCTTATATTTTAAAATGCTTGCATCAAAATAATCTGGCATAGCAGATTTTATATCCGCTGCCTTTTTCGCATCATTATCAACAATTATTACTTTAACGATCTGTGAATCCATTTATTTACTCGTTTTCTATCTCAACACTTAAAGATCTTGACTTCTTAACGTAATTTCCCTTGTGCTTTTTATTTTTATTTCTTCCATGCATCCCAACGTTGTCACTTGCTGGAATATCATCGGCCGCCTCAACATCATTGATGTCAGCAATTATTATTTCCTCAGATTTTTCTTCTGCTTCCTCATCCTCATCATCTGATTTATCTACTTCATCTGCTTCTGAATCATCTGTCTTTTGCTCCTCATCAGATTCCTTTTCATCGACTACCTCTGACTCATCCTCATCCCTTTTATCATCAGACTCTTTGTCCTTTAAGTCGTCTTTCTTCTCTGATTCAGATTTTGACTCTTCTTTTTTATCCTTATCTTTCTTTTCTGTATCCTTCTTTTTATCTTCCTCAGCCTGCTTGTCTGATTCCTTCACATATGGTGGCACAGGTATTACCTTACCATCACGATTCATAATACAGTTACCCTGGAATATTGATTCCTCATCAATAACAAATTTCTTCGTTATAACATCTCCGTATATTTCACCGCTAGCCTCAACATTCACCTTGTCACGAATGCTCATGTTTCCCTCGATAACACCGGCAACAATTATGCTGTCAGCCTCGATAGTACCCTCGATTCGTCCTGTTTTTGTAAGAATAACTACACCATCAGCCCTTACGTCACCCTTTACGGTACCGTTTATTCTGACAGAAGCCTTAGTAACAAGCTTTCCCTCAAAGCATGTATCTGCGCCAACCATTGTTGTAATAGTTGTTGTGTCTACCTTTATTCTGTCATCGTTCTGACTTGCATCATTGTTCTTCTTTTTACTAAAAAACATCTCTGCCTCCTGTAAATGTTACTCAGTTAAAAAATTTTTAGGATTCTGATTTTTCCCGTCTAATACTACTGCGTATGAGAAGGTCTCATCATCCTCTGAAACATACACAATTACCTCGCCTCGTACTACGTCGTCGCCCTCTCTTACTATAGCTGGCTCCTCGATAGTATACTCAGTCTTATAACCATTTTTATGATCAATTAGAACAGTGTATCCATACATGTTCTCAGTTATTTTTTCTACTGTACCATTAGCAGTCGCAACTACAGCTGCCCCTTCAAGACAGCTATATGAAATAGCATTATCGACTATCAGGTCTGAAATCATGATCGCGCTGCCCTTGTACGGAGTAATGTTTGGTATATAGAGCCCTGCTGTTTCTATTTCAAGCTCGTTGATTCTGTCCTTAAGCTCTCCGATTGACTCATCGTTCATTTTTACAAGATCGGTAAGCTCTTCGTTCTTTTTAACTAATTCCTGAGAGTCCACCTCCATGTTGTCAATAACTGTCTGAAGTGAATAGTCATTTCTAAGTCTGTAGTTTTTCACCGCAAATGAGACAATAAGGCTCGCTATAATAATTATTACAGCAAGTGCCATTACAACATATCTTGCAATTTTATCAATAGTAAATTCATATGTTTTAGCATCGTCTGTTTAGTCAGGAACCAGCATAACTGTGTACCTGCTCATCTTAAGCTTTGGCTTCTCTTTTTTAGGTATAAAATCCTCAGCTTTTTCCTGCTGTGAAACCTTATCTTTTATTTCTTCCTTGTTTTCCATTCTGGTTATTTCCATCCTAATTTTTTGCATAGTTATACAAGCTATATTTTACCCTAAAACAAATATTATGTAAATATAAAAGAAGAGAGACAAGCAATTGCCTGTCTCTCTCATAATCTCACTTAATAGCTTATCCTAACATAAATCGATAAATATATTTCTCAAAAAATATTAGAAAAAAGGCACATTATTACAAGATTAAAGTTTAGTTACGTTTGTAGCCTGAGGACCCTTTTCACCCTGAACTACCTCGAACTCAACAGCTGCACCCTCTTCGAGTGTCTTGTAGCCATCCATGTTAAGTCCTGAATAGTGTACGAAAACATCCTTACCCTCTTCGTCAGAGATGAAACCGTAACCCTTCTGGTTATTAAACCACTTTACTGTACCTTTCATTGTAGATACCTCCATAAAATTATAGCGATGAGGCACATTGCCTCACCGCCACATAATAGCATAATCACGATAAAATGTAAATAAAAACGACCTATTTGCTACTGCCCATTAACACCTGTCATTCCAATCTTGGCAGTGTTTCCAAGCTAGGCCTTAAGCTGCATAGAAGCCCTTGCAATATCCTCATGAACTCTCTGGAAAGCAGCTACCACCTGAGGGTCAAACTGTACGCCTGCTCCCTGTGTAATAATATTGTAAGCCTGTTCATGAGACATTGCCTTTTTATAGGATCTTTCAGCTGTTACAGCCTCATAAACATCAGCAACAGCTAGGATTCTTGCAAGTATAGGAATATTCTGTCCTGATAGTCTGTCTGGATATCCCATACCATCAAATCTCTCATGATGGTATCTGGCCATCTGATATGTATAGGTAAGGAATTTACTATTTGGAAGTAGGTATGCGTACTTCTGCATCGAGTTAGCAGCAAGAACTGTATGTCTCTTCATCATAGCGAATTCTTCATCAGTATACTTACCCTGCTTCTGAAGTACTGCATCCGGTACACCAATTTTACCCATGTCATGAAGTCTTGATGACAGAATAATCAGCTCAAAATCAGACGAATCGATTCCGTAATTAATTCCTGACATGAGCATTTCCTTAAGGATAATCTCAAAGAACTTAGAAACACCAACTGCATGCATTCCAGTGTATGGATCCTTTTCAGATAAAAGGTCAGTGATAATACCAATGATAAAATACTCAAGTCTCATGGCATTCTGCGCATAATATGTTGCAGTCTGCTGTAATCCACTTGTCTTAGCATCAACTGACTTTTTATATTCTAAAAGGTCAACCTGAAGAGAAATTCTCTTTCTCAAAAGATCAGGAACAATAGGCTTTCTAATAAAGTCAACAGCTCCAAGTCTATAGCACTCAAGCTCTGTTGTATTTTCCATATCCCCTGATACAAACATAACAGGGATGTCCTTAGTCTTCTCTGATGTCTTGATTCTAGTAATCATTTCAAGACAGTTAATGCCAGGCATAGCTACATCCAGAAGAATAATATCCGGAGGTGTTGCCTTCGCAAGTCTTGTTAGCGCAGTTTTTGCATTATTCATAGGGATGATCTGATAATCATCCTGGAGCGTCTTCTGGGCTAGCATAAGCTCAGTTTCATTATCATCAACCATCATTATTTTGTACATCTGATAACCTCCGATAAATCGAGTGTTCCACCAAAAATATCAAGTGCTGTGCCGATAGTAAAATCTATTCTGCCTTCTCCAATACTACGTATTGTCTCTATATCTGAGTACGAAGAAATACCTCCTGCATATGTTACAGGAATCGGACTCTTTTTTAAGACTCCTGCTATTTCCTCATTAATACCTGACTTTTTGCCCTCAACATCAACAGCATGGACAAGGAATTCATCACAATAGCCAGATAGCTTAGTCAGTAGCTCCTCATCAAATACCTCGTCAGTAAAAACCTGCCATCTGTCAGTCACGACATAGTATTTGCCATTCCTGTATCTACAGCTTACATCAAGTACGATATGCTCTTTACCAACCTTCTCTACGAGCCTATCAAGGTTATTGTAACATATTTTTCCGTCACTGAAAACATAAGATGTGACAATTATATGGCTTGCTCCAGCTAAAATATACTCTTCTGCATTGTCGGCTGTTATTCCTCCACCTATCTGCATTCCCTGTGGGAAAGCCTTAAGTGCTTTTATTGCCTCTGCCCTTGTAGCCTCATAGTACTCTGAGTCTTTACCATTAAGGATAATAATATGACCGCCTGTAAGGTTATTTTCTCTATACAGCGCTGCATAGCTAGCACTGTCCTTTTCAGATACAAAATTGGCAGTTGCCTTATCACCCTCGTCCTTAAGCGACGAGCCAACTATCTGAACAACATGACCGTTATGAATATCAATGCATGGTCTAAATTTCATTTTTTAATCTTTCTACTCTTTTTCAGAAAGAGTACCATCTCTATAAGCCTGAAGAAGTTCCTCAAGCTGAGCAATAGAATCTCTTATTGCATATCCTGTGTCAGTATCTGCAACTCTTAGCCTGTAATTTGGCGTCTCTACCAAAATATTGTCAGAAAATACGTCTGTCTCGTTGATAATAGCCTCTTCCTTAGATTTAAAAGGATAATGGGCTGCAATACGCATTCCATGAGAGCTGAATACAAGTGTATAGCCTGCAATACCTGTTTTGCTCTGATAAGCCTTTGAAAATCCACCGTCGATAATCATCAGCTTTCCGCCACATTTAACAGGGTTTTCTCCATTTATCTGTTCTACAGGTACATGCCCATTGATAATGTGTGAATATCCTGGATTTAGGCCAAATTCCTCAAGTATCCTATCCACTGTATTCTCATCATCTAATAGTTCATAGTACTTGTTCTTTTTTTCTTTTCTGACAGCCTTATCATCTACGAAGTAATTTTCAAAGGTTGCCATTTTGTCCTTACCAAAAACAGGAGAATTAGGGTTGGCCCATATGTAGTAAAGAATGTCCTTACCACGCTGGCTATTCTCAGGATTCTTGGAATAATAGCCCTTTCTGGCATAGTGCTCAAGCACATCATAAAGAGCCTTACCACTGTATTCCTTACCGAAAATAGTAACCTTTTTTAATTCACCATTTTCATCAAGAGGCACGCAGCCATGATATAAAAGATTTGAATTATAAATCTTGTACATGCTTCCCTTTGTGTACAGGAATCTGATGTGTTCCTGAAGGGACTCTGAATGCTTGAAGGCATGGATTATTTTATCCATCGCTGCCTGCTCTTCCCTTGAAAGTGTGTATGGATCATCTCTGTCTATTGTAGGGAAGTCAGTATCCTTCATGTCATATGTTTTACCGTCAATAATAACAGTGTTATTTTTATAATCTATCTTATCAAGTAACAGTCTGTCATCCATTTTAAACTCTGGATTACGCTTGATAAGCTGACCCTCAAGCTTGAACTGGATTATAGCAATAGCCTTATGCATTCTAGTCTCAAGCATGTAGTCTGTTGGATCATAGTCCTTAGTAAGCTTAAGGCCAAAAAGATCGCAGTTTGTGTCCTTGTACACCTCCATAGCAAGAGTGGCAAGCGGGATCAGGTTAATGCCATATCCATCCTCGATTGTATCAAGGTTTCCATACCTGGCAGCTACACGCAAAACTGTAGCAATGCAAGCTGGTGAGCCTGCTGCCGCCCCCATCCATACAACATCATGGTTGCCCCACTGAATGTCAAGCGAATGGTAGTTCTTAAGCTTTTCTAAAACTATATGAGGTCCCGGACCTCTATCAAAAATATCTCCAATTATATGTAGATGGTCAATAACCAGCACTCTAATAAGATCACAAAGAGCCACAATAAACTCAGGTGCCCTGTCAATTCTGATTATCGTATGAATAATCTCATTGTAGTAAGCTTCCTTGTTCTGAACTTCCTCTTTTTCTGTAACAAGCTCCTCAATAACATATGCGAAGTCCTTAGGAAGAGCCTTTCTAACCTTAGACCTTGTGTACTTAGAGGCAACTCTCTTAGTTATCTGTACAAGCCTGTGCAGAGTGATTTTGTACCAATCATTAATGTTGTCCTCTTCTGCAAGAATTAGCTCAAGCTTCTCCTCCGGATAATAGATAAGCGTTGCAAGTGACTTTTTGTCCTTTTCAGAAAGAGTATTTCCAAACTCCTCATCAATCTTTCGTCTGATAGAACCAGAACCATTATTTAATACATGCAAAAACTGCTCATACTCTCCATGGATATCAGTCATAAAGTGTTCTGTACCCTTAGGTAAATTGAGAATAGACTGCAAGTTAATGATTTCCGTAGATGCAGAAGCTATAGTTGGATACTGTTCTCTTAAAAGCTTTAAAAATCTTATTTCGTTCTCGTCTGTATTTCTGACCATTTTCTTTATCCTACAACATCAGCCATTGTATATAGGCCTGGCTTTTTGTCAAATAAGAACTTAGCCGCCTGAATTGCGCCCTTTCCAAAAACTGCTCTTGAATATGCAGTATGTGAAAATGTAATTACCTCGTCCTCGCCAGCGAAAATAACGTCATGGTCGCCAACAATCGTTCCACCTCTGACTGCAGAGATTCCAATTTCCTTGTCATCTCTAACCTGTCTTCTCTGGCTTCTGTCATACACATATGTATACTCGTTATTTCTTGCCTCATTTACAGCATCAGCAAGAGCTAAAGCTGTTCCTGATGGTGCATCAAGCTTCATTCTATGATGCTTCTCAACAACCTCTATATCAAAGCCTGCTGGAGCAAATACATTTGCTGCATCCTTTAAGAGTTTAATAAGAGTGTTGATACCAAGTGACATATTTGCTGAACGGAGCATAGCTACTGACTTAGAAGTCTCCTCTACGGCCTTAATCTGCTCCTCAGATAAGCCTGTTGTACAAACAACACATGGTGTATTTGTCTTTTTGCACCATGCAAGCATGTTGTCGATAGCTGATACGTTACCAAAATCAACCATCACATCAGCCTCAACATTCACATCATCAAGGCATTTAAAAACTGGGTAATCATTAAGCTGTTTATCGTTAATGTCTACTCCAGCTACGATTTCTATCTCAGGGTCTTTTGCCACGATTCCTGAAATCATCTGACCCATACGACCATTACAGCCGTGCATAATCATCTTAACCATAATTTCCCTCAATTCATATAATGATGTTTATCCTAGAGAACTCCGTATGCCATCATTTCCTTCTGAAGGCGATCAGCGTTCTGTGGCTCCATCTCTGTAAGTGGGCTTCTAACAACACCTGTGTCTCTTCCCTGAAGCTCAACAGCCTTCTTAACTGGGATAGGATTTACCTCGCAGAAAAGTGCATCAATAAGTGGAATAGCCTCAATCTGAAGCTTAGCACTTCTCTTAACATCGCCATCAAAGTATGCCTGGCAGATATCATGTGTCTGCTGTGGTGCAACATTAGAAAGAACTGATATTACTCCCTTTCCACCAAGTGAAAGAATTGGAACAATCTGATCATCATTTCCTGAATAAATATCAACATCATTTCCACCAAGAAGTGCAACCTTAGCAACCTGTGAAATATTACCTGAAGCTTCCTTGATACCTACGATATTTGGAACCTCCTTGCAAAGCTTAGCAGCTGTTTCTGGTAAAATATTACATCCTGTTCTTGATGGAACATTGTACATGATAATAGGTAACTTAACTGAATTAGCAACTGCTGTATAGTGTGCAATAAGTCCCTTCTGTGTTGCCTTATTATAGTAAGGAGTAACTACTAAAAGTCCGTCAACTCCGTATTTTTCTGCCTCTGTTGATAAATAAATAGCTGTCTCTGTGCAGTTAGAGCCTGTTCCTGCAATAACAGGAATTCTCTTATTTACTACCTCACAACAGAACTTGATACAGTCAAGATGTTCCTCGTGTGAAAGACATGAAGCCTCACCTGTTGTTCCACATACAATAATTGCATCTGTTCCGTTTTTTACCTGATACTCAATCTGATCTCTGAAAGTATCGTAATCAACCTCTCCGTTCTTTAAAAATGGTGTTGTAATTGCTACACCTGCTCCTGTAAAAATAGCCATAATTTCCTCCTAAAAAATAAAAAACCGCTACTCTTTCGAGGCGGCTCTAAAAAATCGTAATTATTCTCGACTTCTTAGTAGCCCCCCATCCAATCTAAAAAGTCAATTTCGATAGTGCTTCGATTCGACATTCATCGGATGACAGTCATACACCTATTAAATGTATGCCCAAGCACTGGTTAGTCCATCCCAGCCTTTCGGCGCCTGTTCCTTTCGTACATACTCATCTGCATGGACTGCATCATATGTATTACTGATAAGAGGCGCAACCTCTACCTATGTGATAATTTACCATTTATACTGCATAATGTCAATTCAATTCGAGGTACAAAGAGAGTACTTCGATAAGTTTATTGTACTCTACAGGCTTTGTAATATATGAATTCATTCCTGCATCCATAGCCTGCTTAATATCCTCTGAAAAAGCATTGGCCGTTACCGCAATAATAGGCACAGCCTTAGCATATGCTCTGTCCATATCTCGGATTGCCCTTGTAGCATCATATCCGTTCATTCTAGGCATCTGAACATCCATAAATATCAGATCATAATAGTCATCAGCTACATTCGTCACTGCCCTTACAGCCTCTGTTCCATCTGATGCACACTCAACCTCTATACCTGCCATTTCTAGCAATTCTCCCATAATTTCTGAATTTACAGGATTGTCCTCAACAACAAGAATTCTACTTCCACTGAAATTCTTACCTGCTAAGTCAGAAATACTTACAGTATTTACCTTTCGATTGCTTTCATCACCATATTCCATAGGAATCACAATCTCAAATGTTGTACCTATACCAAGTGTACTTCTAACCTCTATTTTTCCACCCATAAGTTCAACAAACTGTTTTGTAATAGCCATTCCCAGTCCTGAGCCCTGAGTTTTATAAACTGTATCATCCTGAGCACGTGTAAATGCATCAAAAATAGTAGGCAAGTACTCCTCACTCATTCCAATACCATTATCACGAACTATAATTTTGTAATTTGCCTTTTTATCGCCACTATTCATTTCTGAAACATTTACAATAATAAGTCCCCCGTTATTGGTGTACTTTACAGAGTTGCTCACCAAGTTCATGATAACCTGCGACAGACGGCTTCTATCCCCATGAATAAATGGATGCAAAACCTTAGATGTATCAATCGAAAGTGAATGCTGTTTAGCATCAACAAGGGAACGGCTCATTGTTTCTATTTCTTCAGTAAGCTCAACTATATCAAAGTCCTCCTCGTATAGTTCAAACTTGCCTGACTCAATTTTGTTAATATCAAGTACCTCATTTATAAGTTCAATAAGGTGCTTTCCCGCTGTATTTATTTTATTTAAGCTGTCCTCTAATTTATCCCTATCATCCATGTGGAGCTTAGCAATATCTGTAAGGCCCAATATGGCATTCATAGGTGTACGAATATCATGGCTCATGCTTGATAGGAACTGTGTTTTTGCAGTATTCGCATCATCTGCCCTCTGTTTTTCCTCTCTTAGCATATTCTCATAATTGTAGTTGTCTGTCTCATTGTCAATGTAGTAGGCATAGCCTAGACTACCGCCCTCATCATCTATTTTAAGCTTCTCAACCCTGTATACTTTTTCATTCTTAAATACATATTCCCTACTTTTGTATAACTCATCAATTTTATCTGATATGTCTATTTCCTTAGCCATATCATTTTCATATATCAGATTTCCAAATCTGTCATACACTAAAAGGCCTGCACCGATAAATTTCAAAGCATTCTCCCATGCTACATTAACTGCCTCAAAGCTACCATATCTTCTGAATATCCATGTGAAAATAAAAGCGCCAAAAACGTAGCCAAGTATTGTTGGATTATATCCTCCTGTAATATTAAGCAAGTGGAAGGCATATCCTATTGTTGGACATATTATTATTATTGAAAAAAGCCTCAGAAGCTTTTTACTTCTTTCGCTTGTATTTCTTTTTGCCATTACTACACAGCAGGCTATCATTCCTATAGAGTAGGCAAAAGCAGTGACCATAAACACCCAATAAAGAGGTCCATGCTCCTTAACAAGATGTGGGAATAATCCCGAATCCACAAACTCTACTTTTGAATAGAAAAGCCAATGCTTATCAAATGTAAATACTGCAATTACGTTAAATATC
>R26__coassemble_472_pt1 | contig 25096 bp, 15 predicted proteins | sample R26__metabat2_high_PE_058 | metagenome-assembled genome bin R26 | reverse complement strand
GTTACAAGCACGTCAACCTTAGTCTCCTTAGAAACCATTTTTCCAATTTCAGCAGCGAATACAGTGATTATAAGCACTGCCAAAGGACCACCAGCACCGCCAAGCTCATTAGCAGCGCCACCAACAGCAATAAGTGTAAAGAGTACAAATGGTGGACAGTGAAGTGCATATCCAATTGCTACAGCCATTGCAGGACCTGCGACAGCCTTAGCGTAGTTACCAATTGTAACGAGTAGTTCAATACCAAACTGAGTTCCTAGTGTAGAGAAAATAGTTCCAATAAGTAGTGATGCAAATAGTCCCTGAGCCATTGCTCCGAGTGCATCTACAAGATATCTCTGAACAGAAATCTCTATGTCTTTCTTTTTAAGCCATGCTTTGAATTTTTCCATTTTTTCCTCCTAATTAACCTGTATTAGCACGATATGCTTCATAAACGTGTCATTAACAGTTATACTTTACAGTCAACATTACTGTAAACTTTTTGTGTAAAGATGTCAATGTAAAAGCAACTAAAAATAGGACCTGATACAGCTAGAAATAAAGCATAAAGCACAAAAGCCATGAATCAGGCTAAATAAAGCACTATAAAGAAATAAAATAGGTAACTAAATGTGGTAGAATATAATTGATTTATTGAGGAAAAGATATGAATACAGATTTAATAATTGAAAAAATAAATAAGCTTTATGACACATCACCTAATGAGGTTTCAAATAGCTTTATGGAGGCTATTGAGGAGGCAAGGGCCGATGGCGATAACCGGGCGCTTCTTATATTGTGTAATGAAGCTATAGGACATTTTCGCGAAAGTGGTGAGCATGAGCAGTCACTTTTATGTGCCAAATGGGCCCTTCTTGCAGCTGATGCACTTAAAATAACGGAAACACAGGAATATGCAACAACACTTATCAATGTTGGTACGGCGGCAAGGGCAGCAGGACTTCTAGATGCAGCTAAGGTCTACTATGAGGAAGCACTTAAGGTGGCTGATCATATCAAATGTGATGATGATTACCTGTATGCATCGCTTTTTAACAATATGTCCCTTGTATATCAGAAAAGCGAGGATTATGAGAAATCCCTTGAGTATCTTAACAGAGCTCTTGATATATTATTTAAAGATGAGACAAAGAGAGTAGAGATTGCCACAACCTACTCTAATATTGCAGTATCTGAAATTAATTTAGGAAGACTAGATGATGCAATTTTACATCTTAAGAAGTCATTTGAGCTGTTTGAAATGGATGAACAGCCAGATTACCATTATTCTGCGGCACTTTCTGCATATGCTCAGGCGCTATATTTACAGGGGGACTTAGGTGGTGCGGCTCAGTACTATGAGAAGTCACTTAATCATGTTGAAAGAGTTATGGGAAGGTCTGAGAATTATGAGATTATTCTTTCAAATCTCAATGCTGTAAACCAGCAGAGAAATATGCTGCCTGATGTGGTTGAGGGGTATGAAAATGGTCTTTCATTATGCCGTGAGTACTATGAACAGTACGGTAGGAAGATGATTCATGAGAAATTCCCTGAATTTGAGAGCCAGATAGCTGTAGGTCTTGTTGGGGAAGGCTCAGAATGCTTTGGATTTGATGATGAATACTCTAGAGATCATGACTTTGGTCCAGGCTTTTGCATGTGGCTTACAGATTCCCTATATGATGAGATAGGCGACAGATTACAGTATGAATATGATCACATGCCAAAAACCTTTAAGGGACTGACAAGAGTTAATAGTGATAAGGCAGGAAAAAGAGTTGGCGTATTTAAAATAACTGAATTTTACGAGAAATACATAGGAACAAAGGAGGCTCCTAGTGATAATAACACCTGGCTTTTCTTAGATGATTACAGGCTGAGGACTGTGACAAACGGAGCGGTATTTAGAGATGACCTATCGGAGTTTAGTAGAATCAGAGCGGATATTTTGGCATATTATCCAGAAGAGGTCAGACGCAGAAAGCTTGCAAGGGAGGCGGCTCTCATTTCTCAGAGCGGTCAATATAACTATTCAAGGATGCTTAAGCGAGGGGATACTGTGGCGGCATCAATTGCGCTTTCTGATTTTTTAACACATACAATGCAGATGATATACCTTTTAAATAGAGTATATGCGCCATTTTATAAATGGATGTACAGGGGAATTCTTGATTTGCCCCTGCTTAATGACTTAAAAACTGCCATTAGTAAGCTGTCCATGAAGACGCCTGGCGATAAGGAAATTGAGCCATTAATAGATTTGATTGTTACAAGAATAATTGCAGAAATGAAAAAACAGGGACTTACGAGTGCAAAGGATACTTATCTAGATGCTCATACTCAAAATATACTTACTATAAAGGAGGATGAAAGTATGAATAACAATGTTATGAATAACAGTGTTATTGAATACCCTGAACAGAATGAACTAATAAAAGAAATAGTGGCACTTGAATGGGAGGCCTTTGACAAGGTCAGAAACGAGGGCGGCAGAGCCAGTTGTCAGAATGACCACAGAACATTTGAAATAATGAGAAAAAGCCAATACATGACATGGCCCAGGGAACTTTTAGTAAGCTATATAGAGGATTTTAAGGCGGCGAACGAGGTCGGCTGGAATATGATTACTGAAAAATACGGCCGTATGATGGAGTCGACAGCACCTGACAAATGGAACAAGATTAAGGGCGATTTTCAGGCAATCAGCCCTGAAAAAAAGCAGATAATAGAGGCAATTGTAGCTATTCAGGTTGGATGGATGGAGGACTTTGCAGATAAGTACCCTAAGGCAGCAGGTAATGCCAGAAGTATTCACACATCGACCGACATGGAGTATAATACTTCTTATGAGACTTACCTAAGAGGTGAGATTTCGACTTATTCAGATGAAACATTAAAGCTTTATGGGGCGTTTATTGCAGGCCTTGCCAGGGAGGAAAAGAACCTCGCCTATATGACAATGCTAAATACAGTAAAGCTTTATGGCTATAAATCACTTGAGGAATTAGAGGAGAAGGCATGAAAATCATAATTGTAGGCTGTGGAAAGGTAGGACTTACCCTTGCTGAACAGCTGACCAAGGAAAAACATAACGTTACAGTTATTGATAAGAATTACAACAAGCTAAGAGCAATTACTGACTCAATTGATGTAATGTGTATTGAGGGAAATGGCATTTGTACTCCAACTCTTATGGAGGCAGGAATCGACACAGCAGATATCATCATATCTACCATGGAAACAGATGAAAAAAATGTCATGTGTACGCTTATAGCAAAATCACTTGGTCACTGCCAGGCGATTGCACGTATCAGAAATTCAAGCTATGTTGACGAAATCCGTAATATTAAGGATCAACTCAACATGTCAATCGTACTAAATCCAGATAAGGCAGCAGCTGAGGAAATTGGAAAGCTAGCTCTTTATCCATCATCGGTTAAGAGAATCGATTCATTCGCCAGAGGCAGAATAAATGTAGTATCACTTACAATTCCTGATGGAGCTGTAATTGAGGGATACAGAATCAAGGACATTTCTAAGGTCGTTAAGGCTAATATTCTTATATGTGCTATCGAAAGGGACGGAGATGTAATCATCCCAGATGGTAATACGATCCTTCATGGAGGCGATGTTATTTCGATAGTAGGTCTTCACACTCAGCAGAACCTTTTCTTTAAGGAACTTAAGATGGCAACAGATATGCCAAAGTCTATGATGATTATTGGCGGTAGCAATATTGCCTATTATCTTGCAAAAGCTGTTGAATCTACAATGGCTGTTAAGATTATTGACGTAGACCTAGAGCGCTGCAAGGAGCTTTCAATGCTTCTTGAGAAGACTACAATCATTAACGGAGATGCATCTAACCAGCAGCTTCTTTTGGAGGAAGGTATTGAAAGTACGGATGCTGTAGTTACACTTACAGGCATAGATGAGGAGAACATTATGATTTCTCTTTATGCAAGCTCAGTATCTGATGCCCGTGTTATTACTAAGATTAATAGAATTACATTTGAAAACGTCATTTCGACATTGAATGTTGGTAGTGTAGTCAATCCTAAGGTTATTACAGCAGACCATATTACACAGTATGTAAGAGGTATGCAGAATTCCCTTGGTTCAAATATTGAAACTCTTTATACTCTGGCTGGAGGAAAGGCTGAGGCCCTTGAGTTCAGAGTTACTAAGGATTTCAAGAAGCTAAATATTCAGCTTATGGATTTACAGCTTAAGAGCAATCTTCTTCTTGCATGTATTTACAGACAGGGGAAGGTTTTAGTACCTGGAGGACATGATTACCTTCAGGAGTCGGATACAGTTATCGTTGTTACTACTCAGACAGGCCTTAATGACCTCAATGATGTTTTGGATATGAGGGCATAAGATGAACAAGAAAATGGTGCTGTATTTCATAGGCTGGATTCTTAAAATCGAAGCGGTATGCATGATACTACCTATAGTTACAGCTGTTATTTATAAGGAACCACAGGTTAGAGATTTTATACTGACCGCAGCAATATGCATTATAATAGGTATGCTTATTTCTACAAAAAAGCCTCAGGACCACGCCTTCTACACCCGTGAGGGCTTCGTATCAGTAGGTCTTGGCTGGATAGTACTGTCAATGACAGGAGCAATCCCTTTTGTTACAGATGGCTGTATTCCTAACTATGTTGATGCGTTATTTGAGGTAATTTCAGGCTTTACAACAACTGGTGCGACAATACTTAACGACGTTGAATGCCTGCCTAAGTCCATGCTTATGTGGAGAAGCTTTACTCACTGGTTGGGTGGTATGGGTATTCTGATGTTCATACTTGCACTTTTGCCTGTTGCTGGTCAGAACAATATGCACATTGTACGTGCTGAGTCACCAGGGCCTACAGCTGGTAAGTTCGTGGCTAAGGCAAGAGATTCAGCATCTATCCTTTATGGAATATACATGGCCATTACAGTTTTAGAGGCCTTACTTTTAATTGCTGGTAAAATGCCTGTATTTGACGCGATCCTTATTACATTTGGTACTGTTGGTACTGGTGGATTTGGAGTATTAAATGACAGTTGTGGTAGCTATACAGTGTATCAGCAGACAGTGATTACGATATTTATGCTCCTGTGTGGTACAAACTTTAACGTGTATTTCCTGTTACTGACAAAGAAGTTTAAGGAAGCCTTCAGTCTAGAAGAGGTAAGGGCCTTCTTTATAATTGTATTTTCATCATCAATTCTTATTACATGGAATGTGCTTGAGCAGTTTGGCGGAAATATAATCGAAGCCTTCAGACATAGTATTTTCCAGGTTGCATCAGTAATTACAACAACAGGATACTCAACAGTAGACTTTGATTTGTGGCCTACCTTCTCAAAAACTATTATGATAGTAGTCATGTTTGTAGGTGCCTGTGCAGGCTCTACAGGTGGTGGTATCAAGGTTTCACGTATTCTTATTTGCTTAAAAACTGTTGGAAAAGAATTTACGACAATGATTCACCCTAGAAATGTTAAGGTCCTTAAATTCGAGGGTAAGGTTATTGATCATGATGTGCTTAGAAGTGTAAATACCTACATTATGACTTATGTGGCACTTTTTGCAGGATCACTTATTGTTGTCAGCCTTGATAACTTTGATTTCCAGTCGACATTTACAGCCATTGTTGCGACTATAAATAACATTGGACCTGGAATTGGTGCTGTAGGCCCTATGGCTAACTATTCGGGATTTTCAATGCTTTCTAAGATTGTTATGTGCTTTGACATGCTTGCAGGAAGACTTGAGCTCTTCCCAATTCTCCTACTATTCTCAGTGAGAACATGGAAGAAGTCAATGTAATAAGGCATGTGAAGAGTTTGACGGAATGAGTTTATGAAATAAAGCAATGCAACATGATTGTTTTATTGATGTAACAGATAGAGGGAACCCTCGTTGTTAGTATAAATATTCACATATTTTTCAGATACAATATCATCTAGATTTGGTAAATAGCTGGACAGGTCTCCGCCGATAACTATCCATTTGGGCGGGTCAGTGTTCAGCTTATTTATTATATTTTCCTCAATTCTTGGGTCAAGAGAAACAAAGAACTGCAGATTAATTGTGTAGGAGTAGCAAGGCAAAATCTGATTGATTTCAAACCACTGCATGTCCATATTTATTGAGTAAACACTGTTCCTGTCGCCTGCAGGTATGAGAGAAGCCATCTCAAGAGCATTGTCTACGTATGTCTGATAATAGGTGTTATCCCTGTCATAAATTACCGTATTAAGTGAGCTGGCTGTACATGATGCAAAATAGCTCATAGTGATTAAGAATGCAATAACCGGTATATCAAGTCTCCACGTTCTAAATAAAATAAAAGGATCATATATTAAGAATATTGCAATAAAGGCAAGCATTAATACTGGATAAGCCGTTGTGAAATAGTAAATGAAGGGGTCTCCAAAATGGAGAGCAAATGCAGTTACTATGCTGATACAGATTATTGCAATCAGGATAAACTCAACTGTTTCGTGATACTTTTTATTAGTGCGCTTCTTAAATGGGATAATATTTAAAGCTGCAAAAAGCAGGCAGCAGTAGCATGCTGAAATTTTAAGCTCCCACCTTAGATTAAATTTAGTACCAAAATCAACAGAGCGCTTGAAGGCAAAAACAAACACTGCATAGAGCATATCTAATAGGGTATGATTTACAGCAAAATATACAAAAACTGGAGTTATGCCCACAAGAAGACCAAAGAAAGCAAAGAGCAGATACTCTAAAAGATCCATAAATCTACGCTTTTTAATGTAAAAAATGATGATTGCAAGAACTAGACCCACAATAGGGGCGGCAACAGAAATCTTTGAAAAAGCAATTACAGCAAAACAAACACCTGTTATGAAAGCTGATAAACTGTGTATTTTTGAACTTTCTTTTAAATCCCTGATAGTAAGATAAATGCTCAAAAGGCTTAGTGGAAGCATGTATTCTTCAAGTGTATTTCCACCCCAGAGAGTTGCGATATGAAAAACAGTGAATACAAGTAGCATAAAGCCGGTCTTCTTAGTCGAAATAAAGAGGCGGCCTATTTTTAATATAAGTACATAGGTAAAAAAGAGAGCGATAACCTGCAAAAAGAAGGCTCCCATACGGGCTTCAAAGAAAAGCTGTCCGAAGGCCTCTATAAAAAAGAAGTATGGACCCTTCAAATCGAAGAAATCCCTATAAGGAACCCAGCCCTTTACAATACCACGCCCAGCCATTGTAAAAAATGAGGCATCACAGCCATACCAGTTTTTATAATATGGGGACGTCCAGAATGAAAAAAGCATCAGAAAAAGCACTGCCAAAACAAACAGCGCAAGATACTCTAAAAGTGAAGTTTTATCGAATTTCCTAAGCTTCATTTCCCTTCCTTTTGTTGATAATAGGGACTTCATAGATTATAATAAAAATAGCGCGTAAAAACAACAAAGAGAGGTTTTTCATGTACGGACAGGAAGATAATTTAAGAGAACAGATTATTGAGGAATACAGGGGAGATGTAGAGAAGCTTATTAGGTATCTTCCATGGCTTTCAAAAAAGTCAGGCAAGGACGTTAGCTCTATGTACACAGGTGATGAAAATAATCAGGTAATACCTATTCCTGTATTTGATTCAACACTTCTTGCCTTTGTTAAGGAAGTAGAAAGAACAAAATTTGTTGATAGGAATTATCCCTATGTTTACTCTCGCAATAATATAAAGACTCACGAAGATGAGATTAAGCTTTTAGAAAATGCGAAAATAACTGATATCAAGATATTTAAGGGCATAATGAGTAAGTATGTTCTTGGTGGTAAGACAAAAGCGTATCTGTGGACAGAGGGTGTTGATTCGGGCGTTTTTGAGACTGCGTTAGCATGTCTTAACAAGCTGTTTTTCACAAATACCAAGGATGGTTCACAGATGCTTAGATATTAATACAGTGTTAATGTTCTTCTGCTAAAAGGCACGAAGACTTTATGCACTGATATAGCTTATAGGAGGAAATAATGGCTAATTACGAAGACGATCTTTCAAAAGTAGTTAACGAATTTAAGGAAGCTGCTGAAAGAAGAAAATCAGAAAAAAGGGGTAGTAAAAAAGACAAAAACCCTGGAAACATTGGAAAAAAATTCATAACAGCTGTGTGTATTATAGTGCTTGTTATTTTAGCATCAGAGATTATTTTTGGATCATTTTACACAATAGCTGAGGAAGAACAGGCGGTTGTTTGTACATTTGGGCAGGCAGCAGCAGTAACAGATCCTGGTCTTCACTTTAAAATCCCATTCATTCAGACTGTTGATAAGGTAAATACAACAATTCAGGGATTTGCAATTGGATATTCAGATGATGAGTATTCAGATGTTAACTACAATGGTTATAACGGTGTTACTGACGGTATGATGATTACATCAGATTACAACTTTATTGATGTTGATTTCTACCTTGAATACAGAGTAATTGATCCAGTGAAGGCTATGTACGCGTCAGATAATCCACAGATTATCTTAGCTAATGTGGCTCAGAACTGTATTCGTACAACAATCGGTTCATATGGCGTAGATTCAGTGCTTACAACTGGAAAAAATGAGATTCAGTCAAACATCAAGCAGATGATTATGGGTAAGCTTGAGGACCTTGATATAGGTATTCAGCTTGTAAACATTACTATTCAGGATGCTGAGCCACCAACGGACACAGTAGTTGCAGCTTTCAAGTCTGTAGAAACAGCTAAGCAGGGCAAGGAAACAGCCTTAAATAATGCTAATAAATACAGAAATGAGCAGATTCCTAATGCTCAGGCTGAGGCTGATAGAATCATTCAGGATGCAGAGGCTGAAAAGCAGGCTCGTATTAACGAGGCTAATGGACAGGTGGCAAGATTTAACTCAATGTATGAGGAGTACACAAAATATCCACTTGTTACTAAGCAGAGAATGTTCTACGAGACAATGGAGGATGTACTTCCAGGTCTTAAGATTGTTATTGAGGGTGGAGATGGCAGTGGCCTTCAGAAAATACTCCCACTCGATAGTTTTGAGGATGCAAGTAGTGCAGCGGCAGCAGCTTCAGTTGCAAGTAAAGAGGAGGAAGAGTAATGGCAGAGACAGAAAGATTTGACTCAAACGGCAATAAAGTAAACGGCTCTTCTAATGGAGAAAAGAAGGGCAATAAGATTTGGATTTTTGCCGCAATTATCGTTGTTATATATATCGCTATAAACTCATGTCTTGTTGTGTGTCATGAGGATGAATACAAGCTTGTACGTCAGTTTGGACGTGTAGACAGAACAATCACAGACGCAGGATTATTTGTTAAGATTCCATTTATCGAGTCAGTTGACACAGTTCCTAAGAAGGTCCTCTTATACGACCTTCCAGTATCTGATGTTATTACTTCTGATAAAAAGACAATGATTGTAGACTGTTATGTACTTTGGAGAGTTACAGATCCTCTTAAGTTCGCACAGACACTTTCTCACTCTGTGGGAAATGCTGAGAATCGTATTGATCAGCTGGTTTATAACGCTATGAAAAATACAATTTCAAACATGACACAGGATGAGGTCATCAGATCTCGTGATGGTAAAATCACAGTAACTGACTTTGAAGCGATAAATGATGTTGAAAATAATGACATTGTTGTAGAGGAAAAAACACAGGTGGTTGACATAAAATCACTTACTGAAGAAATCATGGATAATGTCGGAACTGTATACGAGCAGTACGGTATTGAGATTATGACGGTTGAGGTTAAAAAGCTTGACCTTCCAGATGACAATAAGCAGGCCGTTTATACTCGTATGATTTCTGAAAGAGAGAATATTGCAGCCCAGTATACTGCTGAGGGTGAATCTCAGGCCAGAATTATCAGAAATACTACAGACAAGGAAGTATCGATTATGCTTTCAGAAGCTAAGGCTAAGGCTGAGCAGGTTAAGGCTCAGGGTGAGGCTGAATATATGAAGATTCTCTCAGACGCTTACAATGATGAGGATAAGAGTGATTTCTACAGCTTTGTAAGAAGTCTTGATGCTGCTAAGGCAAGTATGCAGGGTAGTGGCAAAAAGACACTTATTCTTCCAGCTAATTCACCTATCGCTGAGGTATTTGCTGGATATTAATATATTTCATGAATCGTAAGAGCATAAAGATTTGACACATAAGAATAGTTAGACAATTCAAGATACAAAGTCAAAAAGATAGAAAGGACATAAACAAACGATGATTTCAGAAAAGATGAAAGCACTTGTAGCTGGTAGTTCAGTCACAAGAGCGATGTTTGAGGAAGGAAACAGACTAGCAAAGATTTATGGAAGGGAAAACGTATATGATTTCAGCCTTGGAAATCCTAACGTTCCTGCTCCAGAAAAGGTTAAAACAGCTATTAAGGATATCGTGGATACAGTTGATCCTGTAAAGCTTCATGGATACATGTCAAATGCCGGATATGAAGAGGTTAGAGAGAAAATTGCTGCCTCAATTAATAAAAGATTCGGTATGAACTACGGTGTTAATAACATTCTTATGACTGTTGGTGCAGCCGGTGGTCTTAATGTAATTCTTAAGGTTCTGTTAAATCCTGGCGATGAAGTTATCGCTTTTGCACCTTTCTTTGGTGAATACAGAAACTATGTATCAAATTTTGATGGACAAATGGTAGTTATTTCTCCAAATACAGCGACATTCCAGCCTAAGCTTGATGAGTTTGAGGAGAAAATTACTGCTAAGACAAAGGTTGTAATAGTTAATTCTCCAAATAACCCATCGGGCGTTATTTATTCTGAGGAAACATTTGTAAAGATGGCAGAAATCCTTACTAAAAAGGAAAAAGAGTTTGGAACAAGCATTTATCTTGTAACAGATGAGCCATATAGAGAGCTTGCATACGGTGGAATTAGCGTTCCATATGTGCCTAAGTTCTACCATAATACTGTTGTTGGATATTCATATTCAAAGTCTCTTTCTCTTCCTGGAGAAAGAATAGGATATTTAGTAATTCCTAATGAACTTGATGATTATGAGGATGTTTGGGGCGGTGCTACAGTGGCGAACCGTATTCTTGGATTTGTTAATGCACCATCGCTTCAGCAGCTTTTCCTTGCAGAGTGCTTAGATGAGAGCACAGATATCTCATATTATGAGAGAAACAGAAACACTCTTTATGATGGACTTACAAAAATCGGATACGAGTGTCCTAATCCAGACGGAGCCTTCTATCTCTTCATGAAGACACCTATAGCTGATGATAAGGAACTCTGTGAAATAGCCAAGAAATACAATATTTTAGTTGTTCCAGGAAGTGCATTTGCCTGCCCGGGATACTGCAGAATTGCATACTGCGTAGCATATGAGACAATTTGTAACTCGCTTCCTAAATTTGAGGAGTTATATAAAGAAATCAAAAATGCGTAACTAAAAGGCTTAACTAAAAGGCGTTTGTTTGAATAATAAAAGCGTTATATCTAGTTTTAATAAAGGTTAAAAACATGTCATATTTAGACAATATAAGAAAAGTCACTCCTTACACACCAGGTGAACAGCCAAAGGTTGAGGGAGAAATTATAAAACTTAATACAAATGAGTTTCCATATCCGCCATCACCTATGGTTAAAGAAGCTTTGGATGCAATTGAGCAGGATAAGCTAAGGCTTTATCCTAATGTAACCGCAGCACCAATCGTTAAGGCGTTATCTGTGCGATATGGATTTAGAGAGGATGAGATATTTGTTGGTGTAGGATCTGACGATGTGCTTGCAAATGCGTTTCTTACATTTTTTGCATCAGATAAGCCGATTTTATTCCCAGATGTTACATACTCATTCTATGATGTATGGGCTGATTTATACAGGATTCCATATGAGAGAATTCCTCTTAATGAGGAGTTTAAAATAGTTAAGGAAGACTACTATAGAGATAATGGTGGTGTAGTTATTGCTAATCCTAACGCGCCTACTGGAATTAGTCTTCCACTTGAGGACATAGAGGATATTATTAAGAATAATCAGGATTCGGTTGTAATAGTGGATGAGGCGTATGTCGATTTTGGTGGAACATCAGCTGTGTCTCTTGTTAAAAAGTACGACAATCTTGTTGTGGTTCAGACATTCTCAAAGTCCAGAGCGGGAGCGGGAATGCGAATAGGTTTCGCTTTTGCTAATAAGACTCTTATAAAATACCTTAATGATGTGAAATTTTCGATCAATTCATATACAATGAATCTGATGGCAATCACAGCCGGAGTTGCATCAATAAATGATGAACAATATTTTGTAGATACAGTAACATGCGTTATAAAAACCCGAGAATTGGCAAAAAACGAACTTGTTAAATTAGGGTTTAACGTTTTGGATTCGAAAACCAACTTCGTTTTTGTGACACATAAGGATAAATCAGCGAAGGAAATATTCGAATATTTGAAGACTAAAAATATATTCGTAAGATATTTCAGTAAGCCTGAGAGAATAAACAATTTCTTAAGAATTACAATAGGAACAGAAGAGCAGATGGAAAAGCTCATTAGTGTATTAAAGGAGTATTTGAAATGATTCATTATTTAATAGTGTTTTTTATAAGTATGGTTCCACTTATTGAGTTAAGAGGTGCTATACCATATGCAGTTGGATTTATTCAGGCTGGAGAACCATTAAGCCTTCCTCTTTGCTATTTGGTAGCAATCATTGGAAATATGATTCCAGTACCTATTATTTTCTTTTTTGCAAGAAAGGTACTTGAATGGGGTAAGGACAAGCCTGTAATTGGTGGATTTTTCACATTCTGTCTTGAAAAGGGACATAAGGGTGGCGAGAAGCTTCAGAATACAGCTGGAAAGGGTCTTTATTTTGCTTTATTCTTATTTGTAGGTATTCCTCTTCCTGGAACTGGTGCTTGGACTGGTACACTTGCAGCAAGTATTCTAGATATGGACTTTAAGAAAAGCGTTCTTGCAGTAGTAAGCGGTGTTGTACTTGCTGGCGTGATTATGGGTGTTGTTAGTGCTGGATTATTCTCAGTAGTTTTCTAGTAGGCTGTCTTAGAGAAAACGGTACTGATTATAGGATATATTAGTTATGACTCAGTATACAGACTTTTCAAATGTATATGATCTATTTATGGATAATGTTCCCTATGAAAAATGGGCTGAAGACATTACAGTGATTCTAAGAGAAAATGGAATCGAGGATGGCCTTGTACTTGATCTAGGATGTGGAACAGGAACACTTACAGAGCTTCTATATGATGCAGGTTACGATATGATAGGAATCGATGCATCTGAGGACATGCTTGCAGAGGCTAGAGAAAAGCAGTATATGAGCATGACGTACGATGATGGCGATTTAGGTGGTTTAGAGGAAACTATTGAGCCTGGAATATTGTATCTGTGCCAGGATATTACTGAATTTGAGCTGTATGGTACTGTGAGGGCTATAGTTTCTACCTGTGACACCCTTAACTACATAACTGAACCGGAAAAGCTTAGAAGTGTATTTAGGCTTGTTAATAACTATATCGAGCCTGACGGAGTGTTCATTTTTGACATGAATGCACCTGAAAAGTATGAGGAAGTACTTGCGGACAACGTATTTGCTGAAAATCGCGAGGATGCAAGCTTTATATGGGAGAATTCATACGACAGAGAGAGCCGCATTAATGAATATGCCCTGACGCTGTTTATTAGGGATGAAGAGACAGAACTTTACGAGAAAACAGAAGAGCTTCATTACCAGAGGGCGTATGATAGAGACGAAATCGCGGATATCCTTAGGGAATCCGGATTTGAAATAATTAAAAATTACGAACAAGAATTACGAATGTATTATGTTGTTAAAGTAATGGAAGGAAAAAAGGTCGGAAATAAAGGAAGCGTAGGGTAAGGACTATGAAGGACGGATTTATTAAGGTTTGCGCCGCTACACCTAAGATTAAGGTGGCAGATGTAGACTACAATGTAGGTGAAATAATCAAGTTAATGTCTGATGCAGAGGACAATGGAGCCAAGGTTATTGTGTTCCCAGAGCTTTGTATAACAGGATATACATGTCAGGACCTATTCTTACAGGGGGCACTATTAGATAAGGCATTAGAGGGACTTGATAGAATAATAGATGCTTCAAATGGTTTAGATGCCCTTATTTTCGTTGGTGTGCCAATAGAGGTAGATGGAAAGCTTTATAATACAGCAGCAGCCGTATATGGAGGAAATGTTCTTGCTTTTATTCCTAAAAGAAACCTCCCTAACTATGCTGAATTTTATGAAATGAGACATTTTTACCCTGGTTTTTCAGACCCAGTGGTAATTAATTATAAGGGATCAGATGTTGTAATTGGACAAAATGTTATTTTTACAACACCTGCTGTAAAGGGACTTCAGATTGCATGTGAGCTATGCGAGGATTTATGGGTTGCTGATACCCCATCAACAAGACATGCGATGAATGGAGCTAACCTAATAGTTAATTTGTCGGCAGGAAACGAGGTTATTGGTAAGACTGAATACCGTAGAATGCTTGTTAAGTCAACATCTGCAAGACTTGTATGTGGATATGTATACTGTGATGCTGGAGATGGCGAGTCAACTCAGGACCTTGTATTCCCAGGACATAATCTGATTTGCGAGAATGGATCTACACTTTCAGAGTCAAAATGTTTCACAACAGGAGCTATATATGCTGATATAGATGTTGAAAGACTAAGAACTGAACGTAGAAGAATGACAACATTCAGAGTTGAAGATCCTTCAGCAGTAAGAGATAACAATAATTATGCTAAAATAACATTTGATATCGAACAAAAAGAAACTGTTCTTACTAGAAAGTTCTACAATATGCCATTCGTTCCAGCGGATGACATTGAGAGAAATTCGAGATGTGAGCATATCCTTAATATCCAGAGTGAAGGACTTAAAAAGAGACTACTTCATACAGGGGTTAAGGATGTGGTAATTGGGCTTTCAGGCGGTCTTGACTCAACACTTGCTCTTTTAGTCGCAGCTAAGGCATTTGATCTTGCAGGACTTGATAGAAAGGGCATTCACGCGATTACAATGCCATGCTTTGGTACAACAGACAGAACATACAATAATGCACTTATTCTTGCTAAATCTATAGGAGCATCACTTAAGGAAATCAATATCGAGAAGTCAGTCCGTATGCATTTTGAGGATATTGGACATGACGAGAGCGACCATAGTGTGACATATGAGAACTGTCAGGCAAGAGAGCGTACTCAGATTCTTATGGATATGTCAAATAAGGTGGGTGGTTTTGTTATTGGAACAGGTGATTTATCAGAGTTAGCACTTGGCTGGGCTACATACAATGGCGATCATATGTCTATGTATGGGGTAAATGTTGGAGTTCCTAAGACGCTTGTAAGACACCTTGTTAAGTATTATGCAGATACATGTAACGATTTCAGCCTTAAGAGGGCATTACTTGATGTACTTGATACACCAGTGAGCCCAGAGCTTTTGCCTCCTACAAATGGCAATATCTCTCAGAAAACAGAGGATCTAGTAGGACCATATGAATTACATGACTTTTTCCTGTATTATATGCTTAGATGTGGCTTCGCACCATCTAAGGTGTACAGAATAGCAAGAGAGGCTTTTATGGGCGTATATGACGATGAAACTATACTTAAGTGGCTTAAGACCTTCTACAGAAGGTTCTTCTCACAGCATTTCAAGAGAAGTTGTCTGCCAGATGGCCCTAAGGTCGGTGCAGTCGCAGTATCACCAAGAGGCGACTTAAGAATGCCATCAGATGCTGTAAGCAAGCTCTGGCTTGAAGAACTAGAGAATTTATAATAGGTGCCGATTACAATGGGTGCCAGGCACTGCGATGATTTAACACACTAAAGTGCCAGGCACTGCGATGATTTAATGTAATAAAGTGCCAGGCACTGTGAACAAATTGTGAACAAAATCGGTGATGACCACCGGAGGTATATATGAAATTTACTAAAATGCACGGAATAGGCAATAATTACGTATATTTTAATTGCTTTGAAGAAAAAATAACACACGATATGATGGGCGTAATATCAGAGCATGTTGCTGATAAGAACTTCGGAATTGGCGCAGATGGTGCGATATTCATATGTCCATCTGATGAGGATGGCGTAGATGCTGAAATGCGCATGTACAATGCGGATGGTTCATACGGTAAGATGTGTGGAAATGGTATCAGATGTGTAGCTAAGTACCTATATGATAATGCAATTGTTGATAAAACGGAGCTCACAGTAGTTTCGGGAGGGCAGAAAAAGCAGCTTACTCTTTTTGTAAAGAAGGAAGAGGAGGGTGCTGATGCAGAAAGTGCATTAGGGTATAAAACTAAGAAATTATACTCAAAAAGAGCCGATGGAATGGTTGTTGACAGGGTTCGTGTTGATATGGGAGAGCCTATATTTACAATGGAGGACATTCCTTTTGCTGGAGATGAGGAATTGTTAGTTGACATAACAACCCCTGCAGGTGTAAAGGCTAAGGCTGCGGTTGGATATCCATATAATGTTGATGGAGTGGAATATAAAATGACTGCTCTTTCAGTAGGAAATCCACATGCAGTTATATTTATGGATGAGGTTGCAGGCCTTGATCTTGATAAAATAGGCCCTGCCTTTGAAAATCACAAGCTTTTCCCAGAGAGGGTGAATACCGAATTTGTTAAAATAATTGATAGAAAGAACGTAGAAATGCGCGTATATGAGCGTGGAAGCGGAGAAACACTTGCCTGTGGTACGGGCGGTACCGCAGTTTCGGTAGCGTGCATTTTAAATGGATATACAGATAATGAGATTACAGTTCATTTGCTTAGTGGAGATCTAATATATGAGTGGGATAAAAATACCAACCATATGATAATGACTGGACCAGCAGCGTACATTTGCGAGGGGGAAATGTAAATGTCAAGACTAGCAATCGTAGTTCCTTGCTACAATGAGGAAGAGGTTCTTGAGGACACAATAAAGCAGTTAAGCGGTGTTTTAAGTGACCTAATAATAAAGAAAAAGATATCAAATGACAGTTTTATCCTGTTTGTTGACGATGGAAGTAAGGATAAGACTTGGGACAAAATTGAGGCAGCCCATTTTAGTGCAAAATACATAAAGGGGCTCAAATTAGCCGGTAATGTGGGACATCAGAATGCTCTTTTAGCTGGACTTATGCATGCAAAAGAGATTTCAGACGCTACTATTTCAATTGATGCTGACTTACAGGATGATATTTCAGTTATTGAAGAGATGGTCGATTTATGGGACAGTGGATGCGATATAGTATATGGTGTCAGAAGCGGAAGAAAGACAGATTCCTACTTTAAGAGGACTACAGCCCAGGGATTTTACAAGCTTATGAAGCTTATGGGCGTTAAATCAGTCTATAATCATGCAGATTTCAGACTCATGTCGAAGCGTGCAGTAGAAGGATTATCCGAGTTTAAAGAAAGAAATCTCTTCCTTAGAGGAATTGTACCCACAATAGGATATAATACAGACTGCGTTTATTATGAGCGAAAGGAAAGAATGGCTGGTGAGAGCAAGTACCCACTTAAGAAAATGCTTTCTTTTGCTTTTGACGGAATTACGTCATTCTCTACAAAACCAATGACATTTATTATGGGACTTGGCATATGGATGATAATATTCTGTTTTATAATGGGTATTTATTCATTAATCAGGCATTTCCAGGGTAATGTTGTTACAGGATGGACATCACTTTGGCTTGCTATGTGGTTTATTGGTGGTATTATTACATTTTCCATTGGGCTTGTAGGCGAATACATAGGTAAGATTTATATCGAGGTTAAGGAACGCCCACGCTACATTGTGGAAAAGGAGCTTTAATTTATGGCTTTAAGACTTTGGACGGGTCCTTCCGGTAGTGGAAAGACTCGTTTTTTATTTGAATATGTACTAAAAGAGGCCAGGGAGCACAGAAATATTAACTATTATGTGATTGTTCCTGAGCAGTTTACTCTTTCAACACAAAAGGAGCTTATCAGGCTTAGCAGTGAACACGGAATATTAAATGTTGACGTGCTTAGTTTTGCGCGTCTTGCATACAGAATATTTGAAGAGGTTGGATTTAAGGATGCTAAGGGCAAAAGCATTGATGATATGGGTAAAAACCTGATTCTTAGGCATCTAGCTTCAAAATGTGAGGGGAATCTTACTGTATTTAATGGAAAAATGGACAGATTAGGCTACATTACTGAGGTTAAGTCGATGATTTCCGAGTTTATGCAGTATGGAATAAGTGCAGATAAGGTTTCTGAGATGGTGGAGGAGGCTAAAAGGTCTGGAAGAGGACAGCTTGCAGCAAAATTATCTGATCTTTCGACTTTATATGAAGAGTTTGGAAAATATATTGATGAAAAGTATATTACAAAAGAGGAAATACTAAGTAAGGCCTCTCGCTCAGCCTATAAATCACAGAAGCTTAAAAAATCAGTTGTTGTTTTTGATGGCTTCACAGGATTTACTCCTGTTCAGTATAGCTTTATAGAGGCGTTATTAACGATAGCACATGATATACACGTTACAATTCTTACAGATACACGTGATAACATAACATACAATACGGAACATTCATTATTTTATCTGGGATATAAAACATCTGAAAAGCTAAAAAAGCTTGCAGAATTAAATAACATACAGATAGAAAATGATTTTGATATTTTAGAAGAGGTTCCGAGAAGATTTTTGAAAAATAACGATGGTAATGAACCGAATGGTGTCACAAGTGAAATGCTTGTTCATCTTGAAAGGAATCTCTTTAGAGAGACTGGAAGCCCTTTTGAGGATAAAAATAAAATAACAGGGTCGAACAAATTACCGACTAAAGTGGTCAAGTCTGGAATTCGCGTATTTTCGGCACTTCAGCCTATAGATGAAGTGAGAAAAGTCGCTGTAGAAATAGAAAATCTTATTCGAAATGGAGTCAGATATAGGAATATTGCAATCGCTACAGGGGATTTGGAGGACTATTCTCCTATAATAAAAAGAGTATTTAGAGAATATAACATCCCTTATTTTATAGATAAGACCCAGCCAGTGCTTATTAACCCATTAATAGAGTATATAAGGGCGATAATCAGCGTAATTACTGAGAATTTCAGCTATTCAGCAGTGTTTAGATACCTAAGATCACCTCTTGCTGAATATGAAACATGTGATATTGATAAACTGGAAAATTTCGTAATTAAATATGGTATTAAGGGATTTAAGAGCTGGAATACAAATTGGGTAGAAAAATACGACTGGTATTTTAAAAATCGACGTGAAGATGATGTTCTTTTCTATCAGAATGAATTAATATCGCTAGATTGTTTACGTGAAAAAATAGTAAAAGAGCTCTTTGAGGCTAGCGAATTCATAACATATGATAATGAAAAAGATGAAAAAATACCGACTAAAGCGGTCAATGAGATAAACACTGTATTTACAAGGGTTTTCGAGGGGCTAGAAATCGAAAAAGCTATCGAAAAGCTTGTGGATGAATATTCAAAAACGGATGTATTCTTTGAGCGTGAGCACAAAAAAGAGTATGAAAAAATATTTGGACTGGTTCTTGATCTCATGGAGCGACTTGAGGAATTGCTTCCAGATGAGAAAATTACAATTAAAGAATATGGAGAACTTTTAGACGCTGGTTTTGATGAAATACGAATTGGACTCATTCCAACAATAACAGATTATATTCAAATCGGAGATGTAACGCGAAGCCGATTCGAAAATGTTCACACGTTATTTATTGTAGGTGCTAATGATGGCATTATCCCTAGAGTGACATCCTCAAATGGAATAATATCTGATATTGAAAAGGAGTTCCTGATTAGCAATACACCCGATATTGAATTATCACCTACGGTGAGAGAAAAGGCTTATTCGGGACAGCTATATTTATACATGCTTATGACTAAGCCTACTAATCAGCTGATAGTATCCTTTTCAAGACTTAATAATAACAGTGAGTCAATGAAACCTTCCTATATAATTAAGGTTTTAAAGGACATGTTTCCTTTTATAAATATAGAAAGGGATTTTGAAAATCCATACGACCGAGTTTATAGCTTAAATACTCTTTATGATGTTGTTTCTGAAAATATTAGGGACAGGGATTATGAGCAGTTTATTTCAGAATTAATAAATAGCTCATGCGAAAATGCTGACGATTTCAAAAAGAGCTTACGTATGGTTGCGGATGCTTCATATATGGATGGAGTACTTAAGGGAAGTGACACTATTAGTAAGGCAGTGGCAGGAGTCTTATATGGAAAGGCGATTATAGGTTCGGTTACAAGACTAGAAAAGTATGCGCAGTGTAGTTTTAGCTACTTTTTGCAGTATGGCCTATCCCTTAAGGAAAGGGAAATATTCAGTTTTGAGGCTAAGGACATGGGAACTGTATTCCATGGAGTGCTGGAAAAGTATTCTAAATATGTTTGCGATGAGGGACTTAGCTGGACTGACATTAGTAGTGAACATAGGTCTGAGTTGGTAAATAGAGCAATAAGTGAGTGCATGGATGATCCCAAATATGCGGTATTAAGCTCTAGCTCTAGGCATAAATATATGCTTGAGAGGATAAATAGAATTTCAGGCAGGAGTATAGAGGTACTTACAAAGCATCTTGAGGCGGGTAAGTTTATTCCAAAGGCCGCTGAGATCAGCTTTAGTGCTGTTAACTCACTCGATGCCTTTACATTCAAGCTTTCTGATGACGAGGTTATGAGACTTTCCGGCACTATCGATAGACTTGACGTTTGTGATGACGGAGAGGGACACGTATATATTAAGGTAATAGATTACAAATCAGGAAACAAGAGTCTTAACCTGGTTCAGGTGTATAAGGGGCTAAGTCTTCAGCTAGTGGTCTATTTAAATGCGGCAAGGGAGCTGATACTTAGAGATTCTGCGTATTCTGGTAAGGAAATTATACCTGCAGGAATACTTTACTATCATATAGAGGATCCACTTGTAGAGGGTAGTATTTCAGAAAGCGATGAGGCCATTTCAGAAAAGATTATTCATGAGCTTAAGATGAAGGGCCTTGTTAACTCTGATAAAAATGTCTATACACTTATGGATGAATCAATTTCTATGGGATCTTCAGACATTATTCCAGTTGAGGAGACGACAAAGGGAGAGCTTTCAAAGCGTTCATCAGTTGTGTCTTCTGATGACTTTAATATGATTTCTGAATATGTAAATAGGAAAATTCAGGACATAGGTGGGCAGATTTTATCAGGAAATATCAAGGCAGAGCCTCATACTGAAAATGGTATTGATGAGAAGGCCTGCGAATACTGCCAGTATAGAGAAATGTGTAAATTTGATGGGAATAAATCATCGTATTTAGAGGCTGATGGGAATAATGAAGGCCAGACAGTTAATAAGGACAATGTTCTTGATGCGATAAGAGATTATTTAGAAGAAAATGAAGGAGAGGAGGAGTCATAATGGGCAAGCCACAGTTTACAAAAATGCAGCAGGCAGCAATAGATATCAGGAATCGAAACATTCTTGTTTCTGCAGCAGCTGGTTCTGGAAAAACAGCAGTACTTGTGCAGAGAATTATTGACAGAATCCTTTCTGAGGACAGCCCAATAGATATTGATAGAATTCTGGTAATGACATTTACCAAGGCTGCCGCCCAGCAGATGAAGGAACGTATTCTAAATGCAATTAATGAAAAACGCAGTGAAAATCCTTATGATCAGAATTTAAGTAAGCAGTATGCCCTTGTTCATAATGCTTACATCATGACAATAGACAGCTTTTGCATGAGTGTTGTCAGAAACCACTATGAAGAAATAGATTTGTCTCCGGATTTTAGAATGGCAGATGAGGCTGAAACTAAGCTTATTAGACAGGATGTGTTAAGCGAAGTTTTAGAGGAAAGATATGAAAGTGGAAAAGACGAATTCCTTGAAATGACAGAGGTTTTTGCTACATCAAAGACTGATGAGGCAATAGAAAAACTGGTGTTATCATTATATGATTACGCAATTAGCCATCCAGATCCCTTGAAGTGGCTTGATGGATGCATGTCAGAATATTCAGAGCTTGATGATGCTGAGGGGGAATCCATAGAGGAAGGAGATAACATTAAAGAGCCTTATAAGAGTGCTTTTAGAGGATGGCTTAATGATTATGTCAACCAAACATTGAGAGAACTATCAACATATAGGAGGATTCTTGATGAGGCGGCAGATCTTTGTAATGCTGAGTTTGGCCCACTTCCGTATTTGTCAACGTTAGAAGAGGACATTGCACTTCTAGATTCGATATTAGTGGCAAATGATTATAATAGTTTACATAATTTATGTTTGACTGCCGACGAAGCTGTATTTAAAAGAATAGCAAGTCTCAGATTACATAAAAAATTAACTGTGCCTCAGGATGAGATCAATGAAAGAACAAGACTTAGGGACAGAGTAAAAAGTTTGCGGAATGCGTGCAAGGATGGTGCTTCAAAAATTATAATACTGATTGCTGAGATCAGTCCAGAGGATATTGAACAGGGCATGAGAATGATGAAGGACCCTGTATCAGAGCTAGTAGAGCTTACAAAGGCATTTATAGAACGTTTTGATAAAAAGAAACGAGAGGAAAACATAGTTGATTTTGACGACCTAGAGCATATGTGCCTTAACATATTAAGGAAGGGCGAGGATACTACAGCAGCTGAGTATAGAGATTTCTTTGAAGAAATATATGTAGATGAATACCAGGATTCAAACTTTGTTCAGGAAGAAATATTAGGACTTATCGCAAAAAGGGATGATGATTTAGGAAATCTCTTCATGGTAGGAGATGTAAAGCAAAGCATTTATGGATTTAGAAATGCGAAGCCAGAAATTTTTGTAGATAAATATAACATATATAGTAGCTGCGATGAAAATGTATGTGTCAGTAAGGCTGGGGAAGATACTGGATATACGTTAAATACGGATATCAGCATTCCGAGGGATGTAAGAGTTGATTTGTCCCACAATTTCAGAAGCAGGCTAGAGGTTCTTGAATCTGTAAATAACATATTTAAGAAAATAATGAAAAAAGAGCTTGGGGGAATTGTCTATGATGAGGCCGCAGCTCTTCACCTAGGTAGAAATAGTCTAGACACAGGAAGCAATAATGCAACGGAATTAAATCTTTTTATAGCTGATAAAGAGGTGCCTGATAAAGAAGCCGAGGCTTTAATGGTCGCAAATAGAATAAAAGAACTTATGAAGACAATGACAGTTGAGGATAGTGATGTTGAGGGTGGAGTCAGACCACTAAAGTATTCAGATATTGTTATACTGCTTCGTAGTACAAAGGGATGGGACAATATCTTCATGGATGTGATTTCATCTCAGGGCATTCCTGTGTTTGTTGCCTCATCTACTGGGTATTTTGAGGCAATGGAGGTTGTAACCTTATTAAACTTCTTAAAGATTATAGATAATCCTCTTCAGGACATCCCTCTTGCAGCAGTAATGATGTCTGTAATTGGAGGCTTTTTCGAGGAAGAAATTGCACAAATTAGAGGGGAATTTAAGAACGGATATCTGTACGACGCTATTTGGCAATATATGGAAATACATTGCGTAAGTGGTGATGATACGGGCGAGGATTCAGATAAGTCAAAAGATAGAAGTCTGCTATCAGAAAAGGTTTATAGTTTTGTATCGCTTCTTAATTATTATAGGAAGAAATCGGAATACTCTACGGTTTCTGAAATTTTAGTGGAAATAATAGATGGCGATTATGGGAAAATTATTAAGGCCATGCCAGGTGGTGCCAAGAGAAGCGCTAATCTAAATATGCTTTTAAAGAAATCCATGGAATATGGCAAGACAAGCTATAAGGGCATTTTTCAGTTTAACAGATATATTGAGGCGATTGGGAAATACGAGGTGGATTACGGCGAAGCCAATATATCAGATGAGAATGACGATACTGTTAGAATAATGAGTGTTCATAAGAGTAAGGGTCTTGAATTCCCGGTTTGCTTTTTGTGTGGAATGCAGAAGGGCTTTAATGTGATGGATACTCATGCGACAGTACTAACGGATAGTAAATACGGTATCGCGACAGATATTGTTGATGTAAAAAGACGAGTTAAGGCAAAATCACTGTTTAAGGAAGCGGTAGCAAGGAAGAAACACCATGAAATAATAGCTGAAGAGCTGAGACTGTTATACGTTGCTATGACAAGAGCTAAGGATAAGCTCATTATGAGTGGCGTTGTTAAGGATGAGAATGTGATCGGGGACTCTATTGTTACTATAGATAAAGCAGGTTCTTACCTTGATATGTATATTTGCGCAATGAGTGAGGGAGGTGTCCCTGGAGTAGAGCTTTCCTATAAAAAAACAGGTGATTTGATTAATGAGGTGGTTGAAGAAAGCGTCACTGAAGAGGTGAACAGAAATAGACTTCTAGCTATTATAGACGGAAAGCTAGATAGTGATGAAATCACAGAAACTGATGCTAAGAGTATTGTAAAGGAGAGACTTGAATTTAAATATCCGTATGAGGATAAGGGAAACGTGAAGCTGTCTGTTTCAGAACTTAAGAAAAGGTCAGAGAGTCAGATAGACGATGGGGATAAGGATAATGCAGATGTTACAGCGCATCTGTATGAGGGCAACAATAATGCAGCCCTTCATGGAACTGCAGTTCACAGAATATTCGAAATATGGGACTATAATCAGAATACGGAAATACCAGATGTTGAGGCATTTTTATCATATGTGCACGAGGAAATGCTTATAGAGGATGATCTCTTTGAGACAATAAAAACGTCAGAAATATATGATTTTGTAAATTCTGATATAGCAAAAAGAATGAAAAAAGCTTTCCAGAGTGGAGAACTTTACAGGGAGCAGCCATTTGTAATAAGTGATGACCCTAGTGATCCAGAATCCATGCTAGTACAGGGAATTATTGACGCCTATTTTATTGAGGATGGCAAAATAGTACTTGTGGATTATAAGACAGATAGAAATACTACAGCTGAAAAGCTTAAGGAAAAACATGGTGTACAGTTAAAGTATTATGGAATGGCACTTTCTAGGATGTTACACCTAGAACTAAAGGAAAGTATAATAT
>R26__coassemble_409_pt1 | contig 26997 bp, 17 predicted proteins | sample R26__metabat2_high_PE_058 | metagenome-assembled genome bin R26 | reverse complement strand
CATAAGGTGAGGATAAATCCTGCGTCGACGCTACAGAGCAGTTCAAACGTTTCATTAGTGAAAACGCACTGGAGATTATGGTTCATCCAATGTATTCGGAATCAGGGGTTTTGGTAGATACGGATATCCCTTTCGAAAAAGAGAATTTATTATATGAAATTTAATGATAAATTTAAATATGCTATAGCACCAGTCATCACTGCAATACTACTGATGATTGTATACATGATAAAGCATATTTATCCATTTGGAATATATACAATTGATTATTACGATATGGGGCAGCAGATAGCAGCCTTTTATTTTCATATTTTTGATTTTCTTCATGGAGAGAAATCTCTATTCTATGATCCATATACAGCACTTTCCGTGAATATGGCTATGAGCACCTCTGGGTGTTCTCATTTAAGTGTATTCAACCTCTTTTTCCTATTTGTTAAGAGAAATATGCTTCTTGAAAGCTTGTCATTTTTCCTGATGCTAAAAATGATGCTTATGAGTCTTACTATGAATATCTATATTCGTAACAGATTCAAGCTTTCAACCTTCTATGAGGTGATATTCAGTGTGTTTTATGCTTTTTCAGGCTACGTATTACTTTTATATATGACAATACAGTGGCTTGATATTGCTATACTTTTCCCTATCCTCATGCTGTTTTTACATAAGCTTTTATCAAAGGGCGAGACATGTGGATACATAGTATTTCTTACAATGTCAATTATCATATCATATTATCTCAGTGTCATGGTTCTTATATATATTGTGCTTATGGTTGGAACAGCGCTACTTTGCGACAAGCTTTTTAAAAATGACCAGGGTGCAGAGGGCAAATTATACGAGAATTTTCATTTGATAAAGCTACTTATTTCAACAGTTATTTCTATAATGCTGTCTATGTTTATACTGCTTCCTCAGATGTTCCAGACATTGATATCAGCAAGATTCAACAACGAAAACGAAGGCGGAATCCTTAACATGTACTATGGAATCGTAAGTACAGTTAAGCCAGCGTATACCACGAGATGGTGGGCACTTCTTTTATCATCATTTGCTTTTTCGATAATTGCATATGGCTTGATAAAATATCGTAAGGAGAAGAAAACAATATTCCTTGTGGTAATGGCCTGCTTTATCATGCTGTCTGAGTTTATTGTAGAGGGTGTTAATCTGTTCTGGCATTTTGGTTCATATGTGCAGTACCCAATCAGAAACGGCTTTATTATTGTATTCACTATTATAGTGGTCGCACTTGTATTTGTTCAGAAAATGGAGGCAGAAAATATAAGTGATTTAGAGGAGAAAAAGGGTATTAGCACAGTAGCCATCATTTCTTTTTGTGCCCTTTCAGTAGCATTTTGTGCTCTCCTTATCACTTACTATTCAAAAAGAGAAGCACTTACTGTAAGAAATGTCTTTCATATTACAACAGCAGTTATGCTTGTAACATTTCTTGTGTATGAGTTTCTCATTATATTTAAAAAGGGAAAATACATTAAGCTATCAGCCTTTCTTATGGCAGCAGAATGCATCTTTTTTGGATTCATACTTATTGGAAAGCCTGTATTTACAACTGGCTATACAGAGGATCCAGAACAGAATGGCGAATACATACGCATTTGCGACCAGCTTGACGAAGCTTTTTCACTCAATGCAGTAGACAATGTATCAGAGAATGGTGACAGCCTGCTCTTTAGTAGAGTTAAGAACCCAGATACATCACTGAATGCTAATTACGGACTTTCACTTAGAAGACCTGTTCTTTCAAACTGGACACATCTACTATCACCAAAGCTTCAGGCTGACGCTTCTAAGCTTGGATATACCGTTCAGTATACAAGACTACTAGATGCTGGCGGAACTGTATTTTCAGATGCACTTATATGCGTTGACCAGGTTATATCAGGACTAGCTTTAGATGAAAGCCTTTATACTAAAAATGCCACAACAGAGGCCATAACTAATAATGCAACAGGGCAAAAGAACGAGTATTACCTGTATGAGAGTAACTATAGCCTGCCCTTTGGAATTACAGTTAGTGACGTAGACTATGACTTTGAAAATGGCGATACGGTAGAAATATATAACAGAATTTACCGCAGTATTTGTGAGGATAAGGAAGACATAGCTGAGTGCATTGAGCTTGATAATACGAATAGTTCTTCCATAAATAGCAGTATTTATGTTGATTCTAGCAAGGCACTTTATTATTTTTCTAATCAGGTAGATACAGATGACTACAATACAGAGATAAGAGTGAATGGGAAGCTAGTAGCAGTTCCTAGCATTTCAGAGCCAGATAACACACATTATCCTGCTCATTTTAACAACAATGCTCTCTATCTTGGCAGCTTTTTGGATGAAAACGTTGATATAGAGGTTAGTGTTGCTAAGCTTGATAAAAATGGTAATGAGATAGAGGCTAAGCTTGAGCCATACATTGTTTCTATAGACTTAACAAAGCTTTCAGATATGATAAATGGCTATCAGGATCCAGTCACCAATAGAAGTGTGGATGGTTCTAGATACAGCTTTAGTCTTAAGGATGTAGAAAATAAATCATATTTTCTGATTCCGATTTCATATGATGAGGGATATACAGCCAGTGTGAATGGTATTAAGACAGATCTTATTCCGGTAGGCGGAATGTTTATGGCTGTTGAAATACCATCAGGTGATTCTGAAATTTCACTTAAGTTTATACCAAAGGGAATGCACATAGGCATATTAATAACTGCTATAGGCACTATTTTATGGGCTCTTTGCATCTTAATAGATAAAAAGAGTGACATACTTAATAGAGACTATAACTGGCTTAACACTTTTTACATTATAGGATATTGCTTGGCCATGGTTTTAATATATGCAGTACCTTATGTATTCTGTGCATTATCAATAGTACATATTATTTAGCTCGGATGTACTGACGTGGTGGTGGTAGTCAGTGGAGTTTAATGAGAATAATTATGAATAGAAATTCAAAGTTTTCTACACAAAAGTTTATAATAAGCCTTTTATTTAACATAGCAGTGCTCTTAGTCGCGCTATTTGTTTTCAGACCTTTTTTTGAGGAAAACGATGATTCACAGATTTGCATGATAGTTGAGGGCGTTTTTGGAAAAAGAGAATGGCACACAATATATGTAAATGTGATTCTTGGTAAGCTATATGTTCTTCTAGGCTCAGCTATGCCACTTATCAGATGGCATGTTGTATTACAGTATGCCTTTATTTTCATTGCCTATGTTTCTGCAATGTATATTTTATCTAAGCATAAAAGAGGACTATACATTTCTATAGCAGCCATTCTTGCAACATTTTATGAAATGTATGTTTCGATTCAATATACAAAAACAGCAGCCTTTGTATGTGCGGTAGGTTTTATTTTACTTTTTGAATATGTAAGAAATAACACAGCCCTTACAAATGCAAATGACACAATGATTTCAGCATTAAGTGTTTACCGTGTAGAAAATACATGGCTTATAGGAATAGCTGTCGTGCTGATAGTTTATGGGGCACTACTACGTCCAGAGAGCTTCTTTATTGCAGCAGTGCCAGGCTTTGCGACAGGACTGATAGAGCTATCAAGAACAAAGAATATAAAAAGATATATCATATGTCTATTGCCAGTATTTTCAGTAGTGCTACTGTTATCATTTATTGATTCATATATTTATTCTCAGGATGAAGCATGGACTAAATTCATGAAATATAATAAGGCTCGAATGGAGCTTAATGATTATAGATATGACATCCTAGACTATCGTAAGTATGCAGATGAGTTAACAGAGCTTGGGGTTTCGGAAAACGATGCCCTTGCCATACTCACATATCAGTTTGGCGATGATGATGTTTTAAACCTTGAAAGGTTTTTAGAGATTAGAGCACCATTCCCTAACAGACAGTTTGGATATATGACATTTGCGAACCTGTTTGAGAATATTGTAAATGAAATACCACGTTCTTATACAATGCTTTCGGGATTATTTGGTATTATCATTGTTCTTATAGCATCTATAGTTACGGACAGATCAAAAAGTAGCCCTGGCTTTATTAAGGACTCTAGGAGAAAAATGTTCCTAGTTCTGTTAATGGGACTGTTTTGCGCAGCAGCAATAATATACTTCCAGTATAGTGGCAGATACAGTCATAGATTGATTGGTGCGATTGTGATTCCTACGATTTTCTTTATCTGCTATGCGATTGACAGCATATATATAAAGGATAATGATTCTAAAATCATATTTGGAGGAAATAAAAATGACATCACAATGGCAGCAGGAATTGTAATGTCTATTGTATTCATTGGCTTAAACGGACTTTTATATATGGCCAATGTAAGTGCCTGTCAGGATAATAAGGCTATGTATGAGCCTGTTCTTAGGGAGCTTGCAGAAATAGGCAGGGACACAGAATCCTTATATATTGCAGACACCTTTACCTTCAATGATGTGTACAAGTATGAGGTGTTTAATGTTCTAGGTGAGGGCACACTTTCAAACTATTGTAACTGTGGTTCGTGGTACATGAATTCGCCGATTACAAAGGCTGTTACAGAAAGGTATGGATATTCTAATCCATTCGCTGCACTACGTAGCGGAAGCGAAAATGTATACCTGATGGACAATGGTAACACAGAGTGCAAAACGTTGTTTTTGACAGAGCATTATGATAAGGTATATGAAGCAGAGATGTTCGAAAAACGTGGTGGAATAGATATATATCACGTTAGGGAGAAAGACCTGTGATAGGACCAGTAAATGTATTATTAATTATATTGTTTTTAATAGTAGTCCCATTTATATTGGGACTTCTTTTAGAGTGCTATTTTGAAAAAATAGATGGCAAAATGATGCTCTCAAGATGCTTCGCTCTGGGAGTTTCAGTTATGCTAGCAGCATTTCAGCTTGTGTCAGTACCAATGATTATTAAGGCGGCGAAGTTTACTACGCTTCTGTATGCCTTTTCGATACTGTTAGCAGCACTTGTTATTTTTTCTATATTTAAAAATGCTAAGGGTATCAAGGAAAAGCTGATAAAAGTGGCCTCTAACATAAAGGCTAATTTCTTAGAGTATGAAAAAGAGCAGAAAATACTTTTATTACTGGCTCTCATTCTTATTGCACTTCAGTCATCACTACTACTAGTTAAAATGCATACAGATACTGATGACTGTAGATTTTTAGCAGAATCGCTAGAGGCTACAGAGAGAAATACTCTTCTTATAACGCATCCTATTACAGGAGAACCACTCTACGAGCCAATTGGCGAGATGCGTAAGGATGTCTCATCTCCTTATCCGATTTTTATTTCGGCATTAGCAGTACTTACAGGAACTCAGCCTACAGTGCTTGCTCACCTGGCATTCCCTGTATTATTGATTCCGCTTGCATATGCAGTTTTATATATGATCGGATACTATGTTTTGACTGATAAAAAACAGTTGCCCTTATACATGTTTATATTATCAGTTCTTATACTGTTTTCATTCGAATCTATATATACATGGGGCTATACAATGCTAGCTATAATTTGGCAGGGTAGATCTATATTTTCAGTGATTATTCTTCCGCTTGTCTGGTATATTCTTATGCATATCTTCAGCGAGGATAGCTTGAACATCGGAATTTATATCGCTTTATTTACGGTATCAATGGCGGCTTCGGACTTAAGTGGAATGGGACTTATGATGACGCCACTTACTGGCGGAGCTTTTGCTTTAACATATTTGATTAAATATAAAAAGATACTAAGACCAATAGGTATTGGAATATGCATACTTCCATGCCTTGGCTATTTAGCATATTACATGCTTGCATGGTAAGCTGCGAATTATAAATTTAGATTGGCTTTATTAGATAGGAACTATACGAGGACAGAATGGTAAGCTTAGCGAAATCATACATTAGATATGTACTGGATGCTCAGGAGGCATACAGAGGAGCCGGAATGATGATGGCTCTTTATTTCCTTGCGCTTATCATTATTCTTGCTTTGTATCAGGATAAAAAGAAAAAGGCAGCAATGCTTCTGCCATCAATGGTACTTATAGCGTTTGTGTACCTAGGAGTACCACTTTTTAATACAGTAAATTATTACCTTGAATTTTTTGATGGAAGACTCTTTTGGACACTTATTACACCTGTAATTACAGCCATTGGACTTACAGTATTTATAAGTGGAATTTCAGATAAGAGAGACAGAATTATAGCTATATGTATTCTTGTACCAGCAATAGTATACTGCGGTAAGTTCATGATTTCAGATGCTATCTATAAGGAGTCTACAAATCAATACAAGCTTCCTCAGGAGGCAGTTGATGTTACAGAATATATTACCTCTGAAATGGACAGCCCAATAATTATCATGCCATATACAATTGTGTATCCGTTCAGACAGATTTCAACAGATGTGTATCCACTCTATGGAGAGGATGCGACCAGCTGGAGAATAATGAGAGCCAGGGATGTGATGTTTCCAATATGTGAGGAGATGGAAAGGGTTACGCCTGATTTAAATATGATCGTTCCCAAGGCAAGAGAGCTTAATGTTAATTACATTATGTTTGACACTGTTTATACAGAGCTTTGTGAAAATGGAAATATAAACATCTATGGATATCCTGCAGATCCTAACTATGTTGGGGATAGAACGTCGACCATAGATTTTGATGATTTAATAGACGTATCTGTAATAGATGATGAAAAGGGGATTTACTGGGATTTGTCGGCATATGGACTGAGCTATGAGAAGACATTTGGACAGTATATTTTATATAGGGTAGATTAAAATGATTAACAAAAAGAGCTGGGTGCTCGAAACCTACAGTTTAATAATTATTGATATTCTTGCTATTATTATTTCATTTATTTTAGCGCTTGGAATCAGATTTGCCTCATACACAGCAGAGGCAAGAGCAAGACTTATAACAGACAAGGAATACCTTGTGTGCGTTCTTGTAGTTCTGATAAGTATACTTTATGGAGTGTTTACAGACTACAATAGAGAGTTCTTTACAAGAGGCTTTTTTGTAGAGCTTGTTGCTATTCTTAAGTATGAGCTGATTATGCTGCTTATGTTTGGTGCGATAGTATTCTTCGTTCAGGCAAAACAGTTCTCTCGACTTGTATTTTTGCTCTTTGCAGTAATTAGCTTTGCATCAACATATATTCTGCATATAACCTTTAAACAGGTGATTTTGAAATGGTACAGAGGTTATGGTGTTGCGGAGAAGGTACTGCTAGTAACGGAAACAGCTAAGGTTAAGGAAGTACTTAAGCGTTTTGAAGAGTCTAAAAGCTGGGATTCAATAATTACGGCAATTGCACTTACAGATATTGAGGAAAAGCCAAAGCGTTCAAAAAAAATCAGTGGCATTCCGGTTGTAGCAGGAAAAAATGACTTAATTGACAAGGCAACCACTCTTCCAATAGATATAGCATTTTTGCATGTTCCTGGTGGAAATATTAAAAATATCAGGCAAATAATAGAGCAGTTCGAAATAATGGGAATTACATGCCATTACAATGTTGAAAGAGAAGAGCTTGATTTAAAGGGTAGAACGGCTGGAAGCTTTGGCGGATATACTGTAATGACATTTTCGCTTAATTACAGGGACTACAGACGTGTGCTTATTAAAAAGTTTGTTGATATTATAGGCGCAATTGTTGGACTTGCAATAACAGCTGTATTTACTCCATTTATTGCTCTTGCAATAAAAATAGAGAGTGAAGGTCCTGTATTTTTCGCCCAGGAAAGAGTTGGTAAGAACGGACGAAGATTTAAAATATATAAGTTCAGATCCATGTACATTGATGCTGAGGAGAGGAAGGCCTCGCTTATGGCTGAAAATGATATGAAGGGTCTGATGTTTAAAATGGAGGACGATCCCCGAGTAACTAAGGTTGGTAAGTTTATCAGAAAAACCTCTATAGATGAGCTTCCTCAGTTTTATAACGTGCTCAAGGGCGATATGTCACTAGTAGGAACAAGACCACCTACGGTAGATGAGTTTGAAAAATACAGTGTCTACTACAGAAGACGTCTTTCTATTACACCTGGACTCACAGGAATGTGGCAGGTGAGTGGCAGAAGTAACATAGATGATTTCGATGAAGTGGTTAAGCTTGACCTGCAGTACATAGAGAACTGGTCGCTTCTTTTAGACTTCAAAATCATTCTCCAGACACTGGGCGTAGTAGTGTTCAGGAAGGGTGCAAAGTAGCCACGGTTGTGATATAATGATTGATAATTATGTTTTAATGAAAGGACTATGCATATGAAGACATACCTTGTAACCGGTGGAGCAGGATTCATCGGCTCAAACTATATTCATTACATGTTTGAAAAATACGGAGATCAGATCAGAATTATTAACGTAGATGTACTTACATACGCAGGTAATCTTGAGAATCTTAAGGATATTGAGAACAGAGATAACTACTCATTTGTTAAGGCTGACATTTGTGATGCTGAGGCTATTTCGAAGATTTTTGCTGAAAACGACATTGACAGAGTTGTTCATTTTGCAGCTGAATCTCATGTAGACAGAAGTATCAAAAATCCAGAGGTCTTTGCTAAAACAAATGTTATTGGAACACTTACAATGCTTAACTGTGCTAAAAATGCATGGGATGACGGTAATGGTGGATTCAAGGAGGGAAAGAGATTCCTTCATGTTTCTACTGATGAGGTTTACGGATCACTTCCTGATGGTGATGGATACTTCTATGAGGACACACCATACGATCCTCATTCACCATATTCAGCAAGTAAGGCTTCATCTGACTTCATGGTAAAGGCATATGTGGATACATATCACTTCCCAGCAGTCATTACAAACTGCTCAAATAACTATGGACCTTACCAGTTCCCAGAGAAGCTCATTCCACTTATTATCAATAACTGCTTACAGGGCAAAAAGCTTCCTGTATACGGAGATGGTAAGAATGTACGTGACTGGCTTTATGTTATGGATCACGCCAAGGGTATCGATATGGCTACAGAAAGTGGACGTATTGGTGAAAAGTACAATATTGGCGGACATAATGAGAAGCAGAACATCGAGATAATTGAAATTATTATAGATACAATTCATGACATGCTTCCAGATTCGGATCCTAGAAAGGCTCATGTGAATAGAGACCTTATCACATATGTTGAGGATCGTAAGGGTCATGACAGAAGATATGCAATTGCACCAGATAAGATTAAGTCAGAGATTGGCTGGGAGCCAGAGACAATGTTCAAGGAAGGTATTAAGCTCACAATTGAGTGGTACTTTAATAACCTTGACTGGATGCAGAATGTAACAAGTGGTGACTATCAGAAGTACTACCAGGATATGTACAGTAAAAACTAATTAAGGAGAATCCGATGAAGGGTATAATTCTTGCTGGTGGGTCAGGAACTCGCCTTTATCCATTAACAAAAGCAATTTCTAAGCAGATAATGCCTATTTATGACAAGCCGATGATTTATTATCCATTGTCAACACTTATGCTTGCTGGCATTAGAGAGGTGCTTGTGATTTCAACACCTAGAGACCTTCCTGTATTTAGGGAGCTTTTAGGAGATGGATCACAGCTTGGCATGGACATTCAGTACGCTATTCAGGAAGCACCAAATGGTCTTGCTGAGGCATTTATTATAGGTGCTGACTTTATAGGCAGTGATGCTGTTGCACTTGTACTTGGAGATAACATTTTCTACGGACAGAGCTTTTCTAAGGTTTTAAGAGTTGCTGCTGAGAGAACAGAAAATGAGCCAGGTGCCACAATTTTTGGATATTATGTAAGAGACCCAAGAGAGTACGGTGTAGTTGAAATAGATGATAACGGAGTAGCTCTTTCAATTGAGGAAAAGCCACAGAATCCTAAGAGTAACTACGCTGTACCTGGATTATATTTTTATGATAATTCAGTTGTTGACATTGCTAAGAATATTAAGCCATCAGCAAGAGGTGAGCTTGAAATCACAGCTGTTAATAACGAATACCTAAGCCGTGGTAACTTGCACGTTGAAAAGCTTGGACGCGGATTTGCATGGCTTGATACAGGAAGCCACGATATGCTTCTTGCAGCAGCTAATTTCGTATCTACATTCCAGAAGAGACAGGGTATGTATGTATCATGTATCGAGGAAATAGCATATAAGAGAGGCTTTATTGACAAGGAGCAGTTACTTAAGCTAGCTGAACCACTACTTAAGACAGAATACGGCAAGTATTTAGTAGATGTGGCTAACGGATTATAAATGGCTTATGTAGTAGAGTTTGAGGGAGCGATACTACATGAAATAAGTGTTTTTTGTAACATCTTTAATGAGGGGAAATAAATGTTTTCGAGGGATGACAGAGGGGACGATCTGTTTGTTAATTCAACGATTGATACGTCTAACCCAGACAAAATAATTATCAGAGAAAAGGAAGCATCTAGAAAAAAGGTTAGAAGACGTGTCAAAAAGGGCACGAAGGAGCAGGTGCTTTATAGAAAACAGCAGGAGAAAGAGCTTAAAAAGGCCCAGAAGGAAGCAGAAAAGGCTGCTAGGAAGCAGGAGAAGGAACGAAGATTCGACACTCTTACAATGGCAGGCTTTGATGTTGTGGAGCTTGAGGAAAAGCTTAAGGAGTCAAAGGAGTCACGAAAGGACATTGCTAAGGCTCGTGCTGCATATGAGGATACAGCTAAGGGATACAGAATTCCAAAGCTTTCTGATATAGATAAGAAGAATTCTAAAAAAGATGATTTTGATAATGATTTTGGTACAGATTTCAGGAAGAGTTCTGCTGACTGGAAGGACCAGGATTACAATTATCCTAGCTATGCGGGCCTTGACGATTTGTCATCAGGCTCAGGCTCTTCATCATTTTTTGATGGATTTAAAAATGCGACATGGATTCAGTGGGTGGCATTTGGACTTGCAGCAGCCCTCTTTGTATCCAGCATATTGACAACAAATGTGTATGCAAGACTTCAGTGCTACGATAATAGAGCTGAGGCTATGGCAACACTTACTACATATGAGGATAATTCATTTACACAGGTTGCAGAGGCGGTTGAAAGCGTCGAGGCACCTTTATCACTTGAGGAGGCTAAGCCCCAGCTTGGCAAGGTGTTATCCCTTGTTCTTTCATCAGTTGAGAAGGATCTTAAAATCAAGCTTGTTGATGAGGATGACACACTTGTAAAAAATGTTCCCTGGTCAGTAACTGTTACTGATAATGATGGAAGCTCATCAGAGGAGTCTGATGATGACCAGGATGGAATTATCCATATGACAGATATTTCTGCAGGTGAGTACTCAGTAACACTTAATCCTAGCGATGCACTTTCAGAGTATGAGCTTCCAATGGTGGCACAGAGTGTTAGCGTTAGAGCTAAGGTTGAATACAAGGTAATAGCTGACATCAAGGAAGAGATCAAGTCTGAGAAGGAAGTCAATGCTGCAGCAGAGGATGCAGCAGGAAACCAGGCAGCTGATGTTGAGACAGGTCCTCCTGTAACACCACAGGAAATGGTGACAAATGAGGAATATATAGAGGCTATTCCTGACTTATCTAAAACGGCTAAGCTTAAAACAGAGAATAAGCTTATGGCTGTAATAGATAAAATCAGAACAAATGCAGCTTCGAATTTTGGATATAAGGCAGTTGGATATCCTGTGCTATTAACTAGTAGCGAACCGACAGATCCACCGACGGAGACACCGGCAGAGACACCAACGGAAACACCAGCTAAGTGTCCACCACATAATTATGAGAATGGAAAGTGTAAGGATTGTGGTGCAACAGATCCAGATTACAAGCCAGCACATGAGTGTAAGCTTTCATACGAGAAAAAGGACGATACAAACCATACTGTAAAGTGTACTGCTGACGGATGTGATAAGGGATATCCTAAGGACGAGGCACATACATTTGATGGAAATAAGTGTAGTAAATGTGGTTATGAAAAGCCACAGGAGCATACACATAATTATTCTGGTGCAGTAACATCTAATAAGGATGGTACACATAGTGTTAAGTGTACAGGTTGTGATTCTACAGAGAAAAAGAACTGTACATACGATTCTAACGGTAAATGTAGCGTATGTGGATATCAGAAGCCTGCAGAAGATCACAAGCTGACATATACACCTAATAAGAACGGTACTCATAAGGTTACATGTTCAGTTTCAGGCTGCAGCCAGAACCACAATAAGGATAGCGAAAGCTGTACCTTTGATGGTGGTAAATGTAAGTATTGTGGATATGCAAAAGAGGATAAGTCACTTTCTCTTTCAGGTGACACAACTGTTAAGGTTGGCGGTACAACAACAATAACTGCGACATTAAGCCCAAGCTCGGCTAAGATTACCTCAGCATCAATAGCTGATACATCAATAGCAACAGCATCTGTAAGTGGAACAGCTATTACAGTTAAGGGTGTCAAGGCAGGAGAGACCAAGCTTACAGTTAAGGCTGATAACGATAAGGAAAGCTCTGTAACAATCAAGGTTAAAGAAGTAGAGTATGCAGATGATGCACAGCTTTACGATTCTAATAAGAATGCCCTCTACGTTAAGGAAGGCGATAGCTACAGACTTGCTAAATATAGAGATTATAAAAACGATCCAAGCCAGAAGTTCTATAGAAAGAAAATGAATGAAACAGGACTTGGAATCGACGTTTCAAAGTACCAGCCTAGTATTAACTGGTCAAGTGTTAAGGCAGCTGGAGTTGATTACGTAATTATCAGATGTGGATACAGAGGTTCAGATACTGGAGTTCTTGTTGAGGATCCATATTTTAAGAGCCATATTAAGGGAGCTAAGGCGGCTGGTCTTAAGGTTGGAGTATATTTCTTTACAACAGCACTAACTGAGGCTGAGGCAGTTGAGGAAGCATCGATGTGTGCTTATCTCTGTCAGGGATATGGTCTTGACTATCCAATCTTTATGGACTGCGAGAGCTCACCAAGAGCAGGCTACAATGGCATGAGTGCAGGACAGAGAACAGCTGTAATTAAGGCCTTCTGTAACACTATTAGAAGTGCAGGCTACTCTGCTGGAGTATATGCTAATAAGACATGGCTCACAAGCTACATGCACGCTGGAGAACTGTCAGGATATAAGATATGGCTTGCTCAGTACAATGCAGCAGGACCAACATATACCGGTCATTACGATATGTGGCAGTATACATCAAAGGGTCAGATTAATGGTATCAGCGGATACGTTGATATGAATAAGAATTATATGGGATATTAATATCTCATGCTCAGCTTTTTGAAAGCTAATATATAATAAACGGAGAAGAAGGAAGCAATGGGTAAAATTACAGTTGAAACATGTGAAATTGAAGGCCTAAAGGTTATTACACCAACAGTTTTCGGTGATAACAGAGGCTACTTCATGGAGACCTACAATTATAATGATTTCAAGGAGGCAGGCATTCCTGAGGTATTTGTTCAGGATAATCAGTCAGCTTCTAAGAAGGGAGTAATCAGAGGTCTTCATTTTCAGATTAACTTTCCTCAGGACAAGCTTGTTAGATGTATAAGAGGAGAAGTTTTTGATGTAGCTGTAGACTTAAGAGAGGGCTCGAAAACATATGGAAAGTGGTTTGGAGTCAGACTTTCTGAGGAAAACAAAAAGCAGTTCTTTATTCCAAAGGGATTTGCACATGGATTTGTAGTTTTATCTGACTATGCTGAATTTGCTTATAAATGTACAGATTTTTATCATCCAAATGACGAGGGTGGTATTATCTGGAACGATCCAGGAATTGGAATTGATTGGCCTGTTGATGGAATAGATCTTATTTTCTCAGATAAGGATACAAAATGGCCTACATTAAAAGAAAGAGATAATGCCTAATGGAAAATAAGAAAAAGCTGACAATTGCGATTGTCACAGCGGTAGTAGTAGCGCTTAATTTATATATTCTGTTGCATCACAATCCTTTAGATGACTATACTCAGGAGATTATCAAAAAAGTAATCTCCTGCATTATTCTAAATGTAATATACGTTGTATTCCTCTTTGGATACGACAAAATCGTTATATTACCTGTTGAACTTTGGCAGAACAGGGCTCTGATATGGAAGCTTGCCAAAAATGATTTTAAAACAAGATATGCAGGTTCATACCTTGGAATCTTTTGGGCATTTGTTCAGCCAATAATCACAGTGCTTTTATACTGGTTCGTATTTACAGTAGCACTTCCATCAAGAGCAACAACGCTGAATGGAGAGACTGAAATCCCATATGTATTATGGCTTATTGCGGGTATTGTTCCATGGTTTTACTTCTCTGAGGCTCTATCAAGTGGAACCAATGCTTTGCTTGAGTACAACTATCTAGTAAAAAAGGTTGTATTCAAAATCAGTATTCTCCCAATAATTAAGATTATTTCAGCCTTGTTTGTTCATTTGTTCTTTATAGTATTCACACTGATTTTATATTCCTGCTATGGAATGTATCCAGATGCTTATACATTGCAGATTTTTTACTATTCGGCATGTATGTTTGTATTTACACTAGGACTTTGCTACATTACCTGTTCAATAGTGATATTCTTTAGAGACTTAGGTCAGATAATATCAATATGCCTGCAGGTAGGTATATGGGCAACGCCAATTCTTTGGAACCTTAATTCTATGCTAGCATCACATCCACAGTATGCATGGATGAAATTTATATTCAAGCTAAATCCTATGAACTATATAGTTGAGGGATATAGAAATGCACTTATAGATAAAATATGGTTCTATGAGACCTTCTATTCAACAGCATACTTTTGGATACTTACATTATGCGTATTTGCTGTTGGAGCACTTGTATTTAAGCGTTTAAAGGTTCATTTTGCTGACGTACTGTAGGATTAAACCTATAATCGTGTCAGCTGGTTATGAAATAGAGATAATATAGGAAAATAAGAATAAATATAAGAGTATATGGAAAAAGAGACGGTAGAAATTCAAGAGAATAAAACACAGGAAGTAGCTATAGAGGTTAAAAACCTTACAAAGATATACAAACTGTATGATAGAAACAGGGACAGGCTTAAGGAGGCATTACATATAGGCAGACATGTCAATGCACATGACCACTATGCTCTTAACGATGTCAATTTTACTGTTAATACAGGCGAAACTGTAGGTATTATTGGAACAAATGGTTCTGGAAAGTCTACAATCCTTAAAATTATAACAGGTGTATTAAATCCTACTCATGGAAGCGTTAACATTAATGGTCGAGTATCAGCGCTTTTGGAGCTTGGTGCAGGCTTTAATATGGAGTTTACAGGTATTGAGAATATATATCTTAACGGTACCATGATAGGCTTTTCTGAGGCTGAAATTGATGCTAAGCTTCAGGATATTCTCGATTTCGCTGATATTGGAGACTTTGTTCATCAGAAGGTTAAGACATACTCTAGTGGTATGTTTGTAAGACTTGCTTTTGCAGTTGCTATTAACATTGATCCTGAAATCCTCATAGTAGATGAGGCACTTTCTGTAGGAGACGTATTTTTCCAGAATAAATGTTATAGAAAATTCGAGGAATTTAAAAAGCAGGGAAAAACGATTCTTTTTGTAAGCCACGATTTGAGCTCTATTAGTAAATACTGCGACAGAGTAGTACTTTTAGAGAAGGGCAAAAAAATCGGCGAGGGTGAACCAAAGGAAATCATTGATATGTATAAAAAGGTTCTTGTGGGACAGCTTGATAAGGTGTCAGATACAAACAAGAGCCAGGCATTATCAGAGGGTGCTAAGTGGAAAGATCAGATGAACTTAAATCCTAACCACGATGAATATGGAAGTGGACTTGCTGAGTTTGAGGACTATTGTGCTTACGACAATGAGGGTAATATAACAAATACAATCATTAAGGGTGAGCAGTTTACAGTTAAGCTTAAAATCAGATTTTTCGAAAAGATCCAGGATCCAATATTTGCAGTATCATTTAAAAACATGCAGGGTACCGAGATTACCGGTACCAATACTATGTTTGAAAAAATGACAATTGATACTCCAGAGCCTGGGGATGTCTACATTGCGACATTTACTCAGGATATGAGCCTTCAGGGCGGAGAATATCTTGTTTCTCTTGGCTGTGTAGGCTATAAGGATGGTAACTTTACTGTATATCACAGAGTATATGATATATTTAACCTAACAGTAATTTCATCTAAGAATACTACTGGATTCTATGATATGAATACTATTATTACAGTTAGAAAAGAAGGCGAAGATGGAAGCGAAGAATAAAGAAGTAATAGGAAATATTACTCTTAATCTTGATTACTATAGTGGAGAAGATTTGTATTCAGAGGGAGCAGCAGAGGATGTGCTCCTTGATTTAGTTTCAAGATACTCAGAGGAAGAATACGAGCATGTAATACAGAATTCAAAGTCATGGAATGTAATGTATCATCTGTCTCATATTCGTGAAAATATCGTTACATGGATGCCTATCTCCAAGAAGTCAAGAATACTTGAGATTGGAGCAGGATGTGGTGCAGTAACAGGAGGTCTTGCTAAGCTTGGCGGCCATGTTGACTGTATTGAGCTTTCCAAGAAGCGAAGCCTTATTAATGCCACAAGGCACAGAGAATACAGCAATATAGATATTTTCGTAGGAAATTACACAGATATTGAGCCTAATCTTACTGAGCAGTATGACTATATTACTCTTATAGGTGTGCTTGAGTATGCAGGAAGTTATATTAAGTCAGATGAGCCATACATAGAGCTCTTAAGAAGCGCGAGAAAGCATCTTGCACCAGGTGGCAAAATATTAATAGCAATAGAGAATAAGTATGGTCTTAAGTATTTTGCAGGCTGTAAGGAAGACCATACAGGCATTTATTTTGATGGAATAGAGGGCTACAGCTCCACAAATGGAGTAAAAACCTTTTCGAAGTTAGGCCTTCAGAGTATGGCAGAAAAGCTGGGACTCAGTTCTAAGTTCTTCTATCCATACCCGGATTATAAGCTACCTCACACAATTTATTCAGATGATATGCTTCCAAAAGAGGGAGAGCTTAATACAAACCTAAGAAACTTTGATAATGATAGAGTGGTATTATTTGATGAAACAAAGGTTTTTGATTCGATGATTGAGGAGGGAATCTTTGATGCATTCTCAAATTCGTTTATGCTCATTCTTTCAGAGGAAGACATATATGACACTTGGAAGGCAGTGCCAATCTATTCAAAGTATGCTAATGAGAGACAGATTGATTTACGAGTAGTAACAATACTGTATAAGCTTAAGGACGGAAGTATTAAGGTTTATAAATCATCTGGTAATAATGCATCTAATAAGCATATTAGAGCAGTGTATGATAATTACGAGAGATTCTCTAAAGAATACGAAAATACAAGATTTAAGCCAAATAAATGTGAGCTAGTAATAGGTAAGGAACCTGTGCCACTGGTGGTTGGTGCAACATCTAAGGCAATTGATGTATTAAATCTTGAATTCCTCAGCGGTAAATCAATGGAAAGCTATCTTTTTGATTTATACAATGAGAAAAAATATGATGAAATAGAAAAGCTGATGGCTGCGTATGTTGATGAAGTATGCAAGCTGACAGGCAGTGTTCCATACAAGAACACCAGAATGTTTGAAAAGGTATTCGGAAATCATCAGTTTAACGATAAATATACAGGTGCTGAAAAGAGTAATTTTGACCTGATTTTCTCAAATATAGTATTCGATAAGGAAGCAGGACCTGATGGAGTGTGGAATATCCTCGACTATGAGTGGAGCTTTGACTTCCCTATTCCTGACAAATTCCTTGCTTTTAGAGGTGTATATTACTATTTAGAGTTCACAAATCCTCAGCTTAAAGCTTACTATGAGGAAAAAGGCATGAATATTTACGAAAGGCTAGGATTTACAGAGGATGAGGTTGAGACCTTCATCGATATGGAACATCATTTCCAGGTATATATTATCGGTGGTGTGGCGAGCCTTGAGGTATTACATGCAATAATGCCTACAAATACAGTATTTCTTAACAACATCCTAAGAGAGAGTAATGCTCTTAAAAACTTAAATAACCCTAAGATTTATTTTAGCTATGGAGAGGGATTCTCAGAGGATAGAAGAGTATATGTAATTCCTAAGGTTGATGGTACAAGAATTGAAATGAACATTCCTCTTAAGTCAAATATGAGAGAAATAAGAATTGATCCTACAGAGTATAATTCCATTGTGCTTGTTAGAGAACTCTATGTTGTCAATAAATCAGGTGAAACCAAATGGATAGATAAGTTCTTAATGAATGGATATATGTTAAGCGACAGAACTATCCTTTATAATACTGATGACGGTCAGATTATTGTTGAAAATCTAGATCCAACAATGGAAACATTGCATATAACATATGATGTTTCAATGTTCATACCTGAAATATATGATGACATGCGTAAGCTGCTAAAGAACAAACAGGAATATGAATACAGAGAGCCAGGATTTATTGATAAGGTACTTATGAAGCTTCATATGAAGGAAAGACCAGTTCCTGTTCCGGAGGGATTTCACTATAATGTGGTTATCTAAAAAAAGACTTAAAGCCGAGTATGATATGGAAGTATTAAAACAGTCAGATCCGTATCAGTACTACCTAGACAGTAATAAAAAAATAGAAAAAAGCTATACAAATGAAGGGGTACATGAAAATGTTCCCCTTATTTGCATTAAAAGAGAGGACATTAAGCCTGTATCAGAGGATGATAGATATTCCATATATGAATATGATGAATATTATTTATATGTTAGCAAATTGGGTCAGTCATCGGTTGATGAAATGGCGGAATTACTCACAAATGCCATAAAATTAAATGCTGAATTAATTTATAGCGATATCGACCATATCACATGTGATGGAAAAAGGCACACACCATTCTATAAAATGGACTATTCTCTTGATACCTTTAGATGCTTTGACTACTATTCTGAGTTTTATGCAGTAAAGAAAAATAAAAGTAAGATGGATATTGCTACATACGAAACAATATCGCATGTGACAAAACCTCTATTTCACTATAAATGTGAAGATAATGAGGAATCATTGTGTAAACTCCATAGTATAAAAAACGCATGTTACCAAACAGATGAATTTTATTTATCTAATGAGGTATGCTTATCTGAAAAGGATGAAATAAGCATAATTATACCTTCCAAGGACAATCCGAGCCTTATAAACACATGTTTATCAGGAATTAAAAATGCAAAAATTAAATCAGGAATAAACACTTTGGAAGTGGTTATAATCGACAATGGAAGCACTGAAGAACATAAAAAAGAGATAACAGACGTTATAAAACGCACATTAAACACAGATTCTAGCACTGATAGTGCCGCTTCAAGCCTTGAGGGCATTTATTGTGCTGACGGACTGACGGTAAAGTATATATATGAGCAGATGGAATTTAACTTTTCTAAAATGTGCAATATAGGTGCTAAGGAAGCTTATGGCAAGTACTTTCTTTTTATGAATGATGATATAGAGATTACTGATGAACTGTTTATGCTAAAGCTTTTATATTTTGCCAAGATGGATCACATAGGAGCAGTGGGATGTAAGCTCTTATATCCTGGAGAAGAAAGACGTATTCAGCATATAGGAATAACCTGCCTTAAGTATCCTGGCCCATCCCATAAGCTGTCAACGTTCCCTGATGATAAGCTTTTATATTTTGGCATGAATAGGGGCATCCATAATGTGTCTGCAGTGACCGGTGCGTGCCTTATGCTATCGGGCGAAAAATACTTCAAAATAGGCGGTTTTCATGATAAAATGAAGGTTGGCTATAATGACGTTGATTTATGTCTTTCACTATATGAAATGGGCTACCTTAATCTGGTCAATACAGACTGTACCCTGATACATCATGAGTCTATTACAAGAGGGGCAGACGCTGAAAGCGAGGAGAAGCTTAATAGACTGTCAGAGGAGAGAAATCTTTTATATGAGAGACACTCATGGCTACTAGATAAGGGCGATCCATATTACAACCCTAACCTTGCACAGGATTTTCTTGATTACAGGGTCAATGTAATTCCTGACTTTGAGAGAAGAGACTATGTGAGTAGGACTTATTCAGACCCTAAAAATAGGATTTCGAAGCTAGCAGACTCTTTAGCTGAGGGAAGTAAGAAGCTTTTATTCAACATAGAAAGCATATCAGAGAACAGTCAGTACATTACGGTAAATGGCTGGGCATTTGTTTCAAAAAAGGATGGATATCTTTTTGACACATACCTAGTGATGAAAGATGAACTAGGTAAAACATATGCTTATGAGACGACTAAGGTTAAGAGAGAGGATCTTACGACGGTATTTCCGAATGAAAGATACATAGAGATATCGGGATTTATGGCTAAAATAGAAAATGTTAAGGGCCTTAAGCTCTTAGGCATTGCATTAATAAATAAACAGACTGGAAAGAAATATTATGCAGGATACAAAGGATCAGACATTTGAATATTATAAAGAGTTATATGAGAAAGAGCTGAAAAAGAACGAAGCACTTACAGAGGCTTTAGTTACTGCTGAACAGCAGAGAGATGACTATAAGTTCCATCTTGATAATATCCATAACTCTATGCTTTGGAAGGTGATGTACCCTTTCAGACTCTGCTGGAGTCATTTTAAGAACATTTTCATCAGAATCAAGAGATATGGTAATTTCAAGCAGCTGATGAAAAAGGTAAACAGCAAAATCATCGAAAGAAAGGCCTATAAGAGCTATGGAACACTTAGTATGCCTTCTGAAGAGGAGATAAAGAGACAGAGAGAGACTAAGTTCTCTAAGGATATTACTGTTTCTATTTTGGTACCACTTTATAATACTCCGGAAAAATTCCTTCGCGAGATGATAGAGTCAGTTATTAATCAGACATACGTAAAATGGGAGCTTTGCCTTGCTGACGGTTCTGATGATGCGCATGGTGATGCTGAAAGAATCTGTAAGGAATATGCAGATAAGGATGAGCAGCTCGCTAAGTCTTATGGGCTCTCAAAGGGCAGAATCATCTATAAAAAGCTTGAAAAGAACTTAGGAATTTCAGGAAACACTAATGCATGTCTTGAACTTGCCACAGGAGAATATATAGGACTATTTGACCATGATGACTTACTTCATCCAGAGGCACTCTTTGAGTATATGCAGGTAATATGCGAAAAAAATGCAGATTATATCTACTGTGATGAGACTACATTCAGCGGAAATTCAATTAATAAAATGATTACACTTCATTTTAAGCCGGATTTCGCTATTGATAATTTAAGAGCTAATAACTATATTTGTCATTTTTCTGTATTCTCAAGAAAGCTACTTGATAAAACAGGACTATTCAGAAGTGAATTTGATGGAAGCCAGGATCATGACCTGATATTAAGACTTACAGCTAATGCAGAAAATATAGTTCATGTTCCTAGAATACTCTATTACTGGAGATCTCATGCAGGCTCTGTAGCATCTGACATTAATGCTAAGTCTTATGCAATTGATGCTGCTAAGGGTGCGGTTGCGGCCCATCTTGAGAGTAAGGGCTTCTCGGACTTTAAAATCGAGAGCTCAAGAGCCTTTGAAACAATATTCAGAATTCGTTATCACCTTGTTGATAAGCCACTTGTTTCAATACTCATTCCAAATAAGGATCATGTATCTGACTTAAGGAGATGTATTGATTCAATTACAACAAAGTCATCCTATGAGAATTACGAGATTATCGTTATTGAGAATAATTCAGTAGATGCAGAAACCTTCTCATACTATGAGACTATTGAAAAGCATCCAGCAATAAGGGTCGTTAAATATGAGGGCGGATTTAACTATTCAAAGATAAACAACTTTGGCGCTAAGCAGGCTAATGGAGAGTATCTCCTTCTCTTAAACAATGATACAGAGGTTGTTACTAGAAACTGGATCGAGGAACTACTCATGTATGCACAAAGAGAGGATGTTGGTGCAGTTGGATGTATGCTTTACTATGAAGACTATGCAATACAGCATGCAGGTATAGTAATTGGACTTGGCGCTCACAGAACTGCAGGCCATACACATTATCGTATGGGCAAGGATAACCTAGGTTATATGGGTCGACTTTGCTACGCACAGAATGTATCAGCAGTTACTGGTGCATGTATGATGACTAAAAAATCGCTCTTTGATGAGCTTGGCGGATTAGATGAGGAATTTGCAGTTGCGCTTAATGATGTAGACTACTGCTTACGTTTAAGAGAGCTTGGAAAGCTTAATGTATTTACTCCATTTGCAGAGCTTTTCCATTATGAGAGCAAGTCACGTGGCACAGATGTGACAGATGCTGCAAGTAAGGAAAATGCAGAGAGATACAATAAGGAATGTGAGCTTTTCAGAGGTAGATGGAAGGATGTACTTGAAAAGGGCGATCCATATTACAATCCGAATTTCTCACTTGACTATAGCAACTACGTGTTAAAAGGAAACCCAAAGGGGATGGTAGATTCTGTCTGATTCTGAAAGAAGCAGACGTGAAAAAACACGCAGTGTTTTTGAACAAAAAGTAAATCGCGAATCAACGTAAACCGAATAAACACGCAGTGTTTTTGAACAAAAAGTAGATTGTGAATCAACGTAAACCGAATAAACACGCAGTGTTTTTGAACAAAAAAGTAAAAGTGGAAGGAAGACCTTATGACATATAAAGAACAATACGAGTACTGGTGTTCAGACAAGTACTTTGATAAGGAAATACATGAAGAGCTTGAATCTATCAGAGATAATGAGGCTGAAATAGAGGATAGGTTCTATAAAAATCTTGAGTTTGGTACTGGCGGACTAAGAGGCGTTATCGGTGCTGGAACTAACAGAATGAATCTATATACAGTTAGAAAGGCTACACAGGGTCTTGCCAACTATATTATTAAGCAGGGAACCCAGGAAAAGGGTGTAGCGATTGCTTACGATTCAAGACTTATGTCTAAGGAATTTGCAGATGAGGCGGCCTTATGTCTAAATGCTAATGGTATTAGATCATATGTATTCAGTACTCTACATCCAACTCCAATGCTGTCATTTGCAGTAAGACATCTTAACGCAACAGCAGGAATTGTGATTACAGCTAGCCACAATCCACCAGAGTATAACGGATATAAGGTCTACTGGGAGGATGGAGCACAGATTACTCCACCAAGAGATGGAGAAATAATAGCTGAGGTTAATGCAGTTGAGGACTATCGTTTAGCTAAAACGATGGGCAAGGAAACAGCTATTTCTAAGCGTCTATACCGTATTATTGACGATGGACTTGATGATGCATATATGGCTGAGCTTAAAAAGCTCATAATTCATCCGGAGGTTATTAAAGAGGTTGCGGATGATATTAAAATAGTATATTCACCATTCCATGGTACTGGAAATGTTCCTGTAAGACGTATTCTTAGGGAACTTGGTTTTAAGCATGTATATGTAGTGCCAGAGCAGGAACTTCCAGATCCTAAGTTCACTACACTTGAATATCCAAATCCTGAGGATGCCAAGGCTTTTGACTTAGCCCTTAAGCTTGCGGAAGAGGTAGACGCAGATATCGTACTTGCGACAGATCCTGATGCTGACAGACTGGGAATTTACGCTAAGGATACAAAAAGTGGTGAGTACAAGGCATTTACAGGTAATATGTCAGGTATGCTGATTGCTGAGTATATCCTCAGAGAGCGTACTAAAATGGGCACAATGCCTGAAAAGCCAGCCCTTGTTAAGACTATAGTTACAACAAATCTTGCGGATCCAATTGCTAAGGACTATAACGTAAGCCTTATAGAGGTACTAACAGGCTTTAAATACATCGGAGAGCAGATTAAATGGTTTATTGAGCAGGGCACATACAATTATGTATTTGGTCTTGAGGAAAGCTATGGATGCCTTGCTGGAACGCATGCAAGAGATAAGGATGCTGTTGTTGCAGTTATGTGCCTTTGCGAAGTAGCTGCCTTCTGCAAAAAAGAGGGAATTACTGTATGGGATCAGATGATTAATATCTATGAAAAGTACGGATATTATTCAGAGGGAATACATACAATAACACTTAAGGGAATAGAGGGTGCAGACAAGATTAAATCAATTATGGATTCATTCAGAAGCAACCCATCTAAGGAATTTGCGGGACTTAAGGTTTTAAAATTCAGAGATTATAAGGTAAACGAAATTACAGATATAGCAACTGGTGAAAAATGTGAAACAGGGCTTCCAACATCAAATGTTTTATACTTTGATCTTGAAAATGATGCCTGGTGTTGCATGAGACCATCAGGAACAGAACCTAAAATTAAGTTTTACATGGGTGTTAAGGGTAAGTCACTTTCTGATTCAGAAAAAGAGCTTACAGACCTTAAAAATGCAGTTATCGAGGCGGTAGAGGCTTGATAGAAAGACTTTTTAGTAGGAAAAGTATAAAAACAGCATTCATCATGGTGATGGCACTTCTTGCACTTATCTCTCTTTTACAGGGAGTAAAAAATGCCTACGAGGTGTCTCAGGACTTTCAGTGGGATGCGATGAAGGTGTTTTCACTTAAGATTAATCCATATGATGAATCTGCTTCAATGAATCCAAGTGGAATTCTTGATAAATATGGTTATGATGAGTATTATTTGCAGATGGAAGCTAACCAGTTCCCATCGCTCCTTATGCTCTTACTTCCATTTGTCAGCATGGAACCACTTACTGCGAGATATGCATGGATTGTATGTAATCTGATTTTTACAGGGTTAATTATTTTATTACTTAGGAAAACCTTCCTAAGCGATATGGATAAATATGGCTTTTTCATTTTAAGCCTACTTATGATAGCAGGAACTCCTTATAGGAATCAGTTAGGAGTAGGACAGCATACACTTTTTGCTTTTTGCTTTTTTCTGATAGCTGTTTATTTTTCTGAATTTAGTGAGAAGAGAAATGCGGTAATTGTGACCCTTGCATTGTTTGTGTGTTACTTTAAATACACACTTACAGTTCCGTTAGCGCTGTATCTCATATATAAAAAGAGGTATAAGGAAATTGTTATTTCGGCCATGATGCATGTTTTACTTACATTTGTAGCAGCGTGGTGGCTTAATGACAGCTTTATAAATATGATTATAAAGCCCCTTAAGGTAGCTTCTGCTATATCAGCTGATGGCGGAATTGATTTATCGGCTATTTTTTCGGGATCAATAGTTGCATATATTCTTGCACTTGTTGTAATGATTATGCTCTTTATCTTGGCTCTTAAGCTTCCGAGTGGATATGACAGGTTATATATGGCATTACTTGTTCTCTGGTCGCTTATTGTGACCTATCACAGAACATATGATTTCTTTGTCATGATAGTTGTATTTGGCATGTTTTTAGAGCTTAAGGGAGAAGGCAAAGAGGCGATTATAGATAGTCAGAGGCTTGAATACTTAAAGATTTACTACATAGTGACTATGAGTTTTGTATTTTTTGTTCTTAGAATTTTTTCTGAGAATATTCCTAGTAAGCTTGTAGTAGGCCTTATGTACTATGTGCTTACAGTATTAGTAAGCATTTTGAGCTACAGACTAGCATTTAAGAATAGAGAGAGTAATATTTAGTTTTACTATAAATATAGATTGGCAGGATGATGAAATGAATAATAAATTAATTCAGCAGATTTTAAAATTTGGAGTAGTTGGAGGCTTATCCTTTTTAATTGACTTTGTTATTACACTTATTGTATCAACAGTGTTCAGAAAGGCAGGAGTAAGTGTTGAGACATCGGCAGCAGTGGGTGGACTCTTTGGTTTCTGTATTTCTCTGATTTTTAACTATATCATGAGTATGAAGTTTGTCTTCGAGAGAAGAGATGATATGGACAGAAAGAAGGAATTCCTTATTTTTGCAGTATTAAGTCTTATTGGTCTTGGAATTAATGAGTTGATTTTATACTTTGGAGTAATGATTTGTAATTCTTCGATTCCAGAGCTTGTTGATAAATATCCAACATATGTAACAGCAGGAGTTAAAATTGTAGCAACTGCAATAGTAATGGTTTATAACTTCGTAAGCAGAAAAATGACGCTTGAAAAGAAGTAGGAGGAAATCTGATAGGTTATGAAACGTAAGGTTACAATATGCCTTTTAGCAACCTTTACATTAGGACTTAGCATTCTCTTATCTGGATGCTCAGATAGTGGTAAGGTTGTATATCCTGTTGAGGTTAAGGTCGCAGGAGAGGAAGAGGCAGAGGAAATAAAAGAGCCTGAAGAAGAGCCTGTAACAGAAGCAGAGTCTGAGGAATCAGACGAGTTCACATTGCTTGATCCAGATGATGTAAATACAGGTGCAGATGATGCAGGACAGGTTGTTACTGAGGATGGAAAAATAGTAATAGATCTTGTTTTCTTCATGGGTCAGTCAAATATGTCGGGAGCCGGCGGAAATGCAGAGCTTGCACCTAAGGTTGAGGAAGGCCATGGATACGAGTTCAGGGCAATATCTGATCCAACAAGACTATATACAATTGAGGAACCATTTGGTAAAAATGAGAGCTTTATAGGTGGTATCTGTGATTTACCAGGAGCAAAAAAGGGTTCTCTTGTTGCAGCCTTTGCTAATGAATATTATGAGTTAACAGGAGTTCCAATTGTTGGAGTATCTGCTTCACAGGGAGCTTCAACAACAGAAATCTGGCAGTCACCAGGCTTCCAGGCGGACATGAAGGAGCGCTACGACAGAGCTGTTGTATGGCTTGAGGCCAGTGGATATTACATTAGAAACAGATATGCGATATGGTTCCAGGGAGAATCAGATGCAGCTAATCATGTACGTCCAGAAATATATAATACAAATATGGACAATATTATTCGTCCAATGTTTATTTCAGGCTTAAACAAGGTATTCATTGTTACACCGGGAAGAACATTAAGCATAAAGAACTATTTCTCAGATATCATCGAGGAGCAGTTAGATATGTGTAAGACAAGTGGTTACTATGCTCTTGGAACAA